>Ga0272446_1002161_pt1 | contig 27376 bp, 16 predicted proteins | sample YNPCB0061_FD_194587 | JGI IMG/M metagenome (GOLD analysis project Ga0272446, IMG submission 194587) | Hot spring microbial mat communities from Yellowstone National Park, WY, United States - YNP-CB-006-1 | ecosystem: Environmental > Aquatic > Thermal springs > Hot (42-90C) > Sediment | place...
AATGGCTGGTGGCAGGTTACGCATGACTCCTCCCTTCCTGGTCGTTGGGTTTGAGTCAAGCGTACCCTGCTTTCTTCTGATTGTCTACCAAATGGACAAAGTCGAGATTATACAACATTGGTTGAAATGAATGTAGCACGACTCATTGAACTCGACAAACCCGGCGTTGTCACCGGTAAGATGGACAGGTTCTGTACACTTTGGGCTTACGCAGATTCTAGTGTGTCACCTTCCGTGTGTCACCTTCCTGGAAGCTGAGAGCTTCCAGGAAGGTTGCTGAGCTAACTGCGTAAGTCCTGACACTGCATAGCGGTCTACGCAGTTTCGGCGACAAGACCGGACGACGCGTCACGGTGCGCGACAGTGCGGGGCGTAAGGGCTGCCTGAGAGATAATGCTCCCACTCCTCGACGCTCAATGTGCGCGCCGCAATGGCGCAATTGCGCTCCTCCCATGGCATGGGGTCCATCCACCAGCGTTCGACGCGCGCATCGAAACTGGCCAGGAAGACATACGCGCCGTCAGGGCTGACGGCAAACGCCTCGGTTTCCAGACCGGTGCGCAGCGCAGGCTCAAGCGGCGTGCGCGTTGCTACATCCCAACGCTGCACCATGCCGCGATTGTCCAGAATGACCAGGGTGCGTTCACCGTGGGGCGGATAGAACTGCACACCCCAAATCTGCGCCGTGATCGCTGTGAGCGGAGCGCCGGCTTCGGCGCCCGTGGCAACATCCCAGAAGCGCACAGTCTTGTCGGCGCTGCCGGAGATGAGCAGCTTGCCATCGGCGGTGAAAAGGAGCGATGTGACCCAGTAGTCGTGCGCGGAGATGGCGGCGCGGCGCGTGCGCAGTGGTTCATCCCTGCCCGCCGCCAGCGGAGCAGTATCCCAGAATTGAATGCGCCCATCGGCGCCCCCAGTCACCAGCGTCTGACCATCCGGTGCGAACGCTAACGACAGCGTCCATCCATTATGCGCATTTGCTACAGCTCTCTCTTGGGCGCCACTCGCCACATCCCAGATCGACAGATTGCCGTCGAAGTCGCCGACGGCAAGATGGCGGCTGTCCGGGCTGAACGTCAAGCCGATGACTACACTCTCCTGCGGTGTGAACGGCGGGTGCAGGAGCTGACGCTTTTCCACATCCCACAGGGTGACGAGGCCGCCTGCGTCGCCCGCCGCCAGAAAGCGCCCGTCGGGGCTGTAGGCGACTTGAATGATGGAGTGGGTGTGTGGCGAAGGCAACTCAGCGAGTTGAACGCCTGTGGCGGCATCCCACAGCAAGATGCGACGGTCAAAGCTGCTCGTCGCCAACGTACGACCGTCGGGGCTGAGCGCCAGCGACCGCACGCGATCTGTGTGTCCTTGCAGCGGCAGGCGACGCGCCAGATCCCACCGAATCAAGCTGCCGCCGGTGGCGCTGGAGTACAACGCATCCCCCGTAGCGGTGAAACGCAGATCGCGCACCCAATTCTCATGCCCGATGAGTGGTTCGCCGATCAGTCGCTTTGTCTCGACATCGTATAACAAAATCCTGCGGTCGGCGCCGCCCGTGGCAAGCACTTTTGCATCCGGGCTGAAGGCGACTGTGAGGACGCGCCCGGTATGTTCGGTGAAGGGTGAGTGCAGCAGCTCCCCGCTGGCCGGGTCCCACAGCCGGACTGAGCCATCGAAGCTGGCGGTCGCCAGCTTGTCGCCAGCGACGGAGAAAGCCACGGAGTTGATAGTGGCCTCATGGCCGCCCAGCCGGATGTCAGTCATTTCACCGGTGTTCACATCCCAGAGATCGACGCCGCGATCTTGTCCGATGTCGCGCGTAATAGCAAGCGTGTGATTGTCCGGGCTGAGCCAGAAATTCTCGCTGCGATCTGCCGGGGTGATCTTTGCTCCGATCGGCTGGCGCGTGGCAGTGTCCCAAACCCGCATGGCGCCATCAGCCAGCCGGGTGATCAGCAACCGGCCGTCGGGGGAGAACTTCAGCAGCTTGATCTCCTGATCCGCGCCGACGCTCCAGGTCGTAGCCAGCTCACCACTCGCGCCGTCCCATAGCTGGATAGCGTCTTGCTCTGCCGTGGCAACGCGCTCGCCGTCAGGCGCCAACGCCACGCTGGAGCGTTCCTGAGGGGGCAACAGTTGACGCACCATCTTGCCTGTCGCGGCATCCCACTGCGCCACGCTGGTCAACGAACCTTCCTCTGCAATCGTCAGGAGCCGTTGACCATCTGACGTCACGGCGATGCTCGTCAGGTCGCCTGAGCCGCCGCGCAAGAACCGATCGAGCAGGCCGCTCAGCGGAAAGGCGGTCAGATAGCTGGTCAAATCCGCAGCGTCGGACGTGCGTGCGGTGGCCTCGGCGCCGAGCAGCAGGGCCAGGTCGGTGGCGTCGTCAGCCAGGTTGAGCGACTGCGCCGCCAACTGGCGCGCCAGCGCCTGCGCCGCAAAACGGCGCGCCTCCGCCTGCTGCGAGAAGGCAAAGGCGGCGGCGACGATGGCGACAACCAGCACGCCCGCCAACCCAAACGCCAACCCGCGCAGCCGCCGGCGAGCCGTGCGTTCGACCTCCGCGCGCCGATGCTCCGCTTCGGCGCGCTGCATCTCGGCCATGGCAAGCGCCTGCGTGCGCGCCAGCTCCACCTGGCGCGCCTGTTCGATTTCAGCCAGCTTTGCGTTGCGCGCAGCGATGCTGGCGTCAATCAGCGCCTGCTCGCTTTGACTGAGGTCTGCGCGACGCAGGTTGATCCAGCGTTCGGCCTCGGTGAGGACGACGCCTCGCAGCAGGGCATCGTCCTCACGGTCGCTGGCGATCCATTGCTGCAAATAGGCGCGCAGACGTTGCTGCCAACGGCGGAAGTCGCGATCCTCATCCATCCACTCGCGCAATTGCGCCCAACTGCGGATCAACGCCTCGTGCACCAATTCGACGCTTTCGCCGCCGTCGCCATGCCCGGTGACGACCAGCCGCAGATCGGCCAGCTTTTGCGCCAGCGCCCAGGCTGTGTCGCTCAATTCTGCACGCAAAGCCGGGCGTCGTGTGTCGCCGGTCTCATCTCCTGGCTGGACAAGCTGGATCAACAGCCGGCGTGCGGTTGCCTGTTCGTCCTCCGTCAATTGAGCGTAGACCTGATCGGCGTAGCTTGCCAGGGCGCCAGAGACCCGCCCGATCGCATCGTAGTCTTCGTGCGTGATCACATAGCCGTTGCGCCGCGACCACAATTCGGCTAACGCGAATTGCAGCAGCGGCAGGTTGCCTGGCTCCTGACCAACGTCGTCGAGCAGGCGCTCCGTCAGCCCTGATTCGAAGGTGACGCCACGGTTGCGCGCCGGCTCCTCGATGGCGCGGCGCAGTTCGTGCCGCGTCATGGGACCCAACACGATGCCGCTGCGCTGCAGTGCATCCGCCAGCGGACGATGCGTCAGCGCCTGGCTCACGAAGTCGGCGCGCATGGCTATGACCAGCGCGATGGCGCCGACAGGCGAGGAAAGCGTCGAATTCAGCAACAGCTCAGTAAACGCCCGGCGCGTGTTCGCCGACGGGCACAGTGTGTACAACTCCTCGAATTGATCGGCGAAGATCAAGATGCGCATGTGTGCGGGCAAGAGATCGAGCGCGCCAAGCGTGGCGCCTTCGCTGCTAAGGCGACGCACGATCCGCCCGACATCGCCGTTGGCTCTGGGCAGGCGCGTGATGGCTTCCGCCAGGGCGTGGAACGGATCGGCGCCGGGGCGAAACTCGATGATCGACCAGCCCGCGGTGCGCGTCTCGCCGCGCGCGGATGGGTGAGCGGCGCGTTCACTGCTGGTCAAGGCAGGAATCAATCCTGCCCGGACGATCGATGACTTGCCACTGCCAGAGGGGCCGATCAGAAATGCGACCGGCGTCTCGCGCAGCCGCTGCATCAGATAATCCACCGTTTCTTCACGCCCAAAGAAATCAGCGCGGTCGGCGGAGGTGAAGGGATAGAGCCCCTTGTACGGAGCGCTGGTCTCGGCAAATGACGCCAACGGCGCGCCGCTCTGAATCTCCTGGAGCAGTTGCAATGTCTCTGGCGCGGGCGACGCAGCAAATTGCTGCGCCAACATGCGGCGCACCGCTTCGAATTGCTGGAGGGCGGCGGTGCGTTGATTGTCAAGTGCGTAGATCTTGATCAAGCGGCGATGAGCGTCTTCGTCCCATGGCTCCAGTTCCAAATAGCGCAGCAGGAAACGCTGGGCAACGCCAAAATCGCGGCGCCGCTCGTAAAAGCTCACCAGCGACAACAACGCGCGCAGCATCTGCGTGCGATACCATTCCTGCCTGGCCAGCCGCCATGTTTCAAATTCATCGGCGTCGGGCAGCGTCAGCCCTGCCAGAAAGTCGCCGCGATAGAGTTCGACGGCATCCTCCAGGCCAGCGACACATTCAGCACACGTTTGGAGCGTTTGGTGGGGATGCTGCTGCGTCGCCCGAATCAACGCAGTAAATTGCTCCACATCGCACCAATATTCGCCGTCGAAGTTGAAAGCGACATCCTGGCGGGTGACGGTCAGATACGGCGAAGCTGTCGCCTGATCGGATGCAGGCGCCGGCTGCAGTTGGCGGCGGAGCATGTAAAGCGACTGGCGCAGACTCTGCATTGCCGCCTTCTGGTCCGCTTCGGGCCAGAAGAGCGTAGCCAGTTGCTCTCGCAGGTGCGGGCGATCGCTCTCCGTCGCCAGATATGCCAGGAGCGCCTTACTCTTGGCGGTGTCGATGGCAGGGGCGCGGCCATCCGCAAACGTGACGTGAAAGGTGCCGAAGAATCGTAAATGCAACATACTGCCATCGATTTACTGGGTGCAGGAGCGCGCTTTCAGGTCGTTGTAGGGTGCATTGTCGAGCCGTCGCATCCCGGGCCAAAAGTACATTGAATTTAAGTTTGGGCTTACGCAGATTATAGTGTGTCACCTTCCTGGAAGCTCTCAGCTTCCAGGAAGGTTGCTGTGTGTTGCCTTCCTGGAAGCTGAGGGCTTCCAGGAAGGTTGCTGAGCTAAATGCGTAAGCCCTATAAGAGTAATTGGATTGTAACGGCGATGCTTTCGGTGGACAAGTGAAATTCTTCCCAAAAGCTGGCAGCCCAACACACTTTCCGCCAACCTTTTGACAATCCTTTGACGAACGTTTGCTAGGGTAAAGACAATTAATTCCTACCCGCACCCCTGTTTGGGAGTCCGACACCCCGATGCACCCCAATAGGTATTGCGGATCGGCGTATCCCCCGACGCCGATCTCCAACATAGCCCCCACCCAGGAGAGGATGGCAACGGCGGCCATCCTCTCTTTCTTTATCACACGCAGCCTGCGCTGCTACCGAAAACGGTGAATGACCTGCCCCAGCAGACGCACAGCCTCCAGGCGATCGGGGCCAAGCGGCGGCCCAAAGCTGAGGTGGCGAACGCCGGCTGCCGCCAACGGTTCCAGCCGCGCAATGACATCGGCGGCGCAACCAACCACGCCGATCCGCAACATGCGCTCGTCCACGAGGCTGACGGCGCGTGCGACATCACGCTCCACCATCATGGCGTGCTCGATCGGGCGGAAATCCGCTTGCGAGACGCCCAGCCGCGCCAGGATCAGCGGAGACAGTGCATGGCCGTAATAGGCGATTTTTTCAGCCAGGGCGCACTGCGCCGCCGCTCGATCCTCCGCCAGCGAAACCCAGATGCACGCAGCCAGGTCCAACTCGCCCAAGGCCGCCGCCCGCTGCGCCAATCCGGTTTGCAGGTGCGGCAGCACGCCAAAGTAGTGCTCCGGCGGAAAGAGCAACGGCAGCGCACCGTCAGCCAGCTCACCTGCCAGCGCCAGCATCTTTGGCCCCATGGCGCCGATGTAGATCGGTGTGACACGCGGCGCGTCAAAGCGCAGGTAGGCTTCATTTCCCCAGCGCAGAAACACGCCTTGCATTGGCGTGCGCTCTCCCCGCAACAGGTTGCGAATGGCGGTCACCGTCTCGCGCAGCGCGGCCAGGGGGTGAGCCGTCTCGATGCCGACCCACTTCAGGAACTCGCCCGCGCCCGCCGCCAACCCAAGATTGAAACGGTTGCCGGTTGCCTCGTCCAGGGTGGCGGCCAGCATCGCAATCTCCGCCGGGTGGATGGTGTACGGATTGAGGATGCCCGCACCGACTTCGATGCGCGTGGTCGCCTGCGCCATTGCCAGCAGGATCACCGGCGCGCTGCGCAGAAAGAGATCATTGCTCACCCAAATCTGGTCGAAGCCGGCTGCCTCCGCCGCCTGTGCAATCGCCACATACTCGCGCAGCGGAAGATCGTTGTTAAGCCGCAGGCTGAAGCGCATCACAGCAACTCTTCACCAGCGCCGACGATGGCGTCCGCCTCGATCTCGACAAGATACTCCGGGCCAACCAGTCGAGCCTCCACCAACGTGTTGACCGGGCGGATGCGCCCGAAGCGTTCGCCGTGCACGCGCGCCACCGCTTCCCAATGGTCGATGTTGCTGACAAAGATGCGGGTGCGCACTACATCTTCCAGCCGCCCGCCCAGTTGCTGAATCGCCGCCTCGATTTTGTCAAGCGCATACCGCGCCTGCGCTGCTGCGTCGCCGGCGCCGACCAACCCATCGGGACCTGTCGCGGTGGTGCCTGCGACCAGAATGTGGTCGCCAATGCGCACCGCACGGCTGTACCCGGCCATTGCTTCCCACGGAGTGCCACTACTCACCGATTGCCGTTTGCGTATCATCATCTTCTCCTGTATAAATGCAATCCTGCCCATTCGACTGGCGTAACGAATCGCCGACTATGCTAAGGTATGCGCAGCGAACATCCAAATGGCGCACCATCTCCCCAATCGCTGTGGACTAACCACTGTGGACAAATTACTGTCACCCAATCACTGGGGCGCCATTGCTTCGTCAATTCATGACCTACGATTCATGATCAACGATTTGCCGTCAAAATTCATCGTCAAAGAAGTCAGGCAGGAGGTAGTCTCATGGCAGCCAAACTACAACCTATGGATCCGGTCGACGCCGCCTGGTATCACATGGATGGCGCAACCAACCTGGCGATGGTGACAGGCGTCTGCCTGACGCGGACGCCGCTTGATTTCGAGCGGACGCGCGCAGTCTTCGCCCATCGTCTGCTACATCTACGCCGCTTTCGTCAGCGCGTGGTCGAGCATGGCTTCCCTTACCCCACACCACATTGGGAGGACGACCCTCTGTTCGCCATCGAGGAGCACTTTCACCATGTCGCCCTGCCCGAGCCGCGCGATAAGCAGGCGCTGCTTGATCTCTTAAGCGACATCGCCAGCACGCCCCTTGATTACAAACGCCCACTCTGGCAGGTGCACATCGTCGATGGCGTCGGCGCGGGCAGCGCCATGGTGCTGCGCTTTCACCATTGCGTCGGCGATGGCACGGCCATGATGGCGATCGCACAACTGCTCTTCGACGCCGAGCCAGACGCACCGCTCGATCGCACTGCGCCGGCGCCACGTCCCACACGCGCAGGTCTGCTCGACTCTCTCGCTAAACCTGTCAAACGCCTGCTCGACCAGTCCGCGCAAGCGATCAGCAGCGGCGCATCTCTCGTCCTGCACCCGGAGCAGGCGGCGGAATTGGCGCAACTGGCGGCACGCAGCGCAGGCATCGCTGTTGGCGCCCTGCTCAAGACGCCCGACCCACCCTCCCCGCTCAAGGGGCCGCTGGGCGTTCCCAAACGCGTGGCCTGGTCAGAGCCGGTTGACCTGGACACGGTGAAACGCGTCGGGCGGGCGGCTGACGCCAAGGTCAACGATGTGCTGGTGGCGGCAATGGCGGGCGCACTGCGCCATTACATGCAGGCACGCGGCGCTGAGGTGGATGGCCTAACCATTCGCGGCGTCGTACCCGTCGACCTTCGAGCGCCCGACCGGGCGCTCGAACTGGGCAATCGCTTTGGGTTGGTCTTCCTCGATCTGCCGGTCGGCGTTTCGGGCCCGCTGGCGCGGCTGGCGGCCACCCGCCAACGCATGGGCGCAATCAAACGCTCGCCGGAAGCAGCCGTCTTCCTGGGCATTCTCAACATCTTTGGACGGACGCCGCGCCCGGTGGAAGAAGTGGCGTTGACGATCTTTGGCAGCAAGGCAACGCTGGTGATGACTAATGTCGCCGGTCCGCGTACGCCGCTCTATCTTGCGGGCTGCCTCATCGACCGCATGACCTTCTGGGTGCCGCATCCTGCCGACCTGGGGATGGGGATCAGCATTCTCAGCTACAACGGTCAGGTGACCCTGGGCATCGTCGCTGACGCCGGCCTGGTGCCCGACCCGGAGCGCATCGCCGAGGAGTTCAATCGCGAGTTCGACCGGCTCTGCGCTGAAATTGGCGGTGCACAGGCGACGCCAGCGCCGCGCTGCGCCGCCACGACAGCAGCGGGACGGGCGTGCAAGAACAAACCGCTGGCCGGTTCCGCCTATTGCCGCGTGCACCAGCCGAAATAACTGCTCCTAATGACTGCCAGCCGGGGTGAGACTTGCTGCCGATCGTGTTGCGTGTTGCGTAGCGAGACGGAACACGCAACACGCCCCAGGGATCGCGTTCCTGGAAGTTACCAGCCAAAGCGTTCCTGCGCCGGGATGACCTCCAGCACCTGGCAGGCGGTTTCGTAGCGCCCAAAACTTGGCATCAGATAGACGCCCTGCACGTAAGGCAATTCCTTCAACTCCAATAGCAATTCCTGTGCCATTTTCACGCCTTCTTGCCGACCATTGGCGCCAGCCTTGCGCATCCGTTCCAGCGCATCCTCGCTGAGGGTGATGCCGGGCACTTCGTTGTGCAGGAAGGAGGCGTGCTTGTGCCCTTGCAGCGGCAGCACGCCGATCAGCACGGGCACGGGGAACTTGCCGTGGCGCTGCTCGTAAAGCGTGACAAAATTGACCCAGAGCTGCGGGTCAAAGATCGGCTGCGTCATGGTGAAGTGCGCGCCACCCACAACCTTCTGGTGGAAGCGATCCACCTCCTGCACGAGATCGGCGCGCGTCGGGTCGCAGGCGACGGCGATGGTGAAGCCGCCCCTTTGCCCCATCTCCTGCCCGGCCACATCGACGCCGTCATTGAAGCGGTGGATGATGCGCACCAGCCCGATGCTGTCCACATCGTAGACGGCGGTCGATTGCTTGGTGTCGCCCAGGCTGGGCGGGTCGCCGGTCAGCGCCAGGATGTTGCGCACGCCGAGCGCGTGCGCGCCGATCAGGTCGGCTTGCAAGCCCATCAACGACCGATCGCGCGTGGTGAAGTGGACAATCGTCTCGACGCCGACCTGCTGCTGAATCTGCACACAGAGCGCCAGCGCGCTCATGCGCACGCGCGCCATCGGGCTGTCGGCGACGTTGACGGCGTCGGCGCCCATCTTGAGCGCGTGGCGGGCGCCTTCGATCTGCTTCTCGGCGGTGAAGCTGCGCGGCGGATCGACCTCGACGCTGATCACGAACTTGCCGGCGCGCAGCTTGCGCAGAATCTCGGTCGGCTGCGCCTCACCGGTGACGCCGTAGTCGGCTCTGGCGGCAACGGGCGCATCCTCTGGCATGGAAATCACCGGCGTCGGCGCGCTGCTTCTGGCGGCGAGATGTTCGTCGAGTGCGGCGCGCATCGAGCGAATATGCATCGGCGTCGTGCCGCAGCAGCCGCCGACGATGCGCGCGCCCTGTGCGAGAAACGCATCGACCTGCCGCGCAAAATATTCCGGGCTGGAGGGGTAATAAAGGCGTCCCTCGACCCGTTCTGGAAAACCGGCGTTGGGCATGACGATCAGATGCGCATCACCCGCGGCGCCATGCATCTGCTCCAGCGTTTGCGTCATGGCGGCTGGCCCCACCGAGCAGTTGACGCCCACAACATCAGCGCCGACGCCGCGCAAGCGCTCCACCACCTCGTCGGGGCGGTGACCCGCCAGCGTCATCCCATCTTCGGCAAAGGTCATCGAGGCGACGATGGGCAGGTCGCACACTGTGCGCGCCGCACGCACGGCGATCTCCAGCTCGCTCAAGTGGGCGAAGGTCTCAAAAAGCAGCAGATCAGCGCCGGCCTCCCACAACACACTGACCTGTTCCTGAAACGCTGCGTATGCGTCCGCCTCGCTGAGCGGGCCTTCGGGCTGCAGACGTTTGCCCAGGGGACCGACGTCACCGGCGATGAAGATGGCGCGCCCGCTCACCTCGCGCACATCGCGCACCAGTTTGACCGCGCGAAAGTTCAAGTCGCGGACTTTGTCGGCGAGGCCGTAATCCGCCAGGCGAATGCGGTTGGCGCCGAAGGTGTGCGTCTTGATGATGTCGGCGCCGGCGCTGGCGTACGCCTGGTGAATCTCGCTCACCCATGTCGGCCTGGCGATGACCAGATACTCCAGGCACTGCTCGCTGCTGGCGCCGCGCGCGTACAACATCGTCCCCATCGCGCCGTCGGCTAACAGCGGCGTTTCCGCCAGACGCTGTAGAAATGGATGATTGCTCATAGCGTGCTCATTTCCCTGTATAGTTTCCTCAAAACCAGTGCAGTATAGCATAATGCAACAGATCAGAGTGCCACGTGATACGCGTGATAAGGGAATCGCGTAGGCTGCATTTCTATCACGATTGCTGCGGCGTACAGTTCGGTGCGATAGCACCAGTGATCAAGGAAAAGCTCAGTACAATGAGTTCAGAAATCGACGGCAAGACATTGCATGACAAAGCCACGCGTGGTGTGGCGCTGACTGACGAAGAACATGCGTTGCTTGCAGCGTGCTATAAACGCGAAGATGAAGCTGAAGCCAGAATCATCAACACCGAAGGTTCCGACAAACTGGCTTCTCTGCAAGCTCGTGTAAATGCGGTGCTTGTCCAGTTGAAACTAAGCACAGAACGGATTCAAGTGACAGAGGCTGAAAATGAGCGACTCCGTCGTGAGATCGCTGAACTCCGTCGTCAACTTGCAAACGCTACGCATCGCTCAGACTACATGAGTATCTCGGAACTTGAGGACTATGAGGAACGCCTTGCGCGTGGAGAAATCCAGTGGTAGTGGTTGCCCACAAAAATCTGGCGCCAGCCTCGGTCCTGATTTGGCGGTTTGCAGTACCCCAAACTCATGATGAAAAGTGACTGTCCATACCAACATCAATCAGCAGAAATCCGGTGTAACCCGTGAGTGAACTCATTCCTACAATTACCGACGGCGCAGCAGAGCTCAGCGCGCTGCACGCAATGTCATTGCAGCGCGAGCTGCGCAGCATCATCGAACCCGACCTGCTGATCGAGTCGATCCAGGCGCCGCGCGAACCGGAGAAGCAGGGCGTGCTGCTGCTGCGCGGGCGGCTGCTGCGCCCCAGCCACATCGCCTTTCCGCGCTGGCAGGCGGAGCTGGCGCGGCGCAACTTCACGCCGACGCTGCGATCGGCAGCGGAAGAGGGTGAAGCCGGCGCGCCGCCGGAAGATGTCTTCGTGCGCATCTTTGCCGGCGTCGTCAGGCCAGGGCGACCTCGCGTCTGGATCAACGCCGTGCTCTTCGTGCTGACTGTGCTCAGCACGCTCTTCGTCGGCTCGCTCTATGGCGACACGGCGCTGGTGCTCAACTCGGCATGGGATTTGCTGCGCCCCTCGAATCTGCTGCAAGGGCTGCCCTTTGCAGCGACGCTGCTCGGCATTCTGGCGGCGCACGAGTTCGGGCACTACTTTGCGGCGCGCTATCACAAAGTGGCGGTGACGCTGCCCTACTTCATCCCCATGCCATTGACCTTTGGCACGCTCGGCGCGTTCATCCAACTCAAGGAGCCGATTCCGGATCGGCGCAAACTTTTTGACATCGGCGTGGCAGGCCCCCTGGCGGGTCTCGTGCTTGCCGTGCCGCTGCTCTTCATCGGGCTGGCGTCGAGCAAAGTAGCCGTGCCGCCGCCCAACGTGCCGCTGATGCTGGAGGGCAACAGCCTGTTCTACCTGACCGCCAAGTGGCTGGTCTTCGGCGAGATTCTGCCCAACCCGGCGACGGGTCGCGATGTCTTCATGAATCAGATGACCTTTGCGGCGTGGATCGGCTTACTGGTGACAGCGCTCAACCTGCTGCCGGTCGGTCAGCTCGACGGTGGGCACACCGTCTTTGCGCTGTTCGGACGCAAGGCGCGCTACGCCAATCTTGCCACGGTGGCGCTGCTCACACTCTTTGCCGTCGCCGGGCTGCCGTTCGTGCAGCAGTTCTTTCCAGCGTTGGAAAACATCGGCTACACTGGCTGGTTCTTGTGGCTGTTCCTGATCCTGGTGATGATCGGCGTCGAGCACCCGCCAGCGCTGGATGACGTGACCACGCTCGACACGCGGCGTCGCCTCATCGGCTTCATCGTGATCGTGATCTTCATCTTGACCTTTGTCCCGGTGCCCATGCGCGCCATCTAGGTATCCTTTGCACAGCAGGGACGAGGAGGACGCGGCGCAACTCGCCCCTCGCCCCTCGCCCCTCCATTAGAATGCGAGTCAGAACGATGTCCAAACCACCCTCCATGCAAGAAGTCATCATGCGGCTGCACGAATTTTGGGCCGCGCACGGCTGCACGATCTGGCAGCCTTACAGCGAGAAGGTCGGGGCCGGCACGATGAACCCGGCGACGGTGCTGCGCGTGCTGGGGCCCGAGCCGTGGAACGTCGCCTATGTCGAGCCTTCCTTCCGCCCCGACGATGGTCGCTATGCCGAGAACCCGAACCGGATGCAGATGCACCATCAGTACCAGGTCATCCTCAAGCCCGACCCTGGCAACCCACAGGAACTGTACCTGGCGAGCCTGGAGGCGATCGGTCTCGACCGCACGCGCCACGACATCCGCTTCGTCGAAGACAACTGGGAGTCGCCGGCGCTGGGGGCATGGGGGCTGGGCTGGGAAGTCTGGCTGGACGGTCAGGAGATCACGCAGTTCACCTACTTCCAGCAGGCGGGCAGCCTGCCGCTCGACCCGGTGAGCGTCGAGATCACCTACGGACTCGACCGCATTGTGATGTATCTTCAGCACAAGACGCAGGTGTGGGATATCGACGTGGACGGGCAGCACACCTTCGCCGAGCTCTACCGCGACCCGGAGGTGGAGCACTGCGTCTACGACTTCGAGCTGGCGGACGTGGAACGCATGAAGCGGCTCTACGAAATCTACAAGGCTGAAGCCGAGGCGTGCATCGCGCGCGGGCTGACGATCCCGGCGCACGACTATGTGCTGCGGCAGAGCCACACCTTCAACCTGCTCGACGCACGCGGCGCCATCGGCGTCACCGAACGCGCCAAATTCTTCGCCGACATGCGCGCGCAAGCCAAAGCCGTCTCCGAACTCTACGTCGAACAGCGCCGCAAGCTGGAGTTTCCCTGGCTGAAAGAGGAGAAGGGAAGAGGTGAAGAAGGGCAGACAGGAAGTGAGGGAGAAATCTCCCAATCTCCTAATCTCCACTTTCCAATCTCCACTCCCCAATCCTTCCTCCTCGAACTTGGCTCCGAAGAGCTGCCGCCGCAGGATGTGGTCGATGGCATCGCGCAGATCGAGGAGAAGCTCAAGACGCTGCTAACGCAATACAAGCTCAGCTACGACAGCCTGCGCGTCACCGGCACGCCGCGGCGACTGGTCGCCTTCGTGAGCGAGCTGGCGCCGATGCAAGCCGACGAGGTTGTGGAGAAGCGCGGCCCCGCGTTGGCGCAGGCGTATGATGCGCTCAACCAGCCGACCAGAGCGCTCGAAGGCTTTGCGCGCGGACAGGGCGTGCGTCTTGACGAGATCGAGGTGCGCGACAACTATGTCTACGCGGTCAAGCGCGTGGCCGGGCGCCCCACCGCCGAAGTGCTGCCGCAGCTCTGTCTCGACCTGCTCAACGGGCTGCGCTGGGGCAAGGCGATGCGCTGGAACAGCAGCGGCATCGCCTACTCGCGCCCCCTGCGCTGGATCGTGGCGCTCTACGGCGACCAGGCGACACCCTTCACGTGGGCGGGCGTCGCCAGCAGCAACGTCAGCCGCGGCCCACGCTTTGCCGACGCCGCGGCGCGCTTGCCTGCAGGCGGCTTCACCACCTTTCCCATCAAGGATGCGCAGAGCTATTTCGACGCCGTAGCCGCCGAAGGCGTTGTCGTCGACCGCGAAGAGCGTCGCCAGCTCGTAGCAGAGCTGGTGCAGCAAGCCGCCGCCAGCATCGGCGGCAACGCGCCCGACGAACCGGCGCTGCTCGACGAAGTGACCGATCTCGTCGAAGCGCCGCAGGCGTTGCTGGGAACCTTCGAGGCGAAATACCTCGAACTGCCGGCGCCGGTGCTGATCGGCGTCATGAAAAAGCACCAGCGCTACTTCCCTGTGCTCAAGGGCGGCGCGCTTGTCAACCACTTCGTGACCGTCGCCAACAGCAACGAGCTGGCGCATCCCGACGTGGTGCGCGAGGGCAACGAGGGCGTGATCCGCGCCCGCTACGCCGACGCCGCTTACTTCTTCCGCGCCGACGCCGCCCGCCCGCTCGCATCCTACACACCGCGACTGGCGACGCTCACCTTTCACGCCAAACTCGGCTCGATGCTCGACCGCGTGGAGCGCCTCAAGGGGCTGGCGCCACAGATCGCCGGAATGCTGGGCGCGTCGGCGGACGAAGTCGCCACCGTTGCCCGCGCCGCCGAACTCAGCAAAGCGGACCTGATGACGAGCATGGTGATCGAAATGACCAGCTTGCAGGGCGTCATGGGCGAGATTTATGCGCTCAAGAGCGGCGAGACGCCCGCCGTCGCCCAGGCAATTCGCGAGCAATACTTGCCGCGTTTCGCTGGCGATGCCACGCCTGCCTCGCTGCCCGGCTTGGCGCTGGCGCTGGCGGACAAGCTCGACGCGCTCAGCGGTCTCTTCGCCGCGAAGGCGATCCCGACCGGCAGCGCTGATCCTTTTGGGCTGCGCCGCGCCGCGCTGGGCGTCGTCAACAGCCTGATCGCCACACAGACCGACTTCAGCGTGCGCGCCGGATTGGAAGCGGCAGCCAAACTTCAGCCAGTGGCGGTGAGCGCCGAAGCCACCGCAGAGACCGCCGCCTTTATCGAGCGCCGGCTGCAAGGCGTGCTGGCGGAACAGGGCTTTGCCTTCGACGTGGTCGATGCGGTGCTGGCCGTGCGCGGCGACAATCCGACTGCGGCGGTGCGAGCGTGCGTTGCGCTCAACGAGGCTGTGCGTCAGCCGTGGTGGAATGACGCTTTCACCGCCTACGCCCGCTGCGTTCGCATCACACGGGCAATCGACGAACAGCTTGCGCTCAACGAACAAGCGTATGTGGAGCCGGTCGAGCACGCGCTGCACGCTGCGTATCTCGCCGCTGCCGGGCGCATGGCCGACGCTGACGAGCCGGCTGGCGTGCTCGGCGAGACGTTGCGCAACTTGCAGGCGCCGATCAACGCGTATTTTGAGCGCGTGCTGGTCAACGCGGAGGAGGAGACGCTGCGGCGGGCGCGCCTGGCGTTGGTGCAGCGCATCGCGCAGTTGCCAACGCGCGTGGCGGATTTGAGCAAGTTGCAGGGGTTCTGATGTGAAAATAGGGGCGAGGGGCAAGTTGCGAGGGGCAACGCCTGCCACGATTTTCATTGTTCATGGCGCCCCAGAGGGGCATGGGCAGTAATCGGCAACTGCGGCTGCGAGCCGCAGCTACAATTGTCGTGCAACTGCGGCTGCGAGCCGCAGCTACAATTGTCGTGTAGCTGCGGCTCACAGCCGCAGGGGGCGCGGTCTACGCAAACGCGTCGTAGAGCGAGCGCACATGCAGCGCCTGCTCAGCCTGCGCCAGCGTCCAGCCGGCGGGCAGCGATGTTGTGACCGTGCGCCAGCGTCCAGCGGGCAGGTCAAAGTAGTTGTCACTGAAGATCGCGTCGACCCCGTCGAGGCTGACCTCGACGAAACGCGCCAGCGTGTCCGCCTGCAACGCAATGGCAAGCTGCCCGGCGTGCTCTGTCACAGCTACGGTGATCTGCGGCTTGCGCAACGCCAGATGCTTGACCGGGACAAACGTCGCCACATTGACCGCCGCCAACGCGTCCTCTTGCCACAATTCTGCGACGAAGATCAGGTTGCGCTGAAGCTCGTCGCTGACCTCGGCGGCAAAATCCAGGGCAACGACCGGCGTGTTGGCCTGCGCCGCAGCCTCCACGCGCTGCTCACCCTGCCGCACGACCGCACCCTCCAGCGTTTCCAGCGTCCACCGCACCCGTCCCGTCCATGTTTGTTGCAGATCACTGGTGACATGCACGGCCATTTGCGTGCCAGCTTCGGCAATGGACAGCATCACCGGCGCATAGAAGCGTCGTGCTGCGTAGTGCAGCGCCTTCCAACGGCCAAAGTAATCGATGCTCGACCAGGAGGCCACCGGCCAGCAGTCATTGAGCTGCCAGTAAAGCGTGCCGCTGACGCGATCCATGTGACGGCGCCAGTGCTCCACGCCGTACCGAATCCCCTCCGCCTGCAGCACCAACGTCATGTAGACCAGCGCCGGGAAATCCTTCGGCATCCGATAGTTTTCGGTCATCTGCGCCAGCATCAGCCCGTTGCCGGCGGCGTTCTTCTGGTGATGCTCCATGATGTACGATGTCATGTTCCAGTCAGCTTCGTCGGCGTAGGTGCGGATCGTCGCCAGCGGCGGCAACGCCTGAAAGCCGAACTCGCTCATGAAGCGCGGGTATTGTTCGCGGTAAGCAGTGAAGGGCTTGCGCCCGTGCCACACCTCCCAGTAATGGGCGTCGCCCTGCGCTTGACCGTTGACGTCGTGGAAGGGTGTGTTCGACGACGGCGAGCTGGGCCAGTAGGGGCGGTCAGGGTCAAGGCCAGCGATCCAGGCGGGCAGCGTTGTGTGGAAGTAGTGCAGGTATGCGTCGCGCAGCACCCGCCAGTCGGAGAGCGGCTGCGCCTGGGAAATCATCTCGACCAACAGGCGCAGACGCGGTTCATGCTCAGCCATTGCCGCAAGCTGGGCGCGTTGCTCAGGCGTCAGCTCCGGCTCGGCCCACCCCCACATCTCCCAACCCCATTCCATTTCGTTGTTGCCGCACCAAAGCGCCAGACTTGCGCGGTGACGCAGGCGGCGCACATTTTCAGCGGTTTCAATCCGCAGGTTCTCGATAAACTCCTCGCGATCCAGCGGATAGATGCTGCACGAGTAGATGCAATCCTGCCAGACGAGGATGCCGTAGCGATCGCAGAGATCGTAGAAGGCCTCTTCTTCGTAGAAACCGCCGCCCCAGACGCGCAGCATGTTTTGATGGGTGGCGGCGGCGTCACGGATCAACTGCTCCAGTGACGCGCCCGGCCCCCCTGCCCCTCGCAGTCGCGTCGGGAAGGAATCCGCCGGGATCCAGTTTGAGCCTTTCGCGAAGATGGGCACGCCGTTTACGACGAACGTGAAGGATTTGCCCCACTGATCGGGCGTCTGGCGCAACTCGATGGTGCGCAGGCCGAGTTGAAAGCGCTGGCTGTCGACGCGCACGCCTGCCTGCTCGAGGAAAACCTCCACCGTGTAAAGCGGTTGGCTGCCATAGCCGTTGGGCCACCAGAGCTGAGGGTTGACGACCGCCAACGCCAGCGTTGCGTGGCTCCCTTTCACCGGTTCGATCACTTCCTGAGCGCCGCTGCCATCCGGCGCGGTCACGCGCAAGATCGCCGTGAGCGGCTCGCTGCGCCACGCTTCGACGGCTATGGTGGCAGAGACGGCGACGCTGCCCTGGTCATGTTTCTGACGCAGATGCACATCAGCGAGACGCGCGCCGCTGCGACCTTCCAGGCGAATGTCTTTCCAGATGCCGATCGGCGGCAGTTGCGGCCCCCAGTCCCAGCCAAATTGGCAGGGCGCCTTGCGCAGATGCGGCCCGCCCTCGATCGCCTGCGCAACGCCGCGCAGCGGGCGTTTGGCGTTTTCGGCGGTGATATAGCGCACGGGTGACGCGAACTTGATTCGCACTGTGTTCTCGCCAGCGGTCACCAGGCTCTTGATTTCCCATTCGTAGCGGCGATACATATTGTCAGTGCGTCCCAATGTCTGACCGTTGAGCATCACTTCCGCCAGTGTATCCAGCCCGTCGCACACCAGGAAGAGCTTCTCTTCGGCCATCGCCTCGGCGTCCACGATGAAGGTGTGGCGATACTCCCAATCCTGCTCCGCCACCCATGCCACCTTTTTCTCATTATCGGCGACAAAGGGATCGGGGATTCTACCCAACGCCAGCAGATCGGTGTGGACGCCGCCAGGCGCCGTTGCGGGCAGCCATTGATTGTCGCCGGCCTGGCGGAATTGCCACTGACCGGCAAGGGATTGGATTTCCATTCGTTGCTTCCTTTCAGTTTTTTAAATTCAGTCAGCGTCACAGCGATCAGTCAGCACAGCCACTTCAACCAACGCCACAGGCATGGGTGCGATGGCTGACGAACACAATCTGACCGCAAGTGACGCTGTAGAAAAGTACATCCATCGGACGGAAAATGCTCGCCCACTTGAGGTGGAGCCGATATGAAATGGCGCTGTCACCAGGGACAGCGCCGGGATTGATTCGGCTGTGTTGCCACCGTGCCGCCGGCGTTTCTCCGAGGCAGGGCGCAGTGAAGCCCATGATCATACAGTTGACAGATCCCATTCCTCGTAAATCTTCGGCACGTCGCTGATCAAGCGGCGCGTGTAGGGCTGCTGCGGATGCAGAATCACGGCATCCGCCGAGCCGCTTTCCACGAAGCGGCCATGCTCCATGATGTAAACGGAGTCTGAGACATAGTACGCCAGACCGATGTCATGGGTGATGAAGATCAGGGTCATGCCCGTTTCATCGCGTAGCTTCATGAGGTAGTCCAGGATCGTAGCGCGCGAGCAGGCGTCGATCATGGAGGTTGGCTCGTCCGCGATCAAGATTTTGGGCTTCAGCAGGAAGATGCGCGCAATCATCAACCGTTGCATCTGTCCGCCCGACAACTCGAAGGGGTATTTGTTGGTCAACTCGGCGAACTTCAGGTTGACAAAGCTGCACGCCTCGGTCATCAGCTCCACTTTCTTGTCACGCGGCAGGTTGCCGCCGCCGCGCATGCGAATGCAATCCAGGAGGACGGCATCGATCTTGTGGAAGGTGTTGTACGCCGAGAAGGGGTCCTGAAAGATCGCCTGGATATTGCGCCAATATTCCTTCTTCTTGCGACTGGAGCTAATATCGCGCTTCTTGCCCTGAAAGTAGATTTCGCCCTCGGTGACGCTGATCAGCCCCAGGAGCATCTTTGCCAGCGTCGTCTTACCACTGCCGGATTCACCCACGATCGAGACAATTTCGCCCTCATGGAACGCAAAATCGACATGATCGACGGCCAGCGTTCGATGGCGGCCAAAGCCGAAGACCTTGGTCACACCGGTTCCGCTCAAGCACAGATTCTCTCTATTCGCCATGCTCGTAAGCCCTCCTCAGTTGCGTCTCCGACAGAATGCAACGGTAAGAACGATTGTAGCCCACTTCGTAGAGGGGCACTGAGGTCACCTTGCATTCAGCCTGTACATATTTGCAGCGTTCGGCAAAACGGCAGCCAGCCGGTGGGTTCTTGAGGTTCGGGGGCACGCCGGGAATGGCGACCAGCTTGACGTCGCGCAGGCCGCTTTCCGGCACAATGATCGACCCCATCAGCCCCTTGGAGTAGGGATGGAGCGGGTCGAAGACTGCCTGTTTGGCGCTGGCGTGCTCCACGATCTGACCGGCGTACATGACCATGATTTCGTCAGCCACGTTGTAGAGCAACGGCAACTCGTGCGTGATGAAGATCATTGCCTTGATGAAGCCGCTCTCCATCATGTCGCGGAGCATCTTGATGACCATCTTTTGCGAAGTGACATCGAGCGCCGAAGAGGGTTCGTCGGCGATCAACACCTTGGGCGAGAGAATGACGGCCACGGCGATCACCGTGCGTTGTTTCATGCCGCCGGAAAGCTCGACAGGGTATTTCTGAAGCACTTCCGCCGGCAGGCCTAACATTTCGAAGGAAGCCCGGGCATGATCGTAGATCATCTTCTTCGTCCAGGTCGGATCATGCGCCCGCACCACATCGCCGATGAAGTCGATGACTTTGCGCGTGGGGTTCAGCGCATTCATCGCCGCTTGTGGGATATAAGCAATCTCGCGCCCCAGGATCGACTTGCGCACGTCGTCGGGCTTCATGCCGGTGATATTCTGTCCATCGATAATGATTTCACCGCTGGTGTAATGGAGCGGCGGAAAGTAATAGCCCATCAGGCTGAGCGCCAGCGTGGACTTGCCGCAGCCAGATTCACCGGCGATGCCCAGGGTCTTCCCTTCCTCGATCTTCAGCGAGACATGGTCGACGGCATAGACATCTTCTTTGTAACGGGTGACATATTTGGTGGTGAGGTCGCGCACCTCTAGCATGACTCTTGCCATCAGTTCACTCAGTCCCTCAGTGCAGGGTTGAACACCTGGTCAAGCCCTGTGTTCATCAGATTCATCGAGAAAGAAATCAGCGCAATGGTCAGCAACACCGGCAGATACGCCCACCAGTTGCCCAGGATGTGCGCCTGATAAATCATCGCCCAGTTCATCATCAAGCCCAGCGTTGGCGTTTCCGTCGTCCGTGGCCCCAACCCCAGAATCGACAGGCCGGCTTCCGCCAGAATGCCTGAAGAGACTTGCAGGATGAAGGCCATGACAACGTAGGAGGCAATATAGGGCAGGATGTCGCTGAAGATGATGCGAAACAGTGAGTGGCCGGACAACTTCGACAGGTTGACGTGATCCCGATTGCGCAGGGAAAACACCTGCGATCTCACCGCCCTGGCTGTCCACACCCAGGAGGTGAAACCGATCACGATCGCGATGGTGACAGCGCCGCGTTGATCCTGGCCAATGCTGAAGGAGATCAGAATCAGCAGCACAAACGTCGGGATGACGGTGAAGAGATTGGTGATGAACATGATCACATCGTCGACGATGCCGCCGATGTACCCGGCCATCAAACCCAGGATCAAACCAATCGTGGTGGCAATCAGGCCGGCGATCAGCCCGATGATCAGCGAAACGGCGGTGGCGGCGACCAGTTGCGTCATGACATCTCTGCCGAAGTTGTCGGTGCCCAGCAGCAGCCATTGCACATTGGCGACCTGGCTGATATTGGCGAAATCGCTCTGCTTGACGATCGATTTCTCCTGCAACTCGCCTGTCTCCGGGTTGCGTTCGGCGATGATCGCCCCTTCCGTTGACAACAACCCGCGAATGGAGGCGTTGACGCGCTGGAAGTAGCGCTGCCTGGCAAAGGTCATGCCGGGCAGCCGCAAGTCGGGATTGTAGTTCGCCTCCCACAGCGCCAACAATTTCTCGGTGTCTTCGGTGTCGATCTCGTCTTCAGCCACGCCGTACGCCACCAACCATTCCTTCATGGCGATGCGATCGTCCTGGCTCAGCCGGTTTTCGATGCGCCTGGCGGCTGCGTCGCTCAAATTGAGCGTGTAGATCGTCGGCGCATTGATGGCGTCATAGGTGCTCACATAGATTCCAGGCGGGAAGAAGGTGCCCTGCCCGATGATTTGGAGGGGCGGATGGCGCACAACCAACGGGTAGATGATCACGATCAGCAGCACCGTCATCAGGATGGTGAAACCCACCAGGAATTTTCCAGAGCGAAAAACTTGGCGAAGGGTGTGTTGCATAGCGGGTTCTATCCTTAATCCGATTGTGTTGCCTTGATGCGTGGGTCAATGACGCCGTACAGGATTTCAAGGACAAAGGTTGCGGTCAGCACCATGAAGGTGATGATCAGCGTTGACGCTGAGATCAGCGGATAATCCTGCCCCATGACGCCGTTCAAGAGCGTGGTGCCCAACCCCGGATAACTGAAGATAATCTCCGCCACCAGCGCGCCGCCCACCATCGTGCCTAGCGACAACGCCAGACCTGTCACCTGCGGCAGCATGGCGTTGCGAAAAACGTAGGCGACGATCCTGCCATCCTTGATACCCATGAAGCGGCTAAATTTCACATAGTCCGCATTCAACTCATAGATGGACATCGAGCGCATGCCGATCGCCTGCCCACCGATTGCGATCAACACAATCGACCAAAACGGCAGTTGATAGTGCACAAACATCGACCAGATGAAGTTGGGCGTAAAGCTGGGAATCAGGTTGTAGCCGTACCCGCCGGAGGTAGGGAACCATTTCAGGTTCACAGCAAAGATCACAAGCAGGATAACCGCCATGCCGAAGGCGGGGAAGCTGCTGACAAACAGCGCGCTCGGCATGAGCACCTTGTCGAAGCCGCCTCTGAGATAGGCAGCCAGAGCGCCAAGTAGATTCCCCAGGATCCAACCCACGAGAATTGCCGGCAACTGCAGCATGAGCGTCCACCAGATCGAAGCGGCGAGCACGTCGGCCACCGTCCTGGGATATTGACTGAAGGAGAAACCAAAGTCACCCCGCAGCACATTCCCCACGTAGATGAAGAACTGTTCGAGCATGGGCTTGTTAGTGCCAAACAGCTCGGTGTATTGCTCATAGATCGCCTGCACGCCGGTCGGATTGCTGATGCCTTGCGCCTGCCGCGCCACGATCGCCGCCACCGGGTCGCCCGGCATCATCCGCGGCAGCATGAAATTCAAGACAAAGGCGAACACAAAGGTGATCGCAAACCAGCCGAGCTTATTGAAAAAATACCTTCTGTAGCCTTTCAATTCAACCCTCCCTTTGATGTCCGACATGCCAGGCGCCCGGTGCGCATCGCCTGTACAGCGTGCACACAGAGCACACAGGAGGAGCCTCCAGTTACAATCTTCCAGTACAGATGGACGTGAACAGACCAATGGGGCTCGTGTTGCATGCTGCGTGTTTCGTTTCGTTACATAGCACGCAACCTGCGGCTTACTTGCCCCCCACATGCACCAGGAAGTTTGCTCGCTTCCTGGAAGATGCGTGCCTGCCCCAGAGCCTGGCGGCCACCTGACACGCCATGCTGCTCACACGTAGCAAGCAGCATGGCGTGCAGGTGACTACGAATTACTGAACCAGCTCCAGATTGTACAGACCAGCGATGCTCCAACCATCGGTCAGGTCAAGCGGCGGGACAGGCGGGTTAGTGCCGTCTCCCTCGTGGGGGAAGTTCGTCCAGACGCTTTCATTGACAGTGTGGAAGGACTGCGGACGGTACATCAACGTGAAGGAAGGCACGTCGGTCAGGTAAATCTCGACCAGCCGCGTGTACATCTCCTTCAACTTGGCTTCATCGGTCTCAGCCGGGATCGCCTTGATCAGTTCATCCACCTCGGGATTGGAGTACTGACCCCAGTTGCCGCTCCAGTTGCTCGGCAGGCCGATCCATTCGGAGCTGAGCAGGTTGCGGATGCGACCCCACGGCATCGTTGGGCCTGCGCCGGCGCTCCACATCATGAAGATGTCATAGCCAGCGGGCAGCGGTGCATCGGATTTCGTGACGACCGTCTGGTAGACCGACCATTCCGGGAAGTTGGTGGTGATGTCGATGCCGATCTTCTTGCCAGCGGCGGCGACCACTTCGATGGCAGCCTGCCAGTCCGACCAGCCATTCGGGCAGGTGGCGACATAGCTCAGCTTCTGACCGTTGTACTCGCGCCAGCCATCGCCATTGGTGTCCACAACGCCACACTCGTCGAGCAGCGCCTTGGCGCCTTCAATGTCGTTGCCAACCCACTGCAGATCTTTCACAGCCTCATGGTCGTACATTGCCTGTTCGCCGGGCGTCGGGTTCATCAGCGAGCGCGGCACCTGCTCGAAGGTCGCCGACTGGTTGGTCATAGCGTTGGCGATGATCGTCGGGTAATCGACGGCAATGGCGATCGCCTTGCGCACGCAGACCTGATCCAGGCCGGGCGACTTCAGGTTGTAGAACGCTGTCGGCAGACTGGCGCCGATGCCGTAGGGCGGATCGGGCAGGTAGGTGGAGATGGGCAGGTTCTGCTTCTCCCACAGGTCTTGCACGTTGGAGTTGAACTGCTGGCTGACGTCAACCTCACCGGCGGCCAGGGCGGTCGTGCCAGCGGCATTGTCCTTGAAGATTGTGTGCGCCAGATACTTGGGCGCGGGCAGTTTGCCCCACATGCTGGGGTCCTGCCCCCAGTAGTTGTCATCACGGATGAGGACAACCTTCGTGTCGTCGGCGAAGAACTTGTGATAGGGGCCGGAGTAAACAACATCCTCAGCCGTATCCGCCATCAACTTGGTGGCGTCTCCGCCGGAGCGCTCTTCCAACTTCTGCGTCCAGGCTTTCTGAATCACATAGTTGCTGCTCAGATAGGCGGAGACGATCAACGGATTGACTGCCTTGCCGTTTTCATCCAGTTTCGCCTTGATCACCACTGTCTGCGGGTCTACAGCTTCGATGGCCTCGATGTAATCCCTGTTGCCAACACCGGTCGGCGTCTCATACTTGACATGCGTCGCCCAGGTGTAGGCGACATCCTCGGCGGTCACGGGCGTGCCGTCGCTCCACCTGGCGGCAGGTTTGATCTTGAAGGTGATCTCTGTGCGCGCATCGTTCCATGCCCAGTCGCCATCCGCCAACAGCGGATATTGCTTGCCATCAAGCATGTTGTACAGGTAAGGGGTCTCGAACATCGTGACGCGAGCATTGTCACCCTGCGAGATAGCCATCGCGTTGTTGCAACTGGAAGAGTATGGATTCCAGCACACAACTGACCCCCACTGCTGCCCGTTGAAATAGAGCGTCTCATTGCGCGGCAGCGCGTTGGCGTCAGCCGGAGCTTCGGCGGCGGGGGCTTCGGCAGCCGCTTCAGTTGCGGGCGCCTCGGCTGCCGGCGCTTCGGCGGCTGGCGCCGCTGGCGCACCACCACCGCATGCTGAGAGCACCAGACTGGCGATCATCAGCAGCAATATCAGCATCGAAAAACGACCCTTCATCTTTGCCTCCTTGAGCAAATAGGTTTGAAGTTTGAACGAACCATGACCAGATTGTGCGTGTTGGAACTCGTTTTGTTTCTGAAGATCTTTGACACCTCCTTGTGTTGGCAAACGTCGGGCCATAACGCGAAACGCCGGTGCATGCTGTCAGGTGTGAGCGGCAACGACATTCTCCACCGCCGTGGATGACAAACATCGGCTTGTGGATGCACGGACGACCAGTTGCACGCCCAGGGTGCAGCGCACCGGCGGACGCTGCGGGCTACGAATGCGACCGAGCAGCATCTCCACCGCAAGACGCCCAAAGGCTGAGCGATCGACATGAACGGTGGTCAACGCCGGCTGGATGAAACTCGCCATCTGCACGTCGTCGAAACCGCTGACTGCCATCTCCTCAGGAACCTGGACGCCCTCCTGCATGAGGCGCCGCATCACGCCAATCGCCAACATGTCGTTGGCGCAGACGACCGCCGTCACGTCACGATGATTTTCGAGCAGCATGTCGGCTGCCACCTCCCCATCGCCGATGCTCAGATCGGGCGTCTCGATCACCTGCGGCTGCAGATGGCGCCGGACAAGCACATCTTCATACGCGCGCCGCCGCTCCACGATGCTGGGATGCTCCGGCCCGCTGACAAAGAGAAGCTGGCGATGTCCTTGCGCCACAAGATGTTCGACCACTGCCGACATTCCACCGACGTTGTCCAGCATGACGCTGTCCCCGGGCAGGTCTGGCGCCCAGTTGTCCACCAGCACGCGGGGGGCTGCGCTGGCCTGCCCCAGCGCTTCGACCACAGCGTGCGGCAGCGCGCCGATCAAGATCAACCCGCCGATGCGCTCGTCACCCAACAACGTCGGCAGCTTGCGCAGACGCTCGTTGGCAACGTCCAGCACGTTGAACGCCAGTTGAATGTCGTAATCACTGCACGCCTGCTCGACACCGTGATATACATCCGCATAAAATGGGTTTGCCAGAATGCTTGTCTCCGCAAATGGCTTGACCAGCAAGCCAACATGTGTGACAGTCGTCATCGCCAGCGGCAGGCGCTTGGGAAGCGCATAGTTCAGGTCGTGGGCGACTTCCAACACACGCCGGCGCGTATCTTCGCTGACGCCAGCCTTGTTGTTGAGAACGCGCGACACGGTGCCGATCGAGACGCCCGCTGCTTTTGCAATCTTGCGCGCACTGGCCATAACAATGAAGGAAGCTGAATTGGTTGGCGGAAACTGGCGTTCGCAGCAACAACTGACGGCAACGCCTGCCGCCACTGTTTACTAAACATGTTCCAATTGGGTGATCCATTTATATCAGATTCGTGAGCGCTTGTCAACTCCCTCAAGGTAAGTTTGCTCACATTTTGCTGCGAGTCAGCGTTGAAAGCGAGAGGTTGCCATGAAATACCTGCATCTGCCGCGCATCCTGGATGAATTGTGGCGCATTCTGTTAATCCTGATCGGGGCGACGCTGGCAGGCGCTGGCTTCAGCCTGTTTCAGGTGCCCTATAGCATCGCTGCTGGCGGCGTCAGTGGCATCGCCATCCTTATCAATTCCTTTACCGGCTGGCCCATCGCCGCCATGTACCTGATTATGAACATTCCACTCTTTGTCGTGGGGTTCTTTTTCCTGGGGCGCTGGCGCTTTCTCTTTTCCACCGCTCTGGGCGTGCTCATCTTCACGATGACAACCGGCCTCTTCGATCGCTACCTGCCCACGTTATTGCCCACATGGCCGATCACCGACAACACGTTGCTCAGCGCCATTTACGCCGGGCTGGTCGGCGGCATCGGCGGCGGTCTGCTCTATCTGGCTGGCGCCACGCTGGGCGGCACCGCCATCATTGGCCGCGTCATTCAGGTCAAAACGGGGCTGTCGCTCAGCCAGATTTATCTCTTCGTTGATGGTGCGATCGTGCTGGCGGCGGGTGTGCTCTTTGGCTGGGAGATCGCGCTCTACGCCATGCTGACGCTGCTGTTGAGTGGGCAGGCGGCTGACTTCGTGCTGGAAGGACCGAGCCGGGCGCGCACGGCGATGGTCGTCACCACGCGGCCACAGCCGATCACGCAGGCGCTCATCGCCGAGCTGGGGCGCGGCGTAAGCTACTGGGAAGCCGTGGGAGGCTACACTGGCGAACCGCGCACCATCGTCATGTGCACGATCTACCGCCCGCAGGTCAGCGATCTGAAGCGCGTCGTCGCCACGTATGACCCACACGCCTTCGTCGTCATCGGCATGACGCAGCAAGCGTTGGGCGAAGGCTTCACCGAGCTGCGCCAGCGCAATTGAGTTGGGGCGAAGGGCGGGTTGCGAAGGGGCGGGTTGCGAAGGTCGCGGAGACCTGATTCCAGTTTGTGGCGCGTAGCCTTCGATGTTCCTGGAAGCTGAGAGCTTCCAGGAACATGACACACTAAAGTAAATCCAACTTGAAAGACATAGTTTTTGGTGTTAGTCTCGCTGTCGTGATAAAAGTCTCCAAACAAGTGACACCAAGCCTGTTTG
>Ga0272446_1002162_pt1 | contig 27375 bp, 22 predicted proteins | sample YNPCB0061_FD_194587 | JGI IMG/M metagenome (GOLD analysis project Ga0272446, IMG submission 194587) | Hot spring microbial mat communities from Yellowstone National Park, WY, United States - YNP-CB-006-1 | ecosystem: Environmental > Aquatic > Thermal springs > Hot (42-90C) > Sediment | place...
CGGCTGCGTACAACGGATGTATGGACCGAGCGCGCCCCCGTCGAGCCTCTGCATCGTCCGCTGCTGCCGCGCGGCGGGGCGGGCAGCAGCCCGGCGCCGGCGGCGTGCGCCCGCGCGTCCACGGCCGCGGCGAGGCGCGGCTCGACGCGATGCTCGAGCTCGCCGAGGAGGCGGGGAAGGCGGCGCCGCTCGCCGACGTGCTGTCGTCGCTGTGCGCGCGGATCGCGCGCGTCCTCGCCGTCGACGTCTGCAGCGTCTACCTGCGCGAGGCGGGCTCGAACGAGCTCGTGCTGGCGGCGACGCACGGCTACCCGGAGGAGGCGGTCGGGCGCGTGCGGATGCGCGTGGGCGAGGGGCTCACGGGGTTCGCCATCGAGTGTCTGCGGCCGGTGTCGGTCGCGCGGGCGACGGTGGACGCGCGCAACCGCGCCTTCCCGGGCCTCGACGAGGAGCGCTTCCCATCGCTGTGCGCGGTGCCGCTCGTCGACGGCGGGCGCGCGGTCGGGGCGCTGGTCATCCAGCGGCGGCAGCCGCGCGCGTTCGGGCAGCGCGAGATCGTGCTCGCCGCGTCGGTGGCGACGCCGGTGCTGTTCGCGCTCGAGCGCGGGCGCGCGCGCGAGCGGGAGCGGGCGGCGCGGGAGGCGGCCTCTCCGTCGGTGGCGCCGGGGCGGTCGGCGGCGGCGGCGGCGGCGCGGGCGCGCGAGGCGCTCCTCGGCGGGCGCGGGGTATCGCCGGGCGCGGCGCTGGGGACGGTGGTCGTGCGGCGCCAGGCGCGGCGCGCGACGAAGGCGGCGGTCGAGAGCGAGGGGCTCACGCGCGACGACCACCGCGCGCGGCTCGGGCGCGCCATCGCCGAGGCGGCGGGCGAGATCGCGGCGCTGGAGGCGTGGGCGCTCGAGCAGGCGGCGAAGCGGCGCGGCACCGACGGCGCGCTCGACGGGGCGAAGCTCCTCGCGCTGTTCGCGCCGGCGCGCTTCGTCCTCGAGGACGCGCGGCTGCGCGGTCGCATGCTGAAGCAGGTGCAGGCCGGCTCGACGGCGGAGGAGGCGGTCTCGTCGGTGCTGGCGGAGTACACGCGGTCGCTGGGCGCGTCGGGAGACGCGGTGCTGCTCGATCGCGCGCACGAGGTCGAGGCGCTCTGCCTGCGCGTCCTCGGGCGGCTGGGCGACTCGGGGGCGGCGGCGCCGCTGGTCCCCGGCGCGGTCCTCTGCGCGTCGCGCCTCACGGTGTGCGACGCGCTCGAGCTGGCGGCGCGCCACGGCGTCGCGGCGGTGCTCGCGGCCGGCGGCGACGGCGACGCGGGCTCGGGCGTGGCGGTGGCGCGCGCCCTCGGCCTCCCCGTCGTCGACGGCGTGGGCGAGCTCTACCGCTGGGTGCACGACGGCGACCGCGCGCTCGTCGACGCCGACGCCGGGACGGTGGTGCTCAACCCGGCGCGCGTCGCCGAAAACGCCTTCCGCGCCGCGCGCGCCGCCAAGTAATCCGTCGAAGCTGGTCGGACCTTTACGTCGACAGCGCCCGCCGGGTCGCGCTACCGTCGCCCGCGCATGACGACGACGACGAGATGGGGCGTCTTGGGGCTGGTGGGGCTCGCCCTCCTGGCGGCGACGGGCGCGTGCGACGGCAACGGTGGGGGCGGGTCGCCCGATTCGGGCGTGCCGGTCATGGGTCCGGAGGAGGGCGGCGCCGATCTCGGCGTTCCCCCCGTCGCTCCGCCGCCGCCGGGCTGCCCGACGCCGGGGCCGACGACCGCCGACTCGACGACGCCGGGCGCGATCACGACGCCCAACCCGACGCTGCGCAACCTCTCGCTGGAGTGGGCGATCAGCGGCGACGCGAACCACGACGGCGTGGTGACGGTGCGCTTCCGCGTCGCCGGCTCGTCGACGTGGCGCGCCGGGATGCCGCTGCGCCGCGTGCCGGCCGGGTCGTACGACACCTTCTCGTGGTCCAACCGCCACTCGGGCAGCCTCTTCGACCTCGAGCCCGACACCGCCTACGAGATCGAGCTCGCGCTGCGCGACCCCGACGGCGGCTGCGACACGCGCACGGTGATGGCGCGCACGCGCCCGGTGCCGGCGCCGATGGCGGGCGCGCCGGTCCGCGCGGTGACCCCGGCGAATTTCTCGTCTATCGCGAATTCGGCGCAGCCCGGCGACATCCTCGAGCTCGGCGCCGGCACCTACGCCGGCTTCACCTTCACGCGCGACGGCGCCACGGGGCGGCCGATCGTCCTTCGCTCGACGGCGGGCGCGGTCATCAACGGCAACGTCGAGCTGAGCGATCGCAGCCACGTCTACCTGATCGGCCTCACCATCAACGGCCGCGTGCGGCTGAACGGCGGGACGGACCTCGCCTTCATCAAGAACACGGTGAACACGCAGAGCGACGGCTTCGTCGCCTACACGCGCGCCGAGGACTGCTACTTTGGCGACAACGTGGTCACCGGATCGACGCAGTGGTCGACGGGGGCGCTGGGCGTCAACGGCGCCAACACCGGTGAGGGCATCGTCGTCACCGGCCCCGGCCACGTCATCGAGCACAACCGCGTGAGCGGGTTCCGCGACTGCATCTCGCTGATGGAGGACGTCGAGGCGGTCGACCAGTGGAGCGAGGACATCGTCGAGAACGACGCCTCGATCTGCGCCGACGACGGCGTGGAGTCGGACTTCTGCTTCCACAACTGCCGCACGATGCGGAACCGCTTCACCAACGTCTTCATGGCGATGAGCTCGCAGCCCAGCCTCGGCGGGCCGACCTACTTCATCCGCAACGCCGCGTACAACGTCATCCTCTCGGCGTTCAAGCTGCAGCGCTCGAGCGTCGGCGACGTCGTCCTGCACAACACCATCGTGAAGAACGGCGACGCGCTCGGCATCTACACCGACGAGCCGATCGAGCGGGCGCTCTTCCGCAACAACCTCCTCGTCGGGGGGCCGGGCGGCTCCTACAACGGCTACTCGAACGGGACGGGGCGCGTGATGGACCTCGTGCCGGTGCAGCCGTCGTGCGATCTCGACTACGACGCCGTCGGGTCGACGACGGGGATGTTCGCCGGGAAGCTGGGGACGGTGCGCTTCAGCGACCTCGCCGGGCTGAAGGCGATGACGACCGAGAAGCACGCGCGCGCGGTCGACCTCACGGTGTTCGCGGCGACGGTGGCCTACCCGTCGTCGCCGTTCCCTGCGCTGCCGATCGCCGACCTGCGCCCGAAGGCGGGCTCGGCGGTCGTCGACGGGGCCGAGGCCATCCCCAACGTCAGCGACGTCTTCGCCGGCAGCGCGCCCGACGTCGGCGCGTACGAGGTCGGCGCCGCGCTCCCGCAGTACGGCCCGCGCTAGACACAAAACGGCGGCTCGGGACCGTTGGTGATCGTCAGCCGCGGGTGAGCGCGCGGTGTGACGTTTGTCGCTAGACAAAAACGTAGACAGCGACGGTGCGGTTGGCCTACGGTGACCGAGCCATGAGACCGAGCATCACGCCGCCGCCCGTCCTGCTGGTCAGGTACGCGGCCGGGGCACCGCCTCCGCGCGACCGCCTTCGCTGATCCGTTCGCGCTAGACAAAAACTGCTCCACGAAGACCAACGACCCAGGAGGACGAAGCATGAACCTTCGCCGACTCGTCGTGCCCGCGCTGGTGTGTGCGCTGGGCGCCTGCTCGGAACCGAACCCGCAGCCCACCACGGCCACCGACCCGACGTCGGGCGCCACCATCGACGACGAGGCGTTCCGCCGCCGACGCCGCGACATGACGCCGCCGGAGCCGACGGACCTCGCCACCGCGCCCGATCTGGGCACCGCGCCCGCGCCCGCGCCCGACCTGGCGCCCGGGCCCGTACCGAGCGACGGCGGCACCTCGGCCCCGTCGCCCGCCGCCTGCCCCGCGCCGACGACGGCCACCGCGAGCTCGACCACGCCCGGCATCATCCGCACGCCCAACCCGACGATCCGTAACGTCACCGTCGAGTGGCTCATCACCGGCGACTCCAACAACGACGGCGTCGTCTCGGTGCGCTACCGCCCGCAGGGCGCGACGACCTGGCGCGCCGGCATGCCGCTCCGCCGCACGCCCGCCGGCTCGAACCTGGGCTTCTCCTGGGCCAACCGCCACGCCGGCAGCCTCTTCGACCTCCAGCCCGACACGACCTACGAGGTCGAGCTCGCGCTGCGCGACCCCGACGGCGGCTGCGACACGCGCACCGTCACCGTCCGCACCCGCGCGATCCCGGCGCCGTCTCCGACGGGGACGGTGAGGGCCGTCACCCCGGCCACGTTCTCGTCTATCGCAAATTCGGCCAACCCCGGCGACATCCTCGATCTCGCCGCCGGCACCTACGCCGGCTTCACCTTCGGCCGCGACGGCCAGCCGGGCAGCCCCATCGTCATCCGCTCGACGGCGGGCGCGATCGTGAACGGCAACGTCGAGCTCGGCGGCCGCCACGACGTCATCCTCACCGGCCTCGACGTGCGCGGCCGCATCCGCTTCAACGGCAGCCGAAACGTGGCCATCACCAAGAACCGCGTGACCACCACCAGCGACGGGATCGTCACCTACACGCGCGCGGAGGACTGCTATGTCGCCGACAACGTCGTCACCGGCGCGACGGCGTGGGACCCCTCGTCGCTCGGCGTGAACGGCACCAACGTCGGCGAGGGCATCCTCGTCACCGGCCCCGGCCACGTCGTCGAGCACAACCGCGTGAGCGGCTTCCGCGACTGCCTCTCGCTCCTCGAGGAGAGCGAGGCCGTCGATCAGTTCAGCATCGACTTCATCGAGAACGACGCCTCGGTCTGCGCCGACGACGGCATCGAGGCCGACTTCTGCTTCCACGACTGCCGCGTCCTGCGCAACCGCTTCACCAACGTCTTCATGGGCATGAGCTCGCAGCCGGGCCTCGGCGGGCCGACGTACTTCATTCGCAACGTCGCCTACAACGTCGTCTATCAGGCCTTCAAGCTGCAGCGCTCCTCCGTCGGTGACGTAGCGCTCCACAACACCATCGTGAAGAGCGGCGACGCCAACTCGGTCTTCACCGGCGACCCGATCGATCGCGCGCTCTTCCGCAACAACCTCTTCATCGGCGGACCCGGCGGCACCTACGGCGGCTACTCGAGCGGCAGCGGCGACGTCATCGACATCGCGACGGCGACGGCGACCTGCGACCTCGACTACGACGCCCTCGGCTCGACGGCGGGGACCTTCACCGGCAAGCTCGGCGCGGCGCGCTTCAGCGACCTCGCCGGGCTGCAGTCGACGACCACCGAGAAGCACGCGCGCCGCATCGACCTCTCGGTGTTCTCCTCGACGGTGGCCTACCCGGCGCAGCCCTACCCGGCGCTGTCGCCCGCCGACCTGCGTCTGCGCCCGACCGGCGCCGCCGTCGACGTCGGCGTGGTCATCCCCAACGTGAACGACGGCTTCGCCGGCGCGGCCCCCGACGTCGGCGCGTACGAAGCCGGCGCCGCCCTCCCCACCTACGGCCCGCGCTAGTCGCGCGCGGCGCCGCCCCTCACATCCCGTACTTCGCCAGCTTCTTGTGGAGACCCTCGCGCGTGATGCCCAGGGTCTCCGCGGTCTTCGTCTTGTTGCCGCCGTGCTCGCGCAGCGCCTCGGTGAGGAGCCAGCGCTCGACGTCCTCCATCATGTCCTTCAGCGTGCCCTTCTTCGGCGCGACGCGGCCGAGGAGCCCCTCGACCTTGCGCAGCGCCGGCGAGAGCATCTCGGGCGTGACGAAGCCCTCGGAGTCGCACTGGATGACGAGGCGCTGGATCTCGTTCTGCAGCTCGCGGATGTTGCCCGGCCAGGCGTAGCTGGTGAGCTGGTCCATCGACTCGGGGAGGAACCCGGCGACGGGCTTGTTCATCTCGACGGTGTATTTCTTGAGGAAGTGCTCGATGAGGAGCGGGATGTCCTCGCGGCGCTCGCGCAGCGGCGGCAGGCGCAGCGGAAATACCCGTAGACGATAATAGAGGTCCTGGCGGAAGCGCCCCTCGGCGACCTCCTTCTCGAGGCTGCGGTTGGTCGCGCAGATGATGCGGACGTCGATCGACTTGGCCGCCGTCGCGCCGATGGGGCGGACCTCGTTCTCCTGGAGGACGCGCAGGAGCTTGGCCTGGAGGCCCAGCGGCAGCTCGCCGATCTCGTCGAGGAACAGCGTCCCGCCGTCGGCGATCTCGAAGAGGCCCTTCTTGTCGTGATCGGCGCCGGTGAAGGCGCCCTTCTTGTGACCGAAGAGCTCGCTCTCGAGGAGGTTCTCGGGGAGCGCGGCGCAGTTCTGCGCGACGAAGAGCTTGTCGCGGCGCTTGCCCTGGTAGTGGATCGCCGAGGCGATGACCTCTTTGCCGGTGCCCGTCTCGCCTTCGATGCAGACGGTGGCGCGGGTGTCGATGACCTTTTCCAGTTGACGGAAAATTGCGGTCATCGCCGGCGACTCGCCGATGATGTCGGAGAAGCGCCGCTTCTCCTCGCGCGTCTTGAGGTACTTCACCTCGCCGCGCAGCTTCTCCTCCGCCAGGCGCAGCCGCTGGACCAGGCGCGCGTTCTCGATCGCCAGCGTCGCCAGGCCGGCGAGCGCCGTCAGCAGATCGAGATCCTGCTCGACAAAAAAGGCCTTTCCGTCGCGGTTGTCGACCTGGAGGACGCCGCGGATGGAGTCGTCCTGCCAGAGCGGCACGCCGATGATCGACAGGATCTGCGCCTTCATGACGCTCTCCGTGCCAATCTCCTGCGCCGCGTCCGAGACGAGCACCGCCGCCTTGTCGCGCAGCACGCGCCGCACGACCCCGCGGCTCGTCGAGAAGCGCTCGCCCGCCGGCTTGCCGCGCCCGCGCGCGTAGACGGTGTTGAAGCGCCCGTCCTTGTCGTCGACCAGATCGATGGCCACGTGCGTCGAGCGCGGGAGCAGCTCGAAGATCGCCTCGGCCAGCCCCTCGAAGACCTCGCCGAGATCGAGCCCGCGGCGTCCGAGCCGCTTGGCGACGTCGTAGAGCGCGGCGGCGCGCAGCGGGTCGCGCTCGATCTTGACCTGCACCGCCGGCAGCTCCGACAGCGTGCGGCGCGCGATGACCTCCTCGCGGGCGAGCGCGGCGTCGTCGTCGAGCTTGATGCGGCAGGTGATGACCACCGGCTCCGTCGGCGAGCCGAGCAGCAGCCGATCGCCGTCCTCGAGCGCCAGCTCCCAGCGGTCGGTCCCGTCGAGGATCATCTCCGTCGTGGAGGCGCCGTTGGCCCCCGCGCGCTGCACGCGCGAGCCGTTCGTCGAGCGCAGGTCGCGATAGATGTAGCGATCGTCCTCGCGGAAGATCTGGCCGTGCTCGCCCGAGAGGTGGAAGTCGGGGAGCACGAGCCGATTCGCCGGTCCGCGGCCGATCGAGATGAGCGGCGCGTCCGAGTCGAAGCTCTGGACGAGACCGGACGCCTCTCCGGAGGTGACTTCGAGGGTAATCATGCGTCGCCGTTGCGGTTTCGAATCTATCGCGACAAGGCCCATCGACCCAGCAAAAAAGTGGCTATACTTCGTCGGTTTTCAGGTCCGGGATGGCTCACCTTCGCGCCCTCGTCGTCTTCGATCCCCTGTTGGGGCCCCCGCAACGATCCGCATCCGACGCGGCGTCCGCCGCGCTCCGCTTCGGGTTCGAGCGCGACGGCTACACCGTGCACGCGCCTGCGTCGCTGCAGGACGCGCTCTCGATGGCGCAGGCCGGGACGGCCGTCGCGCAGCTCATCGTGGTGGTGCTCCCCGGCGCCGACGACGACGAGAGCGACGACGCGCGCGCGCGCGCGGTGGGCGTCGGGTACAGCCTGGTCGCGCGGCTGCGCGAAGAGCCCGAGACCAAGCAGCTCCCCATCGTCGTCCTCGGCGATCGCGGCGAGCGCGAGCAGGCGCTGCGCGCCGGCGCCGACGAGTTCATCGCGCGGCCGGCGTTCATCCGCGACGTGATCACGCTGTCGAAGCTGGCGGTGGCCGCGCGCCAGGACGGCGACGAGGGCGGCGTCGTCGGGACGCTCGAGGACTATCAGCTCTACTTCCTCACGCGCGCGCTCGCCGCGGCCGAGCGGTCGTGCGTGCTCGAGATCGAGCGCGGGCGGCGCACCGGCGAGGTGCACTTCCTGAAGGGCCAGGTCTGCGCGGCGCGCGTCGGTGGCGGCGCGCACGCGATGCTCGGGGTGGCGGCGTTCCAGCACCTGCTCCTGTGGAGCGAGGCGTCGATGCACCTGCGCTTCGAGTCGCCGGCGTCGGTGTCGGCGGAGCGCAAGATCTCCATCGGCGTCGACGAGCTGCTCGCGACGGGGGCGAAGTTCGCGCGCGAGTTCGAGGCGCTCGCCGATCGCATCGGCGGCGCGGCGGCGATTTATCGTCAAGAGCCGCGCAAGGCGGCGTCCGCGCGCGGCAAGATCCCGCCCGAGGTGCTGCAGCTCCTCAAGATCTACGACGGGCGGCGGCCGCTCATCGACGTCGTCGAGGACAGCCCCTTCAAGGCGGCGGACACGATCAAGATCACGCACCGCCTGCACGAGATGGGCGTGCTCGAGCGGCTGAGCGCGCCGGTGACGACGTCGCCGCTGACGGCGGCGCTGGCCGTGCGCGACTGGCTGCTCGGTGGCCAGGCCGGGGAGGAGGGCGCGCCGCCGAAGGTGGAGGAGCCGCGCTCGACGGTGACCGAGGCGGGGCGGCGCGCGGCCGAGGCGTACGCCGAGGAGGAGGCGCGGCGGGCGGCGGAGAGGGCGCCCGGCGACGATCTGCTCGGTGGCGAGCGCGCGGCGGTGCCGCGGCCCATCGAGGACGTGCCGACGGCGCCGCGCGAGGGCGAGCGCGGGCCGCAGGCGCGCAACAAGAAGCGCAAGGGGCGGCGCGGCGACACCGGGCGGACGCCGCTCGCGTCGCCGTCGACAGTGGCGCCCGCGGTGGCCCCGAGCGCGAGCACGACCGCCGGCACGAACGGGACGCACGCGAAGGCGGTGACGCCGCCAGTGCCCGCGATGCCATCGATGTCGGAGCGGGTGGAGCGCGCCGAGGCGTTCTCCGACGACGACATGACGACGCCGTTCATGCGCGAGCCGATCGAGGCCGCGCCCGCGAAGCCCGCGCCCTCGCCGGCGCCCGCGAAGCCCGCGCCCGCGCCCGCGCCTGTCGCTACGCCGCCGCCGACCCCCGCGCCCGTCGCTGCGCCCGTCTCACGCGCCGCCACGCCGTCGCCCGCCGCGCAGCCGCCCCACGCGGTGCCGCCGCACGCGCCCAAGAGCTCCCCGACGCCGTCGCGCGACAAAGACGTCAAGCGCGCGGCCTCCGCCGCCCCCGTCGCCACCAAGGCCCCGCCGCTCAAGGAGGTCGCCTTCACCGACGAGGAGGAGGACTTCTTCGCGCGCGAGTCGGAGATCGCCAAGGCCGAGGTCGACACCTTCGACGACCTCGAGCCCGCGCAGCCCTCGCCGACGAAGGGCGCGCCCGCCAAGCGGCGCTGGTTCGGCCTCGGGCCGAAGTTCGCGGCGCCCGCTCCCAAGGCGCCGACGAAAAAGCGCTAGACGTTTATTTCGCGAGCTCCCAGACGAGGTCGGTCGCGCCCTGCGGCCCGGCGATGCGCAGGCTCACCTTCTTGGTGTCGGGCCCGACGAGCGGCTGCCCGTCGACGTGCTGCTTGGGGAAGTGGAAGCGCCAGCTGCGCGTGAAGGTCCCGGCGTACGGGTAGAGCACGGTGATCACCTCGCGGCGATCGCGCAGCGCCTTGATCTCGCTGGCGGCGACGGAGCGGCCGCGATCGTCGAGCAGGGTGACCCGCCAGATCTTCTTCGCCGGCGAGAAGTTGTCGACGTCGATGTTGTGCGACGAGCTCTCGACGTGGATCTCCCACACGTCGGCCACCTCGGCGTTGAGCTGCGCGCGCGTGCGGGCGGCGTCGTCGGGGCCGAGCTTGTAGGCGTCGATCCACTTCTCGATGTACGCCGCGCGCATCTCGGGGCCGTGCAGCGTCGCGTCGAGCGAGAGCGCCTCGTCGAAGTCGTAGAGGACGTGGCCGTGGCGCGTCCAGTGTTTCAGGATAGACAGATATTCGCCCGGCTTCGGCGCGACGCGCGGCTCGCCCATCGACACCGGCCCGGGGTGGCAGCCGGCGATCAGCGCAGCGACGGTGAGGGCGCCGAGGACGCGGTTCATTTCGAGGCGCGGAAGTCGCTCTGGCGGAAGAGGGCGGTCAGCGGGACCTCCTTCTCGACGGCCTCGCGGCCCCCCTCCTCGCGATCGACGAGCGTGATCACGCGGCGCACGTCGAGGCCGTGCAGGCGCGCGCGCTCGATCGCCTTCAGCGTCGAGGCGCCGGTGGTGCAGACGTCCTCGACGATGGCGACCTTGGTGCCGGGCGGGACGTGCTTGTCGCCCTCGATCCACTTCTGCGTGCCGTGGCCCTTCGGCTCCTTGCGGATGTAGAAGGCGTGGATCGGGCGATCGGTGCCGGCGCTGACGGTGGCGACGGCGCTGGCGATGGGGTCGGCGCCCATCGTGAGGCCGCCGACGGCGCGGACGTCGGGCTCGGCGTGCGCGAGGAGGTCGTGGATGACCAGGCCCACCGAGCGGTGGCCGTCGGCGGTGAGGACCGCCTGCTTGCAGTCGATGTAGAAGTTCGACGGCTTCCCCGAGGAGAGGATGACCTCTCGCTCCTCGTAGGCGTAGGTCTTCAAGAGCTCGAACAGGCGCGCGCGGGCAGCCGCGGGGGTCATGGCGTCCTCCGGACGAGCGCTCGGCGGCCGAGCGCGGGAAGGTCGGGGATCTCGCGCGGGCCGCGCGCGATCGGCGCCGGGGGCGGCGCGGGCGACGGTGCGGGCGGTGGCGCTGCGGGCGGCGGCGCGGGCTTCGGAGTCGTGCTCACCGTCGGCGGGACGAGCGCGGGCGGCGGCGACGGCGCGGCCGCCTTCGCTCCCGGCGCGGGCTGTGCAGGCGGCGCCGGCGGTGCGGCGGGCTTCGGCGCGGGCGGCGGGGCGGCCTTCGCCGGCTTCGGCGCGGTGATCTGCGGGGCGGCGAGCGCACGCTGCGCCGCCGGCTGCGCCATCACCGGCTGCGGCGGCGACGGCGGCGCAGCGACGGCGACGGGGACGCCGGTCAGCGCCGGGAGATCGACGCGCGTGCGCGCCTTCACCATCCGCACCGCGCCCTCGAGCAGCGCGCCGTCGTCGATGACCACGCGCGGCGCCTCGATGTCGCCGTGCACCTCCGCCGTCGGCAAGAGGCGCACCGACGACGCCGCGGTGACCGGCGCGGCCAGCGCCCCGGCGATCACCACGTCGCGCCCGCGCACCTCGCCGCGCACGCTCGCGCCCGGCTCGAGCCGCACGCTGGCCGCCCCGACGATCGGGCCCTCGACCGCCCCGGCGACGACGAGATCCCCGTCGGAGACGAGGCCACCGAGCACCCGAGTCCCCGGCGCAATCACCGTCACCGCGACGGGCACGTCAGAACGGTCGCTCATGGTTGATCGGCCGAACGCTACGCGACGGGGCGCGCGGAGTCAACGCGCCTCGGCGTGGACGCGGCAGCCATCCGAACGCAGTATAGTCATCTGCTCCATGGCGACCTCCTCTTCCCAGCCGGTGACCGGCGTCGACGATCTCGTCGGGCACTTCGCCGCCGGCGAGAAGCCCGCGGCCTCCCACCGCGTCGGCGTCGAGCACGAGAAGGTCCTGGTGTCCGCCGACGGGCGCGCGCTCGACTACGCGACCATCGCGCAGCTCCTCGAGCGCCTCTACGCGCAGGGCGGCTGGGAGCGCATCGAGGAGCACGGGACCCTCATCGGCCTCGAGGGCGGGCGCGTCGGCAACGTGACGCTCGAGCCCGGCGGGCAGCTCGAGCACTCGGGCGCGCCCTGGCCGTCGGCGGTCGAGGCGGCGCGCGACAACGACGCGCACCTCGACGCGGTGCTGCCGATCGCGCGCGACCTCGGCCTGTCGCTGCTCGCCGTCGGCTTCCGCCCCTTCGGGACGCTCGACGACGTGCCCTGGATGCCGAAGGGGCGCTACCGCGTGATGCGCGCCTATCTCCCGACGCGGGGGCGGCTCGCGCACGAGATGATGAAGCGCACCGCGACGGTGCAGGCCAACCTCGACTACCACGACGAGGCGGACGCGATGGACAAGCTCCGCCTCGGGCTGGGGCTCTCGTCGCTGGTCAACGCCCTCTTCGCGGCGTCGCCGATCGTCGACGGGCGACCGACCGACTACCAGAGCTACCGCGGGGCGGTGTGGCTCGAGACCGACCCCGACCGCTGCGGGCTCCTGCCGTTCGCCTTCGCGCCGGGGGCGACCTTCCGCGACTACACCGAGTGGGCGCTCGACGTGCCGATGTTTTTTGTCTATCGGAATGGCGAGTACCACGCGCTCGCCGAGCGGACGACCTTCAGGCGCTTCCTCTCGAACGGGTGGCGCGACGAGCGCGCGACGATGGCCGACTGGGAGCTGCACCTGTCGACGCTGTTCCCGGAGGTGCGCCTGAAGCGCTACGTCGAGGTGCGCCAGGCCGACGCGTCGACGCGGGAGATGGTGCGCGCGCTGCCGGCGCTGTGGCGCGGGCTCCTCTACGACGAGGGGTCGCGGCGCGCGGCCTGGGCGCTCGTCGCCGACTGGACCTGGGACGAGCGGCAGGCGCTCGCGCGGGAGACGCCGCGCGCGGGGCTGCGGGCGCAGGTCCGCGGGCGCACGCTGCGCGAGCTCTGCCGCGAATTGGTGTCTATCGCGAAAACCGGCCTCACGCGCCTCGGGCCGGTGGCCGGCAGCGACGCCGGAGCGGCGCCGCCGGGGGTGGCGCTGCTGGCGCCGCTCGACGAGATCCTCGAGAGCGGGCGCACCGTCGCCGACCGCATCGCCGACGCCTGGCGCGAGACCGGCGGCGACCCGGCCGCGCTGATCCCGCGGCTGGCGCTCACGTAGTCGGGCGCTGTCAGCGACGGAGCAGCGACGGGAGCTGGCGCACCGCCTCGTCGCGCGTGGCCTGCACGCGCGGCGGTCGGCGCAGGAGCCGCTCGAGCTCGGCGGTGGCCTCGACCATCCGCACCTTGCGCCCGCCGGTGGTGCGGCGCAGGCGCTCCGGCGAGACGCCCCAGTCGCGCGCGAGCGCGTCCAGCTCCTCGTCGCTGAGCGCGCGCCGCGACCCGCCCGCGCCGTTCGTCGAGCGGTGGCGCTGGAGCGTGATGCGCACGCTGTCCTCGACGTCGGGGAGGCGCTCGGGCGTGGCGCCGGTGTCGGCGATCTCGACGGGGCGCGTCTCGCGCTCGGCCACCCGCGCGACCGGCGCGGCCGCGGGGAGCTCAGGCGGCGGCGCGGTGGCGATCCGCTGCGTCTCGACGGCGGCGTCGCGGCCGCGCAGCTCGGGCGCCAAGACGCGCGCGGTGGCGTCGGCGAGCGCCTCGGGCGTCATCACGCGCGTGGTCTCGTCCTCGGGCGGCGGCTCGAGCGCGGTCGGCGCCGTCGCCGACGGCGGAGTCGACGACGTCGGGTGCGGCGCGGTGGTCGCCTCGGGCGGCGCCGTCTCGCGCGGCAGATCGATCCGCGTGTCGAACGGCGCCGTCGCGGCCGCGGCCGGCTCGCCCCCGGCGGCCATCGCCGCGACGGGCGCGCTCTCCTCGCCCTTGCGCTTGCCCTGCGCCTGCGCCTCGCGATAGGCGAGCGCGCGCTCGACGACGGCCTGGCTCTCGCCGTCGAGCTTGGTGAACTTCACGCCCATCCCGTGCGGCTTCGTCGGCTGGGTGGCGTCGAACTCGCGCGTCCACTGCACCTGGCCCTCGCCGCGGATGACCGCGGTGGTCTCGGCGTTGGCCAGCAGGAACTCGAAGCGGATCAGCGTCCCGACGGGCTTCGGCGTCTTCGTGGCGATGAAGATGCCGCCCTTCGAGATGTTGACCGCGTACTTCTGGATGAAGGTGTCGACGTCGGGGTACTTCAGCTTGATGCGCATCGACGTTGCCGGCTGGCGTCCGTCGCTGCGGTGGTCACTGGAGGACACCCTCCGATTCTATCACGCCAGCAGCTTGAAGACCGACTCCAGCGCCTCGTCGAGCTTGGAGGCGTCGGTGCCGCCGCCCTGCGCCAGGTCGGGCTTGCCGCCGCCCTTGCCACCGACGAGGGGCGAGATCGCCGAGATGATCTTCCCGGCGCTCACCCGCGCCACGAGGTCGGCGGTGACCGCCGCCACCAGCGCCACCTTCCCGTCGGCGCCGACGCCGCCCAGCACGACCACGCCCGACTTCAGCTTGTTGCGCAGCTGGTCGGCGACCTCGCGCAGCGCCTTCGGGTCGCCCACGTCGCTGCGCGTCGACAGCACGCGGATGCCCGCGACCTCGCGCGCGCTCTCCGTCAGATCGCGCCCGCCGCCCGAGGCGAGCTTGCGCTGCAGCTCCTCGATCTTGCGCTCGCGATCCTTGAGGTCCTTCTGCAGCTTCTCGACGGAGGCGGCCACCTGGAAGAGCGGCGTGCGCGTCCGGTCGGCGGTCTGCGCCAGCTCCTCCTCGAGCTTCTGCACGTAGGCCACCGCGCCGGTGCCGGTCACCGCCTCGACGCGACGCACGCCCTGCTGGATGCCCGCCTCGCTGGTCAGCTTGAAGAAGCCGATGTCGCCGGTGCGCCCGACGTGCGTGCCGCCGCAGAGCTCGACGGAGTTGTCGCCGAGGCGCAGCACGCGCACCTTGTCGCCGTACTTCTCGCCGAAGAGCGCCATCGCCCCCAGCTTCTTCGCCTCGTCGAACGCCGTGACAGTGATGTCGGCGGCGTGGTTCAGGAGGATTTCCTGATTGACGAGTTTCTCGATCTCCAGCTTCTCCTCGTCGCGGACCGGCTGGAAGTGCGAGAAGTCGAAGCGCAGGCGGTCGGGCGCGACCAGCGAGCCCTTCTGCGCGACGTGATCGCCCAGCACCTTGCGCAGCGCCCAGTGCAGGAGGTGGGTCGCCGAGTGGTTGCGCTTGATCGCCTCGCGGCGCGCGCGGTCGACGGTGAGCTGCGCCTCGGCCCCGACGCGCACCTCGCCCGAGGCGACCTTGCCCTTCATGACGATGAGCTCGCCGCCCGGCTTCTGCGTGTCATTGATGTCAATCGCAAACCCGGCGCCGGTCACGCGCCCGGTGTCGCCCACCTGGCCGCCCGACTCGCCGTAGAACGGGGTCGCGCGCGTGACGACCTGCACCTCGGCGCCGGCCGCCGCCCGCTCGACGCGCGCGCCCTTGCCGTCGAGGAGCGCCACGATCGGCTGCGTCGCCTCGAGCGTCTGGTAGCCGAGGAACTCCGTCGCCCCCAGCTCGGCGCGCAGCGCCTTGTAGACGTCGGCGACGGCGACCTCGCCCGACCCGGCGAAGTCGGCCGAGCGCGCGCGCTGGACCTCCATCTCGCGCTGAAAGCCCGCCTCGTCGACGACGTAGCCCTTCTCGTCGGCGATGGTGCGCGTCAGGTCGGCCGGGAAGCCGTAGGTGTCGTAGAGCTTGAAGACGGTCTCGCCGGGGATCGTCGCCCCCTTGGGCAGGCGCGCGAACTCGTCGTCGAGGAGCTTCAGGCCGCGGTCGAGCGTGCGGCGGAAGCCGACGTCCTCGGCCTCGACGGCGCGCCCGATGAGCCCGCGCGCCTCGGTGAGCTCGGGGTACTGCGCGCTCATGCGCACCACCAGCTCCTCGCAGAGGTGGCGGTACTCACCCTCGGCGATGCCGAGGCGCACCGCGTGGCGGATCGCGCGGCGCATGATGCGGCGGAGCGTGTAGCCGCGCCCCTCGTTCGACGGCAGCACGCCGTCGGCGATGAGGAAGGAGGTCGCGCGGCAGTGGTCGGCGAGGACGCGCATCGAGACGTCGTCCTCGTTCATCGACGCGCCGTAGCTCTTCTTGGCCATGCGCGCCGCCGCCTCGACGAGCGGGCGCAGGAGGTCGGTGTCGTAGTTCGAGCGCACGCCCTCGACGACGGCGGCGACGCGCTCGAGTCCGGCGCCGGTGTCGATCGACGGCTTGGGCAGCGGCGTGAGCGGCCCGTCCTTCACCGCGCGATCGAACTGCATGAAGACCAGGTTCCAGATCTCCATCCAGCCGCGCCCGTCGGGGGCCGGCTCGTCGCCGAACGTCGACAGCGTGGGCTCGCCGTCGCCGATGAAGTAGTGGATCTCGGAGCACGGCCCCTGCGGGCCGGTGTCTCCCATCATCCAGAAGTTGTCCTTCATCCCCATGCCGATGATGCGGTCGTCGCCGAAGCCGGTGACCTTCTTCCAGATCGCGCGCGCTTCGTCGTCGGGGCCGAGGCCGAGCGACGCCTCCCCGCCGAAGACCGTGATCACCAGGCGGCGCGCGTCGATGCCGAGGACCTTGGTGAGCCACTCCCAGGCGTAGACGATCGCGCCCTCTTTGAAGTAGTCGCCGAAGCTGAAGTTGCCGAGCATCTCGAAGAAGGTGTGGTGGCGCGCCGTGCGCCCGACGTTCTCGAGGTCGTTGTGCTTGCCGCCGGCGCGGACGCACTTCTGCGACGAGGTCGCGCGCGTGTAGGAGCGCGCCTCCTTGCCGGTGAAGACGTCCTTGAACTGCACCATGCCGGCGTTCGTGAACATCAGCGTCGGGTCGTTCTGCGGAACGAGCGGCGAGCTGCGCACGATGTCGTGGCCGTTCTTCTGGAAGTATTCGAGGAAACTGCGGCGAATCTCGGCGCTCTTCATCGACATGAGAAGAGGCCATATAGCACGACCGACCTAGTATTCGTACCCGACGCCGAGGAGGCCGCCGAGCGATCGGTCGACGGCGGAGGCGGCGACGGTGCCGCCGCCGGGCTTCGCCGGGGGCGGGTCGCTGCCGAGGAAGGTGAACGACACCTGGTGGAAGAAGAAGCCGGCGGTGATCTTGAGGCCGCGCCAGACGAAGAAGTCGAGGCCCGCCTCGGGGCGGAGGCCGTATGCCGTCGCCGGGCCGTACCCCTCGGGCGCGGTGACCGGGCCGGCGTCGAGGAGGAGCCCGGCGCGGAACGACAGCCAGAGGCGCGCCCACTCGGCGAAGTGGATGCGGAAGCCGGCGCCGACGGTGATCTGCGAGTAGGCGACGTCGGGCGGGCCCACGTCGCTGCCGTCGGGGCGCTTGGCGATCGAGAAGCGGTGCAGGCCGTAGCCGGCGTAGAGGATCAGCTCGGGGCGCGGGATGGCGCGATAGAGGACGAAGCGCCAGCGCAGGCCGGCGTCGACGCGGAGCTCGTTGGTGTCGTACTTGTTGCCGTCGAGCGAGCCCGACGGCGGCCAGAAGGGGACGTCGATCGTGGCCCCGAAGCCCATGGTCGCGAAGACGCCGCGCGCCGTCGCGTGCGAGAAGGCGAACGGGTAGAGCGTGAGGTCGACGCGCAGCCCGCCGACGACGCCGCCGTCGAAGCGCGGCAGCGACGCGGGGACGAAGTCGAAGTCACGCGTCGCCAGGAGCGCCGAGGCCGAGAGATCGAACCAGGGCGCCCAGCGCGGGCGGGCGACGGGGGCGCGCGCGGCGACCGACGCCGTCGGGGGCGGGGCGGCCGGCTGCTTCGTCGCCGGCCCGAGCGGCGGCTGCTCGTCGACGTTCTCGTCGATGGGACGCACCGCCGGCTTCTTGCCGCCGCGCTTGCCTGCCGGCGGCGCCGGGGGCTCGTCGCTGGTCGCCACCGTCGGGCGCTCCTCGGGCGGCGGCGGCGGCGGCCGTTTCGCGGGCGGCTGCGGCGCCGTCGGGGCCGCCTCTCGCTCGCCCGTCGCCGCCGTGAAGGCGCGATCGACCTCCTCGCCCAGCATCGACAGCGTGCGGTCGTCGATCCGCGGCCGCGCCAGCGGATAGCGCAGCCGCTCGAGCGACCTCCCCGTCTTGCCGTCGCGCACGCTGATGAGGAGCTGGAACTTTCGCCCCTCCTTCTTGACCGAGCCGATGACCACCAGGTCGGCGCCCACGTCCTCGGCGACGGCAGCGACGTCCTCCGACTTCGTCGTCGTCGCGAACAGCTTCTTCGCCGCCGCCGTCCAGCGCTGCGGCGGGATCACCTGCGCCTTGCGGCGCAGCGCGCGCACCACCACCGCCTCGGCGCGCTGCGCCGTCGGGCCGGTGAACGGCACGACGACGAGCTTTGGCCGCTCCGCGCGCGCCGCCCCGCTCAACGCGGCGAGGACGACGGCGACGGCGACGACGACGGCAGCGACGGGGCCGAGGCGGCGAATCGCTCAACGCCTCCGCAGACCGTGGTCGAGCTCGAGCGGGCGCTCCTCGGGCGGGAGCTGCGTGGCGGGCACCGGGGCGTCCGGGTTGACCGAGTCGGAGGACTTGGCGACGCCGCGGAAGTAGAGCGCGAAGTCGTCCGGCGTCGTCGACGAGGCGAGCGCCGTCTCGTAGGTGATGAAGTTCTTGTGCACGAGATCGGTGAGGCACTGATCGAACGTCATCATCCCGTACGGGTTGCGCCCGCCGGCGATGGCGTCGCGCACCTCGCGCGTCCGCTTCGGATCCTCGATGAGCTCGCGGATGCGCGTGGTCATCACCAGGATCTCGACCGCGGGGACCATCCCCTTGCCGTCGGCGCGCGGCACCAGGCGCTGCGAGATGACGCCCTTCAGGACCGCCGCCAGCGCGAGGCGGATCTGCCCCTGCTGGTGCGGCGGGAACATGCCGATGATGCGGTTCACCGTCTCGACGGCGTCGAGGGTGTGCAGCGTCGACATGACGAGGTGGCCGGTCTCGGCCGCGTGGAGCGCGGTCTCGATGGTCTCCTCGTCGCGCATCTCACCGACGAGGATGACGTCGGGATCCTGGCGGAGGGCGGCGCGCAGCGCCTTCGAGAAGCTCTCGGCGTCGAAGCCGATCTCGCGCTGGTTGACGACGCTGCGTCGGTCGCGGTGCAAGAACTCGATCGGGTCCTCGACGGTGACGATGTGGTTCGCGCGCGTGCGGTTGATGTGATCGATCATCGCCGCGAGCGTGGTCGATTTTCCCGAGCCCGTGATGCCGGTCACCAGGATGAGCCCGCGCTCCTCTTCACACAGGCGCTGCACCGCCGGCGGGAGGTTGAGCGCCTGGAACCCGGGGACGTCGGGCGGGATGATGCGCAGGACCATGCCCGTCTGGCCGCGCTGGCGAAAGACGTTCACGCGGTAGCGAACGCCGTCGGGTGTGCCATAGGAAAGGTCGGCGTCGTGATGCTTCTCGAAATGGCTCCGCTGGCTCTCGTTCATCAGATTCACGGCGAAGGTCGCGATGACCTCCGGCGTGAGCGGGGGCGTGTCGCGCAGCGTGCGGAGATCACCCTTGATGCGGAACACCGGCGGCAGGCCAGCCTTGAGGTGCACGTCGCTCGCGCCGAGTTGTCTGGCAGCCCCGAGGACGTGGTCGAGGATCTGGTTCATAGGAGGACCATGATACGATGAGGCGCGGGATGAAGCGACTGTGCCCCCACTGCCACGCTGATCTTCCCGACGACGACGCGACCTTCTGCGGCGCGTGCGGGCGGCGGATCGACGGCTGGTCGAAGGCGCCGCTGGCGGCGGACCTCGGCGCCGGCGACCCGAGCGCGCCCGCCGACGGGGGCGAGATGCCCACGCGGCAGATGGACGTCACGCCCGAGATGCTTCGCAAGGCGCGGCCCACCGACGAGCGCGCGGCCGAGCGGGCGGCCGCGGGCGGGGCGCCCCAGCCCGCGGCGGCGGCGAAATCGTCTAGCAAGAAAGACGCGCCGCCGCCGAAGGCCGCCAGCGACGGCGAGGAGAGCCCGAGCGCGATGATGCGCGCGGTCAAGCGCGGGCGCGCGCCGCTCCTCATCGGTCTCGGCGTGCTGGGCGTCGCCGCCGCGGCCGGCGCCTTCGTGCTGGTGCGGAGCTCCGTCGGTGGCGGTGATGCGCAGCCGCCCGCCACGCCCGCGCCTGCCGTCGCCACCCCCGATCCGGCCGCGCCTCCGCCGACGACGCCGCCGACGACGGCCGCGCCGGGCGGCAAGAGCGGCAAGCGCCGTCGCGCCGTACGCCTCACCCCCATCGAAGGCTCGGGCGCCGACACCGGCCGCAAGCCCCCGCCGTCGCCGCGCCCGGTCGTCGACAACGGCAAAGGCGGCGCGCTCCCCAAGAAGACCGTCGCCACCGACTCCAAGCCGCTCCCGCCGGGCTCGACGGCCCCCGCGCCCGCGCCTGGCTCGGCGCCTGCGGCGAAGCCCCCCGCCGCGAAGCAGCCCGCCGACCCGTACGCCGGCCCGCCTCCCGAGGATCTCCCGTCGGAGGCGACGCCGATGACCGAAGAGGAGATGAAGTCGCAGGCCGAGGCGCAGATCGACGCCGACAGCGTCCGCTACGTCGTGAAGAGTCACCTCTCGCAAGTGAAGTCCTGCTACAGCCGCGCCTTCAAGGAGAGCTCCCCCGGCGGTCGCGTCGATCTCGCCTTCGCGATTGACAGAAATGGCCGCGCCGTCCGCGTGCGCACCGACGCCAACACCACCGACAGCGAACCGCTCTCGCGCTGCCTCGAGGAGCGCGTGAAGGAGTGGCAGTTCCCCCGCCCTGTCGGCGGTGAGATCGAGCTCGTCTACCCCTTCATCTTCGCGGCGGGCTCCTGATGGCGAGTGCGACGGGCGACGGCCAGGAGATCCTCATCGTCGACGTCGACGAGAAGGTCCAGCGCGGTCTCGCGCAGCTCTTCAACGCTGCCGGCCTCGTCCCGACGGTGGTCGCCGATCACTCCCGCGCCCTGGCCCTCACCCGCGAGAAGTTCTTCGCCGTCGCGCTCGTCGATCTCGACACGCCCGGTCCCAGCGACGGCGTCACCCTCGTGCACACGCTCCGCGCCGAGGCGCCCGCCACGACGGTGTTCGTCATGTCGCCGCGCAAGTCCTTCGAGGCCGCCGTCGAGGCCTTCCGCGCAGGCGCAATCGACGTGATCCTCAAGCAGCCCGATCAGGTCGAGACCCTCAAGCGCCGCGTCCTCGAGGCCTGCTCCGACGTGCGCGGCAAGGCCGACGAGACCCGCCTCCTCGGCGAGGTCCTCACCGTGCACGAGGAGTTCCTGCGCCGCCTCATGGAGATCTCCCGCCGCGTGGTCGAGCTCGAGGAGCGGCTCGACGGCGGCGCGCAGCCCCCGGACACCGACGGCGAGTGCCGCATCCTCCTCGTCGAGGCGCCTGAGGACGCCTGGCTCGGCGAGGAGCTCTCGCAGGCGCTCGCCTCGCGCGGCGGCTACGGCCTCACCGTCGCCTCGTCGGGCGGCGAGGGGCTCGATCGCGCGAGCGGCGGCCCCTACCAGCTCGCGCTCGTCGCCAACGCGCTGCCCGACCTCCCCGGCTCGATGGTGGTGAGCGCGCTCAAGGTGCAGTCCCCCGACACCATCACGGTCCTCTACTCGCGCCCGTCGCCGAACGGCCACGCGCCCGGCAAGGCCGAGGTCATCGAGGGGTCGCGCGCGATCGCGCTGGTCCCGGCGTTCTCCGACGCGCGCCAGATGGTCGATCGCATCGACGAGCTCAGGCGCGCCTACGTCGAGCGCGCGCGCGAGCGGCGCTACCTCGCCGCCTTCCGCCAGCAGAACTACGAGCTCCTCCGTCGCTACGCCGAGCTCAAGCAGAAGATCGCCGCCCGGACGACGTAGGATCGAAGACGGATGCTCCTCTCTGTCCTCATCCTCGCGCTCCCCACGATCGGGTTCGCCGTCTGGGCGCGCAGCCTGCGACGGCGGACCGGGCGCTCGTGGCTGCGCGTGGTGCCGTGGCTGCTCGGCGTCGGCCTCGTCGAGACCGTCGTCGCCTTTCCGATCCTCGTTCTCCGCGCCTTCCGTGCGATCGAGCACGCGGATGCGTCGCAGAAGGCGACGATCCTCGCCGAGGCGCTGTCGAACGCCATGACGCCGGTGGCGGTCCACCTCGGCCTGTTGCTGGTCGCGCTGGTGGTGCTGGCCGTCGTCGAGCTCAGGGCTCGAGGACGCCGATGAAGGGCAGGTTGCGGAAGCGCTGCGCGTAGTCGAGCCCGTACCCGATGACGAACAGGTCGGGGATGGTGAAGCCGAGGTAGTCGATGGAGACGGGCTTCTTGGTGCGGCTCGGCTTGTGGAGGAGGGCGCACAGCTTCACGCTCGCCGGCTTCCGCGTCGCCAAGTTGTCTAGCAGATATGTCATCGTGAGGCCCGTGTCGATGATGTCCTCGACGATGATGACGTGCTTGCCCTCGACGGGCTTGGTCAAGTCGGCGGTGATCTGCACCACGCCCGACGACGACGTCTCGTCGCCGTAGCTGGCCAGGCCGAGGAAGTCGATGCGCACCTCGTCCGACGGGATGGCGCGCGCGAGATCGGCGAGGAAGCAGAAGCTGCCCTTCAGCACACCGACGAGCACCAGCTCCTTGCCGGCGTACTCGCGCCCGATCTCGGCACCGAGCTCGGCGACGCGGGCGGCGATCTGCGCCGCCGAGATGTGCTCTTTGACCTTGGGGGGCTTGAACGCGTTCTCAGACATAGGAGTTGTTCATCACCTCGCCGAGGCCGCCGGCGCCCGGCACGATGTAGTGGTGGTCGGTGAGGCCGCACTCTTCGTCCCAGCGCTCGCCCGGCACCGTCGCCAGGACGTCGCGCGGCGAGAGGCCGCGATCGAGCCGGAGCGCGTACACGATCACGTTCGGATGGCGGCTCCGGACGTGGCGCAGGTACTCGGGCGTGATGATTAAGTGTACAGCAATAATATTGGCCGGCCGGCCATAGAGGTCCTCGCGGTACTGCTCGATGACCTTCGAGATCGTCGAGCCGGTCGCGCCCATCGGGTCGGGGATGAGCAGCATCGCCCCGTCGATGGGGCCGCCGATCTTCGACGCGTAGAGCCCGGCGCCGGTGACGCCGCCGCGCTCGTCGACGGTGCGCGCCAGCGCGAGGTGATCCTGGCGCACGCCCTCGGGCTGCAGCACCTGGTTCAGGAAGTCGAAGGTGTGCTGCGACGGGAGCAGCCCCGCGCGCGCGACGGCGACGACCACCGCCGGCGTCGACGTCGCCACCGCCTCACCGCGCCACACGCCGCGCGGCGTGACGTCGATCATGCGCGTGGGCTGCGCGATCGCCTGGCGCGGGAACTCGGCGGCGATCACCTCGTGCATGAGCACGCGATAGAGCTCGGCGACGAGGCGGTTGACCTCCGGCTGCACCGTCCCCTTCGCCGAGAGGCGCGCCAGCATCGTGAGCGCCAGCGGATCGGCGAGGATGTGGACGTTCTGTCCGTAGCGGTGATCGATCTCCGACGGGCGGTAGGGGACGCTGTCGAACATGCGGTCCCGCGCCTCCCCCGACATGGGTTCCGACATCGTCACCTCGCTCCGCGTCGCGCGACGTCGCGCGCCCACGCTCTGCTCGAACGAATCGCTTTTGCCGCGCGACGTCGCGCCGCTTCGCTGCGCATGGCGCGGCACTCTACTCAGAAAAGAGGGCGGGATCGAGGGTCGAGTCGAGCTCGACGTCGCGCGAGTCGACGACGACGTGGTAGCGACGGGCGCGGTTGTCGATGACGATGCGCGCCGGGACCGCGTGGGCGCCGGCGCGCTCCCACGCCTCGAGGCGGACGGTGCGGTCGGGCTCGCGCACGACGACGGCGTCGCCCTCGACGGTGACGGTGCGCCCCTCGGGCGACGGCTGGAGCAGGAAGGCCGCCTGGAGATCGCCTGCCAGCGCCGCGAGGAGCGGGCGCATCGTGGCGCTGTTGGGGTCGCGGATCGCCTCTTTGACGGCGACCTTGCCGCCCGCGACGACGAGGTCGAACAGCGTGACCCCGCCCGGGCCGAGGGCGCGCAGCCGCAGCTTGTCGGGGCGCTCGACGGCGATGAGGCCGCGGAGCGAGCGCTTCTCGACCTTGCCGCCCTCGAGATCGACGGTGAGCGCCACCCGATGCTCGGCGCGCAGCGTCCGCCAGGTCGCCTCGGCCGTCGGGGCGGCCGCGCCCGAGACCGGCGTCGGCTTCACCGCGCCGCGGGGCGGACAGCCGCCGAGCGCGAGCGCCGCAGCGACGGCGACGATCGCCCGCCGCATCTCAGCGCCCGTCGGCGCGCGCGCGTCGCGCCTCGGCGGCGCCCCAGATCGGCGACGTGATCACCAGCCGGAGGACGCGCATCGTGTCCTTGAAGCCGTGGAAGTGCGTCACGCGATCGGGGCCGTAGATGGTCGCGATCTCCACCTCGACCAGCTCGATGCCGCGCTTGGCAGCGACGAGGAGCAGCTCGGTCTCCGTCTCGAACCGCGTTGTCTTCAGCGCCACGTCGCCGAAGAGCGCTTTCGGATAGACACGAAATCCAGACTGGGTATCGCGGTGCGGCCGCCGCGCGAAGCGCGAGATCCACCAGGTCGAGATGCGGTTCCCGATGCGGCTCCGGCGCGGCATGTCCTCGGGCGCGAACGAGCGCACGCCGATCACCAGCGAGCCCGGCTGCCGTCGGTGCGCCGCGACCAGCTTGGCGATCTCCGCGGGATCGTGCTGTCCGTCGGCGTCCATGGTGACGACGGCGGTGGCGCCCTGGTTGCGCGCGAAGGCGAACGCCGTCGCGATCGCCGCGCCCTTGCCGCGGTTGGCGTGGTGGCGCAGCACCGTCGCGCCCGCGCGCTCGGCCTCCGCCCCCGAGCCGTCCGTCGAGCCGTCGTCGACGACCACCACCGGGAGCCCCGACAGGCGCGCCCCACGCACCACGTCTCCGACGGTGCGCGCCCCCTGATAGCAGGGGATCGCGATCCAGATGTCTCCCGGCAGCGTCAGCGCCACGTCGTCCTCACCCCGTCAGCCCGTCGCCAGGGCGAAGCTGAGGTCGCCGCGCGCGATCACCCGCCCGTCGACGCGCGCCTCGCACGCGAAGCGGTGGAGCGCGCCCAGCGACGCGGTCCGGCGCGCCTCGAGCGCCACCCGATCCCCCGCCCGCGCCCGCGGCGCCTCGAACTGAAAGCCCGTCGCCGCCACCAACATCCCCTGGTGCGGGCGCCCGCCCGCGTCGCCGAGCTGGGCCGCGTTCAGGCAGGCCGCCGTCTGCGCCAGCGCCTCGACGACGAACGGCTCGCTCAGCTCCCCGTCGTCGTCGAGCAGCGGGTCGCCGTGCGTGAGCAGCTTCTCGGCGCGCACGACGAACGACGGCGCCCCCTCGACCGACACCACGCGGTCGACGAGCAGCCACGGCGGCCGATGGGGGATGGCCCCCACCAGATCGGACAGCGCGCGCATGCGTTCACGGTCATAGCGAAACGGCTGTCGCCGCGCTACCTATGATTGATGCTGAAGACGATCGACCTTGCGTCCTCCCAGCGTGAAGAGATGATCGACGTCACGTCCAAGGTCGCCCAGGTCGTCGCCGCTGCCGGGGTCCAGTCCGGCGTCGTCTGGCTCCACTGCCCGCACACGACCGCGGCGCTCACGATTCAAGAGAACACCGACCCGGCGCTGCGCGTGGACTACCTCGAGCACCTCGGCAAGCTCGTCCCCCAGCCCGGCTTCCGTCACGACGAGGGCAACGCCGACGCGCACATCAAGGCCTCGCTCATCGGCACCACGCAGCCGGTCCTCGTCGAGGACGGCAAGCTCGTTATCGGCATATGGCAGGCCATCTACTTCGTCGAGCTCGACGGTCCGCGCCGCCGTCGCCTGCTCGCGCGGGTCACCGCCTCGTGACCGGGCGCGCGCTCGTCACCGTCGCGGCGCTGAGCCTCGCCGCCTGCGCGCACACCCCGTCGCCGAAGGTCGCGGCGCCGCCGCGCGAGACCCGCGTCGAGATGGAGCCGATGACCTTCGAGCGCACGCCGACGGGTGAGGTGCGCACCGTCGACGCCCAGTCGCTCTTCGACGAGGCGGGCGCGGCCTTCTCGGACAAGCGCTTCGCCGACACCGTCCGCCTCTATGACGAGCTCCTCCGTCGCTTCCCCGACAGCCGCCTCGCGGTCCCCGCGCTCTACAACGGGGGCCTCGCGCTCGAGGCGCTCGCGGATGTCGCCGGCGCCGCCGAGCGCTACCGGACGCTGATCGCGCGCGGCGGCCCGACGCAGGATCTCATCGACACCCAGTTCCGCCTCGCCGCCGCCTACGCCACGCTCAAGAACTGGAGCGCCGCCGCCGACACCTGGGCCCAGGTCCTTCGTCGGAGCGGCCCCTGTCACACCGGCGAGAGCTGCGAGCTCACCCTCTCCGATCGCCTCGAGGCACTCGCCCGTCGCGCCGAGGCCCAGCTCGAGATGCAGGATCTCGTCGCCACCGAGCGCACGCTCCGCGATCAGCAGGAGCTCGTCCGTCGCTGGCAGAAGGAGGAGCGGCTCGAGAGCGACTTCTTCGTCGCCATGGGGGCCTACCTCAATGGTCGCGTCGCGCACGCGCGCTACCGGTCGCTGCCGCTGCGCCTCCCCGAGAAGCGCCTCGCCGAGGATCTCGAGCAGAAGGGGCAGATGCTCCTCGTCGCGCAGCGCCGCTACCTCGACGCGATGCGCGTCAACAACGTCGAGTGGGCCACCGCCGCCGGTTATCAGATCGCGTCGCTCTACCGCGAGCTCTACGATGACCTCCTCGCCGCGCCGGTCCCACCGACGCTCGCCACCAGCGACGAGGCGCGTGACATCTATCGCGAGGAGCTCAAGAAGCAGACGAAGAACCTCCTTTACAAGGCGATCTCCACCCACGAGAAGAACCTGCTCGTCGCCGAACGAACGGGGATCCACAACGAATGGGTCGAGAAGTCGAACGCGCAGATCGAGCAGCTGAAGGGTCTGCTCGGGCTGACGCCGCCCCCCACCGCCCCATCGTCGCCGCTCCCGGCCGCACCCCCCACCCCGGCGCCACCCGAGCGCCTGCGTCCGACCCCCGAGCGTGTGCCCGTCCTCTGACCTTTGCGCTTGACTTCTCTGGATTTGCGAGCTAAGTCAGAGGCCCTTTAAACGGTTGCGAAGCCAGGGGCCTCTCTGATTCAAGAGTAGTTTCGCTGGCGTAGCTCACCTGGTAGAGCAGCTGACTTGTAATCAGCAGGTAGCGGGTTCGAGTCCCGCCGCCAGCTCTTTGAGAGACGAAGGACCGAAACACCATCCATCGGGAGGGGTTCCCGAGTGGCCAAAGGGAGCAGACTGTAAATCTGCCGCTGTATAGCTTCGAAGGTTCGAATCCTTCCCCCTCCACAGAAAGATAAATTCGCTCACGTAGCTCAGTTGGTAGAGCACGTCCTTGGTAAGGACGAGGTCTCCGGTTCAATCCCGGACGTGAGCTCGAAAGACGGTTGGTTGGTTGATGAATCTGCGGGTGTAGCTCAGTTGGTAGAGCTCTAGCCTTCCAAGCTAGACGTCGCGGGTTCGAGCCCCGTCGCCCGCTCTGAGATGTCGCTCGGGGGCTTCGCCCCCGAACCCCGAGAGTTTTAAGCGAGAGACCTGGAGATACGAGGGAGCCCATGTCGAAGGAGAAATTCGTCCGCAATAAGCCCCACGTGAAC
>Ga0272446_1002163_pt1 | contig 27374 bp, 22 predicted proteins | sample YNPCB0061_FD_194587 | JGI IMG/M metagenome (GOLD analysis project Ga0272446, IMG submission 194587) | Hot spring microbial mat communities from Yellowstone National Park, WY, United States - YNP-CB-006-1 | ecosystem: Environmental > Aquatic > Thermal springs > Hot (42-90C) > Sediment | place...
CCCGGTTCCGCTGAAGTCGGCGAAATAGATCGAGTCGCCCACTTCCAGCTCGTACGGGCGCTCCTTGTTGTCCTTGGGCGCTTCCGGCATCCAGGCCCACTTTTTAACCTTGCCGGTTTTGCCGTCCAGGATCTGGATTTTAAAATCCTTCACCATGACGACTTCTTCTTTGCCGTCGCCGTCGACGTCGTGAATCTGGAACGGGGTGTCGTTGGCCAGAACGTCGTTATACGGATCCGGACGCCCGATCTGCCACAGCACTTTGCCGTCCAGGTTCACAGCCGTCAAACAGCTCAGTTGGTCGAAGGAGTTGCGCCAGGCTTTGCGGATGTGCTGCCCGATGAGCATGTCGATCCGCCCGTCTCCGTCCAAGTCGCCGAAGCGCACGTTGCGGCCGGCGCCGAAGCCCGGGGTGTCAAACTTCTTCCACAGCTTCATTTTCGGGTTTTCATCCCGCAGCCGCCTCAGTTCCGCCTCCCGCGCTTCGATGCGTTGCCGGATGGCTTTCTCCACCGCGCTGCTCACGGTTACGCGCACGTCTGTGAACCGGGCGGGAACGTTGGATGTGACGCCGATCTTGCCCTTCAGAATCTCGCTGTCGCTGGCTTCCATCAGCAGCTTGCCGTCGACATACGCACGGATGCGGGGCCCGTCGTTTTCGACCTTGAGCGTATACCAGCGCTTGACATCATAAGGAAAATCGGCTTGCGCCAGATCCTTCCACTCGGCCACGCGCACCTTCTTTTCGAACGGCAGCCGCAAGCGCAGCACCGCCCGGCTGCCGCCGGTCAAGGCGAACAGATAGTAGTGGCGGTTGGTGCGGTAGCGGAAGGCGATGCCGGCCATGTCGCTCAAAAGCAGCGGCCGCACCTTGACTTCCAGCGTGTAATCGAACCACTCCGGATCGCCGGTGATCATGAGCGGATTCATGATGCGCGCCTGCGGGTTAAGTTCGTGCTGTTCGATGTAGGTCTGTCCGTCCTCATCCCCGCCTGTCCAGCCGTCCCAATGGCAAATGGCGTTTTCCCACACGCCCAGCGGCACGCCGCGGTGTTCCAGGTAGTGGTACTCCTGGATGGCGTTGGTCAACTGTTTGATCGGTTCGGAGAAGATTCTAGGAGGCAACTTCGAGAAGTCGTCCCGAAAGAGTTCCGCCGCGGGAAGCACGGCGGCGGCCAGGAGGAGCCAAGTTGCGGCTTTCATATCAGTAGCTCAACACCACATGCCAGATGTAGAGATAAGCCAGCCCCTCATTCTGGTCCCAGATTCGGCGCACCAGGCCGGCGTCTCCGCAGATGGGGGGCAACTCCTTTAGTTTTTCTTCGAAGGGGAAACAGATGCCCGGCTGAGGACGCGCGCCGGTCACCCAGGCCGGCAAGCCGGCAGTGGGCGTAGCCGGTTCCGCCGCCAGCTTCGGCGAGGGTGCGGAGGCCGAGCGGTACACGCCGTACTCGAGCGTGGCGTCGGTCATCGCTTTGAGGTTTTCCAGCTTGGCGTCGTTCTGCATAATCGCGCTGGCGTCCATGATGTAGCCGCCGCCGGCGCCGATGGTCTCGATCAGCTCCTTGACCTTGGCCTTCACTTGCTCGGGGCGCCCCAGCGTGAGCAGATAATTGGGAACTCCCCCGCTCAAGGCGAATTTCTTGCCCAGTACGCGGTGCACCTCCAGCGGATCGCCACGGTCGATGTGATAGATGACGCTCCCGGCGGGCAATTGGGCGAAGGTTTCCAGGTGAGCGTCCCACTTCCCTTCGGCGTACATCAAAACCTGGTTGCCCTGCGCCCACAGCGCGTCAAAAATGGGTTTCAGCGTTTTCCAGTAAATCCGCTCGAAATGATCTTTGGAGATGAAGGGAACGCAGCCCCGGTGCATCCAGATAGGAATGGGTAGCGTTTTGGAGGGATCCGCGCTGGTGAGAGCGATGTAGGCCAAATGCGGCATCAACGCCTCGCATGCCTGCAAGACCTTCTCCGGAATCTCCATCAGATCCAAAGCCAAGCCCACATAGCCGCGGAATTTGTCCGCCAGGATGTCCAATGGCGCCTTCAGCATGCCGCAGATGGAGGAGGGCGTGCCGCACTCTCTCCGCATGCGCTCGATTTGAGGTCCAAAGGCGTAAAAATAGCTGAGCATCGCCATCCCGCCCTTGACAAAAGACAGGTTGTTTCGGAACGACGTGGGCTGCCCCTTGGCGCTCACCTCGGTGGAAACCCTGGGCAACCAGGTTTCATACAAGAAGCGCACCGGATCTTCAATCAGCTCGTCGTATTCCTCGCGCTTCATGAAGGCGTCCTGCTCGGACGGCTCCCGGTACTGGAAGCAGACGTCGGGACCGACGTCGATGCCGGGCACACCGTAGTAGCGCAGGCCGATGGCTTGAGTCAAGCCGGTCCAGACATAGACCATGTTGGGAACCACGGCGTCCCAGTCGAAGTCTTTGCAGCACTTGATGACTGCTTCAAACGCCTTATTGTAATCGTGGGTCACCTCTTGGCAGGTGTAACCTGCATACGTGGCCGTCACTTCCGCGGCGAAGGGGCGAAGCGGGACCCGGTCCGGCATCCCGTTGCGCATGGCGGCGACGTAGCGTCCCAGCCGCTCAGCGTAAAGTTCCTCGGGCTGTTTGCGCATTGTCTTTAGCTTATCTCGAGCGCGGGGCCGTTACCGCAGCCGCAGGAACGCCACGCCGTGGCGAGCCACTTGGGCGGAGACCTCGCCTGAGGCTTGCCCGATGTCCCGCTGGCGCCAGACGTCGCGCACCGTTTTGCGCCCGGCAAGGTTCAACTCCCTCCAGGAGACGGTCACCTTGCGGGGCTCCTCGGAGAGATTAAACAGTCCCACCGCCAGGCTGCCGTCTTCGAGCGGTTTGGCCAGAATGAACTCGTCGTCGTTTTTGCGGACGATGCGCGCCTGCTTGCCCAGGGGATCTTGATTCACGTCGATCACTTCGCCGTTGCACAACACGTTGAGAGTGAACTCATCCAGGCGGCTCATGTCGCCGGAGTAAAACAACGGCGCGGCCATCAGCGACCACATGGACATGTAGCTGTACTGCTCGTCGGCGGTCAGCGTGGTGCGGCGGGGAGGGGCGTTCTGATCGCGGGCGTTGCCGATGACCCCGATCAGGATGTAATCGGGATCGTTCCACTGGCCCGGACCCGCATACTCCCACAGCGCCGCGTTTTTGAATCCGATGCTATAGAAACCCGGCAGCCGTGTGTCCTTCTCCAAGCCGAGATCGCCTGTGGTGCGCCACGAATGGCCTCCCACGGACGGCGCCCACTTCCACACCTCAGCCAGACCGTACTGGCAGAGGTTGAATTGGATGTCCCGGTTGAGACTTTTCAAAATCGCGCCCATCAGCTCGTAGGGCTTCTTGTGCTCCTCAACCGTTTTTGGATTCATGATGCGCCGGTAGGAGCACAGGTCATACTTCAGGAGATCGAAGCCCCAGTCGGCGAAGGTTTTAGCGTCGATCTCCTCGTGCTGGTAGGATCCCGTGTAACGGGCGCAGGTCAGGGGACCCGGGGATGTATAGATTCCCGCCTTCAGTCCCTTAGCGTGGATATAGGCCGTCAGCGCCTTCATGTCGGGGAAGTTGGCATTGGGCCGGATGGCGCCGTTGGCGTCTCGCGGCGGCAGATTCAGCTTAGGGTCGGGTGAGTCCGGGCGCGTCATCCAGCAATCGTCGATGCTCACGTAGGAGTAGCCGAAATCGGCCATGCCGGACGATTCCATGGCGTCGGCGGCTTCGCGAAACAGCTTGTCGGTGATGCGCTGGTAGTGGGTGTACCAGTGGTTCCAGCCCATGGGCGGCGTCAGGGCCAGCTTCTCCCCCACCACGAGGCGAAACTTCCGGCTGGCTTTGCCATGCCGGTTCTCTGCCCGGAAGGTGACCGGGTATTCGCCCATGACGGACGGCGCCGTGCCGCTCAGGATGCCTTTCTCCGCGTCCAAGCGGATGGAGGCGGGCAGCCCTTGTGCGGAAAAACGGATGGGCCGCTCTCCCGTGGTTGGAATGCGATAGAGAAACGGCCTTCCGGGACGTGCTCCATAGACCTGCGGGCCTCGTATCACAGGCGCCGGGCCGGGCTTCGGAGTGAGAATGGGGAACTCACCCGCAGCCAAGCTCAGGGTCACGCCCGCGAAGCCGAAAAGGAGAGCGAGATTTCGCATGAAGAAAGCTTATCGGATTCTCATGGCCGGGATAAAGGACACAAAAGGGCGTCTCCCCTCAGCCGGCCGGCAAAGCCCGCATTCGATCGTGGCTTCAGTCCGCCATGAAGCCGAACTTCATCACCGCTGCGCCGAGCGGCGTCAGCTTCCCGCGCGGCATTTGGTAACGCTCCGGCGTCTCTAGCCGCACCTCGACTGTCCCCGCTTTGCGCCGCTGCAATTCCCACCGGGCCGTCTTCCAGCCGGTTTCGCGAAAGTCAGCTTCGCCCAGCAGAGTCCCGTCCAGGAAGACCTTCACCCCCGCGCCTCCTTTCTCGCGGAACTGATCCGGACCGACGTTCAGGGTGATTTCGAACCACCGCGCCTCAGCCGGCTGGTGCAGCATGGCCGTAGCCGAGGCTAATGTCCAACGGAATTTGGGTTGGGGCTCGAGCCATCCCCTGGTGAGCGACCAAACCGGCGCGCTCCCGTCCAGAACGATGTAGTCCGGGTACGGTTGATCGGGATCGCGAGTCAGCACGAATAATTTCTTATCCGCAAGGTCCCATCCCAAAAGCACCACTGGCGTCTTCCAATACTCCGGCGGCGCTTTCGCCAAATCGAGAGCGCCGCAACTGACTTCCCCGTTCCGGTATAGGTAGCGTAACGCGCCCTCCACCGCCGGAACATTGAAATTGGCGGGCAGCGCTTCAAAGACGAAGCGCCGGTCCGCCGGGTTTCCGCGCGCGTGCGCCGACAGCGCCGTGAAATACTCCCGGCTTTCCGCGGCGGCAAGAAACTCCCGGGACCGGAATGGCCGTAATTGCGCATAGCCCCACGTCCACCAGACCAGGAAAAAGAGCGCCAGGTGCTGGGGTTTCCTATGTTCCGCCAGCGCCCCTGCCGCGATGCAAAATCCGATCAGCGGAACATACCAGAAGGCCCCGGACATTCGCTCGGGCAGCAGGAGCATGGGGACCAGCAGCAAAATCATCGCCACCGCTCCAAAGCGGAGCCGCGGGTCTCTCCATCGCCCCGGTATCAAGAGCACTACCAGCGCCAGCACCGGCGTTTTAAACAAATGCCGCAAGTAGTAATAGGCGGTGTGCGCCACCGACTGCGGCCCCACAGCGAGGCTGTATTCTTCGCTCTTTTCTTCCCACACGATGACGGCCTGCAAACCCATCCAGAAAGCGAGGATGAAAAACAAAACCAGCCTGCGCCAATCCTTGGCTCCGAACCGCGATTCGTATGCCGCAAGCACAAACGGCAGCATAAGGGCTACCTCTTTGGACTTGAGCGCCAGGAAGAACGACAACAGACTCAGCAGAACCCTCCCCCGGATGTAAGCCAGGATGCTGAGCAGGCAGAAGACGCCGCACAGCAGGTCATAAACGCCCGCAGGGCGCCAATAAATGGGCAAAACGGCGGAGTGATACAAAAAGAGCAACGCTCCGGCGCAAGCCCCTACGGGCGCGATGCCCAGTTGCAGCAGCAGAATACACACCCCACCGGTGAGCAACAAATGCAGAACGTGTACCGCCAGAATCCACCACGGAAACTTGTCACCCGCGGCGGCGTCCAGCGCCAGGTAAAATAGTTCGCCGAGCGGCCGGGGGTTAGCGGCGGATACCTCCAGCGAAGCGAGCTCCTGCGCCAGTTCCAACGCTGGGGTGACGGCCACGCGCCCCATCGTCACATAATCTTCCGGACGGAAAAAGCACCGGTACGCCGCGCGATTGGCCAGAAGAAAGAGCGCGCCTCCCGCTAGCCAGAGCAGAATTAGCACAATGAGCCGTCGTTTGAACATGGGGACCCGTGATGCCGCCTATTGACATTACAATAAATAGAGACTACAACCAGACTGAGATGAAACCACATCGTAGAATCTTTCTTCAGGCGGGCGCCGGTTGGAGCGTGCTGAGCGCCGCCCCTTCCGACACCATCCGGTTGGGAGTTATCGGGACGGGAGGACGCGGGACCTTCGTGATGACGGTCTTTCAGAAAGACCCCGCCGTGAGGGTGGAAGCCGTCTGCGACGTCTATGAGCCCAACCTGGAGCGCGCGGTGTCGGCGGTGGTGAAAACTTCCGGGAAAGCGCCGCGCATGTTTCGTGACTATACCGAGTTGCTGGCGGACAAGGCCATCGACGCCGTCCTGATCGCCACCCCGGAGCACTGGCACCACCGCATGGTGCTGGACGCGCTGGCTGCGGGCAAAGACGTCTATGTCGAAAAGCCTCTTTGCCAGACGCCGGAGCAGGGCGTCGAGCTGGTCGACGCCGAAGAGCGGTCTAAGCAGATCGTCCAGGTGGGCATGCAGCGGCGGAGTTTCGATCTGTATCAGGAGGGCCGCAAGATTGTGGCTGCGGGGACGCTGGGCAACGTTCGCATGGTGCGCTCTTGGTGGCTGAATAACTACCTGGGCAGCCGGAAAGTGACCAAATTGGAGGGCAAGCTGGATTGGGAGCGGTGGCAGGGTCCGGCGCCGCGGAGGCCCTTCGATCCCGACCGCTTCCGCCACTGGCGGAATTACTCCGAGTACGCAGGCGGCATTTTGGCGGATCAAGGCGCACATGTTTTTGACGGCATCCACATGCTGATGGGCGCAGGAGCGCCCTCGGCGGTTACCGCCGCCGCGGGCCGGCCTCACCGGGAAGGCTTCGACACTCCGGAGACGGCGACCGCTTGCGCGGAATACCCGGAGGACTTCCTGGGGGTGTTTTCCATCAACTATGCCGCCATGCGCTACCAGTCCCGCAACGACCAGTTGAATCATCTGGACGGCGACAAGGCTCGGATGGACATCGGGCGCGAGGAGTTGAAGGTCTACATGGCCGGCGGCGAGGACCGCGCGGCGATTCACAAGACCTCCGCCCGCGGCTTCGGCTACGCCACCGACCTGCATGTTCAGAATTTTCTGGAGTGCGTCCGCACGCGGCGCCGCCCCACCGCGCCCATAGCTTTGGGCTTTCAATCGGCGCTGGTGGTGCAGATGGCCAATCTATCGTTGAAACACGGCCGCCGCATCCGCTGGAACGCCGCCGCGCGGAAAGTGGAACTGTAGGGGGGGCGGCCGCCGCTTTTGTGGAACTGTTGCCTCGGCGCTTGGGCTCTGGGACACTGAAATTGTGCCTGAGTATTGCACTTGTGGAGCGCAGTTGCCGCCCGACGCCCGGTTTTGTCACAAGTGTGGGAAGCCGCAGTTCGAAGAGGCCTCGGCTGAGGAGCAACCGCCCGAGCCGGCCGTTGTTCCGGTCGTCACCGGAGCGGTCGCCCAGCCTCCCCTGATCAATTTCCGCAACCCGTTGGCGGTAAGGCCGGCGTTGCTTGCCGCGGCCGTGGGCAGCTTGCTGCTCACCGTTCCGCTGCCGCCGGCTTTCAGCATGGGATGGCTGTTGCTTTCGCTGCTTGCCGCGGGCTTCCTGGCGGTGTGGTTTTACCGGAGGCGTACCCAGGCCGAACTCTCCGTGCGAGACGGCATGCGCATGGGCTGGATTACCGGCATGTTTTGTTTCGTCATCGCCATGTTGTTTTTCACCGTGAGCGTGCTGTTGATCTCCCGCAAGGGCGGCTTGGCGTCGTTTTACCGCGATCAGTTCGCCGCGCGCGGCGCCATCGACGCCAACGTCGAACAATTCCTCGAGATCTTACAGAATCCCGCCGGTCTGGCCACGGTGCTTCTCCTGTCTCTGCTGTTCGTGTTCGTCTTTTTCACGCTTTTGCCGACCATCGGCGGCGCCATCGGGGCAAAGCTTCTCTCCCGGGACTGACGCCTCGGCGCCCCGGCGGCGCACGGCGGGGCCATGGCGCTTCACCAGAGCCACCCCGGCGAAGATCACCAGCATCGCCACAGCCTCCCGCCCGCCAAACGGCTCCCGGTAAAACAGCCAGCCGAGCGCCACCGCCACCACCGGATTCACATATGTGTAGATGGACACGATAGCCACCGGTAGTTTGTCCATGGCGTAAATGTAGGCGCTGTAGCCCACGATGGAGCCGAAAACCACCAAGTACATGAGGGCGCCGGCGCCGCGCGCGCTCCACCGAACGGGGTGCTCCGGAACCAGCATGGCCGGCAGCAGAAAAGCCACGCCGGCGGCGAGCTGCTGCACCGCGCCGCTCACCACGGGGTGAGCCTTGGCTCTCTGGCGCCGTTGCAGAATGGACCCCAGCGCCCAGCACAAGCAGCCAAACTGGAGCACCAAGAACCCTTTTACCACGCCGCTCGTGAAGCCCTGCGCCAGTGCGCCCGGCGCCACCAACAGAGCTGCTCCCGCCAGGCCCACCAGCATACCGCCCACCACGGGCCAGTGAAACCGTTCGCCGCCCGGCAAAGCCGCCTCGATGCCCGCCATCCAGAAAGGCGAAGTGGTGATGAACAGCGCCGCCAGCCCGCTCGCCACCCAGACTTCGGCAAACGTCAAAGCTGCGTTGCCCAGCCCCAGCACCACCACCCCATTGAGCGCCGTCAGCCACAATTCGCGCCCCCGCGGGATGTGGGCTTTCACCAGCGCGGCCACCGCCAGCATCGCCGTTCCGGAAATCAGAAATCGGGAAGCCACCAGGATCAGCGGCGGAAAGCTCTCCAGCGCCATGCGTATGGCCAGGTACGTGGTGCCCCAGAAGAAACAAACGCTTGCGAGCGCAACATAAGGCTTGAAATGCGGGTGATGCCTCAATCCTTCAGCGTAACGTAGAATGGGGCTTGATCCTCACGTTGACCATGAACCCGGCGGTGGACCGCATGGTGCTGGCCGACCGCCTCGTATATGAAGACCGGGGCTATATCCTGTCGCGGCGCGAGTCCGCCGGCGGCCGCGGCATTAATGCCTCCGCCGTGATTCACGCCTTCGGCGGCCGGACGCTCGCCATCGCACCCTGCGGCGGCGATCAGGGGGAGCGCTTCAAGGAACTTCTCGGCTGCTGCGAGTTTCCCGTGCACCTGGTTCCCATCCACAAGAATATCCGCGCCAACCTGATCGCTACGGACCGCAGCGGCCTCATGATCCGGCTCAATGAGAAAGGGCCGGAACTCGACCCGGGCGAGGTGGCCAGGATCGAGGAAGCCGTCTATTCCTGGCTGGGACGCGCCCGTTGGCTGATGCTCTGCGGCAGCCTCCCGCCGGGTGTTCCGGCCGACTTTTATAGCAAGCTGATCGTCAAAGCGCGCGAAAGCGGCGTCAAAACCTTAGTCGACACCGACGGCGAGTGTTTGCTGGAAGCCGTAGAGGCCAAGCCGACCACCGTTTCACCCAATCAGATCGAAGCCGAGCGCCTGTTGCACCAAGCCCTTTTGACAAGGGTGCATTTTTTGGAAGCAGCCGAAAAGATCCGGGCCATGGGTCCCGACGAGGTGGTGCTCACGCTGGGAGCCCGGGGCGCGGTGGGCGCAGCGCAGGGAGAACTCTATGAGGTGCAGCCCCCGATCATTGACGCCGTAAGCCCAATTGGCGCGGGCGACGCCCTGGCGGCAGCCTTCGTCTGGGCGCGCGAAAACGGCAGCGATTTCCCGGACGCCATCCGCTGGGGCGTCGCCACCGGAACCGCCTCGGCGCGCGTGCCGGGCTCCGGTTTCGCCACCCTGGAGCAAACCAAGGAGATTTACCAGCAAACCAAAGTGCGGAAGGTGTGAGCCGGGAAATGCTCGGCGCTCAGCTCACCACTTTTCGCGCTACCGGATCGTAGCGCAGGCGGCGGCCTTGTTGCAGCGCGTCCATGGCCATGCGCAGGACAATGTTCGCGCCCTGCCCTTTCTCCAACGGCGCATTGGGCTCCTTGCGGCTGCGCACGCAGTCCAGAAAGTTGCGGATGTGCGCCCGCGTGGCTGCGTTGAAACTCCCCGGCACTCTCACCGACTTGGAAGGCTTCATGTCGATCTCGGAACTCTCCGGATACAGCGCATATGCCTCGCGGCCCACATCCAGCCGGGCTAGGTTGCCGTGAAACTGCTTCATCTGGTCGTTGAACGGGTGGTACCGCATCGCCTTGTAGCCCAGGGTGAACACGGCGAGATAGTTTTCAGGGTACTCAATGGCTGTGGTAGTGGTGTCGGGCACCTCGACTCCGGGCAGGTTCACCTTCCCGCCCGCGCAGGTCACCGCCAGCGGATAGCTTGAGTTCATGAACCAGTTGATGCAGTCGGCGATATGGGCCATCTGCCCCACCATGAGCCCGCCCGAGTAATCCCAAAAATAATACCAGTTGAAGAAGCGCAGCGGATCGAGCGGGCGCTTGGGCGCCGGACCTAGCCACTGGTCCCAATCCAGCTTGCCGTCCAGTTTGCCCTGCCGCACCGTTTTCTGATGATTCAGCCACCAGGAATTCACCAGCCGGATTTCGCCGAGCGCGCCTGAATCGATGATTTGCTTGGCTTCCTGGAACATCGGCGCACTGCGGCGCTGCGTGCCCACTTGCACGATTCGTTTGGTGCGCCGGGCGGCGTCGATCATGCGAAATCCCTCTTCGATGGTGTGGGCCATGGGCTTCTCGACATAGACATCCTTGCCCGCCTGCACCGCATCGATGGTCATTTGCGCGTGCCAGTGATCCGGCGTGGCCACGATCACCACGTCAATCGAGCGGTCTTCCAACAGGCGCTTGTAGTTGTCGAAGGGCTTGGCGCCGCTGCTGGCCACCTTCAAGCCGGCTTTCAAGTTCGTCTCATAGACGTCGCAGACCGCCGCCATTTCGACGCCAATCTCTTTGAATTCGGACGTCAGCAGCCGCCCGCGCCCTCCCGCGCCGATCACCCCGCCGCGGATTTTCTCGTTTGCGCCCATCACGCGCATGGCGGATGCGGCGCTGAAGGTCACAAATGTTCGTCGCTCCATAGTTCCCTCAAGCTTCCACAATCACTCGCCTTCCTTCGATCCGGTACTTGCCGGAAAGCACGATCCGGATGGCCTCGGTGTAAATCCGATGTTCTTCTTTCAGAATGCGCGCAGCCAGCTCCTCGCCTGTGTCGGTGTCCAGCACGGGAACGGCGGATTGAATGATGATCGGTCCATGGTCCAGGTCCTCGTCGACGAAATGTACCGTGCAGCCGCTGATCTTCACTCCGTACTCCACCGCCTGGTGTTGCGCATCCAAACCGGGGAACGCCGGCAGCAGCGAGGGGTGAATGTTCAGGATCCGCATGGGATACTCGCGTATGAAGTAGGCGCTCAACAAGCGCATGAAGCCCGCCAGGCACACCAGATCCACGTTTGCCTTGCGAAGTTCGGCCACCACCAAGCGGTCGTAAGCCTCGCGTTCCATGCCTTTGGACGGGATGCAAACGGCATTCAGGCCGCGTGCGCGCGCGATTTCCAGCCCGGGAGCTTCCGCACGGTTGGAAATCACCACGCCGATTTCGGCCTCCAGCCGCCCGGCGGCGATATTGTCGGCAATGGCCACGAAGTTTGAACCTCTGCCGGAAAGAAGAATGCCGATGCGTTTCATTGGTAGATCACCCGCTCCTTGGCGCCGCCCGGCAGGCGCACCACCGTGCCGATCTCATAGAAGGGCTCTTTCAGCGACCTGAGGATCTGCGCGGCGCGCGTCAACTCGCGCGGCCGAACCACCAGAATCATTCCGATGCCCAGATTGAAGGTGCGCCGCCAGTCCGCGGCCGGCACGTTGCCGATGCGGCGCAGCAGCTCAAAGACCGGAAGCACAGGCCAGGCGGAGGTGTCGATCTCCACGCCCAAGCCCCGGGGAAGAATCCGCGGCGTGTTGCCGGTGATCCCGCCGCCGGTGATGTGCGCCGCGCCCAGCAATACACCCTCCTTGTGCAGCGCGGCGATGGGCCTGGCATAGCTGCGGTGAACCTTCAGCAGCTCGTCGGCCACCGTGCAGCCCAGCTCGGGCACGAACGTCTTGGGGCTGTAACCGGCGACGTCGAACAGCAGGCGGCGCGCCAGCGAATAACCGTTGGTGTGCAGACCCGTGGACGGGAGCCCGAGCAGCACGTCGCCCGCCTTGATGCCTGCCCCCGTAAGCATTGCCCGCTTCTCGACCGCCCCCACGATGAAGCCGGCAAGGTCGTATTCGTTGGGCTGATACAGGCCCGGCATCTCCGCCGTCTCGCCCCCGATTAAAGCGCATTGGTTGGCGCGGCAGGCGCGCGCGACTCCCGAGATCACGCTCACTGCGACCTTGGCGTCCAGCTTTCCAACCGCGAAATAGTCGAGAAAAAAAAGAGGCTTGGCGCCCAGCACGGCGATGTCGTTCACGCAGTGGTTCACCAGGTCTTCCCCCACCGTCTCATGCCTGCCCGTGAGGCACGCCACCTTGAGCTTGGTGCCCACGCCGTCTGCCGAGCTCACCAATACCGGTTGCTTGAAGCCCAAAACCCGAAAGCCCGCTCCGAACGAACCGATATCAGTCACCACCCCGCGCGTGAACGTGGAACCGGCCAGTTTCTTGATCTCAACCAAGGCGCGATCGGCTTCGTCGATGTTCACGCCCGCATCTTTGTATCGAATGGATTTTCTGGAAGCCATGAGTATGAATCCGCAAGATCCATGATATAGCCTCCTCAGAGAAGGGGACAGCCCACTCCGCACCGCCGTCTTGCCGCACGCCCGCTCGCTTGAGATCACCACATCCCAAACGGCAGCCTTCCGCTTGGCGGCGCGGCAGGGGCGGTTTGGTATACTTCACTTCAGGCTAGCGCCGCCGCGCCCGGCGGCGATTGTTCCCGATCATGCAAACACCCGCCGCGGATGTTGAGGAGATTCTGATCGAACCTTCCCGGGGATGGGTGGGACTGCGCCTGCGCGAGCTTTGGGCCTACCGCGAACTTTTGTACTTTCTGGTGTGGCGGGATATCAAGATCCGCTATAAGCAGACCGTGCTAGGGGTGGCTTGGGCGCTACTGCAACCGCTATTCACAATGCTCGTCTTCAGCCTGTTTTTCGGGCGCCTCGCCAAGATGCCTTCCGACGGCATCCCGTATCCGGTTTTCAGCATTGTCGGGCTGGCCCCGTGGACCTTCTTCGCCAACGCGCTTTCCCAATCGTCCAACAGCCTGGTGGCCAACGCCAACCTGATCGCCAAGGTGTATTTCCCGCGGCTCGCCGCTCCCATCTCGGCCGTGCTGTCCGGGGTGGTCGACTTCGCCCTGGCGTTCTTGGTGGCGGGCTTTTTCGTCGCGTATTTTGGGGCCACGCCCAGCCTGAGAATCCTGTGGCTGCCGCTGTTTTTCTTGCTCGCGTTCATCACCGCTCTTGGCGCCGGGCTGTGGCTGGCGGCGCTCAACGTTCAATACCGCGACGTGCGCTACATCCTGCCCTTTCTCACTCAGTTCTGGATGTTCGCCACGCCCATCGCCTATCCCAGCACGCTGCTGCCCGAGCGCTGGCGCACCCTGTACGGCTTGAATCCTATGGCGGGCGTGGTGGAAGGCTTCCGCTGGGCAGCCGCCGGCGCGAACACTCAGCCCGGTTCCATGCTGCTCGTGTCCGCCATGATCGCCACCGCCGTTCTCATCAGCGGCGCTTTTTATTTCCGGCGGATGGAAAGGACCTTCGCCGACCGCGTTTAGCCCCATGAGCGTCCGCGCCATCTCGGTCGAGCATCTCAGTAAGATGTACCGCATTGGCGAGGCCCTGCCGCACTATCAGACGCTGCGCGACGCTCTGACCGCCGCTTTCCGCAACCCCTTTCGCCGCTTCCGGCAGGATGCCGGCGGCCAGCGCAAGCAGCACTGGGCGCTGCGGGATGTTTCGTTCGAAGTCCCGCGGGGGGAAGTGGTGGGCGTCATCGGGCGTAACGGGGCAGGGAAGAGCACCCTGCTCAAAATTCTCTCTCGCATCACGGAACCCACTCAGGGCCGTGCCCGCGTACGCGGCCGCGTGGGATCGCTGCTCGAAGTGGGAACCGGTTTTCATCTCGAGCTCACCGGGCGTGAGAACATCTTCTTAAACGGCGCCATCCTGGGCATGCGCAAGGCCGAAATCGAGCGCCGCTTCGATGAAATCGTGGCCTTCTCGGAAGTGGATCAATTCATCGACACCCCGGTGAAGTGGTACTCGAGCGGCATGTATCTGCGGCTGGCCTTCGCAGTGGCCGCGCACCTCGACACGGAAATTCTGTTCGTGGACGAGGTGCTGGCCGTCGGAGACGCCGCCTTTCAAGACAAGTGCCTGAACAAGATGCGCGAAGCGGCCACCGGCGGCCGCACGGTGCTGTTCGTCAGCCATAACATGGGGGCCATCACCGGCCTCTGTTCCCGCGCCATCTGGCTGGCCGAAGGCCGCGTAGCCATGGACGGTCCGGCGCGCGAGGTGGTCAAAGAGTACCTGGCCACCAAGCCTTCGGCCGGCTCCACCGACCTGGAGCGCTTGCGCATGAAGGGCTACGGCGAGAGGATACGCTTTACCAGCATCGGCATGGCGAACGGCCCTCAGGTCCCGTTTCTGGCGCCCATACGCTTCCGGCTGGTCCTCGAATCCAGTCAGGATTTCTCCGGCCTCAGCATCGGCGTGGCGCTGTCGAACTCCCTGGGGACGCCGGTGGCGGCCATCGTGCCCAGGGACACATTCTCCATTCGCGCCGGCGAATCGGTCGAGCTGTTGCTTACGCTGAACGGAGTCTCGCTGTGCCCGGACCGTTATCACGCCGGCTTTGGCGTGGGCTTTGGCGGTGGAACCAGCGCCCGCCATGACCTGGATATCGTGAACGGCGAGCCGGTTTTCGAGATCCTGCCCGTTTCCGAAGCCGATATCCACATCTCCGACTGGAACACCGCCTGGCACGGAAACCTGGTGGTGCTTGACAACTCGCTCGAAATCCTATCGCGGAGGCGGACGGACTGATGCTGACCATTTTTGCCTGCCCGAAGCCGTTCCGGGATCCACACATCGCCGTGATTCAGCGCAACGCCATCCGCAGTTGGACCCTGCTTACGCCCACGCCGGAAATCGTGCTGTTCGGCGACGAAGAAGGGCTGGAGCAGGCGGCGCGCGAACTCGGCGTGGCGCACCGCCGCGATATCCCCCGCAACGCCAACGGCGTTCCGCTGCTCAATGGCGTGTTCCATGCGGCCGAAGCCCACGCCGCATCCCACGTGCTGGCTTACGTCAACGCCGACATCGTACTCATGAACGATTTCATGGAAGCCGTGACGGGGGTTTGCCGGAGCGCCCGCCCGTTCATGATGGGCGGGCGCCCGTGGGACGTCGCCATTACCAGTCCTCTCAGCTTTGATTCTGGCTGGGAGGACTGGCTCCGTGAGCAGGTCCAAGCGCGCGGGCGGCTCAGAGGCATGAACGCCTGCGACTATTTCGTGTTCCCGCGGGGCTTTTGGGGCGAAATCCCTCCCCTGACTCTCGGCAGGCCCTATTTCGACAACTATCTGATGTACCGCTGCCGCCGCGCCGGAGGAAGGCTGATCGACGCCACTCGGGGGGTCATGGCCGTGCATCAGAGCCACCCCTATCACGCCGGAGCGAGCGATTCCGCGCATATGGACACCCAAGAAGCAGCCGAAAACTATCGTCTGGCCGGAGGGCGCCGTGGACTGTGCTCCTGGTGGCACGCTACGCACCGGTGGACTGCCCGTGGTCTCCAGTCCGACTGGCGCGGACGCTTGCGCTTCTGGTATCCCGACGCCCTTCTCGGCACACCCTGGCACCGCAAGGAATTCGAGAACGGACCTCGTTAGCAGCGCCCGTCCACAAAGCTATGGACTTTTCCGTCGTCGTCGCCACCCGCAACCGCGCCCCAAAGCTTGAAGCCTGCCTGGCGTCGTTCCAAAGCATCGACGCAGCCGGAATCGACTGGGAACTGGTGGTGGTGGACAACGGATCGACCGACGTCACCGCCGAGCGGGTCCAACACCTTATTGCGTCCCAGCGCTATCCGCTCCGGTTGCTGCGCGAGCCTGCGCCCGGCGTGTCCCGCGCCCGCAACCGCGGCGCCGCCGAATCGCAGGGGCGCATCCTGGTTTTCCTGGATGACGATTGTTATATCTCGCCCGAGTTCTTCCGCCATGCCTTGCGCATCTTCGCCGACCCGGCATTAGGCTTCACCGCCGGGCGCGTGGAGCCGTTCGATGAAACGGATGCCCCCGTCTCGATCTTCCCCATGTCGCAGGCCAAACGCTTCGACGCCGGCGGCGTCATCCTGCCCGGCGAAATGCCCGGCTCCGGGTTCGCCGTGCGGAGGGAAGCATGGGAGCAAATCGGCGGCTACGACGAACGCTTTGGCCCCGGGACTCGCCTGCGGGCTTCCGAAGACGTCGATCTGCAACAGCGGCTGCTGGGCGCCGGCTGGGCAGGACTGTACGATCCAGCCTTGTGGGTATACCATCATCACGGGCGCAAACAGGCGGAAGCCGACCGTACTCGTCACGGCTATGACATCTCCGTGGGCGCGGTCTATATGAAGCGGTTCCTTAGCGGTCCGGCGCGCGGCCGCTACGCGAGACACCTGTACTGGGAGTTCCGTTCCGACCTCCGCAGCGGGCGCGGGGCACGCTACCCGCGCATGTTTTACGGCGCCTGCCTCTATGTGTGGTCTTTGCTGAGCCGGAGGGGAAAAAGCTGACATGTGCGGCATTGCGGGTCTTCTCACCACAGGAAGCGCTGCGGATCGGGAGACGGTGGCTCGCATGTGCTCGCGCTTGGTCCACCGGGGACCGGACGCGGAGGGGTATCACCTGGACGGGGAATGCGCCCTTGGACACCGGCGCTTGGCCATCCTCGATCTAGCCACCGGCGATCAGCCGATGAGCAATGAGGATCAATCGCTGTGGATCGTCTTCAACGGCGAGATCTACAACTACCGCGAATTGCGCGCGGACTTGATTCGCAAAGGCCACCGCTTCCGGACTCAAAGCGATACGGAGGTGCTCCTGCATCTGTTTGAAGACGAAGGCGAGAGGACGCCGGAATTCCTCAACGGGATGTTCGCTTTCGCCATCTGGAATGCGAAAGCCCGCACGCTGTTTTTGGCCCGGGACCGCTACGGCAAGAAGCCGCTCTATTACACGCTTCAAGCGCCCGGCTTGCGCCTTGCCTTCGCCTCTGAAATCAAAGCCCTCAGAGAGATCAACGGGTTCGACACCCGGCTGGATCCCCAGGCTCTGGCAGGCTACCTGACTTTCGGCTATGTCGCCGATCCCAAAACCATCTACCGGCAAGCCGCCAAGCTCCCACCCGCCCACTGGCTGGCCGTCAATGCGCGAGGCGTGCGTCTGCGCCGTTACTGGTCCCCGCCTTTTGAGCCGGACAGCACCGTGTGTTGGGAGCCGGCGGCTGCCGAGCTCCGCGAGCTGGCGGCCGACGCCGTGAAGCGCCGCATGATCAGCGACGTTCCCCTCGGCGCCTTTCTCAGCGGCGGCGTGGACTCCGGCGCCGTGACCGCGCACATGTGCCAAGCCTCGGACGCCCCAGTGCGCACCTTCTCCATCGGGTTCACTCGCAAAGAATATGACGAACTCCAGTACGCACGCCTGGTGGCGCGCCACTGCCGGACCGCGCACCATGAGGAAACCGTCACGCCGGACGTATTTGAAATCCTCCCCGTGCTGGTGGAACACTTCGATGAGCCGTTCGCCGACAACTCCGCCATCCCCATGCTGTACCTGGCGCGCATGACCCGGCAACACGTGACCGTAGCTCTCAGCGGAGACGGCGCCGACGAACTGTTCGCCGGCTACCGCCGCTATGTCTGGGGCCTTATCGAAGAGCGCGTTCGCCGGCGGTTTCCGCAATGGTTCCGCAATTCCGTAATTCGAGCCGCCGGGCGCCTCTGGCCCAAGTTCGACTACCTCCCCCAGGTCTTCCGCGCCAAGACCACCTTGCTGAATCTTTCCTGCTCGCTCGCCGACGCCTACTTCCACTCCATGACTCTGTTCCGGAACGGGGACCTAGCAAACATCCTGTCGGCGGACATGCGGGCTTCACTGGGCGGCTTTTCGCCCCGTGACTGGTACCGCGAGCGCTTTGCCCAGGTAGCGCACCTGCCGCCCCTTCAGCAGATGCAAGCCGTGGACGTCGAAACCTGGTTGCCGGGAGACATCCTGGTCAAAGCCGACCGGGCCACTATGGCCTATTCGCTCGAAGCGCGCTCGCCGTGGCTCGACTTCCGGCTGGGCGAACTCGCCGGCCGGCTGCCGGCGCATTTCAAGGCCGCCCCCTTCCGCGGCAAGCGGATCTTCAAATACGCCGTCCGGGACCTGCTGCCGGAACCCGTCCTCCGGCGCCGCAAAATGGGGTTTGTGGTGCCTATGCCTGTGTGGTTGCGCACCAGCTTGCGCCCCTTGTTTGAAGAACGGGTGCTCAGTCCGGACATGGAGGAGTGGATCAACCTGGCCGAAGTGCGCCGCCTGTGGCAAGAGCATCAGTCGGGCTTTTCCAATCACGAACGGAAATTGTGGGCGCTTTTGATGCTGGCCTTGTGGAAGTCGCGATGGCGGTGCTCATGAATCGCGGCAGGTCCTGCCCCCTGTGCGGCGCCGTTTCGTCGGATGAGGTTTTCCGGCGCGAAAAGGACCGCCGCTGGTGGCGCTTGCTTTGCTGCGCGCAATGCGGGTTGCACTACACCGATCCGCAACCCACTGCTTCCGATATCGCCCGCTTCTACTCCGGCGATTACCATGCCGGACTGCGTTCGCCAGGCGCTTCGGAGAAGGCGTTCGGCGAAAAGTATGAGCGCTACGCCGCCTGGATTGCTTCTTTTCTTCCCGCTGGGCGGTGTTTGGACGTGGGCTGCGCCACGGGTTTGTTCCCCTACATGCTGCGCCGCCGCGGCTACGAGGCCGAAGGGTTGGAGTTAAACCCGGAAAGCGCCGCCTGGGGATCGGCGCATTATGGCGTGCCGGTAGCTCAAGGAACCCTCGCTGACGCAGCCGCCTGGGGCCGCCGTTATGACCTGATTTCCATGACGGACGTCCTCGAGCACGCTTTCGACCCGCTGGATGAGCTGCGGCTGGCGCGGCGGATGCTGAATCCGGGCGGCTTCTTGCTGGTCACCTTCCCGGACATCCTCTCACTGGAGTCGCGTTACTACCGCCTGCTCTCGGCTCTTGCCCGGCGCGACCTCTGGCGCACTTGCTCCATCCCGTATCACGTCTGGGAGTTTTCCCGCCCAACCGCGGAAGCTTGTTTCCAACGCGCCGGATTTTCCGTGGCGGCTTTCCGCCGCTCCCAGCTTCGGGAAACTCTCGCCGGCAAATGGAAGCTCTTCTCCATCCCGCCGATGTTTCTCTGGCTTCCGCCCGCAGCCGCCCGCTGGGGCACTCAAATGGAGTTCATGCTCCGGTGCGCCGGCGAGGAGGATTAAGCAGGTCCGAGACCCCCACCAGCAACGCCGCCGCCGGCCGCGCCGCTGCCCGGGGCCAGCCGGCTATTCGCCGTTTGAGCCGCAGCTTCCAATCGAAGGCCGACGCCGGCGCGGCATCGAGCACGTTCCGCACGGTCTCGAAATCTCGCTGCCGGAAAGCCAGCATGGCGGCTGAAAGGCGCCGTTGCAAGACAATTTGCCCGATCTGTTCCCTCCGCCGTATGCCTTCGTGGTGATGCCGCATGGCGTGCTCGAGAATGGTGATCTCGGCCAGAATGTCACGCAGCTCGTCGCCCGAATAGTTCGCCGCATGGCGCCGCAGACCGACGAGCGGCATCATCACCGCAGCCGAACCAGGCTCTTGAGCGCAACGTAGAACGAATTCAAAGTCCTCAATGCTCAGCCGCGTGAACGCTTCATCGAAGCCGCCCAGCTTCTCGAAGCGGTCGCGGGCGATCACGGTGGCTGAGGGGATCACCGGGTGGCCGCCTGCAAACCTCTCGTAGAGCGGCTCCTGGTAGACCCAGTAGCAGTTTTCCACCACCTCTCGCCCCGGAGCCCAGAATTCCTCCGGGAATTCCGCCGCCCACCGCTGCGAGGTCCACGTGTCGCCCCGCACCAGAAACACGTCGGTGAAGGAGTGCCGCACCTCGGGCCGCAATTCGTGAATGCGCGCCTGGATGCGCATCTTTTCCGGCAGCCACAAGTCGTCGCTGTCGCAGAACGCGATCCAGGGCGCCGACGTGTGGGCTGCGCCGATGTTGCGGGCGCGCGACGGTCCCCCGTTGGTCACGCGCAGGTAGCGCACCCGCCCGGCAAAGCCCGCCACTACCTCTTCGGTGTTGTCCTCCGAGCCATCGTCGACCACCATGACCTCGGCGGGCGGCAAGCTCTGCGCCAGAACCGATTCCAGCGAAGCGGCGATCCAGCCCGCCCGGTTGTACGCCGGCATGATCACCGCATACTCGAAGCTCATCCGGTATGCCGCCCTCCTTGCATACGGTCCGAAATGGCGACCAAGCGCCCGGCGGCAAAGCGCGCCAGGCTTTCGGGCCAGCAGGCGATCCGGTGCTTGACGGCCAGTTTGAAATCTCTGCGCTCGCGCGGAATTTCGGCCACCAGGCGCCGCACGCGCTCAAAATCGAACAGCCGGAAGGACTCGTGCGCCGCCAGCACGCGGCACTCCAGCGCGCGGCGCTCGATAAGCTCCACGTACGCCGCCGCGCTGCGATGCGCGCTCCGGGCATACTCGAGCACCAGAATCTCTCCCAGTAGGTTCAGCAGACCGCTTGCCGAGTAATTCGAATCGTGCTTGCGCAAGCCCACCAACGGCCTGGCGACCGCTCCAGCGCGCGGGTGCTCGGCGCAGCGCAGCGCGAATTCCCAATCCTCGGCGCGGGAGCGGGAAAACGGCTCATAGAAGCCGCCAATGCGCTCAAAAAATTCCCGCGCCACGACGACCGTCGAAGGAATGATCAAACACCCGGTCAGGATGCGGGCGTACAGCGGTGTCTGATAAATCCAATAAAAGCCGTCCTCAATGTTCCGCCCCTCTGCCCAGTATGCCTCGGGCCGTTCGGCGAACTTTGAAGTTTCGCTCCATCTTCCCTCGCGCACCAACGCCAAATCGGTGAACGAATATGGGATCTCTGGCCGGCGGCGGTGCAGCTCCATCTGCATTTCCATCTTCTCCGGCAACCAGAGGTCGTCGCTGTCGCAAAACGCGATCCAAGGCGCCGAGGTGAGGCGGACGCCGGTGTTCCGCGCGCACCCGGGACCCCCATTCTCCCTCCGGTGCACCCGCACGCGAGCGCCGAAGCGGGCGGCCGCTTCCGCGGTGCCGTCCGTAGATCCATCGTCCACTACGGCCACCTCAGCCGGCGGCAAGGTCTGGGCCAGCACGCGCTCGATGGTTTCCCCGATCACGTTGGCCCGGTTATAGGCGGGAATCACAACCGCGTAGGAGAAAGCCTGTGCCTCGCCGCTCATCGCACGGATCCTCTTAAATGGCGCAGCGCATCGAGCGCCGGGCGAGGCAAGCAAGCCGCGGCTAGAAGCCCCGCCCGCACGGCGGTGAATTGCAGCCGCAACGATCGGACCAGCAACTGCCGGGCCAGCGCCAGTTGCCGCACGTGGAGCGCCGACCTTCCTCCCGCCTCGTACGCCGCGGCGCAGCGCCCCCGGATGCGCTCCGGCGCCAGTCCCACAGACTCCCCAATCCGCCGAACCACCTCGGCATGCGCCTCCGTGAAGGGCAAAATCCGTTGCGACAGGCTTCCCGGCGCGGAACGGTAGCGGTAGAGATCTTCATACAGACAGGCGATGTTCCACCCTGCCGACGACAGCCGCAACCACAGGTGCCAATCCTCACAGGCGCGGAGGCGTTTTTCAAAACCGCCCAGCGACAACAGCACATCCCGGCGCACGACGGCGGTCGAGGTCACGATCTCGTTCGACTCCCAAAGCTCTTCGAATGTCAGCCAGTGCAGGCCGCGGCGTCCTCCAGGGCGCAACTTGCCACAGCACACCACGGCGGTGCGGTCCTCACTCAGCAGAGGAATTTGCCTCTCCAGCTTTTCGGGAAGCCACTCGTCGTCGGCGTCGAGAAACGCCACCCAGCCGCCCCGGGCGGCCTGGACGCCCACGTTGCGCGCCTCCGACGGCCCCGCGTTCGCCTGCCGGATCAGGCGCACCCGCTCCCGGAACCCCGCAGCCACGTCCGCAGTGGCGTCCGTCGAGCCATCCTCCACCACGATGACTTCCGCGGGCGCAACGGTCTGCTCCCAGACGCTCTGAATCGCACGCGCCAGATATGCTTCGGCGTTGTACGCCGGAATCACAACCGAAATGGCGGGAGGCGTTGCTGACGTGTTGCTCAAAGCCGCTGTTGCTTGAACTATCCCTGATTATAGCGTTGAAAGGTCCCGGAACCAGGCGATGAACCGCTGGATGCCTTCCCGAAAAGGCGTTTGCGGGCGGTAACCCAGCAGCCGCTCAGCCTTAGAAATGTCGGCGAAGGTGATGGGCACGTCCCCGGGCTGCTCGGGCTGCCGGTCCAGAATCGCCTTCCGGCCCAGCGCTTGCTCCAGTTCCGCCACCATCTCGGTGAGCGTCACCGGATGGGAATTGCCGAGGTTGAAGATTTCATAGCGGCAGTCGTAATCCAACGCCGCCAGCAGTCCTGCCAGAATGTCGTCGATGTAGGTGTAATCGCGGCCTGTGGACCCGTCGCCAAAGAATGGGATCGGCCGGCCGGCCGCCATCAGCCGCGTGAACTTGTGAATGGCGAGATCCGGGCGCTGCCGGGGGCCATAGACCGTGAAAAACCGAAGGCAGATGACCGGAATGCCATACAAGTGGGAGTACGTGTAGCACAGCTTCTCGCCCGCGATTTTGGTGGCGGCGTACGGCGATACCGGCCAGTTGGTATTGTCATCCTCGCGGAACGGCGTTCGGTTCGCAGCCCCATAAATGGAGCTGGACGAGGCAAACACGAATTTCCCCAATCCGTGCTTCCGCGCCGCTTCCAACAGCACCAGGGTGCCGCGAACATTGGTCTCCTCATACAGCAACGGCTGTTCGAGCGACGGCCGCACGCCCGCCCGCGCTGCCAGATGGCACACCGTTTCCGGACGAAAACCGGAGAACACTTGCTCGACGGCGGCGGTGTCGCGGATGTCCCCAATGTGGATCTCCACCCGGCCCGCGGCCTGAACGGCGGCCAAATTGGCGCGCTTGAGCTCCGGTGAGTAAAAATCGTTCAGGTCGTCCAGAATCGCCACCTGATGGCCCATCCGCACCAGCCGTTCGCACAGGTGGGATCCGATGAAACCGGCGCCGCCGGTGACTAAGATGCGCATGCGATTGCATCCATTATCGCCTTCTGGCGGCCTGCTCCCAAAAGTCCACCACCTCCCGGGCGACGCTCTCCCAGGACCTCGACGTGCCCCAGCGCGCGATGGCCTCGCGATTCCATTCTCGCCACAGCGCCGTCTCCAAGGCGGCTTCCAAGGCCTCTCCGCCGCCAGGTTCGACGATCAACCCAAATTCCGGGGACGGAATCATCTCCGGAATCCCGCCCACGCGGGTGGCGACCACCGGGGTTCCGCACGCCAGGGCTTCCTGCGCCACATTCGGCCAGCCCTCCCGGGAGGATGCCAGACACAGGACGTCTGATTCCGACATCAGCTCCGCCAGCTTCTCCGGGGAAACCGCTCCCCAGAACCGCACAGCCTCTTGCAAACCCAGGTCCGCCGCCAAACGCCGCAGCGTCCCTTCGAAGGCGCCCTCCCGGCCCGGCCCGCCCGCAATCCACAGTTCGCAGGCGATACCGCGGGCGCGCAACCGGGCCACCGCCCGCATCACATGATGGTGCCCTTTTCTTTCGATCAAATACCCGGCGGAGAGCACCACCCGCACCCCGTCGGAACGCCCATGCCGGGGGCGCGGATGGAAGATGGCGGTGTCCACTCCATTGGGGATGACAGCCACTCGCGGCGCCGGCGCTCCCAAGGACACCGCAAAGTCCCGCAGCGCGCCTGACACGGCGATCACTCCCGCCGCGCGGCGCAGAGCCCACCGCAGAGCCGCCCGCCGGGCCGGAAACCGGGCATGCATGGTTTCGTTGCCCCGCAGCGTCACCACAAACGGGCGCCGCATGGCCGCCGACAGCAGCGCCGCCGCAATGCCGTCCGGATGCCCGAAATGGGCATCGATCAAATCGATGCGGCTCTCGCGGTCCAGGCGCCGCACCAGCGGCCAGCAACGCGCAAACAGGCACGCCGCGTTCAAAGCCCCGCCCTTAGGCGGGTAGAGCCACCGCGGGTGAAGGATTTCCAGCCGGCCTTCCGTTCGGCGCAGGGGCAAACCGCTGCGGAACAGCTTCCCGCTGACGCGGGAATAGTCCGCCAGCGCCACCGGCGCTACCACCCGTACCTGAGCCCACGCGGCGGCGCGCTCCAGCCGGGACTGTACAAAAATGCCCAGCCCCGGCTCCTGCGGGTTCGGAAACGTCGTGCTGAGCGTCAGAATATGCACCGGCCGCAACCTCCGGGCGGCGGAAGTACCCTTTCTAGCGCTTCCGCCGCCCGTTGCGCAACCGGCGGCTGCCGAACTTAAATCAGAAGGTAATGCGTGCGCTCAACTGAATGCGGCGCCGCCCGCCGTCGGTGTTCCACTGGTTTAGGAACGCCGCCGAATTCACGCGCCCGTCCGGGGTGCCGAAGTTCCGCGTGTTGGTGGCGTTGAACATGTCGCAGCGGAGCTGCAAGCGCATCCCTTCCCGGATCCGGGTGTTCTTCATCAATCCCAAGTCCAGGTTTCCGATGCCGTCTGCCCGCAGAATGTTGCGCCCCGAATTGCCCCACGGCGCGGCCGCCGTGACCTGCCTCCACAGAGGGTTACCCGCCGCCCGGGCTTCCTGCTGCGCGACGTATACCTCGGTCAGCTTCATGCGCGACAGATCAAGGTTGGTATTCAGATTCGGCCGTATGGCGTTGCCTACCATTCCGCTGATGCCGGCCAGCACGCCTCCGGGATCGGCCCCGTTCAGCACGGTGAACGGCGCGCCGGACTGGAAGGTCAAAAACGGACTGACTTGCCAGCCTCCCAGCAGCTTGCCGTACCATCCTTTTTGCTCCCGCAGGAACGGAACTTCGTAGACCGCGTTCATGGTGAAGCGCTTGGGCCGGTCGAAACTCGAGCGCGCCCGGTCGGAGCGGCGATCGAAGGAATTCTGGGCCACCGCAACGTCGGAAAGCGGGTTCGGATTAAACAGCTCTGAGGCGTCATCGATGAACGTGCTCCAGGTGAAGTGCGCCCCTGCCGAAAAGCCCCTCGACAGCCGTTTGTCCATCGAGATCTGCAAGGAGTGGTAAATGGACGACGAGCAGTTGCAGCGGTTGCGCACCGTCCCGATGAAGGTGTTTACGCGGCGCGCCGGGCTTGAGAACGGAATGATCGGATTGGCGTCCACGGTTTGGAACAAGCCCGTGCCCTTGGTGGCGATCCAGCCGGCGCTGAGGGCAAAATCGCTCGCCAGTTCCCGCTGCAACTGGAACGAGAACTGCTCCACCACGGGCGAGCGGTACGCCGGATCCAGAATGGTCCGGTTGGCTGTGGCCGGATTGGCAGGCACGCCGCGGAAACGCGCCTCCTGAATCCGCACGAACGCGTTCGGCGCAGTCGCCCCCTGAAGGAAGTTCACCGAATTCAGGAACGGGAAGGCGGTCACCACGTTCAGCGGCAGGTTATTGAAGCTAGAGTCATAGCTGCGCGCATAACCGCCCCGCACCACCAGTTGCTTCTCTCCGGTCAGCCAGCGGAGGAATCCCTTGCCTTCTCCCGTCCGGTAGTTGAAGCCAAAGCGCGGAGCGAAATTGTTCAGGTCGCGCGGCGGAATGGCCATCATCCGGTAGGCCGGATCCCCTCCGGCCGCTTCCATGATGCGATAGTTGATCGGCACAATCGTGTTGATCGTCTGGCCGGGGGTTTCATGGAGAATCAACGGGTCAGTGCGACGGTGAGAGGAAATTTACCGAGCAAACCCACGTTCGGCCGGCGGCCGAGCGACCTAACGGTGATTTGCCAAGGCGTCCAGAGTGATCATCACTGAAGATTCGGAGGAACTGATCGATCACAAGAGGGGTAGGGCACGCATTGGCTTGGAATTTCGACGCGACCCATCTTGCATTGGGGTGCGTCAGGAATCGTGTCGAACAGTAAAGAGCGGTCGGCGGCGGGTCTCGAGAGCTCCATTAATTACCGCGTAGCGACCCAAATAACTACCGACTCACGAGCTGCAACACCCGCTACAATAGGCGTGATTTCCGCAAATCCCGCACTCGTAAGCTGAAGCTGAACCTGAGCGACTCCAGAGATGGCGCCAGGTAAAGTCGTAGTGGAGAGAATACCTGTTCCCATGGCACCCGGAGCGATTGCGACGGGTGGACCAGCGACAATCGTACCGGATGCTTGTGGAGGTTGGGTCGGCCCCAGGCCATTCATGAAGATTGTCACTGTGGAACCAGGCAGCGCTCCATTTAGGCAGGTGTTTAACGTCCCGTCGGCATTGAGCGCCAGCGCATGTTGCGCGCGACTGAAACCGTCGCCACAGTAGAAATAGCCCGGTACATCCGAGATGAGAGCATCTGGCGATAGAAAGACGCTCGGCTGTCGCTGAACAATAGGAAACATTCTCCGCTCCATCCATCCTTCAAGACTGACCACCCGCATCTCAACGGAATCCTGGCCAGCAATCTCATACGGCACCTGAATATTAATCTGCTTCCCTGACGTGTACAAGATTGGCGCAGCAACGCCGTTAAACGTTACGGTGATGCCTTGGAACGAGGAAGCGCTCCCACCAGGAGGGACCGCCCCGCGAGGGGGCGCAATACGTGTACCGAAAATGCTGAGAACCTGTCCAGGCGCTACTGCCGTGAGCTGCACGTTATCGGCGGGGTCAGTCAAACAACTCAGGCGCTCAGATCCAAAAAGGTCGACTCCTGCAATCGCACCGTTGGCGCCGGCAGCGACCGCGCTTCCGTCCAGCTTCGCCGCCAAGGCCCAAGCACTTGACGAAGTGCTCTGCGTATTGGGGAAACACGATGCGTACGTGCAAGACGGGGCGCCGTAGAGCAACTGCGTCGGGCTCAGGCTCGTGCCATCCGGGCTCAATCGGGCAACGAAACCGAGTCCCTGGTTGACGGTCGGTCTGCAGCCCTCCGGTACTGACGCGGATAAGCCCGGCAGATCGTTCGAATTCGCCTGACCGGTGATGTAAACATAACCATTGGGGTCCACGACAACGCCGGAAATCGCATCTTGCACCGAGCCGCCGAAAAAAGTGGACCAAATCAGGCCAGTACCGGTAGCATTGAGCTTCGTTATGTAGCCAGTTGAGGGTGGTGGGTTGACCGAGCCTCGATTGGAAGGCAGGATTGGTG
>Ga0272446_1002164_pt1 | contig 27366 bp, 25 predicted proteins | sample YNPCB0061_FD_194587 | JGI IMG/M metagenome (GOLD analysis project Ga0272446, IMG submission 194587) | Hot spring microbial mat communities from Yellowstone National Park, WY, United States - YNP-CB-006-1 | ecosystem: Environmental > Aquatic > Thermal springs > Hot (42-90C) > Sediment | place...
TCCGCGGGGTCATCCCGAACCGAAGGTGAGGGATCTCGGCCGCTCGATCGGGCGGGATCCCTCGCGCTTACGCGCTCGGGATGACGCGGCTGTTTCCAAGCGCGCGCTGCGCGCTTGGACATCCGCGGGGTCATCCCGAACCGAAGGTGAGGGATCTCGGCCGCTCGATCGGGCGGGATCCCTCGCGCTTACGCGCTCGGGATGACGCGGCTGTTTCCAAGCGCGCGCTGCGCGCTTGGACATCCGCGTCACTTGCTCAACTGGCGCATTGCGCGGGTGAGACCTTCGAGGGTCAGCGGGAACATCCGGCCGCCGACGAGCTGATTGATCAGCGAGATCGACTGGCGGTACTGCCACAGGCCTTCGGGCTCGGGATTGATCCAGACGTGCTTCGGGAAGTGGTGCGTGAGGCGCTGCAGCCAGACGGCGCCGGCCTCGGCGTTGTTGTGTTCGACGCTGCCGCCGGGTTGCAGGATCTCGTACGGGCTCATCGTCGCGTCACCGACGAAGATCAACTTGTAGTCCGGGTTGTATCTGCGCAGCACGTCCCAGGTGTCGAACTTCTCGGCGAAGCGGCGGCGGTTGTTGCGCCAGAGGTATTCGTAGACGCAGTTGTGGAAGTAGTAGAACTCCAGGTGCTTGAACTCGGCCTTGGTGGCCGAAAACAGCTCCTCGACGCGCTTGATGTGCTCGTCCATCGTGCCGCCGACATCGAGCAGCATCAGCACCTTCACCGCGTTGTGCCGTTCGGGAACGAGCTTCAGGTCGAGCCAGCCGGCGTTCTTCGCGGTCGATTCGATCGTGTCGTGCATGTCGAGTTCGAGGTCGGCGCCCTCGCGCGCGAAGCGGCGCAGCCTGCGCAGCGCGACCTTGATGTTGCGCGTGCCGATCTCGACCTGGTCGTCGTAGTCGCGGTACGCACGCGTCTCCCACACCTTGACGGCGCTCCTTCCGCCGGCCGAAGGCCCGCCGACGCGAATGCCCTCGGGATGCGCGCCGCCGGCGCCGAACGGCGACGTGCCGCCGGTGCCGATCCACTTGTTGCCGCCGTGGTGCGCGCCGTCCTGCTCGTCGAGGCGCTTGCGGAATTCCTCCATCAGCTTGTCGAAGCCGAGCTTCTCCAGCTTTGCGAGCTCCTCCGGCGAAAACGCGCGCTCGAGCAGTTGCTTGAACCACTCGTCGGGGATCTCCTTCGTGATGCCGAGCGTGGTCTGCACGCCGCGGAAGAACTCGCCGAACGCGCGATCGAACTTGTCGTAATGCGCTTCGTCCTTGACGAGCGCCGCGCGCGACAGGAAGTAGAAATCGTCGATCGACGGCCGGATCACGTCCTTCTTCAACGCTTCGAGCAGCGTCAGCAGCTCCTTGATCGACACCGGCAGCCGCGCGGCGCGCAGGTGGTAGAAGAAGTTGATCAGCATGGCGGACCTGCGCGACCTATGCTGCGCGGTGCCCGCGGCCGGCGAGCGGCGCCGGCGCATGTCGCGCCAGCCGCAACTCGAGGTGCCGCTTCACGTCGGGCCACTCGGTCGCGAGGATGCTGTACATCACGGTGTCGCGCACCGTGCCGTCCCGGCGCGCCTGGTGATGCCGGATCACGCCGTCCTTCTTCGCGCCGAGCGCTTCGATCGCCGACTGCGACGCGAAGTTGAAGTTGTCGGTGCGAAAGCCGACGACCTTGCAGCCGAGCGTCTCGAACGCATGCGCGAGCAGCAGCCGCTTGCACGCGGTGTTCACGTGCGTTTTCTGGCAGCGGCGCGCATACCAGGTGTAGCCGATCTCGACGCGGTCGATCGCGGGCACGATGTCGTGATAGCGCGTCGAGCCGACGATCGCATCCGTCGCCAGATCGCGCACGGCCCAAGGCAGCATCTGGCCGGCGTCTTGTCCGGCGAGCGCGGCCGAGACGTAGGCATGCGTTTCCTCGGGCGAAGGTACCGACGTGAACCACAGCGTCCACAGCTCGCCATCGGTGGCTGCCGCGACCAGGCCGTCGTGGTGTTCGTGCGCCAGCGGCTCCAGCCGCACGCCGTAACCTTCGAGCGTGACCGGAGCCGGCGCGATCATGAAGGCAGCGCCCGTTCGGGCGTCGGCCGGCGGCGCGGGCGCAGCGATGCGCCGTCCATGCCGGAGGCGGTCATGGTTTTCGCGCGGAGAACCGTTAGCCCCATGATCGAGCGCGCGAGCCGGTCCGAAAACTACCGGTTGTGCCTGGCCATGAAGACGAGCCGCTCGAACAGGTGCATGTCCTGCTCGTTCTTCAGCAGCGCGCCGGCCAGCGGCGGGACGAACAGCTTGTCGTCCTTCGACCGCAGCGCCTCCGCCGGAATCTGCTCGGCGACCAGCAGCTTCAGCCAGTCGAGCAGCTCCGACGTCGACGGCTTCTTCTTCAGCCCAGGCAGCTCGCGGATCGCGAAAAAGGTCGCCAGCGCGTTGGCGAGCAGCTCGCGCCGCAGCCCGGGAAAGTGCACGTCGACGATCGCCTGCATCGTCTCCTTGTCCGGAAACCGGATGTAGTGGAAGAAGCAGCGGCGCAGGAACGCATCGGGCAGCTCCTTCTCGTTGTTCGACGTGATCACCACCAGCGGACGGTGCTTCGCGCGGATCGTCTGGCGCGTCTCGTAGACGTAGAACTCCATGCGGTCGAGTTCGCGCAGCAGGTCGTTCGGAAACTCGATGTCGGCCTTGTCGATCTCGTCGATCAGCAGCACGCATGGCCGTTCCTGCTCGAAAGCCTGCCACAGTACCCCGCGCACGATGTAGTTGCCGATGTCGTGCACGCGGTCGTCGCCGAGCTGCGAATCGCGCAGCCGGCTCACCGCGTCGTATTCGTACAGCCCCTGTTGCGCCTTGGTCGTGCTCTTGATGTGCCACGCGAGCAGCGGCATGTCGAGCGCGCGCGCGACCTCCTCGGCGAGCATCGTCTTGCCGGTGCCGGGCTCGCCCTTGATCAGCAGCGGGCGCTGCAAGGTCAGCGCGGCGTTGACGGCAAGCTTCAGATCGTCGGTCGCGACGTAGGTGTCGGTTCCGGCGAAGCGGGCGGGCGGGTTCGCGATCGGCATCGGGTTCGTACGGGTCGACGTGAGGCGGCCAGTATAAGCAGCGAACCGCGATCGCCTTCGGCGATGGACGAGCGCGCGACCGCTCCGTTAGAATCCGCCGGCTTTTCGCGGGTCGGGGTAGCGCGCCGGGCCGCGTCGACACGAACCGAGAGGAGAGACGAATCCGATGGACTGCATACGGATCCTGTGCGCGGCGGGTGCGATCGCCGTCGCCTCGACGGCCGCTGGGCAGCAACCGGCGGCCGCCGGCAACCCCGAGGTGGCGCGTGCGCACATTTCGATGTGCACCGGCTGCCACACGATCCCCGGCTACCAAGCGTCGTTCCCGCGCGTCTACCGCGTGCCCAAAATCGGCGGCCAGTCGGCCAAGTACATCGAAGCGGCCCTGCAGGGCTACAAGAAGGGCGAACGCGATCACCCGACGATGCAGGCGATCGCCAAGGGTCTGACGGACCAGCAGATCGCCGACATCGCGGCGTACTACGCGGCGCGCGGCGCGGAGGCGGCGAAATGATGCGGCAACGGAATCCAGCGATGGGCATGAAGAAATCGATGCTTGCGGCGATTGCGGCCGTGCTGGCCGGAACGGCCTGCGCGGCCGACATCGAAGCCGGACGCAAGATCGGCGAAACGCAGTGCGCCGCTTGCCACGGCAAGGACGGCAAGTCGCCGATCGATCCGAGCTATCCGAAGATCGCAGGCCAGTACCCCGATTACCTCGCGAAGGCGCTGCTCGACTATCAGACCGGTGCGCGCAAGAACCCGATCATGGGCGGTATCGCGAAGCCGCTGTCCAAAAAGGACATGCAGGACCTCGCGGCGTACTACGGCTCGCTGCCCGGCCCGCTGACGCACCGCAAATAGGACCGCGAACTGCGCGAAGACGGGCCCTGCGGGGCCCGTTTGCTATTGCGCGGCGCTCAATGTCCGCCCAGCCTCCGATGCAGGCATTCGAGATACGCCGCGTTGATCGCCGCGATGTCGGCCGGCAGCGTGCCGCGCTGCGCCCGCCAGACGACGTCACCCAGGCATTCCATCGCCTCGTGCGCGGCGGCGTGCTCGTCGCCGGCGCGCGCCGCGAGCCGCTCGAAAAGCGCGCGCACGCCGGCCGGCTGGTCGATCGAAAGCTGCTCGTCGATCGCCAGATGCATCGAAAGGTGCAGGAAGGGATTGGTGACGCCGCGCTCGACGGAGAACTCCTCGGCGAGTGCGCGCTCGGGATCGTCGAGCAGCGCGTGATACTCGGGATGCGCGGCGATCCATTTCAGCGCAACGACCTCCAGCGGCGTCAGCAGCTCGCGGTCGCGGTCCTTGCGTAGCGTCTCGCAGAAGAAGCGGCGTACGTCGTCGCGTGATGGATTGAACATGCGCCCGGAGGTCGACACCCGGCGTCGGGGGCATGCCGAGGCGCGCGTGCTCGCTGCGCTGGCAGTGGCGCTGTCGGCGGCGGCGTTCGGCGCGATGCCGATCTTCGCGCGCCAAGCCGATGCGACCGGCGTGGACCTCATGGGCATTCTATCGAGCATTACGAATCTTCGTGACACGACCGACCGCCTGGCGCTCGCATCGGTCGCCCTTCGTCATTCCGAGCCGCAACCCCCAAGTGTTATTCCGAGCCGCAGGCGAGGAATCTCCACTGCGCGCAACGCCGAGATCCCTCGCGTCCGCTCGGGATGACAGGCCAGCGTCATTCCCGCGGCCTGACTTCGCGACGCCGAACGGCAACACCCCGATGGTCATTCCGAGCCGCAACCCCCGATTGTCATTCCGAGCCGCAGGCGAGGAATCTGCGCCGCTTGCAACGCCGGGATCCCTCGCGTTGCTCGGGATGACAAGCCAGCGTCATCCCCCCGGCCTGGTTCGCCATTCCGAGCGGCAACGCCCCCATTGTCATTCCGAGCCGCAGGCGAGGAATCTCCGCCGCTCGCAATGCCGAGATCCCTCGCGTTCGCTCGGGATGACGATGGGGAGTCATTCCAAGCCCAAGGCGAGGAATCTGCGCCGCTCGCAACGCCGGGATCCCTCGCGTTGCTCGGGATGACGGAACCGGTGTCCACACGGGCGACGCGAACTTGCGGGGTCGCGGTGTCTCGAGCTTGCGTAAGTCTCAATCGAACCGGTCTCAAAGTGTCCGACGGTCGCGTGACGGCGATACGCGGGCGGATGCAAGTGGCGGGCCAGCGACCGTCGTCTGGGCTGCGGCCGCGCGCGCAACGGCGGGCCGGCTACTGCGAGGTCGGCGCAGGCGTCTTGCGACGGTACTCGCACCACTGGGCGATCGCGCAGCGCCAGCATTCCGGCTTGCGCGCCTTGCACACATAGCGGCCGTGCAGGATCAGCCAGTGGTGCGCGTCCTTGCGGAACTCGTCGGGCACGAACTTCTCGAGCTTGCGTTCGACCTCCTCGACGGTCTTGCCGGGCGCGAGTCCCGTGCGGTTGGCGACGCGAAAGATGTGCGTATCCACCGCGATCGTCGGCTGGCCGAAGGCGGTGTTCAGGATCACGTTGGCGGTCTTGCGGCCCACACCGGGCAGCTTCTGCAGCGCCTCGCGCGAGGCGGGAACCTCGCCGCCATGCTCGTCGAGCAGGATGCGGCACAGCCTGACGATGTTTTTCGCCTTCGTGCGGTACAGGCCGATCGTCTGGATGTAGGGAATCAGCCCTTGCTCGCCGAGCGCGGCGATCGCCGCCGGCGTGTTGGCGACGGCGAAAAGCCGGCGCGTGGCCAGGTTCACGCTCTTGTCGGTCGCCTGTGCGGACAGCACGACGGCGACCAGCAGTTCGAAGGGCGTCGTGTACTCGAGCTCGGTCGTCGGATGCGGATTGGCGGCGCGCAGCCGCTCGAAGATCGCCCGGCGCTTTGCGGGATTCACGGCGTGTCTCCGTCCTGCCGAGCGGTCGATTCCCGGAGTGCGGCGCGCCGCGCCCGCGCCCGTTCGATCGCCGCCTGCACGATCGCCATTTTCTGCTCGATCTGCTCGCGCGCCACTTCATCGGTCGCGTCGAGCGCGTCGGTCTTCGCCAGCGCCTTTGCGGCGAGGCGTTCATCGTGCTCGATCTTCTCGCGCTCGAGTCTCGCGTTCCGCGCGTAGTAGCGCGCGCGCGCCGCGCTGGCATCCGCTTGCGTCCACGCGCGCGGCGGACCGACCTCGACCATCGCGATGCAATCCATCGGGCAGGGCGGCAGGCAAAGATCGCAGCCCGTGCACCATTGCGGCACGACCGTGTGCATGCGTTTGGCAGCACCGACGATGGCATCGACCGGGCAGGCCTGGATGCACAAGGTGCAGCCAATGCATAGCTGCTCGTCGATGACCGCAACGCGCAGCGGACGCTCGACTCCGTTGGCCGGATTCAGCGGGATCGCCGGCCGGCCGAGCAGTTTCGCAAGCTTTGCGATACCGGCCGCGCCGCCCGGCGGGCACTGGTTGATCTGCGCCTCGCCGGCGGCGATCGCCTCGGCGTACGGCCGGCAACCCGCATAGCCGCACTTCGTGCACTGCGTTTGCGGCAGCAGCGCGTCGATCGCGTCGACGAGATCGGGATCGGCGGCGACGGTCATGCGCGGATTATCTCAGCCCCCACAGCAGGTGCGTCCGTCCGCGTTCCTCTTTATGAACGCGGGACCGACGGCGATTTCGGGTTCGAACGGAACGACCGAGCATGACGAATCTTCGCGACGCGACAGACCGCTTTGCGCTCGCATCTGTCGCCCGTTTGTCATTCCGAACCGCAACAGCGCTCTTGTCATTCCGAACCGCAACAGCGCTCTTGTCATTCCGAGCCGAAGGCGAGGAATCTCAGCCTCTCGCAACGCCGGGATCCCTCGCGATGGCTCGGGATGGCGATGGGGAGTCACTCCAAGCCCAAGGCGATGAATCTGCGCCGCTCGCAACGCCGGGATCCCTCGCCTTGCTCGGGAAGATGGAACCGGCGTCCGCGCGGGCGACGCGAACTTGCGGGGTCCGCGGGATAACGCGCTTGCGTAACGGTCAATAACGCGCCGCGCGTTCGATCGTCGCGAGCGTTTTGCGATAGCGCTCGATGCGCGGACCGCCGATCGCCACCGCGCGCTGCGCGGCGTCGCGCGCCTCGTCGATACGCCGGTTCGCGAGCAGCGCCAGCGCGAGGTTGTTGAACGCATCCGCAGACTGCGGCTGCAACTGCGCCGCGCGCGCGAAGGCGCTGGCGGCGGCCGCTGGATCGCCGAGCGCGAAGGCGGAATTTCCGAGCCCCATCCACGCGGCGTAGAGCGCAGGGTCGCGCTCGACCAGCGCCGCGTACGCACGGTGCGCGGCCGTGGTATCGACGCGCTCGAGCGCCGCCGCGGCGGCGACGAGGGCGTCGTTTCCCGGCGTCTTCGGCAGCCGTTCGGGTGCGGTCGCGACCATCGCCCAGTACCCGCTTCTGGCCCAGGTGCGTTCGAAGACCGCCAGCGGCAGGCGCTGATCGGCCGTGAGCCCAGAGTGCAGCACGATCTCCTCGCGCGCGAGGTCGTAGCCGATCGCCACGGCGTAATGCCACACCGGCGCGATCGGCAGCGAAAGGTTCTGCAGCACGATGACCGGCGTGCCCGCAGCGACTTCCGTCAGCAGCGCATCCAGCCGCGGCGGCAGCACGACCGCGAGCCGGCCGTGGCGCCGCGCGGCGGCGAGCATCTCCGGCTGCAGCGATCCTTCGCGCGCCGGCAGATAGACCTGCGGCTCGAGCGCCGGCGGCGTCACGGCCACACCGCTCGCCGCGAGCGCCATCGCGAGCGATGCCGGCCCGCACTGATATTGGTCCTGCGCGAAGAAAGGAACGCCGGCGATGCGATGGCTTGCGGCGAGCGACGCCGGCGGCGCGGCACGCAGCGCGGCAGTCTGCGGCGGCGTCGCGCAGCCGGCGAGCAGCGTACAAACGAAAACCCCCGCCAAGGCGGGGGCTCGCCAAAGCGAAGTGGAACGCGTCAACGGACCGGTCGCGTGAACGGGAAGACTTTCGTCAACCCGAGAATGTCGGTGATCAGCAGGATCAGGAACACCGCGAACAGCACGCCGAGCACATCGCCGCCGGCGGGAAGCTGGTCGAGTCGTTCGGCGAGCTGCTGCGCTTCGTCTGCGGTCAGCGCATCGACGCGCGCCTGCACCTGCGCCGGATCCACGCCGCGCTCGACGAGGGCGGCGCGCACGTCGTCGCGCGCGAGCAGTTCGGTGACGCGCTGCTGGATCGGCGTGTCGCGAACGATCTCCTCGGTCGTCACCAGGCTCGAAGGTGCACTGGCGAAGGCGGGCAGCGGTAGGCTCGTGCCGAGGACGCACATGGCGGACAACAACGCGATGGAACTTCGGAACGTGGGCATCTGCGGGTCTCCTTCGGTGGGGTGCGGTTTTCGGTGCACTCGCGCCGGCGGTCAGGCCGAAGCGCGGATGAAGTCGCGGATCTGCGGGTAGATCATCTCGCGCCAGCGTCGCCCCGAGAAGATCCCGTAATGGCCTACACCTTGCGCAGTCAGGTGCTTCTGGCGCGACTTCGGGATGTTGCGGCACAGGTCGTGCGCGGCCTGAGTCTGGCCGCTGCCGGAGATGTCGTCCAGTTCGCCCTCGATCGTGAACAGCGCGACGGTCCTGATGTCTTCTGGCGCCACGCGCTGCCCGCGCACGTACCAGGTGCCCTTCGGTAGCCGGTGCTCCTGGAAGACGATCTTGATGGTGTCCAGGTAGTACTCGGCCGGCAGGTCGAGCACCGCGTTGTACTCGTCGTAGAAGCGGCGGTGCGATTCGACATCCTCCTGGTCACCCTTGACCAGGTCGAGGTAGTAGTCCCAATGCGAATTTAGGTGCCGGTCGGGATTCATCGCGACGAAACCGGCGTGCTGCAGGAAGCCCGGGTAGACGCTGCGCAGGTAGCCCGGGTAGCTCGAAGGCACTTTGAAGATGACGTTGTTTTCGAACCACTCGTAGGGCTTGCGCTGTGCGAGCGCATTGACCGCGGTCGGGTTGCGCCGCGTGTCGATCGGTCCGCCCATCATGGTCATCGACTTCGGCAGCTTCGGATCGTGCGCCGAAGCCATCAGCGACACCGCGGCCAGCACCGGCACGGTCGGCTGGCACACCGAGATCAGGTGTACGTCGGGGCCGAGATGGCGGATGAATTCAAGCACGTAGTCGACGTAGTCGTCGAGGTGGAACGGCCCATGCGTGATCGGCACGAGCCGCGCGTCGACCCAGTCGGTGATGTAGACGTCGTGCTCGGGCAGCAGCGCGCGCACGGTGTCGCGCAGCAGCGTCGCGTGGTGCCCCGACAGGGGCGCGACGACCAGCACGGTCGGATCTTTTTCGCGCTTGGCCTGGCCGTTCTTCAGTCCGCGCCTGAAGTGCAGCAGCTTGCAGAAGGGTTTGTCGACGACGGTTTCGATCGTGACTGGCACTTCGCGGCCATCGATCGTCGTCGTCGGCAGGCCCCAGGCGGGTTTCTCGTAGTGCTTGCCGATCCGGTGCAGCAGATCGTAGCCGGCCGCCATCCGGCGGGAAAAAGGCGTGTACGCGAGCGGGCTGTAGGGACTGGAGAACAGCTCTGATGTGGCTTGTGCCCACACCGAAAGCGGGTTCAGGAACTTGCGCTGCAGCTCATGCAGGTGATACAGCATGCCCGGCTCCCGTCAACGTGCTGCCTCCCGTCCTGGCGCGATCAGACGACGCCCGATTATGCTCGCGCCGCATCGCCGCATCAAATCGGCAGATAAGTACCTGAATTGCGCCCCGCGCGGGCGGTCCGGTGGCCTGACCAGTCGGGCGCGACAGGCGGCTGCCGTCCGTCGGCGTCCGTGCGCCGGCTGTTACCCGTAGGCTGTCACCAGTAGTTCTCGACCGCGAGGTGGCCGGGTTGTCCGCGGCGCGACGTGACGAACCCGCGCGCCTGCAGCAGCTTGCGGGTGTCGTCGACCATTTCGGGATTGCCGCAGATCATGATTCGCGAACGGTCGTGGTCGAACTTCAGTCCGACCTGCGCCTCGAGTTCGCCGCTTTCGATCAGCGCGGGGATGCGTTTGTCGAGCGCGCCGGGCGCCTTGGCGCGCGTCGCCGTTTGCACGTAGTGCAGCTTTTTCGCCTGCGCGCCGAAGTGCTCGTGCGTACGAAATCCCTCGATCGTGTCGGCGTAGGCGAACTCGTTCGGGTAGCGCACGCTGTGGACGACGATCAGGTTCTCGTAGTCGTCCCAGGTCTTCATGTCCCACAGGATCGAGATGAACGGCGCCAGCCCCGTGCCGGTGGCGAGCATCCACAGGTCCTTGCCCCGTTCGAAGCGGTCCGTCGTCAGGAAACCGTAGTTCGTTTTTTCGACGTACACCGTATCGCCGACCGCGAGCCGCGCCAGCTCGCTCGTGAACTCTCCGCCGGGCACGACGATCGAGTAGAACTCGAGGTGCTCGTCGTAGCTCGCAGAGACGATCGAATAGGCGCGCCAGACGATCTTTTCGCCCGACGGATTCCTCGGGTTGTCAGGATCGGGCTTCTTGACGCCGAGGCGCGCGAACTGGCCCGGCGTGAACCGAAACCCCTTGTGCCGCGTCAGCCTGAACGAAAACAGGTTCGGCGCCCACGGATGGATCCAGAGAATCTTCTCCGCGGTGTACTTGTCCGGTGCAACCATCGTCGTGGGCGGCGCGTGCGCCGCGGGCGCGTCAGCGCTCCAGGTACTTCAGCTTGTCGCGCACGTCCTTCCACTGGTCGGCGTCGGGCGGATGCGGCTTCATGCGGGTGATCGACGGCCACTTCTTCGCCAGTTCGGCGTTCAGCGCGATGAACTGACGCTGGTCCTCCGGAACGTCCTCTTCGGCGTAGATCGCGTTGACCGGGCACTCGGGGATGCACACCGCGCAGTCGATGCACTCGTCGGGATCGATCGCGAGAAAGTTCGGCCCTTCGCGGAAACAGTCGACCGGACACACGTCCACGCAGTCCGTGTACTTGCACTTGATGCAGGGTTCGGTGACGACGTGGGTCATGGTGCGGCCGGAGCAAAACGTTTGTGAAAAGAAGGCGCGCATTCTATCGCGGTGCGCGTTCCGTTTTCGGGGAACCGCCGTGCTTCCGGCGTGGTTTCTTCGTCAGGGGCGATCGACCGCCGAATTCCGGCGAAGCGGCACGGGCCGCGGCGGTCGACGCGGCCACGCAAGGCGCTGCGCAGCGCGTGGGGGGTTCGCTTTTCGGCCGGCAAGTTGCACATTTGGTGACCGGCTGCGAGCGCATCGAAGTGCCGCGCGGCGCCACCCCGTATCGCCGGTCCCAACGATCCTGCGCTTCCGATCCGGCGCTTCCGAATCAGCGCGTCTCGGCCTATGCTTGCATCACAAAAAGCAGGCGCGGGTGCCAAACGGTGCCCGGCATCATTCGAGGAGACGCACCATGAGCACGCGGTTACGTTCGATCCTGCTTGCGCTCGCGGCGATGCTGGCGCTGCCGGCGGCGGTGGCGCAGCCAATCCGTACGGGGATCGTGACCTTTCTTTCGGGACCCGCTGCCGGACCGTTCGGTGTTCCGGCACGCAACGCAGCCGAGCTGATGGCGGAGATGCTGAACGCAGGTTCGGTGCCGGCGCCCTATGCGACCAAGGGCTTCGGCGGCAACCCGATCGAGCTGGTGATCATCGACGAGGCCGGAGGGCCGCAGAAGCAGGTCGCCGAGTTCCGCAACCTCGCGCAGCGCGTCGATCTGGTGATCGGCTACATCTCCAGCGGCGACTGCCTCGCGATCGCGCCGGTCGCCGAGGAGCTGAAAAAGCTCACCGTGCTGTTCGACTGCGGGACGCCGCGCATCTTCGAGGACGCTTCCTACAAGTACGTGTTCCGCACCGGCGGCACCGCGACGATGGACAACGTGTCCGCGGCGATGTACCTGCTGGAGAAGCACCCGAACGTCAAGTCGATCGCCGGCATCAACCAGAACTACGCGTGGGGCCAGGACTCGTGGAACGACTTCGAGGCCGCGATGAAGGCGCTGCGGCCGACGATCGAGGTCAAGACCTCGCAGATGACGAAATTGATGGCCGGCCAGTTCGGTGCCGAGATCTCCACGCTGCTCGCGAGCGGTGCCGACGTGATCCACTCGAGCTTCTGGGGCGGCGACCTCGAAGGGCTGGTGCTGCAGGGCGCACCGCGCGGGCTGTTCAGCAAGCACATCGTCGTGCTGTCGGCCGGCGAGCCGGCGATCACGCGGCTCGGCACGAAGATCCCCGAGGGCACGATCATCGGCGCGCGCGGACCTTTCGGGCCGTTCGCGCCCGACACGCCGCTGGCGCGCTGGTTCAAGAGCGCGTACCAGGACCGCTATCAGGTGGCGCCGAATTACGCGGCGTACAAGATGGCCACCGCGCTGCTCGGAGTGAAAGCGGCGTACGAAAAAGCGCAGGCCGGCGGCGCGCAGCGGCCGACGCAGGAACAGATCATCGCCGCGTTCGAGCATCTGACCTTCGAAGGGCCTGGCGGGCAAGTCAGAATGGCGCTCGGCAAGGGCCATCAGGCGGTCATGGACGTCGCGGTCGGCACGGTCAAGCACGTCGGTGGCGAGCTGCAGATCGTCGACATCAAGCGCTACCCGGCCGACAAGATGAACCCGCCGGACGGCGTCAAGAGCGAGGCCTGGATCAAATCGGGGTTCAAGTCGCGCTAGTGCCGGACGCGCGATGCGCGCCGGACTCGCTGCGCTCGTTCGAGCGGACCGCGCCGGCGCGCGGCCGCTCGACGCGCGCCCGGCGGCGACGGCGCTGCGCGCGTCGCCCCTGCGAAGCCCGGGGCCCGATTTCACCGGCATCGCCGCTCGTCGAGCACCATGACCGCCTTCGCCTCGGTCGCCTTCGACGGCATCGTCTACTCGTCGTGGCTGTTCCTGATGGCCGCGGGGCTGACGCTGATCTACGGCGTGATGCGCATCCTGAACATCGCGCACGGCAGCTTCTACGCGCTCGGCGCGTACACGGCGGCCACGCTGGTCGGCACCTGGCTCGCCGAAGGGCGCCCGGTCGCCGCCAGCTACGCGCTGTTGCTCGTCGCGGCGGTTCTGGTCGGCGTGGTCGTCGGCCCGCCGCTCGAACGCGGGCTGCTCAAGCGCATGTACGGCAAGGACGAGGTCGTGCTGCTGCTGGTGACCTACGCCGTGTTCCTGATCCTCGAGGACGCGATCAAGCTCGTCTGGGGCGTCGAATCGAAGGTGGTCGCCGAGCCCTACGCCGCGCCGGGCAACTTCCAGATCGGCGAACTGGCCTATCCCGTCTACAACCTGCTGCTGATCGCCGGCGCGATCGTCACCGGCCTGCTGCTCGCGTGGGCGCTGTACCGGACGCGGCAAGGCAAGCTGCTGCTCGCGGTGATCCACGATCGCGAGATGAGCGCGGCGATGGGCATCGACGTCGGCCGCGTCTACCTGGTCACCTTCACCGTCGGCACGGCGCTCGCCGCGCTCGGCGGCGCGCTGACCGCGCCGATGGTGGCAGTCAGCCCCGGGCTCGGGGTCGAGGTGATCGTGCTGTCGTTCGCCGTGGTCGTCATCGGCGGGCTCGGCAGCCTTGGCGGCGCAGCGCTCGGGGCGGTGCTCGTCGGGCTGGTGCGCGCGGTCGCGGTGCGCTACTGGCCCGAGGTCGAACTGTTCACGATCTACGCGGTGATGGCGCTGGTGCTGATCGCGCGGCCGCGCGGGCTGTTCGCTGCCCCAGAAGCGCGCAAGATATGAGGCGCGACTTCACCGTCGTCGCGCTGACGCTTGCCTGCCTCGCGCTGCTCGCCGCGGCCGCGTGGGCGCCGCAGTCGCTCGTCTTTCTGCTCGCGGTCGGGCTCGCCAAGGGGCTCGTCGTGCTCGGCCTCGTGCTGCTGATGCGCACCGGGCTCGTGTCGTTCGGCCAAGGGCTGTACTACGGGCTCGGCGCGTACGCGGCGGCGATGCTCGCGAACTTCGCGGGGTTGTCCGACGGCGCGCTGATGATGCTTGCGGGTTCGGCCGCCGGTGCGCTGGTTGCGGCCGTGCTCGGGTTGCTGCTTGCGCGCTACCGGCTGATCTTCTTTTCGATGCTGACGCTTGCGTTTTCGATGATCCTGTACGGGCTGCTGGTCAAGAGCTCCGCGCTCGGCAGCACCGACGGCTTCAACGTGCACGCGAAGCGTTTCGCGGGGATGGTGCTGGCCGACGGCGCCGAGCGGCGCGTGTTCTTCGCGGCGACCGTCGCGGTCGCGTTCGCCGCCGCGCTCGCGATGCACCGCGTGCTCGGCGGCGCGTGGGGGCGGCTTTCGATCGCGATCGCCGACAACGAGCTGCGCGTCGAGTACCTCGGCGCCTCCGCGTATCGGATCGTCTACGTCAATTACGTCGCCGCCGGGGCGCTCGCGGGGCTGGGCGGCGCATGCGCCGCGCTCGCGGTCGGCCACGTCGATCCGGAGATGACCTATTGGACCACCTCCGGCGAGTTCGTTTTCGTCACAATCCTGGGCGGCGTCGGCAACGTGCTTGCGCCGTTCGTCTCGGCGCTGGTCTTCGAAGCGCTGCGCACCGTGGCCAACCAGTACGCGCCGAACGTCTGGCAGATGATGCTCGGACTGGCGATGCTCGCGATCATCCTGTTCCTGCCGGCCGGGCTATGGTCGCTGGTGCGGCGGCTGCGGCGGGCGACATGAACGCGATCCTCGTCGCCGAGCGCGTCAACAAGACCTTCGGTGCGGTCGTCGCCGCGGCCGACATCGATCTGGCGATCGAGCGCGACAGCGTCGTCGGCCTGATCGGCGCCAACGGCGCCGGCAAGACGACGTTCCTGAACATGATCACCGGCTACCTGCAGCCCAGTTCCGGGCGCATCTGCTTCGACGGGCGCGACCTGACGGGGCTCGCACCGCGGCAGGTCACGCGGCTCGGCATCTCGCGCTCGTTCCAGATCCCGCAACTGCTCGGCACGCTGTCGGTGCGCGACAACCTGCGCGTGGCGGAGGAGATCGCGGGCAGCCGCGCAGTCGACGCCGCGACCGACGCGTTGCTCGCGCGCTTCGCGCTCGCGCCGTACGCGGACCGCGCTGCCGCGCTGCTGCCCGAAGGCGTGCGCAAGCTGCTCGACGTCGCGATGGCGCTGGTCGCGCGCCCGCGCGTGCTGCTGCTCGACGAGCCTACGAGCGGCGTGGCCGCCGACGAGAAGTTCGAACTGATGGACCGCGTGATGGGTGCGGTACAGGGTGTAACCGTGCTTTTCGTCGAGCACGACATGGATATCGTCGCGCGCTACTCGCAGCGCGTGATCGCGTTCTACGACGGCCGCGTGATCGCCGACGGCGCACCTGCCGACGTATTGGCGAGCGACGGCGTGCGGCGCTACGTGATCGGCGAGCCGATCGAGCCGGCGAGGGACGATGCTGCGGCTTGACGGCGTGTCGGTGTCGATCGGGACGGTGGGCATCCTGCGCAACGTCTCGCTCGAAGTCGGGCGTGGCGAATTCGCCGGCCTGATCGGCCGCAACGGCGCCGGCAAGACGACGCTGCTGCGCACGGTGATGGGGCTGCTGCCCTTCTGGCAGGGGGCGCTTTTCTTCGAAGGCGAAGCGCTCGCGCGCGTGCCGACGCATGCGCGCGTTCGGCTCGGCATCGGCTACATGCCCGAGGACCGCAGGCTCGTTCCGGGGCTGACCGTCGAAGAGAACGTGCTGCTGCCCGCGTGGTCGGCGAAATTCGCCGACGCCGACGAGCGACTGGCGCGCGTCTACGCGGCGATCCCCGAGGTGCAGGAGTTTCGCGCGCGGCGCGCGCTCCAGCTCTCCGGCGGCCAGCAGAAGCTCGTCGCGCTGGCGCGCGCGATGATCGCGGGAACGAAGCTGCTGCTGCTCGACGAACCGTTCGAGGGCGTGGCGCCGGTGCTCGCACGGCGGCTCGCCGAGGTGATCGGCGGGCTGCGCGCGAGCGGCGCTGCGGTGATCCTGGCCGAATCGAGCCTGACGCACGCGCACCGTCTGCTCGACCGCGTGTTCGTGATCGATCGCGGCGCGGTGGCGGAGAATATCGGACAGCGCCGCGCCGCGGCGGTCTGAGCGGAGCCAAGCATGGATTTCGAGTTTTCCCCCGAAGCGCAGGCGATGCAGCAGACGCTGCGCCGCTTCGTCGAACGCGAAGTGCTGCCGGCGAACGACGAATGGCACCGTCTCGCCGATGCCGGCACGTATCCGCTCGCGGTGATCGAACCGCTGAAGGCGAAGGCAAGAGCGGCCGGGCTGTGGAACCTGTTTCTGCCGGGGCTGAAGCCCGACGAGCCGGGCACGCGGATGTCGAACCTCGACTACGCGCCGATGGCCGAGATCATGGGCCGCATCCCGTGGTCGTCGGAGGTGTTCAACTGCAACGCGCCCGATACCGGCAACATCGAGCTGCTGCATCTGGCCGCCACAACTCCGCAGCGCGAACGGTGGTTGAAACCTCTGCTCGCGGGCGAGATCCGCTCGGCTTTCGCGATGACCGAGCCGGACGTGGCCTCGTCGGATGCGACCAACATCCGCACCAGCATCCGCCGCGAAGGTGGCGAGTACGTGATCAACGGCCGCAAATGGTTCATCACGAACGCCGCGCATCCGAACTGCCGGGTCGCGATCGTGCTTGGCGTCACCGACGAGCGGCCCGATGCCGATCCTCACCGACGGCATTCGATGGTGCTGGTGCCGATGGACACGCCGGGGCTCACCGTCGTTCGCAACATCCCGATCATGCATCACCACTCGCCCGAAGGGCATTGCGAGCTGGTGTTTCGCGACGTGCGCGTTCCGGTATCGAACCTGCTCGGCGAGGAAGGGCAGGGGTTCAAGCTCGCGCAGGCGCGGTTGGGCCCCGGCCGCGTGCACCACTGCATGCGCACGATCGGCCAGTGCGAACTGGCGCTCGAGCTGATGTGCGAGCGCGCGCTCGAGCGCCGTGCTTTCGGCAAATACCTGGCCGACCACGCGAACGTTCAGGACTGGATCGCGCAATCGCGCATCGAGATCGACCAGGCGCGGCTGCTGGTGCTGCGTGCGGCGTGGCTGATGGACAGGCAGGGCAACGCCGCGGCGCGGGTGGACGTGTCCGCGATCAAGGTCGTCGCGGCACGGCTGCAGACGCGCGTCGTCGACCGCGCGATGCAGATCTTCGGCGCGATGGGGCTCACCCCCGACGTGCCGCTGTCGTATCTGTGGACCTGGGGCCGCGCGCTGCGCTTCATCGACGGCCCCGACGAGGTTCACCTGCGCACCGTCGCGCGTTCGGAGCTGGCCAAAGCGAAGGCGAATCGCGGGTCGACGGCACCGTACTACCGCGTCGGTTGAAGACGGCTGCGCGAAATGCCTTCGTGGAGGGACGAGTCACCGTCGATGCGCGTTGAGGCGCATTTCGGCGACCGCGTCGTGCGCTGCTTTGCCGAGCGGCCGCGCGACGTCAACATGCTGTTCGCCGACGCGGTCGCGCGCAACGGCGACGGCGAGGCGTTGATCGACGGCGGGCAGCGGCTCGCCTGGCGCACGCTCGAAGACATCGTTGCCCGCACTGCGGGCGGGCTCGCGCGGCGCGGCATCGCGCGCGGCGACCGCATCGCGCTGCTGCTCGGCAACCGCAAGGAGTTCGTCATCGCGTGGCTGGCGGCTGCGCGGCTCGGCGCGATCGTCGTCCCGCTGTCGATCCGCGCGCAGGCGCCCGAGCTCGCCTACATGCTCGCGCAGTGCGAAGCCTCGGCCGTCGTCCACGAGGCGGAGCTGGCCGACCGGCTGCCTGCACCGACGCAGGCGCCCGCGCTGCGGCTGCGGCTCGCGGTCGCCGAGTGCGCCGGCTCGGAGCCCTTTGCCGCGTTGCCCGGCGGTGATCGCGTCGATGCGCCGGTCACGAGCGACGAGGAGGACACCGCGGCGATCCTGTACACGTCCGGTACCACGGGCCGCCCGAAAGGCGCGATGCTGACCCACCTCGGCATCGTGCATTCGGCTTTGCACTACGCATCGACGATGCGCCTGACCGAGCGCGATCGCTCGATCGCTGCGGTGCCGCTGTCGCACGTCACGGGCGTCATCGCGCTCGTCGCGACGATGCTGCGCTGCGCCGGCACGCTGATCCTTCTGCGTGAGTTCAAGGCCGTGGACTTCATGGCGCTTGCCGCGCGCGAACGGATGACGCACACGGTGCTCGTCCCGGCGATGTACAACCTGTGCCTGCTCGCGCCCGAGTTCGACCGCTTCGATCTGTCCGCCTGGCGTATCGGCGGTTATGGCGGCGCGCCGATGCCGCCGGCGACGATCGAGCGCTGCGCGCGCAAGCTGCCGAAGCTCGAACTGATGAACCTGTACGGCGCCACCGAAACGACCTCGCCGGCGACGATCATGCCGGCGCGGTTCACCGCGACCCACGCGGACAGCGTGGGCCTGCCCGTCGCCTGCGGCGATATCGTCGTGATGGACGACGCCGGGCGCGAGGTCGCGCCGGGCGAAACGGGCGAACTCTGGATCGGCGGGCCGATGGTCGTGCGCGGCTACTGGAACGATCCGCAGGCGACCGCGCGCGAGTTCACCGCCGGCTACTGGCATTCGGGCGACCTCGGCTCGATCGACGCCGAAGGCTTCGTCCGCGTGTTCGACCGCAAGAAGGACCTGATCAACCGCGGCGGCTACAAGATCTATTCGGCCGAGGTCGAGAGCGTGCTGATCGCGCACCCGGCCGTCGTCGAAGCGGCCGTCGTCGCCAAACCGTGCCCCGTGCTCGGTGAACGCGTGCACGCGTTCGTCTGCCTGCGCGCGGAGGCGACCGCCGACGAGTTGCGCGCGCACTGCGCGAGGGAGCTTTCCGACTACAAGGTGCCCGAGACCTTCACGCTCGGCCGCGATCCGCTGCCGCGCAACGCCAACGGCAAGCTGCTCAAGCGCCTGCTACGCGACCAAGCGGCGACCGGCGTAACCTCCGCTTCATGAGCGAAGAATCCTCCCCGCTGATCGTCAGCCGCGAAGGCGGCATCGCCTGGCTCCGCTTCAACCGCCCGCAGGTGCTCAACGCGCTCGACCGGGCGACCGCGGGCGCGTTCCTCGACGTCTGCCGCTCGCTCGCCGCAGACCGTTCGGTGCGCGTGCTCGTGCTCAGCGGCGAGGGACGCGCGTTCATGGCGGGCGGCGATCTCGCGGAGTTGAAGGCCGATCCGATGGGCGCGGCCGACGCGCTGATCGGCCCGATGCACGAAGCGCTGCCGCTGCTGGCGGCGATGCGCGCGCCGGTCGTCGCCAGCCTGCACGGTGCGGTCGCCGGCGCGGGGCTGAGCCTCGCGATGGCCTGCGACTTCGCGCTGGCCGCCGAAGGAACCAGGTTTACGCTGGCGTACGTCAACATCGGCGCAAGTTGCGACGTGTCGGCATCGTGGTCGCTGCCGCGGCTGGTCGGGCTGCGCCGCGCGCTCGAGATCGCGTTGCTCGGCGACGTGTTCGACGCGGCCGAAGCGCAGCGGCTCGGCCTGGTCAACCGCGTCGTGCCGGCGCCCGAGCTGCAGGCGCAGACACTGGCGCTCGCGAAGCGGCTCGCCGAAGGCCCGGCCGAGTCGATCGCGCAGATGAAACGGCTGCTGCGCACCTCGTTCGAGCGCGACCTGCGCGGCCAGCTCGACGCCGAACGCGCGGCTTTTCTCGCCTGCGCCGCGACGGCCGATTTCGCCGAAGGTGTGGACGCGTTCATCGCGAAGCGCAAGCCGCGGTTTGGCGGCGGATGATCTGGATTTGCCCCGAGGCACAGAGGCAGGGAGGCACAGAGGAGGGTACTGAGGTGGCGATCGGCCATCCGCGCCATGTGGCTGCGTCCATGCGGTCGGCGCCGTGCCGGCGCAGCGCATCGACGGACGCGCACGGGCAGTGAGCCGCCGAGGATCTCGTCTCCGTGCCGCCATGGTGAACGAGACGTTTGGAGGTGTGACGATGAAAACCCGCGCTGCCGTGCTCGAGAAAATGGGCGTGCCGCCGCCGTATGCGCAGACGCGGCCGCTGGCGATCCAGGAGCTCGATCTCGAACCGCCGGGCGCGGGCGAGGTACTGGTGCGGATCCGGGCGGCCGGGCTGTGCCATTCGGATCTTTCGGTGATCGACGGCAACCGGCCGCGGCCCACGCCGATGGCGCTCGGGCACGAGGCGGCCGGCGAAGTCGAGGCGCTCGGTCCGGGCGTTTCCGATCTCGCGGTCGGCGATCACGTCGTGCTCGTCTTCGTGCCGAGCTGCGGCCATTGCCTGCCGTGCGCAGAAGGCCGTCCTGCGTTGTGCGAGCCGGCCGCGGCCGCCAACGGCGCAGGCACGCTGCTGTCCGGCGCGCGCCGGCTCAGCCGCAACGGCCAGCCGATCCACCATCATCTCGGCTGCTCGGCGTTCGCCGAGCGCGCGGTCGTATCGCGCAATTCGGTCGTCAAGATCGACCCGACGCTGCCGTTCGAGGAGGCGGCGCTGTTCGGCTGCGCCGTGCTGACCGGTGTGGGCGCCGTCGTCAACACCGCGAAGGTGCCCGCGGGTGCAACGGTCGCGGTCGTCGGGCTCGGCGGCGTCGGACTCGCGGCGCTGATCGGCGCGGTCGCGGCGGGCGCGTCGCGCGTTGTCGCAGTCGATCTGTCGGCGGAGAAGTTGCAGACCGCGCGCGCGCTCGGCGCGACCGACGTCTTCGAAGCGTCGGCACCCGACTGCGCCGATGCGGTGCGCGCCGCGACCGCGGGCGGTGTGGACTACGCGTTCGAGTTCGCCGGCGCGGTCAAGGCGATGGAACTCGCCTACAAGATCACGCGCCGCGGCGGCACGACCGTCACCGGCGGTCTGCCGCCGCCCGCCGCCACGCTGCCGCTGCCGCTTGTGAACCTCGTCGCCGAAGAACGCACGGTCAAGGGCAGCTACATCGGCACCTGTGTGCCGCTGCGCGATCTGCCGCGCTTCATCGCGCTGCACCGGCAGGGACGGCTGCCGGTGCGCAGGCTGCTGTCCGGTACGCTCAAGCTCGAAGAGATCAACGAGGGCTTCGACCGCCTGCGCGAAGGCCGCGCGATCCGGCAGGTCGTGCTGCTCTGAAAGGCAGGACTTAGGATTCAGGATTTGTTGACAGTGACGCAATCTCGTGACACCGCGACCCCGCAAGTTCGCGTCGCCCGTGTCCACACCGGTTCCGTCATCCCGAGCAACGCGAGGGATCCCGGCGTTACGAGGGGCGAGAATCCCTGCCTTGGGCTTTGGAATGACTCCCCATCGTCATCCCGAGCGAACGCGAGGGATCCCGGCGTTGCGAGCGGTGGAGATTCCTCGCCTGCGGCTCGGAATGACAATCGGGGGTTGTGGCTCGGAATGACAATCGGGGGTTGTGGCTCGGAATGACAATTCGGAGCTACGGCTGGGAATGACGACAGCGGCTTTGCGGCTCCCCATGACGAAGCCAGGCCGGCGGGAATGACGCTGGCTTGTCATCCCGAGCGCACGCGAGGGATCCCGGCGTTGCGCGCAGTGGAGATTCCTCGCCTGCGGCTCGGAATGACACTCGGGGGTTGCGGCTCGGAATGGCGAAGCGAAGCCGGGGGAATGACGCTGGCTTGTCATCCCGAGCGGACGCGAGGGATCGCGGCGTTGCGAGCGGCGCAGATTCCTCGCCCGCGGCTCAGAATGACATCGGGCGACGGATGCGGGCGCCAGGCGGTCGGTCGTGTCGCGAAGATTCGTAATGCTCGATAGGATTCAGCCGTTCGTCGCCGACGCCGGCACGGCGCGGTCAGGGACATCCTGAATCCTCGATCCTGAATCGTTGTTGTCGACCGCATGATCATCACCAGCCTCCTCGACACCGACCTGTACAAGTTCACGATGATGCAGGTCGTGCTGCATCACTTTCCGGGCGCGCAGGTCGAGTACCGGTTCAACTGCCGCAACAAGGGTGTGGATCTCGCGCCCTACATCGAAGAGATCCGCGAAGAGATCGCGTGGCTGTGCACGCTGCGCTTCCGCGAGCGTGAGCTGGACTACCTGCGCGCGATGCGTTTCATCAAGAGCGACTTCGTCGACTTCCTCGGGCTGTTCCAGCTCAACACCAAGTACATCACGGTCGAGCGCAACGACCGGGAAAACGGCGGCATCGAGATCGTGATCCGCGGGCCGTGGCTGCACACGATCCTGTTCGAAATCCCGGTGCTCGCGATCGTCAACGAGATCTACTTCCACAACACGCAGCCGATCCCGGACTATGCCGAAGGCCGCAGGCGGCTGCGCGAGAAGATCGCGCTGGTGCGCGACGACCCACAGATGGAAGGCGTGCGCATCGCCGACTACGGCACGCGCCGGCGCTTTTCGCGGTTGTGGCACGAGGAGGTGCTGCTGACGCTGAAGGAGGAACTGCACGAAAAGCTCGCCGGCACGAGCAACGTGATGTTCGCGATGAAACACGGGCTGACGCCGCTGGGCACGATGGCGCACGAGTACCTGCAGGCGTGCCAGGCGCTCGGGCCGCGGCTGCGCGACTCGCAGACCTTCGGCTTCGAGACGTGGGCGCGCGAGTATCGCGGTGACCTCGGCATCGCGCTGAGCGACGTCTACGGCATCGACGCGTTCCTGCGCGACTTCGACATGTACTTCTGCAAGCTGTTCGACGGCGCGCGCCACGATTCGGGCGATCCGGTCGTGTGGGGCGAGCGGCTGATCGCCCACTACGAGAAGAACCGCGTCGATCCGCGGACGAAGACACTGGTGTTTTCCGACGCGCTGACCTTTCCGAAGATCGTCGAGCTGTACAAGCGCTTCAAGGACCGCGCGCGCGTGGCTTTCGGCATCGGCACCAATCTGACCAACGATCTCGGCTACACACCGCTGCAGATCGTGATCAAAATGGTCCGCTGCAACGGCCAGCCGGTCGCCAAGCTGACCGATTCGCCGGAGAAGAACCTGTGCGACGACGAGGCGTATCTCGCCTACCTGCGCCAGGTCTTTCAGATCAGGAAACCGGAACCCGCGACCGCGCGATGAAGCCCGCCCGCATCGCGCGCCTGCAGCGGGTCCGTTCGGCGCCGCCGCGCCCGCGGACCCGCGCAGCGCGGGCCGAGGCCTCCGCGGCCGCGTGCGCCTGCGCGCACGCGCGGCGCGCATCGCGGAGCGAGGCGGCGAAGTGACCGCGGATCGGGTTCTCGACCTGTTCCACCCGGCCGTTGCCGCGTGGTTCGAATCGGCGTTTGCCGCGCCGACGCCGGCGCAAGCCGAGGCGTGGCCGGCGATCAAGGCGGGCGAGCACGTGCTGGTGGCGGCGCCGACCGGCTCGGGCAAGACGCTGGCGGCGTTTCTGGCCGCGCTCGACGCGCTGGTGCGGCAAGGGGTCGAGCACGGGCTGCGCGACGAAACGCAGGTGCTCTACGTCTCGCCGCTGAAGGCGCTGTCGAACGACATCCGCAAGAACCTCGAGGCGCCGATTGCCGGCATCCGCGCGCAGCTCGCGGCGCTCGGCCTGCCGGATGCGCAGATCCGCACGCTGGTGCGCACCGGCGACACGCCGGCGGCCGAACGCGAAAGCATGCGCAGGCGGCCGCCGCACATCGTCGTGACGACACCGGAGTCGCTGTACATCCTGCTGACCAGCAAGTCGGGACGCGCGACCCTGGCGACCGTGCGCACGGTCATCGTCGACGAGATCCACGCGCTCGCCGCCAACAAGCGCGGAGCGCACCTCGCGTTGTCGCTCGAGCGGCTCGAAGCGCTCGCGGGTCGCAGGCTGGTGCGCATCGGGCTGTCCGCCACACAAAGGCCGATCGAGCGGATCGCGCGCTTCCTGATCGGATGTCCTCCTCGCGATGGCGGGGACCCAGTGTCTGTTGAGGCAAAGCCACCGGATTCCCGCTTCCGCGGGAATGACGTGGGCTGCACGATCGTCGACACCGGGCACGTGCGCGCGCGCGACCTCGCGATCGAGCTGCCATCGTCGCCGCTCGAAGCGGTGATGTCGAGCGACGTATGGACGCAGGTGTACGACCGGCTGGCGCAGCTCGTGCGCGAGCATCGAACCACGCTCGTCTTCGTCAACACGCGGCGGCTCGCGGAGCGCACCGCGCGGCATCTGTCCGAACGCATCGGCGAACGCTACGTCACTGCGCACCACGGGTCGCTCGCGCGCGAGCTGCGCCTGGATGCGGAACAGCGGCTAAAACGCGGCGAGCTGCGCGCGCTGGTGGCCACCGCGTCGCTCGAGCTCGGCATCGACATCGGCGATGTCGACCTCGTCTGCCAGATCGGCGCGACGCGCTCGATCGCGGCATTCCTGCAGCGCGTGGGCCGCTCCGGGCACGCGGTCGGCGGCACGCCGAAAGGCAGGCTCTTTCCGCTATCGCGCGACGAACTCGTCGAATGCGCCGCCCTTCTGGACGCCGTCCGGCGCGGCGAACTGGACCGGATCCGGCTGCCCGACAAACCGCTCGACGTGCTCGCGCAGCAGATCGTCGCCGAAGTGGCCCTGCAGCCGTGGAAGGAGGACGAACTGTTCGCGCTGTGCCGGCGCGCCGCGCCGTACGCGGAGCTGACGCGCGATCAGTTCGCCGAAGTCGTGCGTATGCTCGCCGACGGTTTTCATACGCGGCGCGGGCGCACGAGCGCGCACATCCATCGCGACGCGGTCAACGGCGTGCTGCGCGGCCGGCGCGGCGCGGCGCTGGCGGCCGTCACGTCCGGCGGAACGATTCCGGACACGGCCGACTACATGGTGGTCCTCGAGCCGCAGGCGCAGACGATCGGCACCGTCAACGAAGACTTCGCCGTCGAAAGCCTCGCGGGCGACGTGTTCCAGCTCGGCAACCAGTCGTACCGCATCGTTCGGGTGGAGCGCGGTACCGTGCGCGTCGAGGATGCGAAGGGGCAGCCGCCTTCGGTGCCGTTCTGGCTCGGCGAGGCGCCGGGTCGCAGCGACGAGCTGTCGCAGTCCGTGTCGCGGCTGCGCGCGACGGTCGGCGAGCGGCTCGACGCCGGCGGCGCAGCAGCGGCGCTGGCGTGGCTTGCCGGCGCGGTCGGACTGGGCACCGCGGCGGCGGAGCAGATCGCCGACTACCTCGCCGCGGCGAAAGCCGCGCTCGGTGCGCTGCCGACGCAGACCTGCGTCGTGCTCGAACGCTTCTTCGACGAGGCGGGCGGCATGCAGCTCGTCGTGCATTCGCCGTTCGGCTCCCGCATCAATCGCGCGTGGGGCCTGGCGCTGCGCAAGCGCTTCTGCCGCAAATTCGACTTCGAGTTGCAGGCGGCGGCGACCGAAGACGCGATCGTACTGTCGCTGTCGACCGCGCACAGCTTCCCGCTCGAAGACGTCGCGCGTTACCTGACCGCGGCCACGGTGCGGCCGCTGCTGGTGCAGGCGCTGCTCGCCGCGCCGATGTTCCCGACGCGCTGGCGCTGGAACGCGCAGGTGGCGCTCGCGCTGCCGCGGATGCGCGGCGGCAGGAAGGTCGCGCCGCAATTGCAGCGCATGTTCGCCGAGGATCTGCTGGCGACGATCTTCCCCGACCAGGTGGCATGCGGCGAGAACATCGTCGGCGACCGCGAGATCCCGGACCATCCGCTGGTCGCGCAGACGATCGCCGACTGCCTGCACGAGGCGATGGACGTCGAGGGGCTCGAGCGGCTGCTGGCGGCGATCGAAAGCGGCGCGGTGCAGGTGCTCGCGCGCGACCTCACCGAGCCGTCGCCGCTTGCGCTGGAGATCCTGTCTGCGCGGCCGTACGCATTTCTCGACGACGCGCCGCTGGAGGAGCGGCGCACGCAGGCGGTGCTGGCGCGCCGCTTCCTGGATGCGGACAGCGCCGCCGACCTCGGCCAGCTCGATGCCGAGGCGATCGCGCGCGTGCGCGAGGAAGTGCGCCCCGATGCGCGCAGCGCCGACGAACTGCACGACGCGCTGCTGAGCCTCGGCTTTTTGACCGACGCCGAGGTCGACGCGCGCCCGCCGTGGCGAGCGCTGCTCGACGAACTCGCCACCGCCGGTCGTGCCACCCGGTTGCAGTTACCTTCCTCTCAAATAGCGGGGCCAGGGGGGATTTTCGAATGGGGTCCGGCGGCGGTCCACGTCGCCGCCGAACGCCTACCGGAGTTCACCGCACTTTACCCTGACGCAAAGCACACACCGGACATCGAAGCTCCCGCGGAGTACCGCAAACCCTGGACGCGCGAAGACGCGCTCGTCGAAGTCCTGCGCGACCGCCTGCAAAGCCTGGGGCCGGTGGCCGCGGGCGAGGTCGCTGCATCGCTCGCGCTGCCCGAGCCGCAGATCGAAGCCGCGCTGATCGCGCTCGAAGCCGAAGGTGCGGTGATGCGCGGCCGCTTCACGCCGGACGGCGGATCACGGACCGAGTGGTGCGAGCGGCGCCTGCTCGCGCGCATCCATCGCCTGACGGTCAACCGGCTGCGCGCCGAGATCGAACCGGTCGAGCCGCGCGACTTCATGCGCTTCCTCCTCGAATGGCAGCGTGTGGCGCCCGAGGCGCGCGTCGAAGGCGCGGACGCGGTGGCCGGCATCGTGTCGCAGCTCGAAGGTTTCGAAGCGCCGGCCGCTGCGTGGGAAACCGAGATCCTGCCCGCGCGCGTCAACGAATACGACCCGGCGTGGCTCGACGATCTGTCGCGCGCCGGGCGCGTGGCTTGGACGCGCATCGCGCCGCTCGCCTCGAGTGGCGAGCGTGCGCCCGCGCCGGTGCGCACGACGCCGATCACGCTCGTCTCGCGCCGCCACCTTGGTCTTTGGTCGCGCCTTGCGCGCAACGCGAACGACGTCGCGCTGACCTCGCGCGGCGAACGGGTGCTCGCGTTCGTCGCGTCGCACGGCGCGTCGTTCTTCGACGAGCTGGTCGACGGCACCGGGCTGCTGCGCACGCAGGTCGAAGAGGCGCTCGCCGAGCTCGTCGCGCAGGGACTCGTCAACGCCGACGGCTTTGGCGGATTGCGCGCGCTGCTCGTGCCCTCGGACCGCCGCCGCAGCTTCGACGGCGGCGGTAAGCGCATGCGGCGCACGGCGCTGTTCGGCATCGAGGACGCGGGCCGCTGGGCACTTGCGCGCAGGAAGACCGGCGTTGAAGGCGGCGACGCCGCCGACGATGCGGAAGTCGTCGAGCACGTCGCGCGTACGCTGCTGCGCCGCTACGGCGTCGTGTTCTGGCGGCTGGTTGCGCGCGAGGCGAACTGGCTGCCGCCGTGGCGCAACCTGCTGCGTTGCTATCGGCGCCTGGAAGCGCGCGGCGAAATCCGCGGCGGCCGCTTCGTGGCCGGCATGGCGGGCGAGCAATTCGCGGTGCCCGAGGCGGTGGGCCTGCTGCGCGACGTTCGCCGACGCGAACGCACCGGCGCGCT
>Ga0272446_1002165_pt1 | contig 27354 bp, 22 predicted proteins | sample YNPCB0061_FD_194587 | JGI IMG/M metagenome (GOLD analysis project Ga0272446, IMG submission 194587) | Hot spring microbial mat communities from Yellowstone National Park, WY, United States - YNP-CB-006-1 | ecosystem: Environmental > Aquatic > Thermal springs > Hot (42-90C) > Sediment | place...
GTGCGCCAGCTTCGCTGGCGCACCGCAACGCCAACAACATCCCCCCCTCTCCCAGGTTGGGAGAGAGGAGGAGGGGGGTGAGGACAAGCAGCGTATCAGGACGCCATCCGCCAGAAACGCTACCCCTGAGAGCCCTGGGGTCTGGGGCCTGCCCCGAAGCAGACGCTGCCCGTGGTATACTCTCCCTGGAGCCGCTTCCCTGTATTGCTGGAGGAGAGAGCGATGGCCGAGGCCACGATTGGCGTCATCGGTGGTAGTGGGCTCTATGCAATGGAGGGCCTGCAGGAGATCGAGGAAGTTGCCCTGACCACGCCCTACGGCGCACCGAGCGATGCCTTCGTGATCGGTAGCCTCGCCGGGCGCCGGGTGGCCTTCCTGCCCCGCCACGGCCGCGGGCACCGCCTCAATCCGAGCGAGGTGCCGAGCCGCGCCAATATCCACGCCTTCAAGCAACTCGGTGTCCGCTACCTCATCTCGGTGAGCGCCGTGGGCTCGCTCCGCGAGGAGTACGCGCCCGGCCACGTGGTCGTGCCCGATCAACTCTTCGATCGGACCAGGGGCATTCGCCCGGCAACCTTCTTCGAGGCCGGGGTGGTGGCCCACGTGGGCTTCGATAAGCCCTTCTGCCCGGCGCTCAGCGAGCGGCTCTACGCCGCGGCCCGGGCGGCGGGCGCCACCGTCCATCAGGGTGGCACCCTGGTGGTGATGGAGGGGCCAGCCTTTTCGACCATCGCTGAGAGCGAGGAGAACCGGCGCCGCGGCCATGCCCTGATCGGTATGACTGCGCTCCCCGAGGCCAAACTGGCCCGCGAGGCCGAGATCGCCTACGCCACCCTCGCCATGGTCACCGACTACGATGTCTGGCATCCTGACCACGACGCGGTGACGGTCGAGGCGGTGGTCGCTGTGCTACAGGCCAATGCGACCCTCGCCCAACATATCGTGCGTCACGCGGTCGACCTGATCGGCGACGGCTTCACAAGCATCGCTCATAGCGCCCTCGCGACGGCGATCATCACCAGCCGTGACCATATCACCGCCGAGGCACGCGAGCGCCTCCGTGTGATCGCTGGCCAGTACCTGTGACGCTCTGCTTCGATGCCGCAGGCAAGCCGTATGCCACCTGAAGTCCGCATCATCCCGGTCACCGGTGTGGGCGAGGTCCGTCCGGGCGACGACCTGGCCTCACTGTTGCTTGGGGCGCTCGAGGCCGGCGGCCAGGCCCTGGAGGCCGGTGATGTGCTGGTGGTGACCCAGAAGGTCGTCTCCAAGGCCGAAGGGCGCCTGGTTGATCCCGCCGAGGTGGAGCCCTCACCCTTCGCGCAGCAGATCGCCGCCCAGAGCCGCAAGGACGCCCGCTATCAGGAGGTGGTGCTCCGCGAGAGCCGGCGCATCGTCAAGATGGCCAATGGCGTGCTGATCACCGAGACGCATCACGGCCTGGTCTGCGCCAACAGTGGGGTGGACGAGTCCAACGTTGCCGGCGGTCGGGTCGTCTGTCTGCTGCCGGAAGACCCGGACGCCAGCGCGGCGCGCCTGCGTGCCGCGCTCCAGACGGCGACCGGCCGCACCGTGGCGGTGATCATCTCCGATACCTTTGGCCGGCCCTGGCGCGAGGGCCAGGTGAATGTGGCCATCGGCTGTGCCGGCATCGCGCCACTCACCGATTTCGCCGGCATCGACGACCCCTACGGCTACACGATGCAGGCCACGCTGATCGCCGTGGCCGATGAACTGGCTAGCGCCGCCGAACTGGTGATGGGCAAGATCGATCGCGTGCCGGCGGCGATTGTCCGTGGCTATCCCTATGCGCCCAGTGAGGACGCGACGGCCCGCCGCCTGCAGCGCGACCCGCGCGCTGACCTGTTTCGCTAGCTGCGCATGGACTTCTTCACTATCATCCGTGGGCGGCGCTCGGTGCGCGCCTTCCGCCCCGATCCACTCAGCCGCGAGCAGATCAGCGCCGTGCTCGAGGCGGCTCGCTGGGCGCCCTCGCCCCACGGGCGCCAGCCCTGGCGCTTCGTGGTGCTCACCAGCCCCGCGGCGAAGATGCGCCTCGCCGATGCGATGGGCGCCACCTGGCGCCACCAGCTGGCCCTCGATGGTCAGGACGCGGCGACGATCGAAACGCGCTTTCGCAAGTCCCACGAGCGGATCATCGGCGCGCCTGCGGTCGTTCTGCTCTGCCTCTACCTGGCTGACCTCGATCACTACCCCGATGCCGAGCGACAGGCCGCCGAAACAACGATGGCCGTGCAGAGCCTCGGCTGTGCCGCCCAGAATATGCTGCTCGCCGCCTATGCCCTCGGCTTCGATACCGGCTGGATGTGCGCGCCGCTCTTCTGCCAGGCGACGGTGCGCGCCGCGCTCGGTCTCGCTGCCGACCTGCACCCCCACGCCCTGATCACGCTTGGCTACGCCGCGCGCGACCCAGTGCGCCGCCCCCGTCGCCCACTTGAGGAACTGGTGGTACATTGGGAGTAGTCCCCAACACTGCACCCACGTCGCAACAGGCCGCCTATGTCACGCGACTCCCAGCTCAGCGCCCGCATGGCTGACCAGATCAACACCTGGACCGCGGTCGGCGACCGGCGGGCGATCTTCCTCGCCTGCTACGCCCGTATGACCGAGCAGATGTTCACGGCAGTGGCGGCTGGCCGCTTCCACGACCCGCACTGGGTCAGCGAGCTGATCCACAACTTCGCCGGCTACTACTTCAGCGCCCTTGCGGCCGACGAGGCCGATGACCCGCGGCTCGCCCGGGTCTGGCGCGTGGCCTTCGAGCGCGCTCGCGCCCCGGCCACGCCCGTGGTGGTCAGCCTGCTGCTCGGCGTCAATGCCCACATCAACTACGACCTGGTGCAGGTGCTCGCCGATATGCTCGGCCCCAGCTGGGCCGGCCTGGCGCCAGAGGTGCGCGGCGAGCGCTATGCTGACTACTGCACTGTCAACGCGGTGATCGCAGCGACGGTCGATCGTGTCCAGGACGAGGTGGTCGAGCCCTACGCTCGCCTCATGCAGCTGCTCGATGTTGCTGCTGGGCCGCTCGACGAATGGTGCACGGCCCGGCTGCTCAGCGGCTGGCGCGCCGATGTCTGGGCCCAGGCGCTGGCGATCGTCACGGCGCCCGATTGGCCCACCGGCCAGGCCCTGCGCCAGCGCGCCGATGACCTGGCGCTGGCGCGCGTACGGCTGATGCTCGAGGGCGGCGAGCTTGGCGCCCGCGTCTTCGGCTATCCTCTGCGCTGGCTGAGCCGGCTCCGCCTGATATAAGCGAGCTGGAACGCCTGTTTCTGACCTGTACCATGCTCCCGAGGAGGTGGCCATGCCCCCACATCCGCGCCCCGCGGTTGAGCGGCGCTTCGTCCTTGCCATTGTGCTGACGGCGCTGATCCTGGTTGCCGAGCTGGTTGGCGGTATCTGGACCGGCAGCCTGGCGCTGCTCTCCGACGCCGGCCACGTCGCCACTGATATCCTCGCCCTGGGCTTGAGCTTCGTGGCCCTGCGGCTCTCGGCGCTGCCGCCTGATAATCGCCACACCTATGGCTACCACCGCCTGGAGGTACTGGCGGCGCTGGTCAATGGGGTGACCCTCGGCGCAATCGCGGTCGGCATCTTCCGTGAGGCCTATCTGCGCTGGCAGACACCCGAGCCGATCAAGAGCACCGAGATGCTGGTCATTGCCGTGATCGGTCTGCTGGTCAACCTGCTCGTGATCGCGATCCTGGGCGGGCACCACCATCACGACCATGAGCACGAGCATCACGACGCCGGCGGGCACCAGCACGCCCACACCGACATCAACCTGCAGAGCGCTTTTCTGCACGTCGTTGGCGACGCGGTCTCATCGGTGGGCGTCATTGTGGCAGCCGGCATCATCCGGGCCACCAGCTGGTACTGGGTCGATCCGCTGGTCAGTGTCCTGATCGCGGTCATCATTGTACTGAGCGCCTGGCGGGTGCTGCGCCCGACCCTGCGCCTGCTGATGGAGGGGGTGCCCGAACGGCTGGACCTGGCACAGATCGGAGCAGCGCTCGCCGAGCCGGCAGCGGTGCGCAGCGTGCACGACCTGCACGTCTGGAGTCTCTGCGCAGGCCACGTGGCGCTGAGCGCGCACATCGTCGTCGACGATCAACCGCTGGGCGAGACGGCGGCGCTCATGCGCGGGCTCAAGCACCGGCTGCGGGAGCAGTTCGGCATCGAGCACACGACCATCCAGATCGAATGCGAAACCTGTGGCCAGGGGCGCGCCAGCTGCGGCGAACCGGTTGCGCTGCCTGCCACGCAGCAATGGCAGGCCCTGTGGCACGGCACGCGCAACACCCACCTGGAGGAATGAGGCGCCCTGTCCGGCGGAACGCGGGATACGGCGCCCTGCCCGGCGGAACGCGGGATGCGGCGCCCCGTAGGGCCGGAGCATTCGCCCGCGGCGTGGCGCGTCGGACGCGCGGCCCATGGGGCGAATGCTTCGGCCTTACACCCGGGGCCGCCGCGCCGCCGGGGTGACGGGGCCGCCGGGGTAACGCGGCGGCGACGTGCCCGCGTCACCACGACCTCGCGTTACCCCATCATCGCATCATCGTCCTGGCGGCGCACCAGCTCGTACCAGGCCGAGTGCCACTGCTGATCGCCAACCACCGTGATGCCGCGCTCCACCTGCACGATCTGAAACGTCGCCTGGAACAGGGCCTCGACCACGCCGTCGGGCATACTCACCGCCACGGGCTCATCCTCGCGCGTGCGCAGGTGGGCGAAGAGCAGGTAGTGCCCCCCCGGGCGGACCAGGCGGGCGACCTCGGCGGCGTAGGCGCGCCGCTCGACCTCATCCAGACCGTGCATACAGCCGACATCGATCGCCAGGTCGTAGGGCTGCTGCAACACGTGCAGATCGGTCACCGACGCGAGGTGCAGCCGCACGCGCGCCTCCTGGCCGGCGGCGCGCACACGCTCGCGGGCCAGTTCGATCGCCTCGGGAATAAAATCAACGCCATCGGCCTGCCAGCCACGGGCCGCGAGGTAGATGCTGGCACGAGCTGAGCCGCAGCCCAGGTCGAGCACGCGCCCCGGGGGGAGCCGCTCGGCGGCGGCGATGATCTCGGGCGGCGGCAGTTCGTGATCCCAGGGCAGGTCGCGCGCCTGATAGCGGGCCTGTAGGCGTTCGAAACGGGTCGGCTCGTTGGTTGTCATTGAATGCTCCTCCTCGGCGAATACGATAACACACGTTGATGGCTATCCGCACCCTGAGGAACGCTGGCGCGGAGCGACGGGTGCGGATAGTTGTTGGCGTTGCGGTGCGCCAGCTTCGCTGGCGCACCGCAACGCCAGATTCTGGCCCCCTCCCCTGGCAGGGGAGGGGGTAGGGGGGTGGGGTATGCGGGGCCTGGGAGCGCACCTCCCAAAAACCCTCCACCTGAGAGGGGTTGGGGGGGTGAGGTTCCGACGCACCTGGCGACGTTGCACGATACTGCTGGCAAACGCCGTTTGGCCCACGCCAGGTGCGCGGGCGGCCCGCCCGCATACGGGCCGGAGGCCCGCGTACCCAGGTTTGCCAGCAGTATCTTCGCACCAGCCCTGTGGGATACGCCAGCCTGAGAGTTCATATCAGCCAGGTGTGCTACAATGGTTCGACAGCTCACGGGCAGATCAGGGGCGCGCCGACGAGCTGTTGGAAGGTCAAGGAGCAGGATGATGAGCCGCTATCTCGAGGCGCGACGTGAGACACTCCCCCCCGCTGTGACCGACCTGGCCGAGCAACTGGCCGAGGCGGGCTACAAAGTGACCGGGCCGCGCCTGGCGGTGCTCAAGGCGGCAACCGCGTTACGCGGGGCGTTCAGCGTCCACGAACTGGAGCAGTGGCTGATCGCCCGTGGCGAGTCGCCCGGTATCGCCAGCATCTTTCGCACCGTGCGGTTGCTCAGCGACCTGAATCTGCTCCAGCGCATCCACGGGCTGGACGACTGCCACCGTTATAGTCTGGGCAAGGGCCATGGGCACCACCTGGTCTGTACCGGCTGCGGGGCCATGGAGCGCTTTGAGGACTGCAGTGTGCAGAGCCTCATTCAGCAGTTGGAACAGCGCACCGGTTACCGTATCAGCGCGCACCTGGTTGAGCTCTTTGGACTCTGCCCGCGTTGCCTCGCCGCGAGCGCAGCCTAGCCCTACAACGAAGGTTGTCATTCCGAGCCCTTCGGCTACGCGGCTCCCGAGCTTGTCGCGGGGCAGGGTAAACTCCGCGAGGAAGCCCGGTTCCTGATGCCTGCTGAGACCCTTCACTCCGGCTGCGCCTCCGTTCAGGGTGACAGGTGGACTGCGTTCTGATGCGGCGAAACGCGAACGCTCGTTGGAGTGCTAGTGCGATTGCAGATTGCAGATTTGCGATTGTAGAGTGGGCGCGGCGCATCTGGACACGGTCGAGGTCGCGCTGACACCCGAACAGGTCGCCTGGACGTGCACCAGGACAGGGCAACGTGGGCTTCCAGCACGTGCGCACCCGTCGCGAGGGAGCGCTGCCAGTATGCCCCTACACGCCGGGGCGAGCAGTCACGCCGGTGCTCCCGGGCGGGCGTAGCTCCCTCAAGCCTGCACAGGTAGCGCACGATGTAGCTTGACAGGATTGGATGATATGATATATCATCTTTGAGCGAACTGCCAAACACTGCAGACGACTCTGCAATGAGTCGTTGTTTTTCGCATCATTTTATTGATATTATCTCTCAACTATGAAGCAAGCCCACCCACCCACCCGCCTGCTGCCCGTCACGGTGCTCTCCGGCTTTCTCGGTGCGGGCAAGACCACCCTGCTCAACCATGTGCTCGCCAACCGCGAGGGGATGCGTGTCGCGGTGATCGTCAATGATATGAGCGAGGTCAACATCGACGCGCAACTCGTACGCGGCGGTGGCGCCACGCTCAGTCGCACCGACGAGAAGCTGATTGAGATGAGTAACGGCTGCATCTGCTGCACGCTGCGCGAGGATCTGCTGGTCGAGGTGGGCCGCCTGGCCCGCGAGGGCCGCTTCGACTACCTGCTGATCGAGTCGACTGGCATCTCCGAGCCGCTGCCCGTCGCCGAGACCTTCACCTTCGCTGGCCCCGACGGGCTGAACCTGGGCGACATAGCGCGGCTCGATACGATGGTCACGGTCGTCGATGCCTACAACTTTCCTCAGGATCTTTTCTCGCTTGATGAGCTGCGCGACCGCGCCATGGCCGCCGGCGAGCAGGATGAGCGTAGTGTGGTCGATCTGCTGATCGACCAGGTCGAGTTCGCCGATGTGCTGGTGCTGAACAAGGCCGACCTGGCAACGCCGGATGAGCTCGGGCGCCTGGAGGCCTTGCTGCACAAGCTTAACCCGGAGGCTCAGATCATCCGCGCGAACTTCGGCCAGGTTCCCCTCGACGCCATCCTCAACACCGGTCGCTTCGACTTCGAGCGGGCGGCCCAGGCGCCCGGCTGGCTGAAGGAACTGCGCGGCGAGCACACGCCCGAGACCGAGGAGTACGGCATCGCCAGCTTCGTCTACCGTGCCCGGCGGCCCTTTCATCCCCAACGCTTCTGGGAGCTGGTCCACGAAGAGTGGCCAGGCGTGCTGCGCTCGAAGGGCCTGTTCTGGCTCGCGACGCGGATGGAACTGAACGGGGTCTGGTCACAGGCCGGCGGCGTATGTCGGGTCGAACCGGGTGGGCGCTGGTGGGCGTCGCTGCCTGAGGATGCCGTGCCCGATGACCCGGCGGAAGAGGCCCTGCTGGTCAATGTCTGGCACCCTGACTGGGGTGACCGGCGCCAGGAGATTGTGCTGATCGGCCAGGATATGGACGAGGCGGCGCTGCGAGCACGGCTGGACGCCTGCCTGCTCACCGACGACGAGCTGGCGCTAGGGCCGGAGGGCTGGGCCGCGTTTGAAGACCCCTTCGGTGACTGGGTGCTCATTCTCGACGACGAGGACGAGGACGACGACGACGACGATGACACCGGTCATTACCATCAGTAAGCCAGGAGCGCCGGAGCCAGTGATGAGCTACGCCGACAAAGAGATCGCCTGCCGGGAGTGTGGGGGCCGCTTCATCTTCACCGCAGGTGAGCAGGAGTTTTACGCCAGTAAGGGCTTTATCAACGAGCCGACGCGCTGCCCGGCCCAGCGTCGAGCGCGGAAATACGGCGCCCCGCTGCCGGCTGGCCCATGCCCACACGATGTGAGTGGCATGGGCGTCGTGCGGTCTGGCAGCCCAGGTTCTGCTGCGTCTGCTGGTGAGCGCCGGAGCTCGTCGCGAACGGAGCGCGCGCCATACACCGGGCGCCTGCCCAACGGGCCGGTGCTGGCACGGGTGCTACGCATCGATCCAACCGGGCGCTTCCTCTTCGCCCGTGTCGAGCCCGATGGTTTCGACGTCTACGTCCACCACAGCCTCTTCCGTGAGGTGAATGTGCGCGAGGGCGACCAGGTGCGGATCCAGGTCGAGGCTAGCGATCGCGGCCCGCGCGCCTGCTCGCTCTGGGTCGAATCATAGCCGATACCCGATAGTACTACAGTTGTTTTTCGGCAGATGACCCGTTTCCGTCGGCGTAAACGCCTCGGCTAGTGCTTGCGAAGGCCACCTGCGTGGCCTGTTGAGCCCACGAAGGTGGGCTTTGCACCCCGTAGCCGAGGGCTTTCAGCCCGACGGGGAGCGCACCTACAACTGTAGTAATAGCCACGATCAGTGCTCCCGATGAAGTCACACGCAACCCGCAAACCCGTACCTGAAACGACCTGGCGTTTCCCCGAGCGGCTGGTGAGCCGGGGTACCAGGTTGCTTACCCAGCAGTGCTGGTACTGGGGTTGTGATGTGCGCCGCCCCGAGGGCAACCTGCTGCTGGCCCATGGGTTCGCCCGTATGTGGCCGCCCGCGGGCGTCGAGGGCAGCACGCTGTATGTGCTCGAGCCGGCCCCCGGCGCGCAGCTCATCCTCTGGAGCTTCGGGGTCTTTTTCGGGCGCGCCGGCGCGGGCGGGCTCTTTCTCGACCGCTTCCGCTTCGAGCCCCTGCTGACGGATCAGACCACGCTTCCGCCGGCGATCTGGCGTAACGAACAGCTCCCGGCCTTGAGCCGTGCTGCCGATCCAGACCGTGCGCGGCTCTCAGCGCTGCTCGGCGACCTGCTGCGCCGGGTCGTCGCCTACGAGCACGTGGCAGATGCTGACCGTTGATATCGAGGCGAGCTGCGGCAGTGCAGCCGGCGCGACGAAAGGATCATAACTGATGGCAAAACGCTGCGTGCTCACGGGCCGCGAGCCCTCCTACGGCCACAATGTCTCGTTCTCCAAGCGGCGCACCAACCGCCGCTGGGAGCCGAACTTGCACTACCACCGCATCTGGGTTGCGGAGGAACAGCGCTTCGTACGCCTGCGCCTTTCGGCTGCCGGCCTGCGCGAGATCCAGAAGAAGGGTCTGTTAGCCGCCTTGCGCGACCGCGGCCTCACGATCAAGGATGTCGAGCGATGAATAAGCTCCCCGTGACGGTGCTCTCGGGCTTCCTGGGTGCCGGCAAGACCACCCTGCTCAACCATGTGCTCGCCAATCGCGAGGGGCGGCGCGTGGCCGTGATCGTCAACGACATGAGCGAGGTCAACATCGACGCCCAGCTCGTCGCCGAGGGCGCCACGCTCAGCCGCACCGACGAGAAGCTGGTCGAGATGACCAACGGCTGCATCTGCTGCACCCTGCGCGACGACCTGCTCCAGGAGGTCGGCCGTCTGGCCCAGGAGGGCCGCTTCGACTACCTGTTGATCGAGTCCTCGGGCATCTCCGAGCCGCTGCCGGTGGCGATGACCTTTACCTTCCCCTTCGCCGAGGGCACGAGCCTGAGCGACGTAGCTCAGCTCGATACCCTGGTGACGGTGGTGGACGGCGCCAGCTTCCTGCGCGACTACATCTCGGCCCGCAACCTGCGCGAGGAGGGCATGGCGATGGGGCCGCAGGATACGCGCACGCTGGCCGACCTGCTGATCGAGCAGGTCGAGTGCGCCAATGTGATCGTGCTCAACAAGAGCGACCTGGCCCACCCCCACGACCTGGCGCGCACCGAGGCGCTGCTCCAGACCCTTAACCCCGAGGCCCGGGTGGTGCGCGCCGAGCACGGCCGGGTGCCGCTCGACCTGATCTTCCACACCGGGCGCTTCGATATGGAGCGCATCCGCAACTCGCCCGGCTGGCTGAAGGAGCTGCGCGGCGAGCACACGCCCGAGACCGAGGAGTACGGCATCGCCAGCTTCGTCTACCGTGCCCGGCGGCCCTTCCACCCAGCCCGCCTGCGCGAGGTGGTGCACGGGGCCACCCTCCAGCAGGTACTGCGCGCCAAGGGCAGCTTCTGGCTCGCCACACGGGTCTGGCGGGCGGGCCAGTTCCAAAAGACCGGGCGTTTCCTGGCCATGGGCGCCGGGCCAACCTGGCTGGCGGCCATCCCACGGGCCGAGTGGCCGCAGACGCCTGAGCTCGACGCCTACCTTGCACGCTACTGGGACGATAGCGTCGGCGACTGCCGGCAGGAGCTGGTCTTCATCGGCGTGAATGTCGATGAGGCGGCGCTGCGAGCACGGCTGGACGCCTGCCTGCTCACCGATGGCGAGATGGCGCTGGGGCCGGAGCGCTGGGAGTTCTTCGAGGATCCTTTTCCGGCGTGGCCGCGATAGCCTGCTGGTCGGGGGGGGTGGGGGCGTGGGAGGGCGCTGCCCTCCCCGCAACAACCGCGCTCCTCCAACCCGGTTGGGATAGACGTATGCTCGACTGGCTGATCATCGGCGGGGGCCCCCAAGGCACCCACCTGGCCCTCGTGCTCCTGGGCCGGGGCGGGGTCGCACCCGAGCGGCTGCGCATCCTCGACCCCCACGAGGCGCTGCTGGCCCATTGGGAGCGCTGCACCGCGGCGACGGGGATGACCCACCTGCGCTCGACGATCGTGCACCACCTGGCGCTCGACCCGCACGATCTCTGGCACTTTGCGCGGCGACGCGGCGCGCAACCAGGCCAGTTCCGCGGCCCGTACCGGCGGCCGGCCCTCGGGCTGTTCCGCGATCACTGCCAATCGCTGATCGCGGAGCACGATCTCGAGCGGCAACACGTGCGCGGGCGGGCCAGCGGCCTGGCGCGCACCGAGCACGGCTGGCGTGTGGAGAGCGACCAGGGCGCGCTGGTGGCGCAGCGGGTGCTGCTGGCCCTGAGCGTGGGCGAGCAGCCGCGCTGGCCGGCCTGGGCGGCCCAGCTGCGCGCGGCGGGCGGGCCGGTGCGCCACCTCTACGGCTGCCAGGAGCCGGCGCTGGCAGCAGCGGCGGGCGAAACGGTCGTGGTCGGCGGCGGGATCAGCGCAGCCCAGGTGGCGGTGAGCCTGGCCCGTGCGGCGCCAGGCAGCGTGACGCTGCTGATGCGTCATGCCATCCGCATTGAAGCCTTCGATAGCCCGCCGGGCTGGGTGGGGCCGAAGGAACTGCGCGGCTTCCAGGCTGAGCCGAGCGTCGAGCGGCGGCGGGCGCTGATCCGCGGCGCCAGACGCCCCGGCAGCATGCCCGAGGATGTTGCTCGTACCCTGCTGCGTGCCGAGCGCCGGGGCTTGCTGCGCATTGTGCGGGGCGAGGTGCAGCAAGCCTGCCTGCACCCGGATGGCACCGTTGAACTGGAGACGTCCGGGGAGACCCTGCGCGCCGACCAGGTATTGCTGGCCACCGGCTTCGAGCAGCAGCGCCCCGGCGGGGCCTGGCTCGACCGGGCAATTGCCGAGCACGACCTGCCCCTGGCGCCCTGCGGCTACCCGGTGGTGGCGCCATCGCTGGCCTGGGCGCCAGGGCTGTACGTGACAGGCGCTCTGGCCGAGCTGGAGCTGGGGCCGGTGGCCCGCAACATCGCGGGTGCACGCCACGCGGGAGAGCGGCTGCGCGTAGCGGGCGGAGCGTAGTCGGTCGTCGTGGGTGGCCTGCCCGTTCACGCGACCCTACTGAAAGCAATGCCGATGTGGCTTGATTTTCTTATGCTGATGCTGGCGCTGGTGCTGAGCTGGCTCGGCTGGGTGCTGGTACGCTGTGGCAAAGGCCACGCCTGTGAGATACGCGTCAAGCGGAAAGGGAGACACGCGTGAAGGTCGCATACGTGTTCGCTACCAACATGTCGGCTACGTACAAACTGGGCAAGATGATCCTGCCGCAGCTTGAGCAAGGCATGCACGGCGCTCAGGTGGTGGGGATGATGTTCTTCGATGACAATCTGTACGTCTTGCGTCAGGGTGAGCCGGTTGGCGAGCGCCTGGCGAAGATCGCCAGCGAGCAGAACATCCTGCTGATGGTGTGTGACCGCTGCGCCATCGAGCGCGGTCTGGCAGAGGGTGACTTCTCGCAGTGCGGCATGGGCGAAGTGCAGGCAAAAGGTCTGGTGGCAGGCGTGGTAGCCGGCTGTTTCCCGCAGCTGTACGCTGCGCTGGCGGGCAATCCGCCGGACCAGGTGATTTCACTATAGACGGTCATGCGCGTGGCGCACAACGCCGCGATGAAAACAGCGGCAGCTTATCGGCTATTGGCTATCGGCTATCGGCTATGTTCACCTCAGGGCTGACGACTGCAGTGCAGTGGGATGTTCGCACGATGGGCGAGTCTGGTGCATAATGTCCGTATGCGCCAACCACCACCTGATGAAATCGTGGAACTGGCCCGCGAGCGCATCGCGGCACGACGTGACGCTGAGCGGGCGTCCGACGAGGTTGCTGCGGCCCGGCGTGACCGGCACTGGGGCATTGCCTTTCTGCTGCTGCTGTCCGCCCTGCTGCTCGCCTTTGTGCTCTGGCCGGGCGCCACCCTCGAATGGAAACTCTTCGCCGCAGTCCATGGCCTGGTCGCCCAGAAACACCTGGTCTTCCTCGGCGAGCGACCGCTCCCGCTCTGCGCGCGCAACCTGGGCATCTATAGCAGCTTTCTGCTGTCTCTGAGCTACCTGTGGGCACGCGGTCGGAGTCGCGCCGCCGCCTTGCCCGCGCGCCCGCTGCTGGTCGTGCTCGGCCTGGGGGTGCTGGCGATGGGCTTCGACGGGATCAACTCACTGCTTGAGGACACCGGCCGGGCCTACCTCTACGTGCCGCGCAACGATCTGCGCACGATCAGCGGGGCGCTCTTCGGCATCGCGCTGACGCCGATCATCCTGCTGGTCTTCAACCAGGCGCTGCGCGCCAACGCCGAGCGCGAGCGCCCGGTGCTGGACTGGCGCGACTTCGGCGGGCTGCTGGTGCTGAACGGCCTGTTCGTCGCGCTGGCCCACAGCGGTCTCGCCCTGCTCTACTGGCCCCTGGCGCTGCTCGGCGTGGTGGGCATCATCGGCGAGCTCTTCACCATGTTCCTGCTGGTTGCCGCGGTCGCGCTTGGCTACAGCCGGCGCGTGACCAGCCTGGCCCACCTCGGTCGTCCGGCCTGCGTCGCGCTGGTGCTCACCGTCGCCTTCGCCGGCGGCCTGGCGCTGCTGCGCTTTGCCGGTGCTGGGGGGTAAGCAGATGCGCGGATCGAACGCTGCTCAAGCTCCGAGATGCTGGTCAGGCGATGGCATAGTGCATTATATTGAGAAGGCACAACGTTCAGTGCACATCTCTTCTCTGGCCTGCAGCTGCCCCTCCCGCCCGGCTCGACAGCGTGGTATACTTCCGCATAATTCACGCACCTACCCAGATCCCAAATGATTGTCGCGGTGACCCGCTAGCCCGGATGCCAGGGCATAAAGGTGGAAGCTGGTGTGAGTCCAGCGCTGTGCCGCAACTGTAACCGGTCGCTCCAATGGAGTGCCGGAAGCCAGGACGCCTGCCGCGACGTGTACGTTCAGCCCTTCTCGAGCTAAGGAGGACGAACATGCCCCGCGCCCCCTGAACGCCCCCGCGTGATGGCTCGCCCGGCATATGTCGCCCCGGTCTCTTGAGTAAGGCCGGGGTTTTGTGTTGGCCACCCAAGGGAGCGGATCGCTACGATGTCGGCACGGCCTCGTTCGAAGATCTCTGCGCCCTGACCGACCGTCTACCCCGTAACGCGCGCATCGTCCCGCTGATGATGCCCGAGCTCGAGGAGCTTATACCAAATCCAGTTGGCAGTTCCGCATTGTCGTTGCCGTCATCGCTCATCGTGACGCCATGTGCGGCAATCTGCAATCCAAAATCTGCAATGCCTGCGGCCCTCGCCCCGCGTGATCGACCGCGTCGAACGGATCGCGCGTCTCTTGCACCCGGCCCGTTTCAGCGACCAAGGAGTGCTGCGATGACCCATGATGCCGATTCCACTGTGCCAGATGATACGCCCGAGCAGCGTCTGTTTGCTATGTTTCCACCGGCTGACCATGCAGCCTGGCGTCAGGTTGCCGAGCAGTCGCTCAAGGGCGCGCCATTCGATCAGCGCCTGTTGACCCGGACGTATGAGGGCTTCCACCTTCAGCCAATTTACACCGCGACTGACACGACGGCCCTGCCGCATGTCGGCTCACTGCCGGGACTGCCGCCCTATGTACGGGGCACGAGCGCGCTCGGCTACCTGATCCGCCCCTGGGAGGTCGCCCAGGAGTTGCCCTACCCCACGGCCGCCGCGGTCAACCAGGCTGCACGCGAGGACCTGCCCCGTGGCCTGACCGCGCTGCACGTGCCGCTGGATCAGGCCTCGTTGCTCGGGCTTGACCCTGAGCAGGCCCCTGCCCAACTGGTCGGTCGCGGCGGGGCCTCACTCACGCACTATGCTGACCTGGATACCCTGCTCGATGGGATCGCCCTCGCCCGGACCCCGCTGCACATTGCGGCTGGAGCTCACGCACTGCCCCTGGCTGCACTGACCCTGGCCAGCGCCGGGCGCCAGGGCGTTGCCAGCGAGCAATTGCGGGGCTGCATCGGGGCCGATCCGCTAGGCGCGCTCGCCAGCCTTGGCACGCTGCCTGGCTCGCTCGAGCGCGCCTATGACCTGATGGCATGGTACACCAGTTGGGCAGCCACGTACGCCCCGCGTCTGCGCACGATCACTGTTGCACTGCATCCCTACCACGACGGCGGCGCCAACACCGTGCAGGACCTGGCCTTCGCGCTGGCGACCGGCGTGGCCTACGTGCGGGCAATGCAGGCGCGCGGGCTCGCGGTTGACCTGGTCGCCCCCCGTTTGCAGTTTGCGTTCTCGATCGGCGCGCCCTTCTTTCTTGAGATCGCACGGCTGCGCGCGGCCAGGCTGCTCTGGGCCCGGGTGGTGGCCGTGTTCGGCGGCGGCAAAGATGCCCAGAAGCTCACGATCCACGCGCGCACCTCGCGCTGGACGAAGACACGCAGCGATGCCTACAACAACATGCTGCGCGCCACGGCTGAGGCCTTCGCCGGGGTGATGGGCGGCTGTGATAGCCTGCACGTCAGCCCCTTCGACGAGGCAATCGGGCTGCCCGACGAGTTCTCGCGCCGCATCGCACGCAATGTGCAGGTCATTCTCGCCCAGGAGTGCAACTTCTTCCGTCTGGTCGACCCGGCTGGCGGCGCCGCAGCGATCGAGCACCTGACCGACCAGATCGCCCGCGAGGCATGGGCGCTCTTCCAGACGATCGAGGGTCAGGGTGGAATGGCCGCCGCCCTCGGCGCAGGCTTCCCCCAGGCCCAGGTGGCGGCGACTCGCGTCGAGCGGCTGAACCAGATCGCCCTGCGTCGCGAGGTGATCGTCGGCGCCAATATGTACGTCAACCTCAAAGAGCAGCCGCTCACCGCGCGCCCGGTGGACCACACGGCCCTGCAGGCTGAGCGCGTCGCAGTTCTTGCGCGCTGGCGCGCTGCCGGCGAGCATCGGGTGCGCCAGGCGGCCCTTGAGGCCCTGGAAGGCGCGGTCACAGCGGCACCCGAGCAGGTCATGGCGCTGGCCATCAGCGCTGCGCAGGCCGGTGCAACCCTCGGCGAGTTGACACGCGCGCTGCTCGTCGGCGACAATATGCAGGGAACAGCCGAGCCGGTGCCCGCCCACCGGGCTGCCGAGCAATTCGAGGCCCTACGCACCGCGGCCGAGCAGTATGCGCTGCGTACCGGCGGCCGCCCGACCGTCTTTCTCGCAACGATGGGCCCGCTGGCCGAGCACAAGGCCCGCGCCGATTTCGCGACCGGCTTCTTTGAAGCTGGCGGCTTCGAGGTGATCAGCGGGCCAGGCTATCAGACCGTCGCAGAGGCCGCCCAGGCCGCCCAGCATTCGGGGGCTTCCATTGTGGTGATCTGTTCGACCGACGAGCGCTACCCGGAACTGGTGGCTCCGCTCACCCGGCTGCTCAAAGACGGGCGGCCCGATACGACGGTTGTCCTGGCCGGCTACCCCGCCGACCAGCTTGAAGCCCATCGAGCGGCAGGTGTTGACGAGTTTATCCATCTTCGCGCCGACTGCTACGCGACCCTTGCCCGGCTCCAGCGCCTGAAAGGAGTGGTTCTGTGACGACACCGGACTTCACGGCTATCCCCTATAGCGAGGCTGGCGCTACACCCGACCTGGCGCAATGGCGCGCCCTGGCCGAGCAGGAGGCCGCGCAACCCCTCGAAAACCTGGTCTGGCGGACGATGGAGCAGATTGATGTCAAACCGCTCTACACCGCCGCCGACCTCGAGGGCCTCGAGCACCTCGGCTTCACCGCCGGCATTCCGCCGTACCTGCGCGGTCCCTACCCCACAATGTACGTCACTCAACCCTGGACCGTTCGCCAGTACGCCGGTTTCTCAACTGCCGAGGAGAGTAACGCCTTCTACCGGCGTAACCTGGCCGCCGGTCAGAAGGGTCTCTCGGTCGCCTTCGACCTGGCCACCCACCGCGGCTATGACTCGGATCACCCGCGCGTCGTCGGCGACGTGGGCAAGGCTGGCGTGGCGATCGACTCGGTGCTCGACGCCAGGATCCTCTTCGATGGCATCCCGCTCGACCAGATGTCGGTCTCGATGACCATGAACGGCGCGGTCATCCCGGTGCTGGCCTTCTACATCGTTGCCGCCGAGGAGCAGGGCGTGCGCCAGGATCAACTCACCGGCACGATCCAGAACGACATCCTCAAAGAGTACATGGTGCGCAACACCTACATCTACCCGCCCGAGCCCTCGATGCGCATCATCGCCGACATCTTCGCCTACACCGCCCAGCACATGCCCAGGTTCAACAGCATCAGCATCTCGGGCTACCACATGCAGGAGGCCGGGGCAACGGCCGATCTGGAACTCGGCTATACGCTGGCCGATGGGCTGGAGTATGTGCGCGCCGGGATCAAGGCCGGCATGCCGATCGACCGCTTCGCCCCTCGCCTTTCCTTCTTCTGGGCGATCGGTATGAACTACTTCATGGAGGTCGCCAAGATGCGCGCCGGTCGGCTGCTCTGGGCGAAGATCATCAAGCAGTTCAACCCGAAGGACCCGAAGTCGCTGGCGCTGCGTACCCACTCGCAGACCTCGGGCTGGAGCCTGACCGAGCAGGATCCCTTCAACAATGTGGCGCGCACCTGCATCGAGGCAATGGCTGCCGCGCTCGGCCACACGCAGTCGCTACACACCAACTCGCTCGACGAAGCGATCGCGCTGCCGACCGACTTCTCAGCCCGTATCGCGCGCAATACCCAGCTCTTTCTACAGGCGGAAACGGGGATCTGCAAGATCGTCGATCCCTGGGGCGGCTCCTACTACCTGGAGTGGCTCACCGACGCCCTGGCGCGGCGCGCCTGGGAGCACATCCAGGAGGTCGAGGCCCTCGGCGGCATGGCCAGAGCCATCGAGGCCGGCCTTCCCAAGCTGCGCATCGAGGAGGCCGCCGCGCGGCGCCAGGCCCACATCGACTCGGGCCAGGAGACCATCGTCGGGGTGAACAAGTACCGCCTGCCTTCCGAGCCGCCGCTGGAGATCCTGGAGGTGGACAACACCGCCGTGCGCCAGGCGCAGATCGAGCGCCTGAACAAGCTGCGCGCCGAGCGCGACGAGGCCCGGACACAGGCCGCGCTGAATGCCCTGACCCGGGTCGCCGCCACCGGCGAGGGCAACCTGTTGGAAGCGGCGATCGAAGCGGCGCGAACACGGGCCAGCCTGGGTGAGATCTCGATGGCGATGGAGCGGGTCTTTGGCCGCTACAAGGCGACCATCCGCGCCATTTCCGGGATCTACAGCAGCGAGTATAGCGACACAGAGCAGATCAACCGCGTGCGCGCGCTAGCCGACACGTTCGCCACGGAGGAGGGCCGCCGTCCGCGCATCCTGGTGGCCAAGATGGGCCAGGACGGCCACGACCGCGGCGCCAAGGTGGTCGCCACCGCCTTCGCCGATATGGGCTTCGACGTGGACATTGGCTCGCTCTTCCAGACCCCCGAAGAGGTCGCCCGTCAGGCCGTCGAGAATGACGTCCACGTTGTCGGGATGAGCTCGCTGGCCGCCGGTCACAAGACACTGCTGCCACAACTGGTCGAAGAACTGGCCAGACTGGGGCGCGCAGATATCCTGGTGGTCATTGGGGGGGTGATCCCGGCCCAGGACTACGCCTTCCTGCGCGAACATGGCGCGGCGCTCATCTTCGGGCCCGGCACAGTGCTCCCCGTGGCTGCCGAGAAGCTGCTGAACGAACTGCGCCGCCGGCTCCATCTAAGTGAGGCGACCGACAGCGATCCGGCGCTCTCGGCGCGCGCCGAGGCAAGGAACGACCCATGAGCAACGGGAAGCATCCCCCCGAGTGGCAACCAGCAGCGCTGCCGAAGGATGCGGTCTTCGCCTCGTCCGTCATGGATGGCGTGGCCGGTGGTCACGACGGGCTGCCTGGCCAGCAGAGCGGCGCGACAGCGACACCCGTGACGCGGCGGCGCCACTTGACGACGCCAGAGTATGTGAGCGGCGTGCGCGGCGGCGACCGCACCATCCTGGCCCGCGCTATCACGCTGATCGAGAGCAATGCGCCAGCCCACATGGCCCAGGCCCAGGAGGTCTTGCAGGCCCTGCTGCCCTTCACTGGCCACGCCCTGCGCGTCGGCATCACCGGCGTGCCCGGCGTGGGCAAGAGCACCTTCATCGAGACCCTGGGCATCATGCTCTGCGAACGGGGCCATCGCGTCGCCGTGCTGGCGGTGGACCCCTCGAGCAGCGTCACCCGCGGTAGCATCCTCGGCGACAAGACGCGCATGGAGGCCCTGGCACGGCATCCCAACGCCTACATCCGCCCTTCGCCCACCGGCGGTAGCCTCGGCGGCGTCACGCGCAAGAGCCGCGAGACGATGCTGGTCTGCGAGGCGGCCGGCTTCGACGTGATCCTGGTGGAGACCGTCGGCGTGGGCCAGAGCGAGACGATGGTGCGTGGAATGGTGGACTTCTTCCTGCTGCTGATGCTGGCAGGGGCCGGCGACGAGCTTCAGGGGATCAAAAAGGGCATCATGGAACTGGCCGATGCCCTGGTGATCACCAAGGCTGATGGCGAGAACCGCCTCCGCGCGATGACCGCCCGGGCTGATTATGCCAGGGCCCTGCACTACCTGACCGCCGCGACACCCGGCTGGAAGACTCCTGCCATGATCTGCTCGGCACTGACCGGCGAGGGGGTCGCTGAGCTCTGGGACGACATTGAGCGCTTCTATAAGGTGACCAGTGCCTCCGGTGTCTTTGCCGAGCGGCGCCGCCAGCAAACCCGCGACTGGCTCCACGCCCTCATTGAGGATTACCTGCGTTCGCGCTTCTTCAACCACCCTGCCGTCAAGGCGCGCCTGTCGGCAGTTGAGGCTGCGGTCGTCGCCGGGACGCTCCCGGTGACGGCGGGGGCCCAGGCGCTGGCCCAGGCGTTCGAGGAGACAGCCAATGGCTGAGGCCAGCCGCGTCGAAACGCGCATGGTCCTGCCGATGTTTCCCGCTTCCACCACCCCGTGCGGGAAGGGTCAATCGTCGAACTGATCGCCCGCCTGATGCGCACCGGCCACACCTCGATGCACGTTGCCGTCGAGATGTGATATACTACTCGCACGGTCGTTCAACTCCAGCGCCGCCGCGACGCCCGGCGGCGTTTTCGTCTGCGCAGCAGAGGTGCAATAGCCTATGGCGAAGGACAGGATCGTCATCAAGGGCGCCCGGGAGCATAACCTGAAAGGCATCGACGTCGAGATCCCCCGCGACCGGCTGGTGGTGCTCACCGGTGTGAGTGGCTCGGGCAAGAGTTCGCTGGCCTTCGATACGCTCTATGCCGAGGGCCAGCGCCGCTATGTCGAGAGCCTCTCGGCCTATGCGCGCCAGTTCCTCGGCCAGATGGAGAAGCCGCGCGTCGACCTGATCGAGGGGCTCTCGCCCGCGATTGCCATCGAGCAGAAGAGCGCGAGCAAGAACCCCCGCTCGACGGTCGGCACGGTCACCGAGATCTATGACTACCTGCGCTTGCTCTTTGCGCGCGTGGGTACGCAGCACTGCCACCAGTGCGGGCGCCCGGTGGCCTCGCAGAGCGCCGAGCAGATGGTCGGGCGCGTGCTCACGCTCCCCGCCGGCACACGCTTTATGGTCCTGGCACCGCTGGTCTCACAGCGCAAGGGTGAGTACAAGGACATCTTCGCCGAGGCCAGGGCCGAGGGCTTTGTGCGTGTACGGGTCGATGGCGAGATCCGCGGCCTCGACCAGGAGATCAAGCTTAACAAGAAAGTTAAGCACACTATCGAGGTGGTGGTCGACCGGCTGGTGATGCCGCAGCAGACGGCTGAGCCCGCGGTGGCTGAGCCGGGCGAACCTGGGGCCGCGATCGGGGTGGCGGCTGCGGCGGCCGGGAGCGCGTATGAGGCCTTCGTCAGCCGGCTCACCGACAGCATCGAGCAGGCGCTGCGCGTCGGCGAGGGCAGTGTGCTGATCGCGATCCAGGCAGGCAGCGATGGCGCGCCGGGCGACGAGTGGCTGATGAGCGAGAGCAATACCTGCCCGAGTTGCGGTATCTCCTTCCCCGAGTTGACGCCGCAGATGTTCTCGTTCAACTCGCCGCAGGGGGCCTGCCCGCAGTGCGCCGGTCTCGGTACGCGCCTGGAGGTCGACCCGGCGCTGCTGGTGCCCAACGGGGCGCTGAGTATCCACGAGGGCGCGGTCACCTACTGGGGCGAGATGCGCAAGAAGACCGATTCGTGGGCCTACAAGGCCCTGGTCGCGATCGCCGCCCACTATGGCTTCAGCCTCGATACGCCGTGGAACGAGCTGAGTGCGCCGCAGCGGGAGGTGATCGTCTACGGGAGCGGCAAGGAGCGCATTCGCTTCACCTGGTCGAGCGATGGCGGCAGCCGTGGTGAGTTCTACCGCACCTGGGAGGGCCTGGCCGCCGAGATCCGCCGCCGCTTTATGCAGACGGGCAGCGACCTGGCCCGTGAGTACTACATCCAGTTTATGAGCGAGCAGCCCTGCCCGGCCTGCCAGGGCGCGCGGCTCCGCCCCGAGAGCCGCGCCGTGCGCGTGGCGGGGCTGAATATCACCGAGGTGTGCCGTAAGAATATCACCGAAGCTCACCACTGGGTGCTGAGCCTGGGCGATGGCCCGCTCGATGCGACGCAGCTGCAGATCGTTGCCGATGTGCTCAAAGAGATCCGCGAGCGGCTGGGGTTCCTCAACAATGTGGGCCTGCACTACCTGACCCTGGAGCGCCCGGCGCCTACCCTCTCCGGCGGCGAGGCCCAGCGCATCCGCCTGGCCTCGCAGATCGGCTCGGGCCTGGTGGGCGTGATGTACATTCTCGACGAGCCGAGTATCGGCCTCCACCAGCGCGATAACCGCAAACTGCTCGACTCGCTGCTGCGCCTGCGCGACCTGGGCAATACGCTGGTGGTGGTTGAGCACGACCTGGAGACGATGCAGGCCGCGGACTGGATCATCGACTTCGGGCCGGGCGCCGGAGTGAAGGGCGGCGAGGTGGTGGTGGCCGGGCCACCCGAGGCGATCGGCCGCAATCCCGGCTCGCTCACCGGCCAGTACCTCAGCGGGCGCCTCGCGATCGCCGTGCCAGCGCAGCGGCGTAGCCCCCTGCAGGCCGCAGCGATCGCCGCAGGCGTTGCCGCCCGCAGCGCCGCCCTGCCGCCCCGCCGTGGGCGCCCGCCACGCGCCACGGCGCCCGCGAGCGGCGCAGCGCTCCCCGCCCAGGAGGCCTGGCTGACGATCGAGGGCGTCACGCTCAACAATCTGCATGAGGTGGACGCCCGCTTCCCGCTCGGCTGCTTCGTGGCCGTCACTGGCGTCTCAGGCTCCGGCAAATCGTCACTGGTCACCGAGACGCTCTACCCGGCGCTGGCCAACCGGCTTAACAAGGCCCAGCTCAAACCGGGGCCGCACCGGGCTTTGCACGGTATCGAATACCTCGATAAGGTGATCGACATCGACCAGCAGCCGATCGGGCGCACGCCCCGCTCTAATCCGGCTACCTATGTCAAGCTATTCGACCTGCTGCGCGAGCTGTTCGCCAGCACCCCCGAGGCCCGCCTGCGCGGCTATGCGCCCGGCCGCTTCTCCTTCAATGTCAAGGGTGGCCGCTGCGAGACCTGCGAGGGTAACGGCGAGATCAAGATCGATATGCAGTTCCTCGCCGATGTCTGGGTCCATTGCAATGAGTGCAAGGGCAAGCGTTACAATCGTGAGACGCTGCAGGTGAAGTACAAGGGCAAGTCGATCGCCGATGTGCTCGATATGGACGTACAGACTGCGCTCGAGTTCTTCGACAATGTGCCGCGCGTGCGCCGTATCCTGCAAACGCTACACGACGTGGGGCTCGACTACATCAAGCTCGGCCAGCCGGCCACCACGCTCTCGGGCGGCGAGGCCCAGCGGGTCAAGCTGGCCAAAGAGCTGGCGCGGGTCGCCACGGGGCGGACCGTCTACATCCTCGATGAGCCAACTACCGGCCTGCACTTCGCCGACGTGCAGCACCTGCTGCGCGTGCTGCACCGCCTGGTCGACGCGGGCAATACGGTGATCGTGATTGAGCACAACCTCGATGTGATCAAGACCGCGGACTGGGTGATCGATATGGGCCCCGAGGGCGGCGATGGCGGCGGCCTGGTGATAGCCGCCGGGACACCCGAGCAGGTGGCGCTGGTCGAGGGCTCGCACACCGGGCGCTTCCTGCGCGCGATCCTGGCGCCGGCCCCGTCGCGCGCAGCGGCCGATTGAGCCGGCATCTACGCCGCAGGGCTCGATATGACAACGCTTGTTGGAGAACGCAAGGCAAGCAGGCTATGAGTCACGTTCGCTCTGCCGCCCGTGTCAGCGGCTTCGGCACGTCGATCTTCGCCGAGATTAGCGCCCTCGCGGCCCAGTGTGGCGCCGTTAACCTGGGCCAGGGCTTCCCCGACTTCGCCGGGCCGGACTGGGTCAAGCAGGCCGCCGCCGAGGCGGTGGCCGCCGACCTGAACCAGTATGCCCCCTACCAGGGTCTGCCGCGGCTGCGTGAGGCGGTGGCCGCTACCTGGCGCGCCCAGGGCTGGCGCGAGCTCGACCCGGCCCGCGAGGTCACGGTCACCACTGGCGCGACCGAGGCGCTCTTTGCGGCTATGCAGGCCCTGCTCAACCCCGGTGACGAGGCGATCGTCTTCGAGCCCTTCTACGATGCCTATGTGCCCGACATTACCATGGCCGGCGGCGTGCCGCGCTATGTGCGCCTGCAGCCCCCCGGGCCCGGGCTCCCTGCCTGGCACTTCGACCCCGAGGAGCTGCGCGCTGCCTTCACGCCGCGGACGCGGCTGCTGCTGCTCAATACGCCCCACAACCCCACTGGCAAGGTCTTCACCCGTGGCGAACTGGCGCTGATCGCCGCGCTGTGCACCGAGCACGACGTGCTCGTGGTCAGCGATGAGGTCTACGACCAGCTGGTCTTCGAGGACGCCGTCCACGTGCCGATCGCAACCCTGCCCGGGATGTGGGCACGCACGCTGACCATCAACTCCACCGGCAAGACCTTCAGCGTCACCGGCTGGAAGATCGGCTACGCCGTCGGGCCGGCCCCGCTCAATGATGCGCTGCGCGCCGCCCACCAGTGGGTCACCTTTGCCACGGCGACGCCGCTGCAGGCCGCGGCGGCCGCGGCGCTGGAGGGTGCGCTGGCCAATGGCTACTACGCGCAGTTCCGCGCCGAGTACGCCGGGCGCTACCGGCTGCTGCGCGCCATCCTCGCGGGCGCCGGGCTGCCGACGTTCGCCACCGAGGGTAGCTATTTCGTGATGGCTGATATCAGCCGGACCGGCTTTACGAGCGATGCCGACTTTTGCCGCTGGCTCACCCGCGAAGTGGGGGTCGCCGCCATCCCGCCCTCGGCCTTCTACGCCGAGCCGGCCACGGCACCCCTGCTGGCCCGTTTCTGCTTCGCCAAGCGCACGGAGACTCTGCAGGCCGCCGCTGAGCGCCTGGCCCGGTTAAAGTCGTGAGCAGGGACATGCGGTGGTGAGGCGAGGAGGCTTTGTCTGAGACATGGTTCAAACTCACGTGACAAGCCAGCCTTCAACTCCACAGCGCTCCACCTCTCCAGACCGGCTATGTGGAGGTGTGGAGCAACGGTCACGCGAGAACGCCCGATGCTGAAACATGCCTGAGGAGTCCACATGGAGACGCAGCTGCACGAGTTACGGACGCGCCTGAGCGAGATCAACGACCTGGAGGCTGCCGCGGCAGTCTTGCAGTGGGACCAGAGCACGTATATGCCCCCCGGCGGTGCCGCGGCCCGTGCCCGGCAGCTGGCCACCCTTGCCCGGCTCAGTCACAGCAAGGCCACCGACCCGGCCCTCGGGCAGTTGCTCGAAGCGTTGCGCCCATACGAGGAGCGCCTGCCCTTCGAGCACGACGATGCTGCGCTGATCCGCGTCGCGCGCCGCGCCTACAGCAAACGCGCGCGCATCCCTCCCGAGCTGGTCGCCGAGCTCAGCGCCCACAGCGCCGCCTGCTACCAGGCCTGGACGCGGGCGCGCCCGGCTGGCGATGTGGCGACCATGCTACCCTTGCTCGCGCGCACGCTGGAGCTGAGCCGCCGGATCGCTGACTGCTTCCCCGGCTATGCCCATATCGCCGACCCGCTGATCGACCTGGCCGACGAAGGCATGCGCGCCGCGACCGTGCGGGCGCTCTTTGCCGAGCTGCGCGCCGAGCTTGTGCCCCTGGTCCAGGCGATCGCCGCGCGGCCCCCGGTCGATGATAGCTGCCTGCGCGGCCATTTCCCCGAGGAGCAGCAACTCGCCTTCGGCGAAATGGTGATCGGCCGCTTCGGCTACGACTTCACCCGCGGGCGCCAGGACAAGACCCATCACCCCTTCATGACGAAGTTCTCCCTCGGCGACGTGCGCATCACCACCAGGGTCAAGCCCGACGACCTCAGTGAAGCCCTGTTCAGCACCATCCACGAAGCGGGCCACGCCATCTATGAGCAGGGCATCGACCCGGCCTTCGAGGCCACACCACTTGCCAGCGGCACCTCAGCCGGCGTTCACGAGAGCCAGTCGCGACTCTGGGAGAACCTGGTCGGCCGCTCGCGGCCCTTCTGGGAGCACTTCTACCCGCAGCTCCAGGCCGCCTTCCCTGCACAGCTCGGCGCGGTCTCGCTCGACCAGTTCTACCGCGCGATCAACAAGGTGCAGCCCTCGCTCATCCGCACCGATGCCGACGAGGTGACCTACAACCTGCACGTGATGCTGCGCTTCGACCTGGAGCTGGCGCTGCTGGAGGGCAGCCTGGCGCTGAAGGATCTGCCCGAGGCCTGGATGGCGCGCTACCAGGAGGACCTCGGCCTCACCCCGCCCGACCACCGGGACGGAGTGCTGCAGGATGTGCACTGGTTTGCGGGGGTGATAGGCGGCGCCTTTCAGGGCTACACCATCGGCAACATCCTGAGCGCCCAGCTCTTCGCGACCGCGCACGCCGCCTGCCCCACGCTGGATGCGGAGCTCCGCCGCGGCCAGTTTGCGACCCTGCACGGCTGGCTGCGCGAGCACGCCTACCGTCACGGCAGCAAGTTCACCGCCCCGGAACTGATCGAGCGGGTCACCGGCGGCCCGCTGCAGACTGGCCCGTACATTGCCTACCTGCGGCGCAAGTATGGCGAGCTGTACGGGCTGGCGGGCTGATGGTCAGCGATGCGTGACGAGTGCGATCCCACAGAACGCCACTCGCAACCTGTGCGGTGCCTTCAGCGCCTCAGACACTGCGCAGCGCTCAGCCGAGGGCAGCACTTGGAGCCTCCTGGGCAGCCTTCTTCGCGGCGTGCTCCTGCTCGGCCAGGAACCAGGTGGCCTCCATCGCCGCCTTGCAGCCCTCGCCGGCAGCGGTGATCGCCTGGCGGTAGATGTGGTCCACCACGTCGCCGGCGGCGAAGATCCCCGGTACGTTGGTGCGCTGGCGCCCGTCGGTGACGATGTAACCGCCCTCGTCGAGCGTGAGCAGGCCCTCGAAGAGCCCGGTGTTCGGCACGTGCCCGATGTAGGGGAACACGCCGTCGACCGCCAGTTCGCTCGTCGCGCCGGTCTTCAGGTTCTTGATGCGCACCGCGCTGACCTTCTCGTCGCCGAGGATCGCCTCCACTGTGCTGTCCCAGATGAAGCGCACCTTCTCGTTGCTGAAGGCCCGCTCCTGGAGGATCGGGTCGGCCCGCAGACTGTCGCGGCGGTGGACGATGATCAGCTCATCGACGTAGCGCGTCAGGAAGAGGCCCTCATCGAGAGCGCTGTTCCCCCCGCCGACCACCACGACCTTCTTGCCGCGGAAGAAGAAGCCGTCGCAGGTGGCGCAGTAGCTCACACCGCGGTTGGCCAGGCGCTCCTCGCCGGGCACGCCGAGCTTGCGCGGCGAGGCGCCGGTGGAAACGATGATCGTCTCGGCGCTGATCAACTCGCCGCTGTCGGTGTGCAGCACAAAGGGCCGCTGCGCAGCGTCGATCCTGGTGACCAGCGTATCCATAAACTGGGCGCCGAAGCGGGCGGCCTGCTTCTCCATATTGTCGGCAAGCTCGAAGCCACCGATGCCCTCAACGAAGCCGGGGTAGTTCTCCACCTCGGCCGTGGTGGCGATCAGGCCGCCCGGCTGCAGGCCACGCACCACCAGCGGCTCCAGGTTGGCGCGGGCGGCATAGAGCGCCGCGGTGAGCCCGGCGGGACCGGAGCCGATGATCACAACCTTGCTGTGCATCCTTCCCTCCTCGAACACGCACAGAACAGCATACCCCCTGCGGGTCTACCGCACGCAGTATACCACGTAGCTCACCGGAGGGCAGTGATCCAGATTACCCCCGGGGGGTATGCTGCTCTCAGGGGTAGGGTTTTTGAGCGTTGCGCCCCCAGGCCCCGCATACCCCACCCCCCTACCCCCTCCCCTGCCAGGGGAGGGGGCCAGAATCTGGCGTTGCGGTGCGCCAGCTCCGCTGGCGCACCGCAACGCAAACAACATA
>Ga0272446_1002166_pt1 | contig 27352 bp, 16 predicted proteins | sample YNPCB0061_FD_194587 | JGI IMG/M metagenome (GOLD analysis project Ga0272446, IMG submission 194587) | Hot spring microbial mat communities from Yellowstone National Park, WY, United States - YNP-CB-006-1 | ecosystem: Environmental > Aquatic > Thermal springs > Hot (42-90C) > Sediment | place...
GCCTGCAGGTAGTAGCGGGACATGAACATCCGGTGCACCAGGAACCCTTCGCGCAACTGGTGCTCGTCGCAGTCGAACCGCCCCATCACCAGCGTCACATTCGAATAGCTCGAGAACCCGTACAGCGTCCCCTGATGCGCCCACCGCCGGTACACCTGCCGCCGCATCGCCTCGCGCGTGAATTCGCTGTCGTACCGGTAGCCCTCGCCCCACCGGTCCACGTAGAGAAACCGCGCCATCAGCATTTCGTACTCTTCGCTTTGGTCGAAGTCCGGCTCCACGCTCGCCGGATCCACCGACAGATAGGAGTACACTGTCATCCGCTCGTCCAGCAGCGGCTCGAACTCCTGCTCGGAGTAATTCAGAAAATACAGCAGCTCCGTGAGGATCCGGCTCAGCGGCGGGAGATACCCGCGCATCGCGCACCGCGTGAACCGCTCCTCCGCCACCACCTGCGTCTCGCCCCCGCCTTCCAGCCGCAGCTCCATCCGGTTCGGCACTCGCCCTTCCCGGATCTGCCGCCCGCTGGACGGGTACACCTTCCGCATCATCTCGTTCACCCACAGCGCCTGCGGAACGGGCATGTCATTGGCTTCCACCCCGATCGTCAGGATCCCGATGCCGTTGGCGAACATGAACAGCCGCAGGTCCGTCACCCGCACCGCCGCGCTCCGCCCGCGCGCGTCCTCGGCGTAATAGATCAGCTTCCTGCCCGTCTCGCCCAGGTGCGCCAGCGGGATCGAGTACACCCGCAGCATGTTCTCCGGAGCGCCTTCCTCTCCGGCAATCCCCTCGCCCACGTCGAAAAACACCCGCCTCACAAACGGGTGGAAGAACACCATGTCCTGGTAGGCGAACGAGTCCATGTCGAAGCGCCGGAACGGGTCCCGCTGCCACCGCCCGAGCTTGCCCGGCACCGGCGAGCCCGCCCCCATCGCGTGGTCGCCGATCCACTCGTCCAGCCCTGCCGTCCACAGCCTCTGCTTCTCCCACACCCGTTGATGGTCGGCCATCACCGCTTCTTTGTCCACGGCGAACGGGAACAGGAAATACGTGTGCAGGTGCTGCGCGCGCGCTTCCATCGAACCCGTATTGTAACGCGCCGCCCCTTCCACCCGTGCGATGATGGCCATGATCGGCCATGCAATTCGCTGTCGTCACCGGCGCCTCCAGCGGCCTGGGGGAGACCTTCGCCCGCAGGCTCGCCGCCCGCGGATATGCGCTGCTTCTCGCCGCGCGCCGCGTCGAACGCCTGGAATCCCTCAAGCGCGAACTCGAAGCCAAGAACAAGATCGAAGTGGAATGTTTCCCTTGCGACCTCTCGAAGCCCGCCGAAGCGGAGGGCCTCGCCGCCCGCATCGAATCCGGCGCCACCCCTGACCTGCTCGTCAACAACGCCGGCTTCGGCACGCTCGGCTTCTTCCACGAAACCGATTACGCCCGCCAGGTCGAGATGGTGAACCTCCACGTCCTCGCCACTATGCGCCTCACCCGCGCCGTGCTCGGCCCCATGATCCGCCGCGGCAGCGGCGCCATCATCAATGTCAGCTCCGTCGCCGGCTTCTGGCGCAGCGGCGGCAACACGAGCTATTGCGCCACCAAAGGCTGGATGAACGACTTCACAGAAGGACTGCGCATCGAACTCGACCTGCTCGGCTCCCCCGTCATCGTCCAGGCTCTCTGCCCCGGCTTCACTTACACCGAGTTCCACGACGTGCTCGGCGTCGACCGCAACAAGGTCCCCCGGTGGCTCTGGTTGGACGCGGAGACTGTCGTCGAGGCCAGCCTCCGGGGTCTCGAATCGCGCAAGCTCTTCGTCATCCCGGGCTGGCAGTACCGCATCGGCGCAGCCCTCGGCGAACTGCTCCCCTTCGGCCTCCGCCTCTATTTCGAGCGCAAGAGCCCCCACAAGCGCCGCTGATTAAAACTTCAGCCGCTCGTAATCCACCGGCTCGTTGGCGAGGTGCAGCAGCGGCTCGCCCGGCATCCGCAGATAAATGCTCTTCAGCTCGTGGCGCGGAAAGTCGGTCAACTTCCGCGGCACGGGTCCTGCGTCCGTCCACTCGTACAAGTCCACCTCCCACGGGTTGAACGTGTCGCACAGCCCCCGCTCTTTCGCGATGCGGTACAGATAGACGTTGCCCGGCTCGTGCCCGCCCAGCCACAACCCGACGATGTCCAGCAGGAACTTGTCCTTCGAGAACATCACCAGGTTCGTCAAATAATCGTTGCCCAAGCCGAAGCCGTCCCCGTCGCGCCCGTAGATGCCCTCGATCATCGCCAGCCCCGTCTTCAGCACGCTCTGGTTGTCGAGCGTCTTGTGGGCCCAGATCTCCTGCGCCAGCGGGCTCACCTTGTTCTCTTCTTCCGGCGCCTCGTACCGCCGGTAGCCCATGCGGAGGTGGTTCTCGAAATAACGCTGCACCCGCTCGGCCGCCTCGCGGCACATATGCGGCTTCATCACCTCCGGCACGTTCGCCACCATCCGCATCCCTTGGCAGAACCGGATGAACGGCAGGCACACCAGCCCCTGCTCGTTCTTCACCGCCTGCGTCAGGCACATGGAGTGGCCCTTCCACTTGGCGATGTTCAGCAGCCACGTGTCCGGCGCATTCACGGGCCAGTGATGCGGAATCCGGTCATAGACCACCCCATCGGGCACCTTCGACCACACGATCTCCCGCTCCGCGCGCGGCGAGCGGTAGTTCTGCTCCGTCTCGTTCAGCTCCACGCCGTGCCGCTCGTAGATGTCCATGAAGCCGCGGTAGTGCCAGGAGTGATACAAATTCGTCTCGACCGAATGAAACTTCCGCACCCCCAGTTCCTTCAGTCCCAGAATCAGGCCTTCACAGAAATCCGGGTCTGTGCCGGTGCCCCAGTTCTCCTCGTCGGCGCGCCCGCGGCTGCGCACGCTGGTCATGTTCGGCTTCAGAATCACGCGGTGCGTCACCGGCACGCCCGGCTCGCTCTTGCGCACAAAAATCTGCCGCGCCAGCTCGAGCCCCTCGTGGAGCTTCGCTTCGCGGTCCATCTTGTGCGGCACCTGCGTGCGGCGGATGAACACCGCCTTCGGGTGCTTTTCGATGAAATCATGCAACCCGAAACAGGGCGCGGCTGCGGCGGAAGCGGGAGCGGCTGCCAGCGCGCCCAGCATCTCGCGGCGGGTCAGGGTCATCGCACAGCCTCCTCGAGCGTGATGACTGCAATCCGGTGTAGCCCAGGCTGATCCCATTCTACACGCCCGCCCCGCGGCATCAGCTTAACCGGTTGCGCCGCCGAACCGGGCTGCGCCAGCCGCGCCGCGCGGAAAGGCCCCCGCGCCCCGACCAGAAAATCATGATCCGTCCATCTGCCATAGCCAATCAGCACCACCATCAACTCGCCGTCTTTCATTCTTCGCAGCGCCGGCACCACCGCGGACGCGTTCCACAGCCGCACGTCCAGCCCGTGCAGCCCGCGCCCCGACGGGTTGTCCATTCCGAGTTGCTCGCGCAGGTCCAGCGCGAACACGAACGGATCCAGCACCGGCTCCTCCATCACGCGCACCGTGCCGCGCCCGACCTGGAACGTCTCGATCCCCCCTTCCTTGCCCAGCGGCTTCGAATCCCCCAACCAGGCTTGCCCCGCCGCTCCGGGCTCCGGCGCCACCACCACGTGGCCGCCCGCGGCCGCAAACTCCCGCAGCCTCGCTTGCGCCGGCCCTGCAGGCGTGTGGTTCGCCACCACCGCCAGACGCAATCCCTGAGGCGCAAAACCGCCCGCAGGCATCACGCGCGGCCCCAGTTGCTGCCGCCACGCCAGGTTGAGAATCTCCTCGAACTCTTCATCCCACTGCGGCACGAGCACCGCGAGCGACGACGCCGGCCGGCGCGGCCCCTCGCCGCTGCGGCTCAGGAACGCCGCCACTTCGCGCAGCCGCTCCCACGCTCTCTGCGCCCTTTCGTCCCCTCTTGCCAGGCCCTCGCGGAAAGCGGGCGGGAGCCGCAGCACTACGGCGCCGCCGAACGCCCACGCCTCCGCCAGCGCGATCTCCGCGCCTTCGTATTGCATGCTGTCCTGCGGCGGCTCGTAGTCGAGCACCGGCATGCGCTTCGGATAGAACCCTTCCAGCCACGCGAAATGATGCAGGTTTGCGTTGATCCACGGTTGCTCGGTCGCCGCCGCCTCGCCCTTCAGCGCCACCAGCCCCGGCCACTGCCCGGCGCGCACCGCCGCCATGGCCGGGCTCACATCCCGGTGAGCCTGCTCCCGCTTCAGCAACACAATCCGGATGAACGAGCCGTGCTTCCGGAGCAGCGCTCCGAACGCCTCTTCGTCCTCCGGCGCCTCGATCATCACACCGCCGAAACCCGCGCGCCTCGCCGCGGCGACGGCCTTGCCGTCCGCCGCGACCGCGGCCACGACGTCCAGGCCCCTCGGCGCCTCGGGCGCGCGCTCTGCCGCGGGCACGACCAGCACCGCGGCGCCCAGCTCCGACGCCCGCCGCACCGCTTCCGGCGACGCTTCGGGCCAGGCCAGAATGATTGTAAAGACCGCCAAAGCCAGCACGCGGGATCACCCCTTCCTCGACAATCCTTGCACAAACAGAGAGTGCGATCGAAAGCCTTGTGCGATTCGATCCTCCCCCCCTGGAGCGGGCGGCGTGCGCGGCTCGCCCGGCCGGCCGAAGCCGCGGTTCCCGCAACGGATGGCGGAACCACGCGGCCGCGCCGTCCATGGATCAGCGCAGCGCGGCTTCCAGCATATGCGTGCGGCGGAGCAGTTCCAGCCGGGCGAGCTCGAGATCGTGCACCGCGTCATAAAACAGAATCCACCGTTCCTGTTCCTGGAAACGGGCCAGTTCGAGATCGCGCAGGGACGCGCGTCCTTCCTCGACGCGGGCGAGCGTCAGAGAGACCTGTTCGCGCGCCAGGTCGAGATCCAGGCGCGCCAGTTCCCGCGCGGCTTCCGCGTCGCGCACCTTCTGCCACGCCTGGCGCGCCTCGGACTCGGCGCGGCGGCGGTGCTGCCGGATCTGCTCCTGCAAGCGGCGCGCCTCAATCTCTGCCTGCGCGGCGCGCGCTTCATCGTGGCTGCTCGAAAACAGCGGAATCTGGATGGAAGCGCCGAGCTGGCCGTTGTGCCGCTCGAAGCGGTTGAAGAACTGTTCGTAGTTGTTGAACTTCGCCAGCAGCCCGTACTGGGCCACGAGGTCGATGCGCGGCAGGCGCATGGCGCGGTGGGACCGCGCCTGAAGGTTGCGCGCGGCAACCTCGGCCTCCAAGCGGCGGATCTCCGGGTCGTCGCACAGGGCAGCGGCGACGGATGCCTCTTCTTCGAGAGGCAACTCGGGCGCAGAGCGGTCTTGCGCCGCCGGCACGATCTCTTCGGATGGGTCGAGCCCCAGGGCGGCGGCCAGGGATTGAGAGACAAACCGGCGCTGCGAAGCCAGTTGCTGCAGCCGCAGCCGCGCGCGGGCAGTCTCGAGCGCGGCGCGCCGCGCCTCCAGCGGAATCTCCCGGCCTTCTTCAGCGCGCAGGCGTGAGGCCGCTTCCATGCGGCGGGCGTGCTCAAGCTGCCGCTCGGCGGCTTCCGACTGCCGGGTGAGCCGTTCGAGATCCAGGAACAGCGCCGCCACGCGCAAGGCGGCGTCCTCGCGCACCGATGCGGCGGCGGCGGAAGCGGCGCGGGCGCTTTCCCGCGCGGAGGCCACCTGGTAGCCTTGCGGGCGGTTCCACAGCGTGCGCACGCCTTTCGCCTGCACGACAGCGGGCGTGGCGCCCTCGATCGACATGGGCATGCCGCTGGAGTACGCCAGACCGCTGCCGGCGATGACTCGCGGCAACAACGGCTCGCGCAGCGCCTGAATTTCCAGCGCCGCGCGCTGCTCGTCCAAACGCGCAAGAACGACTTCCGGGCTTTGCCGCGAGGCCAGTTCGACCGCCTGTTTCAGCGTGAGCACGCGCGGCCCGGCGAATGAGGGCAAGGCGGCAAGGAGAAGCAAGAGATTGTTCCGCATGGCTGCTACTGAACAGGGTAGCCCGGCCGGGCCGCGGAAGGCGCGGTTGGATATTGCGCCGGCGTGCGGCGGCATTCACAAGAAGAGAAGACGCCTCGCGCTGGTGATTTGATTCCGGCTGTTGTCTTCGGTTCTTGCGACGATGGCCGCGCACGGAGCTTGGGCCGGTGCGGCGAGCTGGCCGCGAACGCGGATTCTCTTCGCATGGGAATGGCGCAGAGCAAAGGGGGATGTCATCCTCACGCGCCTGGTCGAAGCGCTGCGCCGCGGTGATGCGCGAGCGGCGGCGGCGCCGGGGCGCGCTCACTCGTAGCGCAAGGCCTCGGTGGGGTTGAGGCGGGCGGCGCGGTTGGCCGGCAGGAGGCCGAAGCCGACGCCGACGGCGCCGGATACGAGGAAAGCGACAAAGATCGACAGCTTCGAGACGGGAATGTAGACTTCCGTCTGCAGCGAGTTGGCGAGCACGGGCACGCTGACGCCGAGCAGAATGCCGAGAACGCCGCCGCCGGTGCTGATCAGGAGGGCCTCGAGCAGGAACTGCAGCAGAATGACGCGCCGGGAGGCGCCAAGCGACATGCGGATGCCGATTTCCCGCGTGCGCTCGGTGACGGTGACGAGCATGATGTTCATGATCCCGATGCCGGAGATGACCAGTGCGATGGCGGAGATGAGGATGAGAACGATGGTGAGCACCGCGGCGATGGCGGAAGCGGCGTCGAGGATGGCGGCGAGGTTCTGCACCGTGTAGCGCGCGCCCGGGCGGTGGCGCGAAGCGAGGATGTCGGCGATCTCCTGCGTGACGGCGGGCACGTCCTCGGCGTACCGGACCTGGACATACATGGGATCGACGCGTTCGATCTCGACGAAGTAGCGCTGGACGGAATACGGGATGAGCGCGGCGCCGTGGTCGCCGAGTTCGGACTGGCCGAAGGTGGAAGTGCGCTCGCGAAAGACGCCAATCACGGTGAATTCCAGCGACCGGACCTTGACGATGCGGCCCACCGCCGGCGCGGGGCCGCCGAACAGGGTTCGGGCGAGCTTGTCGTCGAGCATGGCCACTTTCTGGCGCAGGGCGACGTCGGATGGGTCCAGGAACCGCCCGGCCAAAAGCTGAAGGCTGCGGACTTGCGGGTAATACTCGTCGGTGCCGATGATGCGCACGTCGAGGGGCCGGCCGTCGACGATGACAGTGTCGGTGGAATTCAGGACGGCGGAAGCGGCCACGACGCGCTCTGCCAGGCGGGAGCGGACGGCTTCGACATCGGAGAGCTTGACAAAATCGGCCGCGGCGCGCGAGACATCCTGGCCGCCGGCATCATAGTAAGCCATGACGAGGTTGGAGCCGATGCCGCGGATCTTGTCGAGGATGATGTCCCGGCTGGTGAGCGAAATCGTGACGACAAGAATGACACTGGCGTTGCCGATGACGAGGCCGAGGGCGGTGAGGGCCGTGCGGACCTTGTTGGCGTGGAGAGCCGCGAAAGCAAAGAGGAAGCACTCTCTCAGGAGGTAGAGCGGAGGCATCCGGCCGGCTCAGCCTCCGAGGCGGTCGAGCAGCTTGCGGGCTTCTTCGCGGGGCGGATCGTCGGGAGTGAGAGGGGACTGCATGTACTGCTCGATGAGGCGGCGTGCCTCCTCAGGATTCCGGCGCGTTTGCACATAGAATTCGGCGCGCGCGAACAGGACCTTGGGCGAGCCGGGCGCGATCTGTTCAGCCTGCTCCAGCGTGCGTTCGGCGTCCGTCACGCGGCCTCGGCGGGCGAAGAAGCGGGAGAGGTCGATCACGCGGCCGACCTGCCTGGGCGCGAGTTCGACAGCGCGCTTCAGGTGCGCCTCGGCCCGGTCGAACCACTGCTTCTTTTCGGCAATCTGGGCCAACGCGTATTCGGCTTCCGCAGGATCGAGGACGCGAATGCGCTCTACCAGAGCCTGGGCTTTCTCGAAGCCGCCGCCGAGGAAGCCCGGAGCCTCCAGATAGTAGGAGAACAGGTCGTTCAGCGCCTCTTTGTTGGATGGATCGAGGGCAACGGATTTCTCAAAAGCCTGGCGGGCCTTGGAGGCGTACGAGGGGGCGACGAACAGATTGGAGGTTTCCGCGCGGCGCCCGTACGCCCGGCCGAGCCACAGCCGGATGACGGAGTCGCCGGGACGGGCTGCCGCCGCCTTCTCGAGGGCTTCTACGGCCCTCTTGTAGTCGCCGAGCTGGTAGCAGGAGCGGCCCAGAAGGAATTGCGCGTCCGCGCTCCGCGCCTCCGGAGAGGATTGCAGCACTGTGATGGCCTCGCGGTACTCGGCGCGCTCGAAGTGCGCACGGGCCCGGTCTACGTCGGACGCCACGAGGGGCGCCGCGAGCAGCAGACAGGAGAGCCACGGGGCCAAGCGCGCTTTCATATGCGGGCCAACCTTCTCATGATAAGCCGAAAACCACAATTTCCACCCATAAAGACGCAAGACGGCGCCGGTCAGTGACAAGAAAATGGCCCACGGCGCCGGTTCTACCCCGTCCGCCAAGCGCGGCGGCAGCAGTCGGCGGTGCGATCCCCGCCATGAAGGCGCGCTACTTCAGGGCCACGGCGCGGCCGGTGCGAATGCTCTCCTTGGCGGCGTCGATGATTTCCATGACCCCGACATTGAGGTCGAGCGAGGTCATGCCCTCGGGCTCGGTCCTGGATTCGATGCAGTGGATCATGTAGGCGATGGGCTCGGCCTTCTCCGGCGGCAGCGGCTGCACGGGGATTTCACGCGCGCCTTCTCTGCCCTGGCGGAGTTCGACGGAACGGCTCGTCATGTACAGGCTGCCTTTGCGGCCGAACAGTTCGAGGTCCTGGAAGCTGCGCGGCAGGTCCCACGAGGCCTCCAGCAGAGCGACGCCCTTGGGGTAAGAGAGAACCAGGAGCGAGGTGTCCTCCACCTTGGGAAACTCGTCCGGACGGAGGCGGTGGGAGACGGCGTAGACGGTGGAGGGGCGGCCGAGGTACATGAGGCTCCAGAGGGCGTTGTAGCAGCCGAAGTCGACGAGGGCGCCGGCGCCGTTCTTGACAGGGTCGGTGAGCCATTCGAAGAAGTATTTGTTCAGGCCGGAAGGACCGCCGGGACCGCCATGGCCGACGATGCCGCGCAGGCGCCAGACATCGCCGATCTGGCCGGCGGCGGCGGCCTCCCGGATGGCGTGCGAGGTGGGCCACCAAGCCATCTGGTAGTTGCACAGGACATAAATGCCGTGCTTGCGGGCCAGGTCGCGGATGGCCAAGGAGTCTTTGTAGGTGGAGGCCAGGGGCTTCTCGAAGATGACGTGAATCTTGCGCGGGGCGCAATACTGGACGATTTCCAGGTGGCGGTTGTTTTCGACGAAGGCCCAGACGATGGACGGCTTGACGGTGTCGATCATCTTGCGCCAGTCGGAGTGGATCAGGTCTTTGGCGACGCCGCGCTTTTCGGCTTCAGCGATCAGCTCCGGCGCGGTTTCGGCAACCCCGGCAAGCCGTGCGGGTTTGCCCTGGATCATCTTGCCCAGATGGCCCCAGACGTGGGAATGGACAAGGCCCACGACGGCAATGGCGTGCTCGGCGGCGAAGGCGGGCGCCGCAAGCAGAAACAGGAGCAGGGACAGCTTGTGCATAATTCGTAAAAAAACCTCCAACACACAGGATAGGACGCGGCAGCCCCTTGCATCCCGCGGCCGGGTAAGGCATGGATGGAAAGATGGCCGGGGCTGGATGAGCCGGCCGGGATCTTTGCTTGAGGGCGCGGGATTTGTGATACAGTATTCGACCAAATCCAGCGCGGCAGCATCAAAGCTGGGGACTGACGAGGTGCTCCATGTTGAAAGGGATCGTTTGGGGTGTCCTGGGTGTCGTGGCGCTTCCGGCTTGGGCTTCGGAAGAGCTGGCGCGGCGGGTTCGGGAACTGGAGCTGCGCGGGCAGACAGCAGAGGCGCGGCAAGCGTTGGAGAGCGCGGTGAAGGCATCTCCTCGCGACGTCTCGGCGCTGGCGCTGTGGGCTTCGTTTCTGGATGAGCGGCGCCACCCCGAGGCGCTGGCGGCTTGGGAGCGCGTGGCGGCGCTGGCCCCGGAAGGCAGCGAAGAAAAGCGGCGGGCGCTGGCGCGGCGCGTGGTGCTGGCGCTGATCCAGAGCAGGAACGACGATGCGCGGCAAAGCCTCGAGGCATGGCGCAAGGCCGGAGGCAGCGGCTGGGAGCTGGCCTCGGCCAGACAAGAAGCCGCGCTGCCGATGGGGACGGTCACGATTCCGGGACCGCTGGAGAGCTTCGCCCGGATGGCGGCGTTCTCGCCGGAGATGCCGCCGCAGGAGATTCTGCTGGCGCTGGCGCGGAATGTGGTGACGAACGGATATCAGGCGCTGGGCGGCAACCAGGGGCTCGAGCAGACGGAGTACCTGAAGCTGGTGGTGCGCTACCTGAATCAGGCGCGGGAGCTGGAGAAGCTGGCGGGCGCGGAACGCGTGATCAAAATTGAAGCCTGTGAAGCGGCGCAGACGGGCGAACTGTTGCGGGTGCTGGGATTCCGGATGCGCGGCGGCTGCGGCGGCGATCTGGTGCTCGAAACGGTGAATGCAACGCGAGCGTTCCTTTCGATGGATTCGGGCTTTCCGCTGGCCGAGCTCGAGCAGGCGCTGCGGACCAACCGCCCGTTCGTGTACGACTACAAGCCGGCGGTGATCCCTGTGATGTATTCGGCCGAATACTGGCTGTCGGCGCGGGAAAAGCAGTCGGGCGAATTCATCGACATGTTCCTGAACGATCCTTCGCTGTGCCGGTTGTATCTGGGGCTGGCGAAGCTGGATCCTGCAACGGCGGAGGAGATCCGGAAGGCCCTGCCCGTGACGCGGGTGCGGGCGTTCGCCCATGTGTTCGACTTTTTCGGCGGTATGTTCCAGATCCGCGGGGGCAAGGTGGCAGTGCCGGGCGGGGCGCGTGCGGCCAGGGCGTGGGAGGAATTGGTCGGGGCGTCGCCGGATGCCGGGGTCGAGTTTCTCGACAAGCTGGTGGCAAAAGACGACGGGTGGTTGGCGAGCTATTTTGACGCGCTCTCGCGCATTGAGGGAGCGACGCTCGATTATCTGACAGAGCCCGGGAGGCTGAAGCGGTTTTATGCGGCGCTGCGCGGGCGCGTAACGTCGCCGGGGCCGGCGCGCCCGGTGTTCCGCTCCAACACCGACCTGATGCTGCTGACAACGCGGCTGCGCGTGGAGGGCGGGCGTCCGGTGATTCCGGGCGGGCTGGATGTCTGGAAGCGCCTGTTCACGGAACACCCCAGCGGCAAGTATGACGGGAAGCTGACGAGGGCGGCGGCGACGTGGAAAGAACCTGACGACCTGATCGAGGCGCTGTTCGGGCTGTCGCGCAAAGCAGTGGAGAACGAGCCGCTGCGCATCTTCCTGGCGGTGAGCGACGTGGAAAGGAAGCGGGCGAAACCGCTGGAAGCGGCCACAGTGCAGGAACTGGCCTTCCGCTGGAAGGCTTACGGGGCGCAGTATCCGCTGTTCAGCGAGACCGGCGCCTTGAGCGACGCGACGATTCTGCTGTTCCTGGACACAGCGGAAAAGGCAAGCCGGACGGGCAGCAACGAGCTGAAGGCGAATTCCGCCGGCATGATGCAGGCGCTGGCGGGGCTGTGGCAAGTGCTCGTGCGGCAGAAGCTGATCGGCGAGGACAAGGCGGACCAGGCTCTGGCGGCGGTGCTCAAGCCGTTTCAGACGTTGACCAACACGCAGGCGCTGTTCGACGCCGGGCGCGCAGGGGTGACGCAATTGCTGCGGGCGGCGGGCGTGGACGATGTGGCCAACCCGCAGGACCGGATGCTGGATCTGCTGGCAGGGGCGCTGAAGCCATCCGACGAGGAGACGCATCAGGCGTTGCTCGGCGAGATGCTGCGGGCGTTCGAGGCGCAGCGGCTGGTTTCGCTGAAATTGCTCTTCGACCTCGACGATCACCTCGAGGCGCTGAGCAAGGGCGAGCCGCTGAACGCGCAATTGCTGAACCGTTTGGCGGCGCGCGTAAGCGATCTGAATCTGCCAAAGGCATCGCTGTCGACGGCAGAGCGGAATTCGATGGCGTTCGGCTACTACAGCGAGAAGCACATCGACGCGCAGCGCAAGCTGAACCTGCGGGCGGTGGTGGCGAAGGCGGAGGGCAACGCGGAGCGGCTGAAGGAAGCGCGGGGATTGCTGGCGCCGCTGCTGCGGGACACGCTGGTGGGGCTGCTCTACATCCACTATGCGCCGCCCGGGGCGCAACTGCTGTACACAAACCCCCTGTTCGCTCGCAGCCACGACTTCATCGGAATCCAGGGATCCAACCAGACCTGGAAAGCAACCGAGGTGCTCGGCATGGGTTGGCCGTCGAGCGCCGGCGGGCGGCTGGTCGGCTCGCTCGTGAACCTGCCGTATGCGCTGGCGGAAGCGGAGCAGAATTTTCTGATTCCTTCGCGCGAGCAGGCGCTGATCTGGGGCGATCTCGTGCCGCAATTGCTGGTGAGCGCGCGCCTGCCGCGGTTCTGGAGGGCGACGCCGCAGCAGTTGCACTATGTGGGCTTGCACCTGCGGCTGGCTGAGACGGTGGTTGCGGAGTCCGCGCTGCGGCCGGATCTCCGCGAGACGGCGATGCGGGAACTGGAGCGGCTGGCGCCCCCGGCGAGGGTGGAAATTGTGACGCGGCTGCTGGCGGCAGGGCGCGTCTCGGAAGCGTTCGAACACATCATGCCTTCGGAGCTGTACTGGCTCGGGGCGCAGGCTGCCGCGAAGCAGTGGCGCACGAGCGCCGGATTCGCCGAAAAGATCCGGCTGATGGCCGCGTCGCTGCCGCAGGAGTGCAACGCAAAGGCGGTGTCCGAGCTGTTCGGCACGCCCAAGCCCACGCTGGCGAATTCGCATCACCCGGAGCTTTTGCAATTGCGGACATTCCCGACCCTGATGGGATACTCGAGCCGGATTCTGGCGGAAAGCTGGGAGTCGCACAACCTCTTTTTCGCCGCCCTGGCGGACGAATTGGGGCTGCGGCCATCACAGTTGAATTTGATGCTGCCCGAATGGACGGTAAAGACGGTGGAGGCGATTTTCGCCACGCATCTGGAGGACTGGCCGGCGTTGTTGCGGGCGATGAGGAGAGTGGCGGAACAGGCCCGCGCGGAGGCGCGGCGGTCGCAGGCGATCGAAGCCGGGGCGGGGTTCTGAGAGAAAGGAGCGCAAAGGATGAAAGGGGATCTGATGAATCCACGACGCAGAGAGCTGCTGGGCCGGGCGCTGCGTTCCGCCCCGCTGTTGTGGCTGCCGCGGCTGGCGGGCCAGGATCAGGACCGGCCGGTTTTCCGCGTGAAAGTGGACATGGTGGTGCTGAGCTTCACGGTGACAGACTCGAAAGGGCGGTATGTGAACGGCTTGAAACCGGAGGATTTCCGGATTCTGGAGGACGGAATTCCGCAGCGCATCAACACCTTTGCGGAGGGCAACAAGCCGCCGCTCCAGATTCTGGACGACGGCACCGCGCGCCCGCTGGTGACGGCTCAGGCAGACCCGGAGCGCGGCGGCATCGCCACAGACGCCTTCGTCGGGACCAACGTCTTTATTCTGTTTGACACATCGAATTACATGTACCGCGGGTTTGTCTACGCCTCGGATGCCATTGCGGATTTCGTGCGGGGGCTGGACCGGGCCGATTCCGTGGCCGTGTACACGTTCTCGCGCAACCTGACGCGGGCGGCGTCGCTGACGCGAGACCGCGGCGATGCGCTGCAGGGCTTGCGGAAAGCGGTGGCGGGCGACGAGGCAGCGCTTTACAACGCCCTGTTGCTGACGCTGCGCGACGCGGCGAAAGTGCCGGGCCGGAAGGTGGTGATCGTCTTCTCGAACGGCCCCGACTCGGCATCGATGGTGGCCCCGGACGATGTGCGCGCGGTGGCCGAGGACGAGGGCATCCCGATCTACGTCATCTCCACAAGCGACTCCAACAAGGACCCGATTTCGACGGGCGTATTCCGGCGGCTCGCCTCGCGCACGGGCGGCAAGAGCTTCTTTGCGAGAACCTGGCAGAAGCAGGTGGAGGCGTTCGAGGCCATCCGCGAGGATTTGGGGAATTCGTACACGGTGACCTATTACCCGGCGCCGAACCCAAACGAGGGATTCCGGCGCATTACGGTGGAAATCAAGTCCGATATTGCGAAGAAATACCGGGTGAGCGCGCGTCCCGGATACCGTCCGCGGGCCGGGGCGTAGGGCGAATCCGGACAAACCCGGATGGCGCGCCTGCCCTTCCTCATGCCACACAAAAAGATGGGCTTGGCCTTCGGCGGCGCGTATTGCGCAGGCAGCAGGGGTGAGATTTCTTGTCTCCAGCGGGCGCCAAGGCCGGTCTTTCTGCACGCAAAAGATGGGCGGCAAACTGCGATTGCCTCGGGACTCCCGGGCAAAATGCAATTCGAATTGCAGCCCTGGAAAACGAATGATCGGTGAAGAAGCGCGGCCCGGGAACGGAGATCGCGGCCAAGGCCGCCGGTGTCGAAACACACGAAACCTCCGGCCGCGCCGCGAGCGCGTCCTGTGGCAGCCGTCGGCGGCCCGGGCGCGCCGGGACGGCCTTTGTCCTCCAGATCTGGCTTACTTGATCTTGTACACCGTGTCGGAGATCTTTTCGCGGTGTTGATCGTGGCAGGTGCGGCAGCCGCCTCCGATGGCCCTTCCGGCGCTGGCGTCGCCGGCGGCGACCTTGGCGGCGGCAGCCTGAATCTCGCGGCAGGCCTTCAACGCCACCTCCGAGTTTCTTTTCGCCCAGAAGGCCTCCACTTCCTTGTAGAGCGCCTGCATCCGCTTCGCGCTGGCCTCCACGTCCTGACCGTTGCGGATCTTGTCCTGGAGTTGGCCACTCTCCTTCATCCACTTGACATGCTCCGGAGGCGGATCCTCCAGGGCGGGCAAAACGGCGGGGGCCACAAGGGCAAGGGCGAAAAGAGCACAAGCAGTCTTCATAGGGCACAGTCTACAACAGAAGCGGGCCCGCCTTCTGATCCGCTGAAGCAAGGCATCGCCGGCGCGCCCGAATCGCGGTTCGAGGCCTGAAGGCCTTGGCTGAAACCGCCGCGGGCGCCAGACTCCACGGCGGAAAGCCGGAAAGGGTGTCTCGGCGAGAGTCTGAGGGGCCTTGTCAAACGTAAAGGCGCCCTCCCCGCTGCCGGGGAGGGCGCCTGGTTGTCGCTCAAGCCGCGGTCAGAAGTAGAACTTCAGACCGAACTGAATATTGCGCGGCGCCTGCACTTGGGCGGTGACTGCGCCAAAGGTGGCAGGCGAGGCGAGGCTGGCCCCCGGGGGCGCCCAGCTCACGTGGTTCAGCACGTTGAAGAACTCCGTGCGGAAGTCGAAGTACTTCGACTCGGTGACGTAGAACTTCTTGCCGATGGAGAAGTCCATCGAGAAGAAGCTGGGCGCCTGCTCGGTGCCGATGCTGGCGGTGCCGAACAAGCCATCGCCCGGGTTGCCGTAGGGGCACTTGCCGTCATCGACGCCCGCAGGGCAGAAGAACGCGGTGCGGGCGGCGGTGTCGGTGGGCAGCCCGAAGAAGTTGTCGACGTTGACGAGCGACTCGTTCTTGACGAGCTGGCGGAAGCGGTTGGCGCGGACATTGCCGCGGACAGCCTGGCTGGTCCGGTCGATGGCGCGGACCGTGATCGGGAAGCCGCTGTGGGCAAGAACCATCGAGTTGATGTTCCAGCCGCCCAGCAGCAGATCGGCCGCCTTGGGCATGTCCGAACCGAACTTCTTGCCTTTGCCAAAGGGCAACTCGTACAAGCCGCCGATGCTCAGATTGTGGCGCGCGTCGAAAAACGCCCGGCCGCGGTTGGAACGGCGGTCATAGGCGTTCTGCCAGTAGGCGCCTTCGCCCTGGGTAAACGCGCTGCCGTAGTAGCCGAGGTTGTCGGTGAGCGTCTTGCCGAAGGTGTAGCTGGCCAGCAACTCCAGGCCCGCCGTGTAACGGCGGCGCGCCGAAAGCTGGAGCGAATGATAGTCCATCGTGGCCGACGATTCCGTGCGCGCGATGTTGCCGAGGTTCGGCAGCTTGTTGATCAGCGGGCGGCGGAGATTCAGGTTCGGCCAGGTGGACACGGGGCCGGTGCCGGGCAGCGGCTGGTTGGCCTCGACGGGCGCCACCAGGTGGGTGCCCTTCTGGCCCACATAGCCGGCAGAAATCGACGTGGCGTTGTCGATCTGGTATTCCAGCGTGAAGTTGACCTGTGAGGTCGTCTGCGGGCGCAGGTCAAGATCCCAGGCGCGGCCTTGCAACTGCGGAGTGACTGTGCCCGCCGGACGCGGCATGTCAAGCCGCAGGTCGGCGGTGACGACGTCGGCGAACCCGCTGCGGATGGAACCCGGCGAGTTGACGTCGTAGTTGAAGTTGGTCTCGATGAAGAACGGCGGATTCAGCGGCAGGCGAAGGTTCGCTCCGGTGCCTTCCATGAAGCTCATGTAGGCCCAGCCGGCGCGCATCACCAGCTTGTTGTTCAGAATGCCCGGCGTCCAGGCGAAGCCGATGCGCGGCATCCACTGATTCTTGTACGGGCGGTAGAGCGCGCGGCTGTTGCCGTTCTTGCCGGCATAGAGCAGTTCGCCAGTGTAGGTGTTGACGTTCACCTGGCGGTCGGCCACCTCGTAAATCGGCTGCATGTACTCGTACCGCAGGCCGACGTTCAAGGTGAAGTTCGGCCTCAATTTCCAGTCATCCTGGATGAAGAACGCCGAGCGCCAGAAGCGGTGGCCCCAGGTGCCGGTGGCCGAGCCGCGGCCCTTCGAAGCAAGCTGGTCGAGCAGGAAGTCGGCGTAATCGAGGCCCGTGTAGGTGCCGTTGTAGCTGAACAGGCCGAGCACGCCGTTGTTGCCCGAGTAATACCGGTTCTGCTGATAGCGCATGAACTGCCCGCCCATCTTGATGAGCTGGCGGCCCTTCTGCCAGGTCAGGTTGTCGTAGTAGGTGTACTTGTTGTCAGCGGTGTTGGAGAAGATGCCGCTGGCGCCGACCGAGGTGAGGCCGCTGCCGAGGCTCACCGAGCTGAGTCCTGCCACGGACTGGCCGCCCGGGATGCCGAACGTCTGGTTGCCGTTCATGCCGAGCTTGCCGGACCAGTCGATGGTGGTGTCCTTGATGATGATGCGCGAGAAGCCGACGCGGGCTTCATTCACGATGGTCGGCGAGAAAGTGCGAACCCAGTTGATGACGCCGGAGCGCGTGGGCCCGAGCTGTCCGCTGGTCATGTTGACGGGCAGCGCCGTGCGGCTGCCGACGCTTTCGTACTCGCCCCAGGAGAAGCGGCCGGACAGGTTGTCCTTGTCGCTGAGACGGTAGTCAAGCTTGGCATCGCCCTGGTGGTTCTTCAGTTTGCTGGCCGAGGACGCGGCATAGTTGCCGCCGACGCCGAGCGCGCCCGCGCCCGCCTGGTTGGGCAGCGGATACAGGTCGGGGCTGGAAAAGAGCTTCAGCGCCACCGGGTTGACGATGCGCGCCTGCGGGATCTGCTTGTCAGGGAATGGCGCCCCGTTGGCAAGCGGGTCGCGGATCACGTTCGGGAACTGGCGAAGATCGCCCTGGCGCCAGGCCTGAGGCGCGACGCTGGCCGAGGCCGGCCCGCTGGCGCGCTGTTCGGTGCCTTCGTAATTGACGAAGAAAAACGCCTTGTCGCGCTGGATCGGCCCGCCGAGGGTGCCGCCGAAGATGTTGCGCTTGAAGCCGGTGCGCTTGGAGGTGTTGACGTTACGGTTGCGGAAGAAGCCGTTGGCGTCGAGTTTCTCGTTGCGGAGAAACTCGAAGACGTTGCCGCGGAACTGGTTGGTGCCGCTCTTCATGGTGAGCATCACCGTCGCGCCGCCGGCGTTGCCGTAGTCGGCGCCCATATTGCCCGTCAGCACTTTGACTTCTTCGAGCGCATCCACGTTGGGCGAGTAGCCGACGCGGTTGTCGATCGAGTCGTTGACGTCGATGCCGTCGAGCATGAAGTTGTTGGTCTGCTCGCGGTTGCCGTTGACATACGGGCGCGCGCCGAAGCGGTTGTTGGTGGCTTCCGGGTTGGGCGAGACCGCGCCGGGGATCAGCAGCGTCATCGCCACGAAGTTGCGGCCCTTCAGCGGCAGCGACGTCAGCTTCTGCGATGACAGCGTATCGCCCGTCTGCGTGGATTCCGTTTGCAGAATGGGCGCGATGTCGCGGACCTCCACGGTCTGCGTCGTGTCGCCCACTTCGAGCTTCACGTCCACGCGCGCCGTCTGGTTGACCTCGAGTTTGAACGGCCCCAGGGTGCTGCGCTTGAATCCCTGCGCAGTCACAGTCAGAGTGTAATCCCCGACAGGCAGGAACAGCAGGTTGTAAACGCCTGCCTCGTTCGTCTGCGTGTCGTAGGTCAGGTTCGTCGCCGTATTGGTCGCCGTCACGCGGACATTGGGCACGATTGCGCCCGAAGGATCGGTGACGGTGCCCGTAATGGCGCCAGTGATGGTCTGCCCGCTGGCGGACACGGCCAGGAGCGTGAATAGCAAAAACAAGGTGGTAGCGAGTTGTTTTGTTGACATAGTGAAATCTACCCCTGCATGAATGAATCTTAGCATTCCGCCACATCGAGGGCAAGCAAAGTTAACGTTTTGTTAAATCGGCCCCCTGATGGCGCGAGACTTTCTTCAGGATGACCGGATCCGTTGGGCAGTTGCAAGAATTGCTTCTGACGCATCTTCCGGCCTGGCCGCCGATGCTGTCAACGGACCGGGATTTCAGCTACGAGATGCACTTGATCGGCGGCGACATTCTCAAGCGTCTGGCGCGCGCCGGAGGGCCAGCGGATCTCGACGCGCCGGGCGGAAGCAGCCGGCCCGAGCCCGAAATGCACCCGCGGGTCCGAGCTGGCCGCGTAGCCTGTGGAAGTGGTGGCGTGGTTGTGAAGGACGCGCCCGCCGGCAGTCTCGACGCGGATCGAGGCGCCAATCCCCATCCGGTTCGATTTGCGCCCCTCAAGCTGGAACAGGAGCCAGTGATTGCCGTTGCGCGTGACGTTGCGGAACAGCTTCACCTGGCCGTTCAGCACGGTGACAACGGCATCGATGCGCCCGTCGTTGTCGATGTCGCCGAAAGCGGCGCCGCGGTGGGCGGCCGGCATCCGGAACTCCGCACCCGCGCCGGATGACACGTCTTCAAACCGGACGGGCTTGCCGCCGAGGTTTCGGAACACCGAATTCGGCTCGGGATAGGGGCGGGAGTTGATCTGCTCGACGTTGTCGAGCACGTTGGAACGGGCCACGAACAGGTCCTTCCAGCCATCGTTGTCGAGATCGGCGATGAAATTGGACCAGCCGGACAGCGGCCGCGTGAGCCGCGCCAGCCCCGAAGTGCGGGTGGCTTCGAAAAAGCCTCCCTGGGCGCCGAGAAACAGGGGAAAGGTCTCGTATTCGAGCGCCGTGTGCCAGATGTCAGGCCGGCCGTCGTTGTCGACGTCGCGGAAATCGGCGCCCATGCCGGACAGCACGCGCGAATCCTCGGTCATCGACACGCCGAGCGCGAGGGCGGACTCCTCGAACCGCTTCCCCCCGATGTTGCGGAAGAAGAAGTTGGGCATGGTGTCGTTGGCAACAAAGACGTCCGTGTAGCCGTCGCCGTCAAAGTCGGCGAAGGCGGCGCCCATGCCCTTGCCGAAGTGCCGCGCAATGCCGGTCTGCGCGGAAACGTCCGTGAAGGTCCCGTCGCCATTGTTGCGGTAGAGCGTGTTCGGCAGAGGGTCGTACATCCGCGGGTGGCAGTAGGCGCGGAGCTGCGGCGAGGGGCCGCAGACGGGATCCTTGTTGGGCTCCCAAACGCAGTAGTTCGACAGAAACAGATCCAGCCAGCCGTCGTTGTCGTAATCGAACCAGCCTGCCGCCACGGTCCACATCTTTCTGCCGTTATGCACGCCGCCTGCCACGCCTGCCTTCCGCGTCACATCGGTGAATGTACCGTCCCCGTTGTTGCGGTAGAGCTGATTCTCGTTCACATTGGCCACGTACAGGTCAGGCCAGCCGTCGTTGTCGTAGTCGCCCGCGGCCGCGCCCATGCCGTAACCCGAGCCCGCCACTCCGGCCTTGTCCGTCACGTCGGTGAAGGTGAGATCGCCGTTGTTGCGGAACAGCCGGTTCGAGTACTTCGGGAACTCCTTGGCAAGCGAGGGGATCGCGGCGCCGTTGACCAGATAGATGTCCAGCCAGCCGTCGCGGTTGTAGTCGAGCAGCGCCACGCCGGCCAGCATCGTCTCCGGCTGGTTCTTGTTTGGCGTCGGACAAGAATCGGCGCGAAAATGAAGCCCCGCCTTTTCGGCGATCTCCTCGAAGACGATGGGCCCGCCGGCGGGCTGCGCGAGCAAGAGCACGGTCAGGATGGAGGCCCATGGCTTCATCGGCGTGGATCGCCGCCCAGTTTACTGCCGCTGGCGCGAGGCTGGCAATCGGCGGCATAGTGGTGGACATGGGATTTGCCTCCGCCGTGCTGCTCGCGGGACTGCTGCTGCAGGCTTCGACACCGAAGCCTCCCGCGGCCAAGCCTGCCGCCCGAGCCACGGCGCAGGGCGTGGAGCAGTTGATGAGAGACGGCGAGGCGGCGCGCGCCGCGGAGCTGCTCGATGAAGCCATCCGCATTTACAGCGAAGCCGTCAAACTGGCGCCGCGGCGGGCCGAGGCGTGGTGGTATCTGGGACTGGCTTATTACGACAAGGACAACTACGCCGAGGCCGAGCGCGCCTTCGCCCGGCTGGCGGTGCTCGATCCGGCCAACGGAGCGGCGTTGGCCATGCTGGGCCTCGCCGAGTATCAAAACGGCAAGCTCGCCGCCGCGCTGAAACACCTGCTGGCCGCGAAGACCGCGCGCCAGCCGCTCCCGCCCGGTTCGGAGATGGATACCGTGGCGCGCTTCCATCTCATCGCCCTCTTGAACTGGGCCCGGCAGCACGATCTGGCGAGCGTGCTGTTGCAGGAGTTTGCCAAGGAGAAGCAGGAAACGCCGATGCTGGCCGAAGCCACGGGCATCAACCTGTTGCGGCTGCCGCATCTGCCTGGCAAGGTGCCGAAGGAGGACGCGGAAGCGGTGCAACTGGCCGGGCGCGCCGTGCTGCTGGCCTGGAAGGGCAAGCACGACGAGGCGCGCCGGTTGGGCGAAACGCTGGTGGCGCGGTACGGCAACCGCGCCAACGCCCACTACACTCTGGGCTACGTCCACCTGATGGCCGCCAACGAAGACGCCATGGCGGCGGAGATGGAGAAGGAGATCGCGGCTGCGCCCGGCAACGTGCCCGCGCGACTGCAACTGGCCAACTACTGGATGAAGCAGGGCGAGGCGGAAAAGGGTTTGCCTTACGCCCGGCAGGCGGTGGAGCTGGAGCCGGAGCAGTTCATGACGCACCAGATGCTGGGCCGGCTGCTGCTGGATCTGGGGCAGGTGAAGGAGTCGATCGCCGCGCTCGAGCGGGCCGTGCAGCTTGCGCCCGAGTGCCTCCTGTGCCACTCCGTGCTGGCCAACGCCTACGCACGCGACGGCCGCGCCGCCGATGCCGAGAAGCAACTCAAAATCCGCGCGGAAATTGCGAAACAAAGCGAAGCGCTGCGAGGCGGAGCGGGAGCTGCCAAATGAAGCTCCGGGTGTGGGCCGTCCTGCTCGCCGTTCTGTCGCCGGCGCAAGAGCCGCCCGTGTTCCGCTCCACGGCCGAGGAAGTGCTGGTGGATTTCGTCGTGCGCGACCGGCGAGGGCGCCAGGTGGCGGGCCTGCGTCCGGATGAGGTCGAGATCCTCGAAGAGGGCGTGCCCCAGGCGCTGAAGGTGCTGCGGCGGATCGAAGGACTCCAGGCCACCGAATGGCAGCCCGGCGGGCAGCAGACCGCGCGGCAGCTCGACCCCAACCGCAATGTGAAGCTGGTGCTGCTTGTCTTCGACCAGCTCAGCACGGAGGGCCGCGCCATGGCTCGTCGCGCGGTGGAGGATCTCATGCGGCTGGGCATTCCTCCGAACACCTTTTACGCGGTCGTGCAACTGGACCCCTCGTTCCGCATCGTGCAGCCGTTCACCAACGAGCCGTATCTGGTGAAGTGGGCCGCGGAGCGCGTCACGGGCGTCAAGGGCGCGCGCAGTGAAGGCGCGCCGGCCATTGGCCAGGGCACGCGCGAGGCGACCTCCGGCGATTACGCCGCCTCCGCCATGGCGGCAGCGGTAGCGGAGATGGAGAGCCGCGCAGCGGAGCTGGAGCGCGAACAGCGCGGCGCGGCGGCCTTCAACGGCCTGCTGTCGATGGTGCTCGGCTTGCGGAGGCTGGAGGGGCGCAAGAACGCGATCCTGTTCAGCGAAGGCATCGCCGGCGCCGGCGCCCTGGCCCGTACCGTGATCGCGCAAGCCAACCGCAACAACGTCGCGTTCTACACGATCGACGCCCGCGGGCTGCGCGCCGGCCAAGTCATGCCGGCTTCGGATCCCTCCCTGCCGCCGGCGGCCGTTGCCGCTCGCGCTCCGCTGCTGGAAGAACTCGCTGTGGAGACTGGCGGGCTGGCCATCGCTGGCACCAATGATCTGCGGTCGCCGCTGCGGCAGGCGGCCGAAGACGCCGGCGCTTATTACCTGGCCAGCTACACGCCGCAGAACACGCATTGGGACGGCAAGTTCCGCCGGCTCGAAGTGCGCGTCAAGCGGCCCGGCGTGCAGGTGCAGGCGCGCAGCGGCTACTTCGCGCTGCCGCCGGGCATGCAGGCGCTGCTGTTTCCGCATGAGGTGCCGCTGCTGCGGGCGCTGAGCGCGAACCCGGCGCCGAAACAGGTCGGCTACCGCGCCGGCATGTTGCGCTTCGGCCCGGCGCCGCAGGGCAAAGTGCAGTGCGCGTTCCAGATCGAGATCCCGATCCGCGAACTGAGCGTGCGGCGCAACGAGGCCGCGGGCACGTATGACGTGCACGCTTCGTTCCTCGTGTTTGTGAAGGATGCGCAAGGGCAGGCCGTGCGCAAGGCCACGCGCGACGTGCCGTTCTCCGGGCCGCTCGACAAGCTGGCGGCCTTTCAGGCGGGCGACTTCATTTACAACGACCACTTCCCGCTCCCGCCCGGCCGTTACATCATGGAAAGCGCCGTCGCGGACCGGCTGGGCGAGCGCGTTGGCGCCAAGCGTGTCGCCTTTGTCGTGCCCGGCGTGCGGGAAGGCGTCCCGGCGCTGAGCAGCATCGTGCTGGCAAAGCGCGTGGAGCCGAACCCGCCGGAAGAGGTTCGTTACGGCGAAGGCGACGATCGGGGACCGAACCCGCTGCGGTTCCGCGGCGGCATGGTGACTCCCATGCTGGAAAATACAGTCCGGGACCGCCTCGGCGTTTACTTCACCGTGCATGCGCCGCCCGGCGGCAGGCCTGCGGCGGTGATCGAGATTCTGAAAGACGGGGCCGTGCTGTCCCGGGCCGAGGCGGAGTTGATCGAAGAGGAGGGGCGCTTCACCGCCTTCGCCGTCGCTCCGCTCGGCGAAGCGCAGCCGGGCGATTACGAAGTGCGCGTGACGGTCTCCGCCGGGGGCAGGACAGTGGCCGAGACGCGCGGCTTCTCCGTCGCTCCATAAGCGCGGTGCATCACCCGCCGGCGGGCTCGGCGAGCAGGGAGCGCACGGCGGCGGTGAGCGAGGAGGGCGTCAGCGGCGCGTCGAGAACTGCCTCGCCCTGCCGCAGGGCGGCGGTCTCCTCCGCAGTGAAATCAGAAAACAGCATCAGCGCGCGCAGGCGCGGGAACTGCTCCCGCAAGCGCCGCGCCAGCCCGAGTCCGTCGATGCCCGGCGTGCGCAGATCGATGAGCAGCAGCGAGAAGGCATCGTCTTCGCCGGCGTCGTCGAGGAGCCGGGAGAGCCCCTGCTCGTCGGGAGCAAAGTCCACTTCATAGCCCGCCTGCCGCAACGCGAGTCCGATGAACTCTCCCGTCTGCGGGTGGTGGTCGAGCACCAGCACGCGCCCGGAAGCGCCGCGCGCACCGCCGGGCTCTCCCTGCGGCGGCAGCGCGCCTTCCGCCGATGGCAGCAAAATGCGGAACGCCGTGCCCGAGCCGGGTTCGCTGCTCACCGTGATCCAGCCGCCGCTCTGCCGCACGATGCCATACACGGACGCCAGCCCCAAGCCGGTCCCCTTCCCCTCGGGTTTCGTGGTGAAGAACGGCTCGAAGATCCGGCGGCGCGTCTGCTCGTCCATGCCGGAGCCATCGTCGGAGACCAGCAGCTCCACGTAACGCCCGGGTGAGATTTGTTCGCCGGAAGTCCCCGAAAACTCGCGCATCAGAAGCGCGGCGGTGCGGATGCGGAAGCGGCCGCCGCGCGGCATCGCGTCCCGCGCGTTGGCGGCGAGGTTGATCAGCACCTGTTCGAGCTGCATCGGATCGGCGTGGACCAGGCAGACGGAATCGGCCAGCTCAAGCAGAAGCTCCACGCGGTCGCCCAGCACAGGCTTCAGCAGCCCCTGGCTTTCCCGCACGAGCTGGTTGAGATCGAACAGGCGCGGCGTGAGGATCTGCTTGCGGCTGAATGCCAGCAACTGCCGCGTCAGCTCCGCGGCGCGCTCGCCGGCCCGCTGGATTTCGCGCACGTGCTGGTAGCGCGGATCCTCGGCGGGCAGCGCCCCGGCCAGCAACTGGCTGTAGCCGTTGATCACGGTGAGCAGGTTGTTGAAGTCGTGCGCCACGCCGCCGGCCAGCGTGCCCACGGACTCCATGCGCTGCATCTGCCGCAGCAACTCCTCGGTATGCTTCAGCTCCGTGATGTCCTGCACCATGCCGGCCACGCGGGGCCGGCCGTCCGGCCCGGCGGTCCACTCGCCCGTGCTGCGCAAGTGGCGCTCCACGCCGCCGGGCAATTGCACGCGGAACTCGAGCACGCGGCTCTGGCGGCGGGCGTCGCTGGCGCGGACAATGGCCTCCACGCGTGGCCGGTCGGCGGGATGGATGAAAGAGAGGAACGTATCGTAGGAAGGCTTCACCGTCTTCGGGTCAACGCCGAAGATCCGGTATACCTCATCCGACCATGTGAGCGCCCCGGTGGCCGGATCCCGGCTCCACAGGCCGATGTTTGCGGTGCGCTGGGCGCGCTGCAGCGTCTCGCGGCTCTCCTTCAGGTCGCTTTCCGCCCGGCGGCGCCTCCAGATGTTGACGACCAGAACCGCGATGGTCGCCATCTGGAGCAGGACCAGCGCCAGGCCGGCCCAGATGAGCTGGCGGTCTGCCGCCGACAGCGCGCGCCAGCCGCCTGTCTCGCCGAGCAGATCCGCGTCGCGCGGCAGTAACGACCGCGGGATGCCCCATCGCTCAGCGACGCGGTCGTCGATGACGAGCCGGATGTTGCCTTGCTCGCGCAGCGGGATGGCGGCCGGCAAAACGCCGTGCAGGACTTCCAGCGCCATGCGGCCGGCCATCTCCCCGTGCGCAAATCCGGCGCTGGTATTGCCCGCCAGAATGCCCTGTCCGAGCACTCTCACGTGAGGGCTGATCACCGGCGCCGCACTCGCTTTGGCCACCTGTGCGGCCACCCAGCGCGGACTCACGGGATTGCCGCCGGAGTCAATGGTGAAATGCGTGAGGACGACGAGAGCGTCTGGAGGCAGGGCGCGCAACTGCCGGAGTATCTCTTCCACCGGGAGGCGTGATCCGTCCAGGAACCGGAATTGCAGCCACTGGCGCGCCTCGCTGATCTGCCGGTAGAATTCCCGGTGCTCGAACCCGGTGGGCGAATTGTCCGTGATCACCACCACCGTCTGCGTGCCGGGCAGGAACACCAGAGCGGCGTCCAGAAAGTCTGACGACTTGGAAATCTCCTGGATGCCGGTGAAACGCTCGCGGGGCAATCGAAGGATCAGATCCCTGGAGCCGACGCCGCAGTAAACCACGGGTGTGCGCTTGAGCGAGGGAGGCGCCGCTTCCAGAAGGTACTCCACTGCGGCGTCGTCGCAGGCGATCACCAGGTCGAAGCGCTTGCCTGCGTATCGATTCGACAGCACGTGGTTCATCCAGTCCCACGCTTCCTTTTTCGTCCAGCGGCGCGAATCGAGGTACTCCGTCCATGCGGCCACATGGAAAGACCGGTCTTCCAGCGCCGATTTCAGCCCCAGCGTGACTTCCGAGGACCAGTTGTAGGAGGGATCGTAGGAATGGAGAATCAGGACGTCGGCGCGGCGCTCGGGCGCGGGCGACTGGCCGGCGGCAACCCACGCGGCCGGGACCAATGCCAACAGGAGCGCAGACTTTCGCCGCAGGAGGCCCACGGCCCACGGCTGCCTCGCCTGTTGCACGGTCTTTTCATCATAACCATGAATGCATGGTGCGGGCGGGCCGTGCGGGGCCTTTCACGCCTCTGACGCCTCCCCGCCGTGATGGTGCAGCTCGAAATCCGCATCCACCGGCTTTCGCCCGCGGAAGCCTTCCTCGGTTCCGTGCCACCAGGCGATGTCGGGCTCGCCCATTCGCCAGCACAGCAGCACCTCGCGCCCGCGGTAGACAGTAGGAAAATCCACCAGCCCCATCTCGAGATCCTTGACCTGCACGCCCAGAGCCTGCAGCTTTTCCATGGCTGCTTCCAGTGCCGCGCCGGCTTCCCGAACTTGCCCGTGCCAGCGCGCGGCATCCTGCATGTCGAGCGAGACCCCGCCCAGCAATTGCGCGCGGGCCGAGAACTCCGCCACGGACTGCCGCACCCGTTCCAGTTCCTCGCGGGCGCGCATGGCTTCCCTCAACCGGACTCGCACCTCCGGCAGGATCCGCCGCGCAGACTGCAACGTGAAGCGTTCGTGCATCCCGTCCCCTCTCACATCCAGATTGCCACCGCTGTCCGGCTGATGGAGAACCGATCGCCTTGTCTGAGAGGCGGTTTCACCTGTCCCGCTCAACCCGGATAAGGTCCCGTTCGCTCTTCCAACCGGACCGCCCGGCAGAAGCGCTGGCCTTGCGGGTAGCGGGAGGGCACAATGAGGGGCAGGGATGTTGCTGAGAATTTTATCCCAATTAGCCGGTCTGTTTCTTTTCTGCGCCGTTCTTTCCGCACAGGCTCCGGGCGGCGGGGTGATCGAGGGCAAAGTGACGTTCGCCGGCAGCGGCGAGCCGCTCCGCGGCGCCACCGTGCTGCTGACGCCCGGAGGCAAGATCGTGGAGAGCGACGCGGAAGGACGATACCGTTTTGCGAACGTGGCGCCGGGCGAGTACGCGCTGCTGGCGCACGTGCACGCGCTGGTAGACGAGCGAAAAACGGTGCGGGTGGCGGCGGGCGAGACGGCGCGCGTGGATTTCGCGCTGACGCTCAGCCCGATGCGGGAATCGCTGACCGTGACGGCCTCCGGGCACGAACAGACCACTGCGGAAGCGTTTCTTA
>Ga0272446_1002167_pt1 | contig 27346 bp, 24 predicted proteins | sample YNPCB0061_FD_194587 | JGI IMG/M metagenome (GOLD analysis project Ga0272446, IMG submission 194587) | Hot spring microbial mat communities from Yellowstone National Park, WY, United States - YNP-CB-006-1 | ecosystem: Environmental > Aquatic > Thermal springs > Hot (42-90C) > Sediment | place...
GACGCAACACGTATATAATGGCTGGTGGCAGGTTACGCATGACTCCTCCCTTCCTGGTCGTTGGGTTTGAGTCAAGCGTACCCTGCTTTCTTCTGATTGTCTACCAAATGGACAAAGTCGAGCTCAGGACTTACGCATTTAGCTCAGCAACCTTCCGGGAAGCTCTCAGCTTCCCGGAAGGTGACACACCAGAATCTACGTAAGCCCAACATCTATGAAATGGCCGATCGATGAAAATTTACCGAAATCTCACACAAATCAAGAAAAAAGAGAGTATGGGACGCCGCTTCAGCCTGGCTGGTCTGGCAATCCTCTTTGTTGGCTTGCTGGCAAGTTTTGTGCCGAGCTGGATTCCGCCTGAGCCGATTCAACCGGGCTTCAACGGCTTTCTCCAACAATACTGGTCATGGATCAGCTTTGCGGCGCTGGCGATCGGCTTCATGCTCGCCAGCATCGGCAGCTACTACATCAATCGCTTTGCACGGCGACGCTGGCCCGGCAGCCGCTTCTTCGAGCGCCCGGATGAGGTGCTGGAGCGCGCAATGAAGGGGTTCGACGACAAATACAGCTACTTTGCCATGAGCCTGCCCGTTGGCTATGCCCTGGCTGGGCCTAATGGCGTCACCGTCTTTGCCGTGCGCTCCGATAAGGGGCGCGTTGTCGTCAACGGCGACAAGTGGCGTGAACCCTTCAGCTTTGGCCGCATCTTCACCATTTTCGCGCGTGAGGGCGTCGGCAATCCCGCCGCCGATCTGGAGGAGCAGAAACAAAAGATTCGCGAGTTGCTCGGCCAGACGGCGGGAAGCGACGATCCGCAGGCGCCGATCGAGGGCGTTGCGATCTTCCTCAATCAAGAAATCCAGCTCGAATTGAACAACCCCACCGTGCCCGTGCTGCGCGCCGATCAGCTCAAAGATTACGTGCGGGCGCGCGCCAAAGAAGTCAGGCTCTCCAATGCCGCCGTGCGCATCCTGAGCGAGCGGTTGGTGGAAAAGGCGACTTATCAAGAGGTTGCAGAGGAGGGGTAGTGCAGCCGCAGCGCTCGCATTGCGACGGTGGCGTCTGCAGGGTGTAATGTTCTATCTCTTTCTGGCTTTCCTGCTCGCTTTGTCTGGTGTTGTCCTCTTTCTCTGGGGACAACGCCAGCAGCGAGCGGCGGGCGCGCCATTGGGGCGGGTCGCCTACCAGGACACTGGCGCCGAACAAGTCGTGGCGCAGCCGCTGATCAGCCAGCGCTACAGGCTGATCGGCAAGCCCGATTACCTGGTGGAGACAACGCACGCTGGCCGGCGCACGTTGATCCCGGTCGAGGTGAAGAGTCGCCGCATGCCCTCTTTGCCGCTTGAACCGCACATACTGCAACTTGCGACGTATTGCCTGATTTTGGAAGATCTGTACGGCGCGCCGCCGCCACACGGCGTGTTGCGCTACGCCGACGGCGCCTTCACCGTTCCCTACACAGCGGAACTGCGACGCGCCGTGCTCGAAGCCGCCGATAACATCCGCGCCGGCCGCTCAGCACGCGATATGCCGCGCAGCCATCGCGTGCCGGTGCGTTGCCTGCATTGTGGCTACCAGACTGCGTGCGGTGACCGCTGGCGGTTGCGGGCATGAAGCGCACTGAAGCGCCTGGAGGCTGCCCGCCCCTGTAGCCTCAATCTTCCAGCGCCAGTGTGTACGACTGAAAGACCTTGTTGTCCGGGTCACGCACAAAGAGCACCATCTGTCGGTTGACGAGGGCGCGGCGATACTGCATCTCGACGTGGCGGCGCGACGCCGCATCCAGCACCATCACGAACTCCTCGAATGGGTAGGCGCCGATTTCAGCGTTTTGCACATCCAGCAGCATGATCGGCTGCTGTTCGGCGAAGCGATTGTACGTTTCGGCAATCGCCGGCCACTGTTGTTGGATCAAGTCGAGATAGGGATCAGTCGCCATTCAGGTGCTCTCCTCGCTTATTGTGGGCGGATGCCGCCGCGCCGAAACTCGAAGCGCCACAAGCTATAAACGCACAGCCCGAAGATGACAAAGGCCACGACAAACGCCTCGCCAAAGGTCGCCTGCGACACAAAGACTGCCGCCAGCCCAAACGCACAGCAGATCAGATAGCAGACCAGCACAGCCTCGCGTCGGCTGCCCAGCAAAAGGGCCAGGCGGTGGCTGATGTGATCTTTGCCGGGCGTGGTCAGCGGATTCTTGCCGCGCCGCAGCCGGCTCACAAAGACCAGGCTGGTGTCGAAGATCGGCAGCCCCAGCACCAGCAGCGGGATCATCCAGGTGACGGCAGTGCTGTTGCTGGGAAAACGCAGCTTGATCGCCACTGCCGCCAGCATGAAACCGAGAAAGAGGCTGCCGGCGTCGCCCATGAAGATATGCGCCGGGTTCCAGTTGTAGATGAGAAAGCCAGCGCACGCGCCAGCCAATGCCGCCGCCAGCGCACCCACCAGGTATTGATCGCTCAACGCCGCCAGCAGAGTGAAGAAGATAGCGGCGATCATTGCCACGCCGCCGCTCAGTCCATCCATGTTGTCGAGCAAGTTGAGGGCATTGGTGATCCCGACCACCCACACGACAGTGATCAGGATGTCCAGCCACCCGCCGAATAGTTGCACCTGTACGCCAGAGTAGACCAGGACGCCCGCTGCCAATATCTGGCCGAACAGCTTGACGTAACTGCCCAGTCCCCAGCGATCGTCAAGCACGCCCATGAAGCTCATCAACGTGGCGCCGATGAAGATGCCCACCGTCTGATTGACATAGTCACGATCGCCAAAAAAGATCAGCACCAGGATGAACGCCAGATAGATTGCGGCGCCCCCCAGGAGCGGCACCGGTGAGCTGTGAATCTTGCGCGCCGAGGGCTTGTCCACCGTGCCAGTGTGCAGCGCCACGCGGCGCATCACAGGCACAGCCCCCACTGCCAACAGCAGGGCGCTGGCGCCGATCAGCAGAAATGCGGTCAAAGGTAAGGTGTCGGGCATGTTGAGCTTCTCAGCCGCCCGCCTGGGCGATCAATGCGTCGATGGCGGCTTGCTGCTCGGCGGGCGCCAACGCTTTGGCTTGTTGGAATAGGGGCAATGCCTCTTGGGAGCGCGCCAGCTTCAGCAACGCCATCCCCGCGTCCAACATATATTGATAGTTCGTCGGATCAAGCGCCATCAACGTCTGCGTCACCTCCAATACCTTCGCCTGATCTCCTCGCACGGCATAGAGCGAACTGAGGGAGCGCAACGTGTTGACATCGTTGGGCAGGAGCTGGCGCACTTCCTCCAGCTCGCGCAGGAGCGCCTCGGTGTCGCCCTGCTTTTGGTGCAGCTCGGCGGCGAGTTGATGCAGTCCGGCCAGTTCTTCGGGGCTGGCGGCGGCGCTGGCGTCAATAGCGGCCTGCACGTAAGTCAGCGCTTCTTCCACCTTGCCCTGATCGCGGGCGATGATGGCAAGGTTGCGCAACGCCTGCAAGTTGCCGGGCAGCAATTCCAACAACCGTTGGTTGGCGGCAGCGGCGGCGTCCAGGTTTCCCCGACGCGCCTCGACCACACCCAGGTAGCTGAGCAACTGCCCGGTCACAGCCGCATTGCCGCGTGCGCTGAACAACTCGATGCCCTGGTTGAGGATGTCAAGCAGGCGTTCGGTCTGTCCAGTGCGCTCGAAGAAATCGGCGAGGAGCAGATAGGTCTGATCGAACAGTTTGTCCAGGCTGAGGCTGTGCTCGAAGGACGCCAGTGCTTCGTCGTTCTGCCCGGCGGCCAGGAAGGCGTTGCCGCGTTCGTTCCAGAGATGCGCCGCATTCGGACTGAGGGTCACGGCGGTGTTGTACATGGCGATGCTGTCAGCCAACATCTTCTCGCGCATCACCGGATCGTCGGCTGCCAGATCGGCCCAGGTGCGATAGAGGCGCGCCAGGTTGGCGGTGTGGTCGGTGTTGAGCGGGTTGACGCGCTGCGCCTCGCGCAGTACAGTCTCGGCGGCGCGCAGCAGGTCGGTGCGACCAAGCTGCGCGACCGTGTCCGGCGTCAACGCCAGCACGTCGTCGAGCGTCAGCGTCGCGGGCAGCGTCACGGCGCCGGTGGGGGGCGCTTGCTTGGCTTGTTCCAGCAAAGCGCGTCCCAGGAAGAGCATGTAGTGATCTTCCGTTTTGCGCGTTGCCAGCGCCCGCTTGTACAGCTCGACGCTGCTGAGCCAGTTGCCCTGGTTGTCGAATTGTTGTCCCTGTTTGTAGACGATGTCGGCTTTGACCAGGTTGACGTTGACAGTGTAGACCAGGAAGGCGGCGAGCACCCCCGCGGCGACGCCCACCCCAGCAGCCGCCCAGACGCGCCCGACCGCCGGCAGTGTCCGTTCACGCAGCGCCGGCCACGCGTAGACCGCACCCGCCGCAACGACCCAGGTGATGACAATGAAGGTGAAGAAGCCAAAGTGCCCGCCCACGCGCTCCAACTGCATATTGAGGAAAGCCTGGTTGTCGATGCCCGCTGGCGGTGGGATTGGCGCCAATCGCGCCGCCTGAATCAGGCCGTAGATCAGCCAGGCGCCCCACACAACGGCGGCATGCAGCCCCAGCCCGGTCAGCCACCAACTGACGCCAGGTGCGCGGCGCTGCGCCAGCGACTCTTCAGCGAACCCGGTGGTGGCAGCCACCAGCCACGTAAAGAGCATCAGGAAGAAGATCGCCGGACTGCTGGCGCCAGTCTTCGGGTTGAAGAAGATGCTCTCGCCGAGGATGCGCATGGGGTCAGCCAGCCCGCTGGCATTGGTCGAGTAGATGTAGACAAAGGTCAGGAAGATCAAGACGTCCGTGAGCACAGTGAGCGGCAAGCGGGCGGCGCCATGCGTCACACGTGGACGGCGGACAGGTGTAGCGGGCGCACCTTTGCCGGGTTTGCCGCGCTTGCCGGCGGCGCTGATCGTAGTTGTCTCAGCGGCGGGCGCAGGCGCGGCCATCACCAGTTCGGCTGGGACGACGGCGACCAGGCGCATCCCTATCAACATCAGCACGGCGGTGAACAACCAGAAATGGGTGCGCGTGGCGGCGATGGCGATCCCGAAGTGAATTTCCAGATAGTGGGCGACGATGGCGGTGAGCAGCGCGATCACCATCATCAGGCGCGGCAGATCGGCGCGGTCGGGTTTGTCGCCCGCGTGCAGAAACGCAGCCAGCGCCGTATACGCGCCGAAGCCGGTCACAATGCCAAAGGGCAGACCGACGCCCGCCATGCGCAGTTGCCAGCCGTCGGTGGCGATCAAGACCAGTGAACCGATCACACCGCCGGCGGCGACCAGGCCGCCAAAGAGCCAGGAATCGCGATGCCCCCGGATCAAGCCCAGCCAGCGCAACGCCCAGTAGAAAATCGTTACAAAGAGTGCAATGTAGCCGATGAAGCCGAGCAACCCGGTGATGACGATGCTGTCCCATGCCTCGTTGTGTGACCGATCTGGGCTGGCGTTGCGCGCTTCAATCTGCGCCAGCTCAGGCGGGTAGAATGGGTTGAAAGCCACCCACATTGCTTCCGGGCCATAGCCCACCAGGGGACGCAACAGATTAGCGCCATCGGTGCTGCCGTCAGGGAACGTCAAGGGCGCATGTGGCTTCAGCATCTCGGCGGCGCCGCCCCAGATGAGAGTGCGCACCTCAGCCGTACCGCCTTCGGTCTGCAAAACAGTCGCCAGACGCCCGACGAAGGGCGCCTGTTGCAGGAAACTCAAGCCGGGCACATAGTTGGCGGCGAAGATCAAGGCGACAATCACCAGCACACCGCCAATCGCGGCGGCGAGCAGCGCCCGAAAATAGCGGGGCCGCACTGCGCTCACCGTGAGCAAGGCAAAGAGGAAAATGCCCGGCACCCATCCCAACCATGGGCCACGGCTCTGCGTCCAGAAGATGGCGATCGCCTGCACCAATAAAACGAACAGATAGGCGCCGCCCGCCAGGGAAGACTGCCAGTCCTGCGCCTCGGCGTTCGCAGCTTGACCGATGCCCAGCAGGCGCACAAAGCTGGTGAAGACGCGCTCCAGCGTCAAGAAGAACGCCATGATCAGGTAGGCGGCAAGAAAGATGGCGTTGCCGGCGTTGGCGGCGACGCGCGTGGTCACATCGCCGCCCCAGGGCAACGGGTCAAGATTGTAGTGCTGGATCACACCGTAGATGGAGATCGCCAGGCTGGTGATGATGACCGTATGCTGAAACCGCCGCACCTGTTCGGGGCGCCGCAGCGTGGCGGCGGTCAAGCCGGCGATCGTCACATAGGCCAGGAAGCTATAGGTTCCCTGGAGGCGCTGGTAAGAACCGAACCAACTCACGAAACCGGCAACGCTGAACACCGTCGCGAGCACGTACGCCAGGATGACCAGCCCCACAGGCCAGATGAATGGGTTTTGGACAAAGCCGCGCCAGGCGCCGCCGGAGGAGCGTTGCTCTGACGACGCGTCGGCGGCCGGCAACCAGGCGTAGCCGCCATTGACGACCTTAACCAACCACACGGCGATCATCGCCAGGGCAATACTGCGCACCAGGCTGATCTTGTCTGGCTCGAAGACGCGACTGGAAAAAACATTGAAGAACAATGGCGCCAGAATCAGCGCGGCCAGCCAGCCAGCTTCCAGCGCGCCGTCACACCATTGATCGAGTTTGGTTCGATTCCACATCAGTTTCCATGCCTTGTCGACACAACGAACGATGAACGTAGCGAACCGGCGTCACCCCTCGCAACTCGCCCCTCGCCCCTATCTTTAGCGATTGAACCGACTCTCGGTCTCGCGTTTGTCGGGAAAGTCTTCGCGGGCGAGCTGCCAGACAGCGCGCCGCACCGCCGGATCATCGTATAAGGTGCGCGGCAGTTCACTGCGCACAATCTCACGAATTGTCTCGGCATCCAGAGTCATACTCTCTCCGTGTCCTGTCGCCTGGCGCTGGCGACGCCAGCCCAAATCGTAACGTATGGCTTGTGATGGGTCAAGAATGGAGCGACTCTCGATAGACGTCGAGCGTCAAGGCGGCGGTGCGCGCCCAGCTGAACCGCGCCGCCTGCGCCAGCCCGCGCGTGCGCAGTGTCTCGCACAGCGCGGGCGCGTCGAGCAACTGCTCAAGCGCCTCCGCAATAGCCGCTGGGGTGGCAGGGTCGAACAACCGCGCTGCGTCGCCCGCCACCTCTGGCAGACTGGAAACGTTGCTGCACGCCACTGGCGTTCCGCAGGCCATCGCTTCGAGCACCGGCAGGCCAAATCCTTCGTACTGGCTGGGGAAGACAAAGAGGGTGGCGGCGGCGTAGAGCGCCGGCAGATCCGCTTCCGCAACCGGGCCCAGAAAGTGCACGCGCGCGGTCAGGTCGAGCGTGACCGCCGCCTGCTTTGCCTCTGGATAACGCTCATCCCACGCACCGGCGATCACCAGCGGCGGCGCATGCGCTGGCAACTGCGCATAGGCTTGCAGCAGTGCGACGAGATTCTTGTGCGGTTTGTTGATGCCCAGATACAGCACAAAGCGCGGGGGCAGGGCGTAGCGGGCGCGCACAGCAGCGATCGCAGCCGCCGGTTGGGGCTGAAAGCGCGGCTCTGGCGCCAGGGGTGTCGTGATGACGCGCTGGGGCGCCAGCGCAAACGTCGCCAACAGATCACGCCGGGACGCTTCCGAGATGGCGACGATACGCTGCGCAGTGCGCAGCGCCAGGCGCAACGCCACCCGGAAGAGCAGACGCGCCCGCGGCGAGACATAGGCCGGGAAATACAACGGAATCAGGTCATAATGGGTCAAGACCGTCGGCGCCCCCGGCAGATAGGGCATCAGGTAGTATGGACTGTGATAGAGATGCGCGGCGCGATCCGCTATACGCCGCAGCAGCAGCGGCACGCGCCACTGTTGCGTCCACGCAAAGGGGGTGGCCCGGCACGCCACAAACTGCACCGACGCGTCGATCATGGGTGCAAAGCGTTCAGCCTGGGCGGGATTCCCTATCAAGTGCAGGCGTTCGCCGGGCTGCAATTGCATTCGCATCGCCTGCGCCAGGTTGGTGACGTAACGACCGATGCCGGGAAAGTGTGGGGTGGCGGTGCGGACGTCCAGCGAAAAAATCATGGTTGCAGGTCATCGCCTCCGACGTGACGCGCGCTGGCGCAACGCCCTGTTCACGGCCGCTCCAGCGCTTCGCGATAAAAGTCCAACACACGATCGAGCATGACTGTACGCGCAAACTCCTGTTCCACCCGGCGACGCCCGGCCGCCCCCAGTTGCATCCGCAGATCAGGGTGCGCCGCCAGCTGCCGGATCGCCGCCGCCAGCGCCGCCGGGTCGTGCGGCGGGACAACCAGGCCGGTCACGCCGTGCTGATTCACATAAGAGGTGCCAGTGCCCAGCTCCGTGCAGATCACAGGCAGCCCACACGCCATCGCTTCAAGCTGCACAATGCCCAACGTCTCCGCGCGGTTGGTGGAGGGCAGCACAAAGAGATCGGCGGCATGATAGAGCGCCAATACGTCTGCATCGTTCAGTTCGCCCAGAAAGGTGACGCGGTCGGTGACGCCTACTGCCTGCGCCTGTGCGCGCCACGCAGCTTCCATCGGGCCGACGCCGACGATCAGGGCGTGCGCGTCAGGCGCCGCGCGCATGGCCTCAATCAACACATTGATGCCTTTGTAATGGCGCAGCCGCCCCACAAAGAGCAGCAGCGCCTTCCCTGCGTAACGCGCACGCCAGGTTGCAGCCTGTTCCTTCACAGCCGCAGTTGCCGTAAAGCGCGCCAGATCGACGCCAAAGTGGATCACGCGACACCTGGCAGCGTGGCGGCGCAAGAAGGGCGAATCCTGAATATAGACCGGATTGGAGACGGCGATCAGGTCAGCACGGCGCAGCACCTGCCACAGAAAGGGTCGGTACAACGCGCCCAACACGCGCTGCCGCACAATGTCGCTGTGATAAGTCGCCACCAGCCGCTTGCTGCGCCCCAGAAGGAGATGCGCCAATTCACCTGGCGGATACGGCATGTGCAGGTGTGCGATGTCGACGCCCGCCTCCAGCCGCCGCACAGCCGGAAAGAAGGGCAGGCTCACCGGCGCCGACGATACGTTGATCTGCCGCGCGGTCTTGAGCACAGGCACGTCGTCGATGCACTCCGCCACCGTACGGTTGGTGGTGTTGGTGACCAGCACCTGCGTCTCAACGCCACGGGCGCGCAACCCTTCCGCCAGCATTTTGATGTGATTTTCGATGCCGCCAAGCACTGGGAAGTAGTCTTTGTAGAGGTAAAGGACGCGCATCAACCGTCACCCTATCGACCCTGATCGATTTTCGCGCGCAAGAACGCACGCAAGCTGCATACAGCATCGCTATGGTGCGTAGTGTAGCACATCTACCCCAGCCAGTGCTCCTCCTCTCCCACGATCTTGAACTGGCGCGCGCCTCGCGTGCCCGACCAGCCTTGAATGGGGGGCGCAGCCGGGTGCGCAGGCACAGGCAACTGCGGCGCAGACGGCGGCGCCTGTCCTGCCAGTACGATTACGGGGGGCTGGTAGAGCGGCACGCGCTCTTGCGGCGGCTCCGCCCAGCGCGCGTCGTCGACGGGTGCATCTTGCCGCCGGCTACTTGCCAGGATCAGCAGCGAGGCAGGGATGCTTGCCAGCACGCCCAGCACCACGCCGAGCGCCAGCCCGACGGCGTCTGCGCTCAAGCGGCTCCCCAACCGCCAGACGGCGACGCTGCCGACCACAATGATCACGAACACTACGGTCTGTTTCATACCTGTTCCTTTCCGGGCCGACGCCAGCCCGCCTGTGCTGAGGCGGGTCGCTGTGCTTGCCTGGCGCCAATCGCGCGGCATTCCTCATCGCTGATCCACGCCGCCTGAAAGCGCAGCGCCTCACCTTTTGTCACCAACAAAAAGTCGCCGCGCCCGGCCAATTTTTCGGCGCCGCTGTCGGCGATGCCGGTGGCGTGCCGCGCCTCGTCGCGGCTGGCGACGGCGCCCACCAATCGCACCGGGAAATTCGCCTTCATGGCGCTGCCGATGATGCTGGCAGTTGGCTTTTGCGTACACGCCAGCAGATGCACGCCCGCCTCGCGCCCGCGCTGCGCCAGCCGCGCAATGGCCGCCTCGACCACCCTGCCGCCGGTCTGCAGCAAGTCCGCCAGCTCGTCGATCGCCACCACGATCAGCGGTGTGCTGACGTGTTCGCTGTCGCGGCGTTCCATTTCGCGCACCAGCAGCCGCAGTTGCCGCGCCGCCGTCTCCGTGTCTGTAATGACGCCGCCCTCGACATGCGGCAGCCGGCTGAGGGGGGCAAAGCCGCGCCCCTTGGGGTCGATCAGCACCAGCCGCAGCAACTGGGCGTCATTGTTGAGCGCCAACGACGCCAGGATTGTCCGCGCCAGCGCGCTCTTGCCGCTGCCAGTTGTCCCGGCGATCAGGATGTGCACGACATCCGGCGCGGGCAAACGCAACAACAACGGCTGCCCTGCTTCCTCCAGCCCCAGGATGGCTGCGTTTGGCGGCGCCTCCAACGAGGCGTTGAGTTGCAACAGCCGCACCGGCTCCTCCAGCTCGCGGGGCAGTTCGACGTGTACGTACGCGCCGCTGCGCGCAATGCGCACCGCCGTGCAGCCCAGCCCCAGCGCAATCTCTTCCGCCAACGCCACGATGCGGTTGACGCGCACCGAAGGCGCTGGCTGCACACGGAACTGGATGAAACGCGGCGCCACCACTCCCCCCACAACCAGCCCACTTGCCTTGTGTTGTGCTAGAATTGCTTCAATCTGGTCAGCGCTATGTTCCAACCAGGCTCGATCCGGTTTCATGCATAGCTCACCTCCGTGACCACAATTTTATAGAACATATGTTCTAATGTCAAGCAGCTTTTTATGAAAGCGCTGGTATGAGTTCCATGCGACACAATGGCGCAGTCAATTTGCATCGTATCGGTCATCGCCTGTTGGTGGCGGCGCCGGGTGTGGAGGTGGCGGCGGCAACAGGTCAGGTTGTGCTGCACATCGACGCCGGCGGCGCCTTTGGCGACGGCGCGCACCCAACGACGCAGCTTTGTCTGGCGGCGCTGGTGCGCCACGCGCGGCCGGGGGCGCTGATCGACCTGGGCACAGGATCAGGGGTGCTGGCGATTGCGGCGGCAAAGCTGGGCGCGGCGCCGATCCTGGCGGTGGAGATCGACGCTGCGGCGGTGCAGATCGCCCGCGCCAACGTCGCACGCAACGGCGTGGCGGCGAGCGTGCAGGTGGAGCAGGGATCGCTGACCGAAGTTGTCGCAGGCTGCTTTGGGTTGACGCAGGCGCCACTGGTGGTCGCCAATATCCTGGCGCACGTGTTGGTCGATTTCTTTGCGCAAGGGTTAGCGGATGTGGTGACGCCCGGTGGCCTGCTCATTCTCTCTGGCATTCTGCGCACGCAGGGGCCGGAGATTCGGGCGCGGCTGGGCTGGCACGGGCTGACGCAGGTGGCGGAAGAACGCCGCGACGACTGGCTCTGCGTGATCGCACAGCGTGCCGCGCCGCCTTCGATTTGAATCAACTGACTCACTGGAGGACATGGCGCAACCATACCGCCCCGACTTCTTTTGCCTTGGACCCGTGAGCGTGAGGGGGCTTCAAGTTGGCGGCGTCCAGTGCGGGTCACTGCTCCTGGCGTGAGCCAGACCCGCGAGCGTGCTGGCTTTGCCGTGCGTCGTGATCGGTGGTATCGTATGGGTCGCAATGCGCAGCCTGCCTCTCAAAGTAACGCACATGGGCTTCAATAGACCGATGGTGCTCGTGTTGCGAGTTGCGTGTTTCGTGTTGAGTGTAACGTCTCGCTGCGCAGCAAGCGACACGCAACACGCAGCACATGCAAGGCTCTCGAAAGAGCATTACGCGGATGCAGTTGTCGTGCCTGGGAAGGAAAAGCATATGTCCAAAATCTTCGCACATCGCAACGCGCGCCTTGTGGCGCTGGCATTGGTGTTGTTGACGCTGCTGGCGATTATGCCGGCGGCGCCAGTGACGGCTTCACCCCCTGCGCAAAACGCTGGCGGTTTTCTTGTCTTCGGCGGCACAGTCGTGGGCGCGCCGCGCGTCAACGTGCGCGATGCTCCGGGCGTCAATGGGCGCATCCTGGGTAAACTTGCCAATGGCGCACGCGTGGCTGTCGTCGGGCGCAGTGGCAACTGGTATCTGATTCGCTACCCGGCGGCGCCTGTGGGGCTGGCCTGGATCAGCGCCAGCTATGTGCAACTGGACGGACAGAAGCCGCCGGTCGCAGCGCAGCCTACGCCCATGCGTCAGCCAGCCGCGCCGCCGCGGCCACAGCAGACGCCGCAACCCGCCACGCCGACGCTGCCCAACATCCAGGTCGAGGCGCCGTCGCTGGTTGATTTCAACAATGGGCGCTTTCGCTGGCAGTGGTACGGCGACCAGGGGCAGTTGAGCGGCGTGGATTGGTACACCGACATTCTGCTGTTCTACAAGGGCGACAGCGCGCCCTATCGCACCTTTGTGGCAAATCCAGGGGAGGTGGTGCAGGATGGCCCCTTCCTGGCCTGGGGTGAGCCGTTCAACGTGCAGTGCAACACCGAGGCGATCGCGCGCATTGCCGTGCGCGCCAACGGCCAGTTCATCGGCTGGGTCTCTGGGCCAAGCGCGCCGATCGACGTCGGGCCGAAGTGCAGCAGCGGCGGCGGCTCCGGCGGCGGCGGTGGCGGCGGCAACGATGGCGGCTCCGGCGGTGGGGGCGGCGTTGATTACACACCACCGCCAGATGACATTATCGATTGCACCAACCCTGACTGGGCGGACAAGCCAGAGTGTCAGCAATAGCGTATCAATGCGCCGGGGCAATTCCTGTAGAATTGCCCCGGCGCATTGATCTTGCCCCTGATTTTTCTGTTCCGCCACCCCGAGGTGGACTGGGGTGCGTCTCAAGATTTTGGCAGGTCATCGCCTCCAGCGCGAGGTTTTGCACGCCCTGGCTTCTCACGCCGGCGCCCATGCCTTGTCGGCACAGCGAACAATGAAAATAGCGGGCAGGCGTCGCCCCTCGCAACTCGCCCCTCTTTTCAGAAGATCGCGCCGCTGCGAGCGGCGCCTGCGCCGGGGGCGCGCCCTCCTGCCCCTACCCTGACTGCGCCGCCAGCCCGACGCGCACGGCGTAGAGCACCAGTTGGTTGCGGTTCTCGAAGCCCAGCTTTTCCTGGAGGTGCTGGATGTGGGTGCGCACAGTGCTCTCCCCCACCACCAGTTGCGTTGCAATCTCGTGGTTGGTGGCGCCGCTGCCGACCAGGCGAAGGATTTCGCGCTCGCGTGCCGTGAGCGCAGCGGGCAAGGTGTAGCCCGTGGCGATGCGGCGCACCAATGCCCCTGCCATGCGCGGGGTGACGGTGCTGATGCCCTGCGCCACCTGGCGCACGGCGTCGAGCAGGTCGCGGCGCTGGCTGTCTTTGATCAGATAGCCGGTGGCGCCAGCCTGCAACGCCGCCAGAAAGACCGTCTCGTCGGTGGCGCTGGTGAGCGCCAGAATCTGCACGTGCGGCGCCTGTTCCTTGATGGCAGTGATGGCGGCGATCCCGCCCTGGCCCGGCAGGAAGAGATCCATTACCACCACCAGGGGCTGACAGCGCAGCACCTCCGCCACCGCCGCCACGCCATCCGCGGCCTGACCGACGACGCGCATATCCGCCTCATTTTCCAGCGCTGCAATCAGCGCCTCCCGCACGATTGGGTGATCTTCGACCACAACAATGGTGATCGGAGCGCCTTCACTCTGTGGCAAATTCTGGTTCATTACAATCAACTCACAGCAACAGAAACTGCCGACGCCCTCACTGACAACGCATCTGTCATAGGCCAGCGGACACAAATCTGGGCGCCGCCGCCGGGGGCGGTCTCAATCCGCAGGGTTCCGCCGATCTGCGCAGCGCGTTCACTCATGCTGCGCAAGCCGTAGCCATGCGTTGCGCCCGCATCCGGCGAGATGCCAACCCCGTCATCAGACACAGTCAGCACTAACGAATCTCCGTCGGGAGCCAGCCGAATGTCAACACGTTGCGCGGCGGCGTGTTTCAGCGAATTATTCAGCGCTTCGATGATGATCCAGTAGAGCGATTGAACGCTTGCCTCCGGTATGAGCACACCCTCTGCAATTTCCAGATGAGCGTCGATGCCAGCGCGGCGCTCAACCGCATCAAGGCGCACTTGCAGCGCCTCCACGAGCGGCATGGCTTCTGGCGTTGCGAGTCGCAGCTCGTAGAGCAGCAGCCGAATCTCGCGCAGGGCCTGGTGTGCAGCCTTGCCGACCTGCGCCAGCAGTTCATCCAGGCGGTCGATGCGCCCATGCTGCAGGCGCTCAGCGGCGGTGTCGGCGCCCAGGGTCAAAGCATAGAGTGATTGCGTGACTGAATCGTGCAGGTCGCGGGCGATGCGTTGGCGGTCCTCCTGCACCAGCGCCCGCTCGTGCGCCTGGCGCAGCCGAACATTTTCCGTGAGCACCGCCAACTGATCACCCAACGCCCGGAAGAGGGCGATCTGCTCCACGCTCAACACGGGCTGCTGGCGCCAGTACACGCCCAACGCTCCTACGGGGGTTCCCATGCGGAAGATCGGCGTTATGATGCACGCCTGCATTCCCGGGGCGCGGATAGCGTCGGGGATGCCAGGCGCGTCGGGCAGGCGCAAGATCGTGCGCGGGATCGAGTCCGCCAGCAGCCACGCACGCCCCTCCTCCGCCAGGCGCAGCGCCTGTTCCTCGCCGAGACCGCGCTGCGCCGCCAGCTCGAAACGGTGCGCTGCCGGCAGGTAGTTGAGCACAAAACCGGCGTCGGTGTGCAGGGCATTCTCTACAGTTTCCAGCGTCAGGCGGCGCACCGAGTCGATGTCGAGCGCACGCCCGCCGAGCAAGATCACCTCGTAGAGCACGGAGAGATGGCTGCTGAGCCCGGTGATGTGGTCGGCGAGCGACTCCTGCATGTCACGCAGGGCTTGCTCGATGCGTTGGCGTTCCTCGATTTCCGTGCGCAGATGGGTGATGGTCGCCTGGAGTTCTGTCGTGCGTGCGGCGACGCGCGCCTCCAGTTTGCTGTTCAACTGAACGAGATTGTCTTGCAGCACGCAGTAGGCGGTTACGTCGTGGAGCAACAAGATGTAGCCGACGTGCTGCCCGTGCTGCGCCTTCAACATCGAGTGCGTGATGGCAATCACACGGTCGCCGACATTCACTTCGGGGGTTCCAGTGTCATCCAGCGCCGAGACGAGGGCGGCGCCCCATGGCGCGGGCAACACTGGCAAGCTCTGGCCGATCAGTCCGGATTCGCCTGCCGCCAACAGGCGCTGTGCTGCGGGGTTGGCGGCGACAATCTGGCGATGTGTGTTGACGGCGATGACGCCATCTCCCAGGTTGGCAAAGAGTGCATCCTGCGCCAGGGGCGCCAGGTTGAGAAACTGGAGGCGGAAGATAGCCCACGCCATCAACAGCCCACTGACGCTGTAGCTGAGGGGGGTGAAGTCGTAATTGCGCCAGGGGCCGGCGCCGACATAGTAGACAATGTTCGCCGCCACGGGGATGGCGAGTGCAGCAATCAAGATGGCATTCTGCAGCCGATAGGGCGCAGGCGCGCGCAGCCCGCTGTAGAAGATCAGCCCCGCCGCCATCAGCGCCAGGCCGTAAGTGTAGAGCACCAACACCCGATACAGTGGACTGTAGGTAAAGACAAGGGGCGCTGCCGGGTCTACGGGGTCAACGTAGATGACGGGCCAGTAGCGGTGATGCCAGGGATTGGTGAGAATGAGCGCGGCGTCAACAATCACCAGGCTCCAGAGCAAAATCAGCCGGTTGCGCGTCAGCCAGTGATCGCGGTGAGTGTAGCGCACGGCAAACAAAAAGAGCAACAGCGCCGCCGTCGCCCCGCCCACCACATACAGTTGGTTTGCCAGCAGCTTGAGCGCAAACGCGCGCGTCGAAAGCAACGCATCGGCAGCGCCGTTGACGGATATCCAGGCGACAGCCAGCATGAGCCACGCAAATTCGGAGGCGCCGGCCACAATGCGCCGGCGCCAGGCGTATTGCGCCAACACCGTACAGATTGCGGCTGTTGCCAGCGAGAGAAGCGCAAGGAACCAGTGCTGGACCACGATCATAATGACGAAGTTCCGGAATGAAGACGAGCACGGCGTCGACCTGCATCATACAATGGTCGCTCAATTGCGACAATTGTGCGAGCGGTGCGCCTGTTCGACGCACCGCAGCGCTGCGGTGCAGCAAATGACGTACACATCCGAACTCTGGTGCTGCTAGGCTGAAAAGGCAGATTCAGTTTAGCATGGAGGACGCATCGATGCTTGTTGATCCCTATCCGACGCGTACGGCGTTGGTCATTGCCGCCGCCAGCATCTGGCGCGATGCACTGGTGTCGTTGGTGCGCGCCCAGCCTGGTTGGCGTGTCGGCCAGGTGCTCGATTCTGTCCGCGCGGCTCGCAGTGTGTTGACGCAGTCAGCCGTCGATGTGGTCATTGTCGAGGCCGGGGGTGATGAAGCTGCGCTGCGTAACTTCATCGCCTGGCTGAATGAAACGTACGCTACAATGCGCTGTGTCGTCGCCGTCGACACTCAACTACAGCAAAGCCGCTATCTTGCCGCTGGAGCAGACGCCACGCTGCTGAAAGGTTGTCTGGATGAGGCGTCGCTGCAACAGGCAGTGGCTGGATAGGCGGGTGTCGCCCCAGGTCAGCGAACCATTTCACAGACGTTGACGTCATTAAAGCAGGGTGTAATCCCAGACATCATTATTGAAGGGTTCTCCGCACACTACTCACTGGAACCGCGCGAATAGGAGGTTCGCATGAGACACAACACGATGACCATTCGCCTAACTCTGATCCTGGCCCTGGTGCTGACAGCGCTGACGCCAATGGCTGGCCCACTCCACGCCCAGGACGCCGCGTCCATTACTCTGGATGCGGCTGGCTTTGGCGTGGCGCAGCTGGACGCGCTTGCGCCAGGCGCAGAAGCCAGGTTCACGCTGACGCTGGCTGCGGGCGACCGCGTGGCAATGGATTTGCAGGGGGAGAGCGACGCGCTGCGAGTTGCGGCATTCCGTGCGTCTTACGGCGATCTCGTTCTTGATGGCGCAACCGCAGCCTTCAATTACCTGGCGTGGGCGCCGGAGGATGGCGTCTACACCATCGTCGTCGAGAACACGGGTGATGCCCCGGCCGGTTTCGTGCTGCGCGTTGCGGTGAGCCCGGCGCCGTTGCCCACCGACAAAATCCTCACGCTCGACGCTAACGGCGAGACAATCCCGGTTGTCGCTGGTGAAGCATTCCAGGTTGCGCCCGATGCGCCCGCCGGTGTGGACTTTCCGTGGCGGCTCGATGCTTACGACACAAGCATCGTCTCAGAAGCAGGCGCTGCGGTGATGGCGCCGCTCAGCACCATGCCCGGCGCCATGCGCCAGCAAATCTTCACCTTCGTCGGCATGGCGCCCGGCGAGACCACACTTCGCTTCACCAACGCAACCGCAGATGAAGGTGCAGCGGATGCCTTCAGCGTCACGCTGGAGGTGATGGCAGCGCCCGCAGCGCCAGCGCCCGCAGTGCTCAGCCTTGACGCCGAGGGCGTGGCTGTGGCGGAGGGAACGCTAGAGCCGCAAGGCATGGCAAGCTATGTGCTGGCGCTCGAGCGGGGAGCGTCTGTGCAAGCCGCGATTCTGCCTGGCGACACTGGCTTTGTGCTCACCGTTGTCGGCGCCGACGGCAACCCGCTCCAGACCGACCACGTCGGCGCCAGCAGCTTCGACCAGATCATACCTTCCCGCCAGGAGTACACCTTCACGGTGATCAATTCCGGCGAGAAGACGCAGGCTTATCAGCTTGGCGTGGTGGCGACGCCCGGCGTTGGCGACATCGCCGCTGCTGCTACATTCGATGAAGACCTGGCGTTGGGCAGGCAACTGGTGACGCAATACTTCGATGCGCTGCGCGACGGCGACGCAGGGGCGGTGGCGGCGCTGCTCTCACCGGCTTTCCAGATCATGCGCGCCAACGGCGAACGCTTCGACGTCAGCGACTATCTCGACAACCTGCCCACCTTTGCAGCGTATGCAGTGGATGACCTGAAGGTGACGCACGACGGCGACATTCTGGTCGCCACCTACAGCGTGCGCACGGGTGCAACGACGGCGGCGGATAAGCTCGACCCGCCCGCGCCGCGCCTGACCGTCTTCCAGCAGATCGACGGCGACTGGAAATTGCTTGCCCATGCCAACTTTTCAGCGCCAGTGACCCTGCCCAGATTGCTCACCATGCCGGAGACGCAGCTCACGATCACTGCGGCGGACAACGGCGGCTCGGTGCAGGTCGCAGCGGGCGGTCAAATCAAGGTGACGCTCCCCGGCAACCCCACCACCGGCTATGTCTGGCAGGTCACTGCCAATGACGAATCGATCTTGCGACCTCTCGGCTATGCGTTCACGCCCGACACGGACGCGGTCGGCGCTGGCGGCGTTGAGACCTTCGCCTTCCAGGTGATGGCGCCGGGCGTCGTCGAGCTTGAACTCGTCAACAGCCGCCCCTGGGAGAGCGACATCGCGCCGGCGCAGACCTTCGCTGTCAGCGTTGAGGCGCTGGATGAGTGGCCCGACGCTGACGCTTCCATCACCGTCGGGATGGACGAGAACGGCGAGACAGTCTCCATTCCGCCCGGCGACGTCTTGTTGGTGACGCTTGAAGGGGCGGCGGACGGTGAGTGGGTGTTGGTGCAGAGCGATCCGATGGTTGTGCAGCCGTTGGGTGGCTGGCGGAACGCTCCAGGCGCCAGCAGCGACGCCAAAACGCGCTTCCAACGTTACTTCCTGGGGGTGGCAGGCGGGACGAGCGACCTGCGCTTCGAGTTCGTCAGCGGCGATGGCGAGCCATCAGCAGAAGGTTATACGCTCACCGTTGTCGTGCCGCCGGACGAGCCAGGCGTCAGTGGCGCCGTGGCAGCGACCGAGGCGGATGCGGGCAGCGCCTTCACGCTGGTCACCGGCGACACGCTGGTCGTGCGCCTGGACGCCAACCCCTCCACTGGCTACGATTGGCGCGTGGTGAGCACGAACGATGCGCTGTTGCCAGCGGCGGGTGAACCGGTCTATGCTTCCAGTGCCGACCTGCCCGGTGCGGGCGGCGTGGACACCTTCCGCTTCCTGGCGAAGGCGGCAGGTGAAGCGACCGTACAGATCGGTGAGTTTGCCCCTGGCGCCAATGACCCCGACCGCACGCTTGATTTCAACGTGACGATCGTCGATCCGGCTCCGCTGACCGACAACACGGTCACTCTCACAGAGGCGGATGCGGACAAGCGCATCGAGATGGCGGCGGGCGACCGGCTGGTGGTCGAGTTGACCAGCAACCCGACCACCGGCTACGCGTGGACGCTCACCGCCAACGACGGCGCCGTGCTGCGCCTGCAACCGGATAGCGGCTTTGCCCAGGCGCCGGCTGCGGAAGGGTTGACAGGCGCAGGCGGTGTGCAGCGCTTCGTCTTCCGGGCGTTGGCGCCTGGCGTCGTCGATCTCGAAATCAGTCTCTTCCCACCCGGCGGCGCTACGGCTGAGACAGTCTATGCCGCGCAGGTGGTGGTGAAGTAGCGCGTGGAGGGTCGTGAATAAGTGCACCGGAAGGGCGCGATAGTTCGCGTCCCTCCGGTGAAATATCGAGGAGCCACCTCAGTTTTTCAAGGAGACTACCATGACCAGTGACTCGGATCTATTGAATCAACCCTATGCGATCGAGTATTACTACAAGGCCAGATGGGGACACGCAGAGGAGTTCATCGCGCTCTTCAAAAAGAATCACCTGCCTGTACTGCTGAAACAGGTGGAAAGTGGGCGCTTTCTCTCCGTGACGGCAGTGCGTCCACGCTATCACACCACCGAGGATGGGCGCTGGGACTATCGCGTGACCATCGTCTTCAAGAATGTGTTGGCGGCGCATGAACCGCCGGAGGGGGAGGCCGCCATCAAGCGAGCGCTCTATCCTGACCAGGAAACATTCCAACGCGAGGAACAGCGGCGCTTCGAGATTCTGCTGGCGCATTGGGACCTGCCGATCGTGGACGATCGCATCGACGCATAGCAGGCTGCCGAATCTGCATTGGCTCGCCCCGCAACCCGATGCTGCGCGCACAGAGCGGCAAAACAAACGATGTTGGGCTTATGCAGATTCCAGTGTGTCACCTTCCTGGAAGCTCTCAGCTTCCGGGAAGGTTGCTGAGCTAAATGCGTAAGTCCTACGATGAAAATGGTGCACAGGCGTCGCCCCTCGCAACTCGCAACTCACCCCTCGCCCCTGTTGTCACATCAGCGGTGGCGCTTTTGGATGCATGCCAGTATAATCCCCTGACAATCGTCATCCTATCCGTTGGTTTGTCATGAACCATCCTGGAGCTACTCATGCCTGAACAACACCCGCTTGTCGCCCTCGAATCGACTGTCATCTCACACGGGCTGCCGTATCCACAAAACCTGACGCTGGCGCAGGAGATGGAAGCCATCGTGCGCAGCCACGGCGCTGAACCGCGGACGGTGGCCGTCATCGGCGGTGAATTGCGCGCCGGTCTGAGCGAAGCCGAGCTGATCCATCTGGCAACCGCCAGGGGCGTGCGCAAGGTCAGCCGCCGCGACCTGCCGATCGTCGTGGCTCGCCGACTCGACGGCGCCACCACAGTTGCCACGACGATGTGGGTGGCGCAGCGCTTTGGCATCCAGGTGTTCGCCACCGGTGGCATCGGCGGCGTCCATCGCGGCAAGGGCGACGACATCAGCGCCGACTTGCAGGAGCTGGCGCAGACGCCGGTCGTCGTTGTCTGCGCAGGCGCCAAGGCGATCCTCGATCTGCCATCCACACTTGAATACCTGGAAACGCAGGGCGTCACGGTGATCGGCTACGGCACGGACGAGTTCCCGGCGTTCTACAGCCGCACGAGTGGTTTGGCGGTCGATGTGCGCTGTGACACGCCTGCCGAAGTGGCGGCGATCTGGCGGGCCAAACGGGGGCTGGGGCTGCCAGGAGGGCTGCTGGTGACGGTGCCTGTGCCCGCCGAGATGGAGATTCCCGCGGCGGAGATCGAGCCGGCGATTGCCCAGGCCGTAGCGGAAGCCGAAGCGCGCGGCCTGCGCTCCGCCGAAGTGACGCCTTTCCTGCTCACGCGCATCGCGCAGCTCACCGGCGAACGGAGCTTGCGCACGAACCTGGCGCTGCTGCACAACAACGCCGCCGTCGCCGCCGAGATTGCCGTCGCGCTTGCCGCAGCATAATCTCCGCGCCGCCGCGCCTTTGCACCGGTTACAGCTTCAATAGCCGCTCACTCAGAACACTCAAGAAGGGGCGCGAATCTTGCGCGCCCCTTCCGTGTCTGTCACAGCTACCTCTGTCACAGCTACGGGTTGAGATGGGTCTTGAAAAAGTCCGTAATGCGTGAGTAGCAATCCACTTTGTTGGGATACTTGATCACGTCGTGCCCCTCATCGGCGTAAACGACGTACTCTACAGTCTTGCCCTGGCTGCGCAACTGCTCCACAACGTCGCGCGACTCGCGTTCGACCACGCGCGGGTCGTTGGCGCCCTGGATCACCAACAGCGGGCAGGCAAGCTGATGCAGGTAGGTGCTGGGCGAGCGTTCAGTGAGAAACGCTTTGTCCTTCTCCGGGTGACCGAGCGCCATGTAGAAGTAAGTCTTCCACGTTTCCGGGATGCGCTCCATGAAAGTGAAGAGGTTATAGGGGCCGAACATATCGACCGCCGCCCGCCACAACTCCGGGTGACGACCGGCCAGCGTCAGCGTCATGTAGCCGCCGTAGGAACGCCCCATCACACCGGCGCGGCTCATATCGAGACGGTCATCCTGACGCAGCAACTCGAATGCAGCGATGTGGTCGAGCCGATCGAGGCCGCCCCAGTCGCGGTCAATGCGTTTCATGTAGGAAATGCCATAGCCGGAGCTGCCGCGCACGTTGGGCACCCACACGGCAAAGCCGTTGAGCGTGAAGAACTGGATCAGCGGCATGGAGAACCAGGTGAAGTCTGGTCGTTCCTGGCTTTGAGGCCCGCCATGAATGTAAAAGATCACCGGGTGCGGACCGTGGTAACCAAGCTCCGTCGCTGGCAGGTAAAGCCGCGCCGAGATGCGCAGCCCATCGTGCGAGGTGTAGGGGTATGCTTCCCCGCGTGAGAGCAGATGCGCCGGGATGCCGAGCACGCGTTCGTGCGTCTGGCGCTGGAGCACATCGTCAGCGTCGAGCACGTAGAGCTGGGAGGGTGACGTAGCCGTGGAAAAAGAGAGGGCGCTGCTGTTGGTGACGGCGTCGTAATCCATTGCTTCGAGCACACCGTCGCTCAATTCGTCCTGGCCGACCAACACCCGGTCGACGCGAAAAACCAGATTGGCGCGGTCGAAGCTGCCAGCATAAACCCATGACGCGCCATCGATGTTGTAGGTGAGGCTGTAACGCCCACTGGCACGCGCCTTAAGATCGACAAGTTCACCAACCCCTTTGTGCACCGTGCCCTGCACCGCCACCGGCTGCACCTGGTCGGGCGCGTCGAGGCGAAAGTAGGTCAGCCCATACAGATCGCTGTGCAGCGCCGAAATGAAGAGAACACCTGCATCGTCGATCAACTCCGCCGCGCCGAGACCATTCGGAGCAATGACCTGATCGGGCGTGCGTGCATCAAGCGGCGTGCCAAAGAGCAGACGGCGCTCGCCTTCAGCCTGGCGCCAGAGATACCAGACCACATCGCCAAAAGTGTATTGATCGGCGAGGAGGATAGTGCTGAAGTCGTCGTTGTGGGCGACAGGGAAATTGCCGTACAGGCTGGCGCCCAGCTCGGTCACTGACAGGTGGGCGAGATCGACAAGGAAACTGGTGTGTTCTGGCGCAGAACGTGGATCCACAGTGAATAAAGCCAGATTGCGTGCAGCGTCGCAGGCTGTGCAAAAGAGTTGCTGCCCGGCGAAACGGTCGCCAAAGATCGGGACAGGCAGGCCGCCATCGATGGGAACGAAGACCGGCTGGTAATTCTCGTCACCGTCGCGGTCGAGCATCAGCAAAATCTGGCCGAGCGCCGGCAACACGCGAAAGACGACGGCGCTATCGAAATGGTGTGGGTTCGGCAGCGCCACATCGGGCGGAATCAGCGGCTCCGGCACACTGCCGCCGACGCGCATCGAATACAGGCTCAGGCGACCGGACATATCGCTGATGAAGTAAAGGCGGTCGCCGACGCGTTGTGGGGCGAGAAACAGGCGGGCGGAAAGCAAAGATTGAAGCGGATAGAGCGTCATAACGTAGGAGTCCCTGGAATTGGTGTTGGCAAAGTCTGGGTGGTTCAGTAGATGGATTGTACGTCATCTGGTGAAATAGCACCAGGCAAAGATGAAGAAGAGGGTCTATCCCTGGCTCGAAGGCGGCGCGCCGTGCATGTGAAGTGCATCTTGAAGAGGAATAGATGAGCTGCGCTCCTGTAAGCGTGGCTACGGACGGCGACCTCCCTTTCCATCAAACTGTAAATTGAATTTCTACAGAGTTGACAGACTGCGAATGTCGGTTATACTTGCGGCCACATTGACGCAAGTCGTCTACAGGTCGGATAAATAGATAATGAAAAACGGGTTTTGCTTCACGGCTGCACAATTCACTTGCTTGTGTCGTTAGCGGGGACCGCCAGCATGGCGCTGGTCGTCTTCCCGCTGTCTGCGATTGCAAGCGATGAGCCTGGGCAAAACTCAACACAATCGATCAGGGTGTGCAGTCACAACGCAAGTTTGCTGTTGACGCATTGACACACTGATTACCAAGCTAAATCACGGGTTGTTGCGCCGAGTTCATCGTTTTGATGGCTCGGCGTTTTTGTTTTACACCCACCTGCCGGAAAGGGTTGAACTTCCAGGCGGGCAACCGGATATCAACAAGGCAACAAGGAGAGAAACCAACGTATGGCGACAGTTTATGTGCCGACCCCGCTGCGCCGGCTGACCGGCGGGCAGGCGAAGGTGGAAGTGACAGGCGAGGACATTGGCACAGTCATTCAGGCGATTGACGCTCAGTATCCGGGCGTCGCCGATCGCTTGCTGGATGACGACGGCAACATCAAGCGTTTCATCAACGTCTTTGTCAACGACGCCGAGATTCGCGGCCTCCAGGGAATGCACACCCCGGTCAAAGCCAACGATAAGGTCTCGATCGTGCCGGCAATGGCGGGTGGCCGGGAGGCGACGGAATGAACACCATCAATCGCGACCAGTTGCTCGAACGAGCGCGCCGTGAAGTGCCTGAAATCTCGCCCCAGGAAGTCAAGGCGCAACTCGATAGCAACCTGCCGGTGACGCTTGTGGATGTACGCGAGCGCGAGGAATTTATCCAGGGGCACGTGCCCGGCGCGATCTTCATCCCGCGCGGCTATCTGGAGCTGCAGATCGAGCAATATCAGCCTGACCGCAACGCCCCGGTCGTAGTCTATTGCGCGGGCGGCGTGCGTTCGCTGCTGGCGGCGCGCAATCTCAAAGAGATGGGCTACACCAATGTCCGCTCGATGATCGGCGGCTTCAACGGCTGGAAGAACGCCGGGTTGAAGTTCACCGTGCCGCGTGTGCTCACCGAAGATCAACGATTGCGCTACTCGCGCCACACCTTGCTCAAGGAAGTGGGCGAAGCCGGTCAGATCAAGCTGCTGGAGGCGAAGGTGTTGCTGATCGGCGCCGGCGGTTTGGGCAGCCCCGCCGCAATGTATCTGGCGGCGGCGGGCGTCGGCACGTTGGGCATCGTCGATTTCGACGTGGTGGATGTCTCGAATCTGCAGCGCCAGCTTCTGCACGGCAACAAGGACGTCGGGCGCCCCAAAGTCGAGTCCGCCGCCGACCGCATTCGCGACATCAACCCGGATGTCAAGGTGACGCCGCACAACACACCGCTGACGAGCGACAACGCGCTGGAGATCATCCGCCAGTACGACATCGTGCTCAACGGCTCGGACAACTTTCCGACGCGCTATCTGGTCAACGACGCCTGCCATATGCTCGGCAAGCCGCTGGTCGATGGCAGCATTTTCATGTTCGAGGGGCAGGCCACCGTCTACCTGCCCGATTCGCCCGAACACGGGATCGTGGGAGGGCCGTGCTATCGCTGCCTCTATCCTGAACCACCGGCGCCCGGGGAGGTGCCAAGCTGCGCCGAGGCCGGGGTGCTGGGCGTGCTGCCCGGCATCGTCGGTTCGATCCAGGCCATCGAGGCGATCAAGCTGATCCTGGGCATTGGCGAGCCGTTGGTGGGCAAGTTGCTACTGATCGACACGCTCGACATGAGCTTCCGCACACTCAAGGTGCAACGCGACCCCAACTGCCCACTCTGCGGTGAGCATCCGACGGTGACTGAGTTGATCGATTACGACCAGTTCTGCGGCTTCCCGGCGCGGGAACACGCGGCTACAGGCGAGCTTGTGGTAGCGTAGAGGGAGATCAGGAGATTGGAGATTAGAGATTGGGGATCAGGTGACATGAAGCCGGCGACTCCCCAATCTCCAGGAAGAAGGTGATGACCATGATGCGCACGCTTGCACGACGAACGACTGGCAATCTACTGCTGCAGATCGGCAACACGCCGCTGCTAGATTTGAGCGCGTTTGCCCACGCGCAGGGGGTGGCGCCAGGCGTCAGTCTTCACGCCAAAGCCGAGTGGTTCAATCCAGGTGGATCGGTCAAGGCGCGCGCGGCGCTGCGCATGATCGAGGATGCAGAGCGCGATGGTCGCCTGACGCCAGAGAAGATCATCATCGACAGCAGTTCGGGCAACACCGGCATCGCGCTGGCGCTGATCGGCGCGGTCAAGGGTTACACCGTGCACCTGGTAATGCCCGCCAACGTCAGCGCCGAACGCAAAGCGTTGGTCAAAGCCTATGGCGCCCGGCTGATTGAGTCGGACCCGCTGGAAGGCTCCGACGGCGCCATCGCCGTAGTGCGAGAGATCGTAGCGGCGGCGCCGTCGCGCTATTTCTACACCAACCAGTACAACAACCCGGCGAACTGGCAGGCGCACTACGCCACCACCGGTCCCGAAATCTGGCGACAGAGCGGAGGCGGCGTCACCCATTTCGTCGCCGGGTTGGGCACCACCGGCACCTTCATGGGCACGGGGCGCTACCTCAAGGAGCGCAACCCCGACATCGAACTGATTGCAGTCCAGCCTGAAGATGAGTTGGCAGTCATTGAGGGCTTGAAACATCTGGAAACGGCGATCGTGCCTGGCATCTACGACGCTGGCTTGCCCGACCGTTTCCTGGGCGTCGCGGCGGAGGACGCCTGGACAATGACGCGGCAGTTGGCGCGCGAGGCTGGTCTCTTCGTCGGCATCAGCGCCGGCGCCGCCGTGCACGCCGCGCTTGAGCTGGCGCACGAGCTGCGCCGCGGCGACATCGTCACCATCTTGCCCGACGATGGCAGCAAGTACATCAGCCTGGGCTTATTTGGCTAACAGAGGGGAACAATGAAAGTCGATCAAACTGCTTTGCGCTTCAATCAAGCCAGCATCATCCTGTTGCTCGTGGCGGCGTTCTTGCTAGACGCGCTGTGGCTGGTCGCCTTCGTGGCTGCGGTCATGCTCGTCGGTGCAATCTGGCCGCAGGCGGGGCTGTTCAAACAAATCTATGCCCGCGGGCTCAAGCCAACCGGGCTGCTCAAGGCGCACGTCATCGACGATGACCCACGCCCCCATCTCTTCGCGCAGGGATTGGGCGGAATCTTTCTGGCGCTCAGCACGGCGACGTTGTGGCTGGGGCTGCCTCTCGTCGGTTGGACGCTGGCGGCGCTGGTGATTGCACTGGCGGCGATCAACCTGTTTTTGGGCTTCTGCCTGGGTTGTTTCATCTACTACCAGCTCGGGCGGGCAGGCATCAAGCCGACGTTGCCGTCGTGGCAGGGTGGGAAATAGCGATTGGCTGATTCATGACGGGAGTGGGGTATGGGTGAGCGATTGATGATGGTGGCGCTTGGCGTTGTGGCGCTGCTGGCTCTATATGCACTGTGGCGGCTTTGGCAGCGACGGCGCTTATCCGCGCTTCAGAGCCTGACCGCGCCGATTCATCTGCCGCCTGGGGTCGCTGGTGGGAAGCCGACGGTTCTCTACTTCACGACGGCGGAGTGCGCCCAGTGTCGTCTTCAGCAGACCCCGATCCTGGCGCAGCTACAAACGAAAGTCGATGTCGCCATCCACAAACTGGACGCCATCGAGCAGGGTAGTGTATCTTGATTGGTTGAATTTCAGGCATGCTGTTTGGGGGTGCCAAAGGTGCTGACCTCATGCGTGACCATGGCCTGCAAACCGGCATCGGAGTGATAGGCGCTGGCAGCTCTCGCTCTG
>Ga0272446_1002168_pt1 | contig 27336 bp, 18 predicted proteins | sample YNPCB0061_FD_194587 | JGI IMG/M metagenome (GOLD analysis project Ga0272446, IMG submission 194587) | Hot spring microbial mat communities from Yellowstone National Park, WY, United States - YNP-CB-006-1 | ecosystem: Environmental > Aquatic > Thermal springs > Hot (42-90C) > Sediment | place...
GTTGGGCGCGTTGGCTCTTTCGGTGGGCGCGGACGCGAAGATGTCCCGGGCGGGAGGCGCGGCGGTGTCGTTTGTGGCGGTCGGGCCGGCGGGCATGAAGATCGAAGGCAAGAGCGGTGAGCTTGCCGTGAGCGAGGAGGGGGATGACCTGATCGTCAGCGTGCCCCTGTCGCCGCTGACCACGGGCATCGAGCTTCGCGACAAGCACATGAGGGAGAAGTACCTCGAGGTTGGCAAGTATCCGACGGCGGAGCTTCGCGTGCCCAAGGCATCAATCCATCTGCCGGAGGACGGCCAGACATCGTCCGGGGACGCCACCGGCACGATGAAGCTGCACGGGCGGACCAACAGCGTGCCGTTCCACTACGAAGCCAAGCGCAACGGCCCCGCGTACGTGGTGAAGGGCAGCGTGCGGGTGAACATGAAAGCATTCGGGATCGAAGTGCCTTCGTACATGGGGGTCACGGTCAAGCCGGACGTCAACGTGAGCGTGGCGTTTGGCGCGGTGGACCGCTGACCCTTGCCGGGAGAACCACCAACACGGCAACAGAGCAGCTCGACACCGGCCATGGTTGCCCAGGCGGCCCGTGCGAAGGTTTCGCATTGCGCGCTTGTACTCCCCAGGATCCGGTGGCATGAGGCCGCCGGACAGCCACAGGAACAACGTGGCGGGCATCGACGGCGTCTTCCGTGGCGTGGTCGGCAAAGAAGGGATGGCCGGCATCCAAGTGCCCAACGTATGGGTACCGCCTGGTGGAACGGGTGAGCCGCTGGTTCGGGTGGGGCGTTGACCGGGCAGACGTGGGCGCCACGCCGGGCAGGGCTCACCGATGGCCGTGGGAGGGCGTTGCGCACCCTTTCGGAGGCGTACCGGGAACCGGCAGAGGTCTGTTGGCGAGCTGTCGGAGGACCCCTGTCGGGGGGTGCATGACCCCCTGTCGAGGGGTGCAAGACCCCCTCCGGAGCGGTGCAAGACCCCCTCCGGAGCGGTGCAAGACCCCTCTCGAACGCTCGGAGAAGCCCTGCTGAGCTGTTCGAGGCCCCGTTTCCCTCTCCAGGTGCAGCGATTTCGTGCGACCAGTCGACGGCGCTCGGCCGAAGCCCGCGGATTTCCGGGTCGGTGGCGCAGGGAGGCGTTCGGGGCCGGGTGGAAGGCACACGTCTGCCTGCCGGGCTCAGCCTCACCTCCTGCCTGCCGGGGCTCTGCTTCACCTCCTGCCTGCCGGGGGCCTGCTTCACCTCCTGCCTGCCGGGGTCGTTCCTCCAAGGGCGACGACCGCCGGCCTATCGCGCCCCGCCTGCCGAACCGGCCGCTATGCGCAACCGAGCCCGCCAGACGCGCGCACTCCTGCCAAGTGGCACCTCTTATAGGTCAGAAAAAAACCCGCCACTTACCCACGGCGACCCGGCCGAAGCCGGACCGCCCGGACAATCCCAACCGTCCCGTGTCCATCCTGTCAAGCAGCGAGCCGGCGCTATGCGCACTCGCACCGGTGCCCGACCATCAAGCAGCTCCTGTGCCAGCCCGGTAGCACGGATTTGCGCGTACTTCCCAACGGGCTCGGGTGGCGGCCGCCACCCCGAACCCCGCCCGCCAAGCCTCCCGCCTTGCGGTATTCCCCGGCAAAAACCATCGAAACGGCGATCCGCCACCCATCCACGCATTCCGCCACTTCCCCCTCCTGCTGGCCTACACGCCTGCCCATTGGTTCAACAGCCTCTGAGTGTGGCGCGCCGGGCGGGGGGCCTTGGCTCGTGGGCGTGGATGGTCAGCGGCAGGATCCGCTTCGGTTGGTGGGGAACCCGGGGGCGCGGCGTGTACGCGGCGCACGGCGAGGGCTGCGGAGACCGATCACAGCGATAGCCTTGCGGCGAGAGTCGTCTCCCAGTCGCGATCGGAAGGGTAGTAGTCGACGGTGGCCTCGATGCCGGCGACCATGACGGCGGACAGCTTGAAGCGCGCGCCGACGCGGCTATCGGGGTGCAGGCGCACCGGGAGCCCAACGCCCGCGGAGAACGAAGGCACGGGGATGCTGGCCGCGGTCGCGTATTCGACCGATGGTGTCAGCACGAGCAAGCCGGCGTAGTCGACGTCGGCGGTGAACGCGGGCAGCATCCAGTCGAACACGCCCAGCTCGTAGCCGTATCGCATGCGAAAGCCCTGGCCGATCGCGCTGCCTGCCGCGACGACGGGGCCGCCGGGCACGATGGGGACGGCGGGAGGGGCTTTGCGCAGGTCGACGTCGATGGGGGTGTCGGACGCCGCCATTTCACGCGCGATCGAGCGCTGCGTGATCGCGCCCTGGGCTCGCCACTGGCTGCCGTGAAGCCTCCAGCCCCCCGGGTAGCGAACGTCAAAGAAGCGCTGCGGGGATCCGGACCAGCCCTTCGACCAATGGAACAACACTGGATGCGCGGGAGCGTCGCGGGTATCGCCGCCGAGCAAAGGGTGTCGTGCCTGCATCGCCGTCTTCGGCTCGCCGATGGATTCCGGGCCAGGCAGGCTACTGGCGAAGGCGATCGTGAACGAGATGTCGATGGTGGTCGTGCCGCCCGCGGGCACGCGGAGGTGCAACGCCCATGGTTTGACGTCCAGCGGGCGACCGTCCTGCGCGACCTGCACGTCCGAAATCCCGGTCGACACGACGGGTGCGTCGGATTCGGCCGTTTCCGGGCCGGGGTTGGACAGGACGTAGTGGGCCGAGACGTTGCAGCGAAGGGTATCGTCGGCCGGAGGGCAGTGGATGAGGATGCGTTCCTGGTCGAGGGCGAGCGATGTGGGCTGTGGAGGGCGGAGGCCGTGGTACTGCATCGGAGGCGTGGCGGCGCCGCTCTGGGGAGCGCCGAGGATGACTGACGTGGCTACCGCGAAGGCCAGCGAGGCAGCGGCGCGGGTTCTTGGGCAAGCGGGGATCATGGCGGCAGTGTAGCAGCAACGCTGGCGGGCGCAGTCTCAGCGACAGGGATCCCGACGGGGTCATCGGCGCTCGCCCCATCTGCACCTGTTCGCGTCCGAGCCCTCCCGCCCGCGCCGGCTCCGGTCGACGTTGACTTCGACGTGGACCTCCAGCTCAACCAAGACGATCACGATGCTGCGCGAGCTCGCATAACGACGATTCGCTTCTTACTCCTAGATCCGATGCTTCGCATGATACAAGGCGAAGATCAACAACGTCTCAATCCGAAGCCACTGCGCCATCGACCGTATCCACTCTGCGCCATCGCTCAGGATCACCACCAGCCGGCTCTGATCGAACCGCAGCCGTAGCATCGCTGTCCACAGCAGCCAAGCAAACGGCAGCCACGCCCCAGACACAACACGTTCTTCTCGTTCGAGCCACCTGCGGCTTGCGTCGTAGCTGCGCCTCCAGCGTGTCGATGGACGCCTGCGGCCGTGCTTGATACACCGGCCGCACCATGCGTCGCCCCACGGCCACAGGTCCAACGCTGCGTCCAGCGCGCCCTGCGCCGGATCAGGGCTGGCACTGGCGTAGGAGGTCAGCGCGCGCAAGCCCAGGGCGCAGCCGCCGCCCAGGCCGCGTTGGTTCCCCAGCCGTTCCAGCGGCTCGGCCACATCGGCGACGCTGCGCTCTGCAGCGAAGGCATCTCGCAATCGACAACCACAAGGTGCTCGAATCTGTTGTCAGCGCCATCGTGCGGTACTTTTGCGGATGGTCCGGTTCGTTCGGTTGCCAAACGGGTACCTGGCCTTGGTGAGAAGCGTCTCGAAGATTCGAGCGAGGCGCCGCCGTGGCGGGTGGGCAAGTGGGCCGGGTGCGGAGCAATGCGGGGAGGCGGCGCCAGGCGATGCCCGACCATGGAGCCGCGCCCACCGCTGGCGCCCAGAGGCGCGTCGCGCTACAGGGCAGCGCATGACGAGTCCGATGGTCGTGAGCTTTCTGTTCAACGACCCGTCAAGCTCGCCTGACCGCTCGTGGCGGCTCCCGGAACACTAGCACCATGCAACAGCGCAACAGAGGAGATCAATCAGGGACCGGCTGCCCTTGCAGCACCTTCGGAGGTCCTCCATCCCGTGTTCGGGGGCGCGTTGCTCGTCGCGCGTTCCAAGTTGTCGGGCGACGTGGCGTCCCGTTGTTTCTGTTGCTTTTCGGCGTCTGCGGGGGTGGATGCAAGCGGCAGGCGCCGCGCGGGAGCACGCCGAGTGACGCCTCTTCGCGGCCGAATTCGTCTGCTCTTGCGGAACCCGCGCGACCACCGGAGGTCTCGATGCCCGACCGGGTGCCCGAGGCGCCGCCGTCCGCTTCGATTTTCCTTCCAGACGGGCTTGTCGCCGCGCCGGCGCGCACCGCGCCGCTGCACGTGCTCGAGGAGGGAAAGCACGCATGCCCTGCCGGTATGGTGCTGATCGACGGCGACTACTGTCCGGGGCTAGCGCAGAATTGTCTGGAGTGGGCGAAGGTGCGCGACCCGAGCGCAAAGGGCGTGGCGCAGCGATGTCTGAGGTTCGAGACGACGAGCAGGTGCCTCGGCGGCACGCAGCACCGCCGCTTCTGCATCGACAAGTACGAGTATCCGAACCTGCCGGGGGTCAAGCCCGTGGTCATGACGGACTGGTATGATGGATTGCGCGCGTGTGACGTAGAGGGGAAGCGTCTGTGCCTTTCGAGCGAGTGGACGCTCGCCTGCGAGGGACGGGAGTGGCTGCCGTATCCCTACGGCTATGTTCGCGACAAGCGAGTCTGCAACTTCGATCGTCCGCGTCCCCAGCCGGAGCCGCGCTTCAACGACTTTGCGATACCGCGGCGCATTGGCGCCGAGGTGGCGAGGCTCGACCTGCGTGTGCCGAGCGGCGCGTTGCAAGGTTGTGTCAGCCCCTTCGGAGTGTACGACATGACGGGAAACGTCGACGAGTGGGTGATCAACGAGGACCACTTCAAGGAAGTGCCTGGCAAAAAGCCACCATTCATATCCGGCCTCAAGGGTGGGTACTGGGGACCCATCCGCGCGCGGTGTCGCCCGATGACGACGTCTCACGAGGAGCTTTTCCGGTTCTACCAGGTAGGATTCCGCTGTTGCGCCGATGCCCTCGACCAGCCCGACGGAGTGGCGCAGGAGTATGTCAAACGTCTGGGGAAGTGGCGGCGACAGGCAGGGTTGCCCTGATCTTTCGGCGGGTTACCGCGATGCTCTGCTGTTGCAGGATGCGGAGGTGAAGCAGCGAGTCCTGATTGCAGCGTGTCGACTCTGGGGCGGCCGTGGACGTGATGACCTTTCCGCGGCTGATGGGGGATACAGAGTTGGGTGGGGCACCCTGGCAGGGGCACGACGCGGCCGCGTATTCGGTGAGGCGACGGGCGCAGGGGCCGAGGCTTACGGCAAAGGGGTCGGATTCCACCGGGCGCCCGAAGTCCCCTGGACCGAGGGACCTTCATCGGGCATAGTGGCCGGGGATGGGCTGGAGGCACACCGAATGCGCGCAGGCAAACATCCGATGCAGGACAGCATGCAAGACGCGAGGGGCGGTCCGGTAGGGGGGATGGTTGACGCAGGCGCGGGAGCGGTGCGCGGCAGGGCTGGGGTAGCCGCTCAACGGGATGGCGCCATGAGGAGGGCGATCCGGGGTTCGTGGAGCTACGAGCGCCGCAGCAGGGCGACGGTGCTCGGCGTTCCGCTCTTCCACGTGGTGGGTGGGCGGGATCCGCTGACGGGCCGGCGTCGGATGGCGTGTGGCATCGTGGCTATCGGGCAATTCGCGGTAGGGATTGTGGCGATTGGTCAGGTTGGCGCGGGCGTGGTGGCGATTGCACAGCTTGGCGCGGCGGTGCTTGGAGGAATCGGCCAGATGATGCTGGGGGTCGCGGCGGTTGCGCAGCTCGCGGCGACGGTCCTTGCGGCGGTGGGCCAGCTCGCGTGCGGCTGGTTTGCGGTTGGACAGCTTGCGGCAGGGCTGGCCATGGCGATTGGGCAGGGCGATCTACACCTGGACAAGGCGCCAGGCGGGGCGCTCTTGGTCTGGACTCCGGTGATCGTGGGGTGGGCGGTGGCGGCAAGGGTGCTGAGGTCGATGGGGCAAAGCGACTCGCGCTGGCGACACGCGCGGCAGCTACCGCGCTTGCCGGCTTGCGGCACGGCCGAGCTGCGGGCAGGCCCGGCATTGTTGCGAGGTACGGTGGCGCACGGGCAAGGCGTGCTGTTCGACGCGTCGGACGTCACGCCGGTGCCGGGGCATCGCGCGAGGTTCTCGGTGTCCGAGTTTCTGTTGGAAGACGCGCATGGCAAGGTGCTCGTGACGTGCTCGGATGCCGAGCTGTTCATCGCGGGACGCGGCAGGGTGGTGACGTTGCAGGAAGGCGATGCGGTGGAGGTGCTGGGAACGGTGCGCGAGACGCCGGACGCGGCGGGCAGCCCATCGGACTATCGGCGGGCGCCCACACGGTTCACGATGGAAGCCACGACGATTGCAGCGCATCAGACGATGGCGACGGTGCGTGCCATGGCGCGGTTCCCAGGGGCGATCGGGTGGTTGATGGGGGCTGCGGCGGTGCTGACGGCGGCTGCGTCGGTGGCAGTATCGTTGATGCGCTGACCCAGCGGGCGTACGGCGACGAGACCTGTGCTTAGCCAGGGGAGGAAGACCGGCGGTGCTGTCCAGACCGGCTGAGCAGGGCCAGGACGCGAGCGCGGAACTCGCCAGCCTGCACGGGTTTGCAGATGTAGTCGTTGGCGCCGGCGCGGAAGGCCGCTTCCACCGCGGATGCGGCGGTATTGGCGGTGAGGAACAGCACCGGGGTGTTGGCGTGTAGCGGCCTTTTGCGAATCTCCACACAGAGGTCGAGCCCGCTCTTGCCGGGCAGCGTCCAGTCCAGCACGAAGAGCGCGAAAGTGCGCTTGTCGAGCAGCGGCAGGGCGTCTTCGGCGTGCTCCACGCAGACCACGGCCCAGCCGTCGTCTTCTAGAAAGCTTCGGACGACTTCGGTCGCTAGGCGGTCGTCTTCGACGACGAGCACGGAGGCGACATCGGGGGGCGGCAGCAGGTCGGGGATGGTCGCGAGAGCTTCGCGGGGCGTGGAAAGTGGCACGGAGGCAGGGCGTGAGAACTCGATCAGCCGTTCCCAATCACGTTGCTCGAAGAGCACATCGGCGTCATGCGTTTCACCCACGACCCTCGCAGCGGCCGCCGTGGCCCTCGCGCTGGACTGGAATTCAAACACGGCGAGCACCCACGAGCCCGGCTGCAAAGGTTCCGGAGCGGGCAGCCTCATGCTGCTTCCCGCTGCCTGGAGAGCGTCCCAGAGCTCGTGGACCGTTGCGTACTTGAATGTAGCCGTGTGCACGCTCGTACGGTAGAACAGCAGCTCCACGACCGCAAGCGCGGAGCGGATCCGGATGCGGTGAGGGTTCTGCCGTGCCAGGTCGCTGAAGCCCGCGCATCGGACCCGCCGCTCCCCTGCAACCGAGCAAGGACACAAGATCAATCAACGCTCCCGTCGGTGGCGCAAGCGTGGTAGCCTGCGAGGGTGACCCATCCCTTCGCCAAGCGGATTGCTCTGCTGGGCTGGATCCTCGCGGCGCTGGCTGTGCTGCTGCTCAGTCCGGCCCAGGCCATCGCCGGCCAGGAAGCGCTCGTCGTCGGCCCCGACCTGCGCGGAGAAGCCATCGGACGACGGCTGGAAATCGCAGAGGACACGTCGGGCGCATGGACACTGGCCGACGTGATCGGCGAGAAAGCATCCCTGTTTCGACGATCCGAGCGGACGGTCCCCGGGTTCGGCTTCACGCATTCCACCTATTGGGTGCGTCTTGTCGTCAGCAATCCGTCGGCTCAGCCGTACAGGTGGTTCCTCGAGCTGGCGTATCCGATGCTGGACGACGTCGTGCTGTATTCGCCGGACGACGCGCGGCCTTGGGACGTGGCCGCGTACCGGTCGACGGTCGTGGGGGACCGACACCCGTTCGCGGCGAGGCCGCTGGCGTATCGCACCTTCGTGTTCGACATGCAGGAGCCTGGCGGGGCGACGCGGGTCTACTACGTGCGGGTCAGGACGGAGAGCTCGCTCAACACGCCGTTTCATGCGTGGTCACCGGAAGCGTTCGCGCAGGCGGCGGCGGAAGAGCAGCTCGTGATCGGCACCTACTTCGGCGTGCTGGGCGCGCTGATTCTGTACAACCTGGTCCTTTTCCTATCGATTCGGGACAAGACCTATGTGTTCTTCTTCGCGTCCGTAGGGGCTTTCGGGCTGACGGCAGCGGCGCTCGATGGCTACGGCTTTCAGTACCTGTGGCCCACGAGCATCTGGTGGGCCAACGTGTGCGTGCCGTTTCTCATCTCGGGCACGGTGTTGACGACCCTGGCGTTCGCGAGAACGGTGCTGGACGCGCCCCGCACCACGCCGCGGCTGGACAAGCTCTATCTGCCGCTCTTCCTGGTCAACGCGGCGAACATGGTGTTCAGCCTCGTGGGACCTTACCGGATCGCCATCCAGATCGCCGCGGGATCCGCGGTACCCCAGATGGTGTTCCTGATCGCCAACGCCATCGTGGTGGCGCGCCGGGGCTATCGTCCCGCCTACTTCTTCAACCTCGCGATCTCGTCCTTTCTGGCCGGATCCTTCCTGTACATCATGAAGACGTTCAACGTCTTTCCCGTGAACTTCCTGACGAGCTGGTCGATGCAGATCGGCTCGGCGCTCGAAGCGGTGCTGCTGTCGCTCGCCCTGGCGGACCGCATCAACATGATGCGCAGGACGAAAGACGAGCAGATCGCGGCGGTGAACCGGCAGCTCGAAGACGCGGTTCAGGAGCTCAGGCAGTCGAATTTGCTGTTGGAGGAGCGGGTCCGTGAGCGCACCCAAGAGCTTCAGGAAGCCAAGGACGCCGCCGAGGCCGGCAATCGCAGCAAGAGCCGCTTTCTGGCGAATATGAGCCACGAGATTCGCACGCCCCTGGGGGCGGTCGTGGGCATGGTGGACGTGCTGCTCGACACCGAGCTTGGCCCAGCGCAGCGGGCGAGCCTCAAGGCCATGAAGGCGTCGGCCCAGTCGCTGCTCTCCGTGCTCGACGACGTGCTCGACATCGCCAAGGTGGAAGCCGGCAAGCTGGTGCTCGCGCCGGTGCCGTTCGCGATGGAGGCGGTCGTAGACGACTGCATGAACGTGCTGGCGGTGCGGGCCCACACCAAGGGGATTGAGCTGGTCTGCGACATCGACGACGCGGTGCCGCCGGACCTCATCGGCGATGCCAACCGGATCAGGCAGGTGCTGGTGAACCTCGTGGGCAATGCGATCAAGTTTACCGACCGCGGGGAGGTCGTGCTGCGGGTAGGAGTGGAATCGGAGTCGGGGGAGTCCGCGACGTTGCATGGGCAAGTGAGCGACACGGGACCGGGGATCCCCGAAGACAAGCAAGGCCTGATCTTCCGGCCTTTTGCCCAGGCCGACGATTCGAGCTCACGGGTCCACGGTGGGGCGGGTCTGGGGCTGGCGATCTGCAAGCAGCTCGTCGAGATGATGGGAGGACGGATCTGGGTGGATAGCAAGGTCGGCCAGGGGAGCACCTTCCACTTTACGGTGCAGTGCGACCTGCCGACGATGCAACTCGCGCCGCTGGGCGTCGGGGGCCGGCCCGAGACGGCGGGTGCGCGCGTGCTGGTCGTGGAAGCCAACGAGAGCGCCACGGCGGCGGTGGGGCGGATGCTGACGAGGTTGGGCGTAACGTGGCAGTCGGTGTCGACGGTGGCGGACGCTCAGGCGGCCATGGATCGGGCGTCGCGTGACGGCGCGCGGCATGACCTCGTGCTGGTGTCAGGAGCGCTCGAAGCAGGGGCGGGATTCACGCTGGCCGAGCAGTGCAGTGCAGGATCGCAGCGGCTGGTGATGATGCTGACCACGAACGACTGGCCGGCGCAGATAAGCCGATGCCGGGCGCTGGGGGCGGGCTGGATTCCAAAGCCCGTTCGGCGGGCCGACCTGGAGAGGGAGGTGCGGGCGGCCTTGGGGCTGGAGACCCAGGCGGATGTACGCAAGCCGGGGGCGCCGTCAGACGCACCAATCATCCGGCCTCTGCGTGTGCTGCTCGCGGAAGACAACGCCCTGAACCGCGAGGTGACCACGCACTTCCTGCAGAAGCACGGGCATACCGTGCTGGCCGCGAGCGACGGAGTCCAGGCGGTGGAGGTGTTCCTCCGGGAGCACCCGGACCTGGTGCTTATGGACCTGCAGATGCCGACCCTCAACGGGTTGGAAGCGACAGCGAGAATCCGGGAGGCCGAGAAAAAGAGCGCTGCGCGCGCAACGCCCATCGTGGCGCTGACGGCGCATGCCATGTCCGGGGATCGGGAGCAGTGCATCGAGGCAGGGATGGATGGCTATGTAGCAAAGCCCGTGACCGAGGCCGCGCTTCTGCGGGAGATGGTCGCCGTGCTCAGCAGAATCCGTCCTGCGCTGCTGCAATGGGCCGCGCCGGTGACAGCAGACGAGGAGCCGCCGATCGATGTGGACGCCGCGTTGGAGCGCATGGGAGGCAGCGAGAAGCTGCTGTCCCGTGCCCTGGCGATCTTTCGCCAGGACGCCTTGACGCACGCGCAAGCGTTGCGGCGCGCCCTCGACGACGGCAATGGGCAGGAAGCTGTGCGATCGGCTCACACGATCAAGGGGATGGCCCTGCAGGTGTGCGCGGGGCGCCTGGCGGAGATCGCCCAGACGCTCGAGCAGAACTGCCGCCAGGAGGCATGGCAGCGAGCGTCGGCTGCATTGCCCTTGCTCGAAGCGGAGGTGGCGGCCGTGTGCAAGGCCATCGACCGTCGCCGCGAGCAGCGTTGATCGCCCCGGGAGGCCGGCAACACGAGATTCGCAGGACGGAGTCGGGACGGTCCGAGGAGTCGAGCGCCCAGGTCGGCGCAGCCACGGGCCGCGATGGGAGGCGGTGAGAGGGGCGACGAGCCGGTCGGCACCTTCGGCAGACGGCGAGTTGCACGGGTGTCGCATCAGGCCGGGAGACGACGGCGTCGGGGGAGGATTCGGCTTGCTCAACGCACGTTGCGTGCGAGGAATCCGTCGAACGCGATCTGCCCCCCGCCGAACGGACCGGTGGGGTAGTGGAAGTCGCCGGTGCGGGCGGCATGCAGGCACACGGCGGCGTCCTCGAAGGCCTTGCGCGCTTCGGCGACCCCGCTGCGGGACTTGACGGCGGCGCCGAGCGCATTGATGCGCTCGGGAAGGGACGCGCAGCTCGCGGGGGCGGCTGGGAGCGTGAAGGTGGCAGGGGCCGGGCAACACGCTTGCCGCAAGGCACCCAGCACGGCAAGCTCGTACCAGCCGAGGCGCGACCACTCGTTGGTGGCGGCGGTGAGCCTCCCACCGCTTCCGATGACGAGCTTGACGCGCAACCTCGCTGCGGCCTTTCGCGGGTCGGGCTCGGTGCAGACGAATCCCAGGTCCGGCGCGGACTTGAACGCATCCGCCGGAAACATCGCGACCATGCAGGAGGAGGCGTCGGCCGCGGGGACGGGGGGCGCGGCGTGCGCGGACAAGGCCGTCGTGCCGTCCGACGCGGATACGGAAGGCGCGGGGACCGGGGCGAACGAGGGTGGAGGCGTCGGCTCGCCCCGCGCCAGCGAAGAGACCGTGGGCAGGGCAGGGGAGGCCGGGGCGGAGAGGGAGGGGCGCGCCGTTTCGTTCGCGGGGCCTTGCAGGCGGGATAGCAGAGCAGGGCCATAGCGCACCGCGCCGAATCCGAGGCCGACCGACACCAGCAAGCCCGACAAGAGCGCGCTTGCAAGCACCACGGCACGGCGGCGACGGGCTCCCGGCGGGATGGAAGGCTTGGGCATGGCAAGCCGGAGAGCAGTGAGCACGGCATTGCGCTCCTTGTCGCCCAGCGAGTCGAACTGCAATCCAACACCGTCGTGACCCGTCCAGCGAACGGATACGAAGATCGTCACCGGTTCCGTGGACCCGGGCAACGTGGCAATCATGCGCAGCGGTTGGCCGGGCGCCGGACGTGCCTCGGTGGCCACATAGACCCCGCCAAGGCTGATGTCCTTGCACAAACCTGGGACGGGCGACGGCGCCCCGCCCATCACGAGCGTGACAGGGAATGCGATGCTGTTTCGGGGGTGTCGTCGTCGCTCGGACATGGCCGAAAGATCAGCTTATCCGACGAGACCGCTCGGTGACAAGGCGCGAACGACACCGACCAGGATCGGCGCCGCGTGCGCGCTACGGGCACTGCCCGCTCTTGGTGCAGCGGGCTACCCATCCGGCCGTGTCGGTGAATCCCCCGAAGTACACGCCACCCGCGGGGGACGCGTCGGCCGCGACACGCCAGGCCAAGTTCATGAACGGAAGCTGCACCGCCCAGAGCAGCCCCGAACTCGCGGTGAAGTCCAGGGCGAACGCGGCCACGGTAGCGGTTGCGCTGCCGTAGCTCTGGAGGTCGAATCCGGCCGCGGTGGCTGCATAGATAGTCTGGCCGTCGGTTGCGAGGCCGAGGAAGCCGTCGAAAAGGCTGGTCGGATTCCAGGTGAACGTTGCGTAGATGGCGCCGTTTGTGGCGTTGAGCCGCGAGAGGAAGGCGTAGTAGTCGCCCGAGCCGGCCCCGGCGTCTTTCGCGAATCCTGCGAGGTAGATGGTGCTGCCGACGACCACGAGCGCGCGGGCCTCGGTGTAGGCCGTGCCCACCTGGATGCCGTCCGCCACCCACGCCGGCTGGCAATTGCACGGCGCGGAGGTCGAGCACGCAACGGACGAATACCGCGCGACGAACGCCCCGCCGTTGCCGGAGCCACTGTACCCGGCGACATAGACGCCGTCCGGGCCGACCGTGGCCGCGCGACCCAGCCCCGCGCCGGGAAGGATCTGGAATCCGCACGCGGCCCCGTTCGTGTCGCCACGAATTCCCCAGGGGTTCCCGCCACCCTCCCAGTTCGACGCACCCGCCAACCAGACCGCGCCGCCAGCCGGCACCGCGACGTCCCAAACCTCGTCGGTGTTCCCACTGCCGTGCAGCAGGCTGGACCATGCGAGCGACAGGTCCGTTGTGGATAGCTTCGCCCACGCGCCTTCCTTGGGGTCGGAGTCGGTGGGCGCCACGCCGCCGACGATGATGTCCGTGCCCGAAACGTCGATGCTGGTGAACGCGGTGCTCTTGGCGCCGGCCAGCGCGACCTTGCGCGTGGCCTGGATTGCGCCATTGCACGGCGAAAGCGATGCCACGAGCCCCATGTTCCCCTCGCCGCCCGCCGCATACACGAGCCCTCCCGGCTGCCACGCCACGTCGCTGACAGCGGAGCCGACCGAGGTCTTCCACGTGGTCGCACAGGCGGACTCGCATTGTCCCGTCACGGCATTGCAGGTTTCCTGGGCGCCGCACCCCGGAGCGCATTGACTGCCGCAACCGTCAGGACCGCACTCTTTCCCGGCACACTGCGGCGCACATCCACCAGAACCGCCGCTGCCGCCGGAACCGCCGCTGCCGCCGGAACCGCCGCTGCCGCCAGAACCACCGCTGCCGCCGGAACCACCGCTGCCGCCGGTTCCATTCCCGCATTGGTTCGGCTTCGTCGCCCCACAAACCACCCCATCTGGGCACTGCCCGCAATCGAGCACAGCCGAGCAGTTGTCGCCTATCGACCCGCACGACGCGCCGAGCTGCGCGCAGGTTTGGGGAATGCACGAGCCCGACCCGCACTGGTTGGCAATCTGTGCGCCGCAGGTCTGGCCCGACGGGCACGGCCCGCAAGACACGACGACACCGCACGGGTCCAGCACGTCGCCGCACGAGGCGCCAAGCTGGGCGCAGCTTCTCGGCGTACAGCTCTGCGCATCGGAGGCATCGGATGAGCCGGCGTCCTTGTTGCCCGCGGCGCCGGCATTGGATGCGGTGTTGTCGCCCGATGACGCGGCGCACGACTGGACGAAAGCGATGAGGCAGAACCCAGCGATCAGGACAGCGCGCATGGCGAGAGTATACCGCTCGAGCCCGCACAGGGCAACAACAATGTCGACGCGTTCCAAGCCCACAGGCGGTCGGATGGACGCGGGCTCGCGCATCTGCGCGCCTGACGGACGTCCACCGTCGCACCAGGCAGCACGCTACCTGCGCGACGCCTTGCTCACGGCCGCGTAACGGAAACAGTCCGTCGTGTGGTCGTTGACCAACCCGCACGCCTGCATGTGGGCGTAGCATACCACCGGCCCCAGGAACCGGAAGCCGCGCTTCTTCAGCGCGTCGGCGAGCGCGGTGGACTCCGCCGTCGACGCCGGAACATCCTGCATGGTCGCCCAGCGGTTCTGCCGCGTCTTGCCGCCGACGAAGCTCCAGATGAAAGCGTCGAACGACCCGTGCTCCTTCTGCACCTCGAGCATCGCCCGAGCGTTCTCGATCGCGGCGACGATCTTACGACGATTGCGGACGATGCCCGCATCCTGCATCAGCCTCTCCACGTCGGACTCGTCGTAGCGCGCTACCCTCTCCGGATCGAATCCGGCAAAGGCCCCGCGATACCCCTCCCTCTTGCGCAGGATCGTCAGCCACGAAAGCCCCGATTGCGCGCTTTCCAGCACCATGAACTCATAGTGCCGCCGGTCGTCGTGCACCGGTACACCCCACTCCTCGTCGTGGTATCGCACGTAGAGAGGATCGCTGGTCACCCACCCGCACCGTCGTCGTTCCATCCGCGTGTCTCCTGCCTGCGCCAACCCTCAGAACAGCTTGAGTTGCGTCATCGCCTCGCGCTTGCGCCAGCGTGGACCGGCCGCGTCGACCAGCTCCTCCGGTACCCGGGACAGGAACGGCGACGGGCCGGTGTCCCGCATCCTGCCCAGGATCGTGCGCTTCGCCGCATACGTGATGACCGCGAGGCGGCGGGCTCTCGTGATTGCCACGTAAAGCAGACGGCGCTCTTCTTCACGGTCGGTCTGTAGCCCAGGCCGCTCCAGCGGCACCAAACCGCGCTCCGCGCCGGTGACGAACACCACATCGAACTCGCGGCCCTTGGCCGCATGCATCGTCATGACCGCCACCTTCTGCGACCGGGGATCGTGCGGCTCGTCTTCTCCCACCGATCGGCACGGCACACCCGACCGGCCGAGAGCGGTCAGCAGCTCCTCCCGCTGCGACTTGGTTCGCACGAGCACGGCGATGTCACCGAACCCCACGCCGGGCTCCTCCGCATCCCTCCCACGCCCTGAATCGACCGCGAACAGGCTCGTTCCTCCCACGATCCGTTCGATTCTCACCAACACCTGCTCGGCCTCCGACGACGCCGTGGGGCAAGCTATGATTTCCACCGGCCGTCCCTCGCGCGCAGCCTCGAGAGGCGACGCCGTGCTGCCGCGCGCGAGCACCGTCCTCGCCACGCCCAGCACCTGCCGCGAAAGCCGCCAGCTTGTGGACAGCGACATGCGCGTAGCGTGCGGCCACTGACGTTCGAATTCCAGGAAGTGCCCCGGACGCGATCCCCGGAAGCCGTAGATCGCCTGGTCGGGGTCGCCAATCACACAGAGCCGCCGTCCGTCCGGGCACAGCAGCTTTACGAGCCTGGCCTGTACGTCATTGACGTCCTGGTATTCGTCCACCGATACCGACGCAAGCCCCGCGGCGAGACGCCGGGCCAGGGCATCGTCCTCCAGCAACATGCGTGTCGGCTCGAGCACGAGGTCGTCCACGTCGGCCAGACCACGCGCCTTGCGCAGCGCCTCGTACCGGCGGAATATATCGAGATCGGCGTCGTCACGACCGAGCGCCGCTTCGGGGTCCAGCTCCTGCTTGGCGAGGCTGAAGCGATGCACCAGCCGGTGCACCTGCGCAGCGCTGTCCGTTCCTGCCGCTTCCGCCACGAGCGCGGCGCGGGCTTCGTCGTCGAGCACGGCGCCCGCGAAGCCCCCGTGCTTCTGCAGCAGGCGCAGCCCGAGCGCGTGAAAGGTGCATACGGTGGGCATGCTCGCCGGGCCTAGCTGCGCCTCCAACCGGCTTCGCAGCTCGTCAGCCGCCTGGTTCGTGAACGAGATGGCGATCACCCTCTCCGGCAACACCGCGCCACTCCGGATCTGATTCGCAATCCGCGCGGCAAGCGCGCGCGTCTTGCCCGACCCCGGCCCCGCACTCACGATTAGCGGCGAGTCCCCGTGACGTACCACCGCAAGCTGCGAGGGATCCAGCCCCGCAAGCGGGTCATCCGGACCGCGCAGCACGAGCGGCGCACTCGCCTCCGCGGGACGACGATCACGCGAGGCAGCATCGCGGGCTCTCCCCGCCCGGGGCCGCCGCGTCGTGCCCTCCTGCGCGAGGAGCGACCCCTGTCCTGCCAACCCATCCAGCTCCCCGGGCCGGAAGATCCTCACCTTGCCGAACTCCCCATCATAGCCCGCCTCGATCGACAGGTCGCCGTCTCGTACCCGCCGCACGGCTTCCGCCACACGTGTGTCGGCAACCCGCCGAATATCCTCTATTGGAGCGTCGCGTAGCACCGTGATCTCGGGGCCCAACGCCGTAATGAGGTGCATGACGGCCGCCTGGGCTCGCTGCGATTCCGGCGTGGCGCCGAGGGCCTCGGCCACTACCTGACCGATCGATACGAGGCTGACGAAAGGACGTGCCTCCGCAGGGCGTATCCCCGGCTCCCGGTCCGCGAGGTCCAAAACCCGGCTCAGAACCCCGACGGTAATCGGTGCTCCACAGCAGGGGCAGCGTCCGCCGAGCCTGCGCGTTTCTTCAGGATCCAGGCGGACTCCGCACTTGCGGTGACCGTCGAGGTGATACTTGCCTTCTTCCGGAAAGAACTCCAGCGTGCCCAGAAATCCGCGCCTGCTGCGCAGCGCCTCCCGCAGCGGATCGTAGCCGGGCTCGATGTCGAGCAGGTTCGCCTCCCGCCCCAGACGCGACGGCGAATGAGCGTCGGAATTGGAGACGAGCGTCATGCGGTCCAGACCGCTTACACGCCAGTTCATGGCCGGGTCCGACGACAGCCCCGTCTCGACGGCGAATACCTCCTGCGCAAGATCCCGAAAGCACTCCTCGACGGAGTCGAAGCCGGACTTGGATCCCAGCATCGAGAACCAAGGCGTCCAGATGTGCGCGGGGACGAGGAATGCCGACGGGTCCGTCGACAGCGTGATCTCAAGCAGGTCGCGTGCGTCGAGCCCCAGGATGGGACGACCATCGGACGCGAGATTGCCGATGCCGGCGAGCTTGTCGGTGAATCGACGGGCAGCGTCGAGGGACGGCACGAACACCAGGTTATGGTTCTTGCGAACCCGGTCCCCGCGACGGTAGATGTTGCTGATTTCGACCTGGATCACGAAGCGGACCCATGCCGTGCGGCAGCTCTCGGGCAGGTCTTCGACGGCCGTGCGGGCGAGATCCTGCCGGAGCCGGAAAAGCCCCTGCTCGGCGGGCTCGAGCTGCTCTTCGATTTGTTGCATCCACCCGGGGTGCGTGAAGTCTCCCGTACCGACCAGGTTCAGCCCCTTGATCGCGGCCGCGCGATGAAGCGCGACGAAGTCCAGATCCTTGCTCGTGGCGCGTGAGAACCGGGAGTGAACGTGCAGGTCCGCGACAATCTTCATGGTGCTCGCAACCCTCTTCCGCAGGACTGCCGATGCCCAAGCTCGAAGCGTCTCGTCGTGCCTTCCAGCATCGTTCACCCCGTCTCCATCGCGCGATCGCCGACCAGTCCATTCACCGTGGCCGGTGCCGTGCGATCATCCTCGGTCCGCGCTGTCGAGGGGCCGCACGCTGGGCGCGCGCGTGCGCCGGCAGGGGCCGTCAACCCCCATTGCCGAACGCTCCGTGATCAGGTCCGCGCAAGGCGTGGCGCTCGTTTCCGTGAGCCTGTGCATGGGACCGACTGTAGGCGTACCGCTGTCGGCTGGCAATGGGAGAGCGGGGCCAGCGGCCTGACGAAACAGGCCGCGTGGTGCCGCCACGAGCGTCTCATGCTAGCCTGCCCGCCGTGCGTCGGCTCCTCATCTACTTCCTTCTGCCGCTCCCGTGCTGCTCGGGCAAGGAAGCCGCTACGTTCTTGATCGCTCAAGGGTCCGCGGCGACGCTGTCGCCACGGCACGGTCCCTGCGACTTCGAAAGTGCCCGCCCCGCCGGTGTCGTTTCCTTCGACGAAACGTCCCGCCAGTACCGCGCCAGGTCCGTCGGCAGGGTCCGGATCGGATGCGAGCAGTCCGATGTCGTGATCGACGTTCGTCCCGTGGATCACATCGAGATCGACGGTCCGGGCCTGGGGCGGGTAGGCGACAACCAGTCCTTCGTCGTGCGCGCGTTCGACAAGGAAGGGAATCCACTGCTTGTAAGCGACGACGACCCGGTCACATGGCGCTTCGAGGGGGCGCTGCAGGGGCGGGCCGGGCCGGGATGCGGGGATCTCATGACCGCATGCACCGCCCGCAATAAGGGATACGCCGTCACCATCGCCGCGGGACAAGGGCTGGTCCACGCCTCGTTCCACGGGCACGATGCGACTCATCCCGTGCGCGTCGTCCCGCCCGAAACGGACGGCCGATAGGGCCCGAGCCAGCAGGACAACGCCGTGTTGGTCGACCCCCGCGCCCTTTCCAGCCACAAGGCCGAGCTGGAGCGCGCCTTGGGCGAGCCCCTCACCCTGAGCCCTCTGGTGGGCCCGCTCCGGATCTTCCAGCGCAAGCGAGGACACCGTCACAGCATCGACGACGCGATGACCGCTTGGTACGCGTTACGGAAGGCCCCCGCTGTACGCCGGTACCTGGACCTCGGAGCCGGCGTGGGAACCGTCGGACTGAGCGTGCTGCATGGCCTCGGCGAGCAGGCTTGCATGACCTGCGTCGAGGCGCAGGATACGAGCTTTCGGCTTCTTTCGGCGAACGTGGAGTGCAATGGGTTCGGTGACCGCGTGACAGCGATTCATGGCGACCTGCGCGAGGTCGAGATCGTCGGCGACTTCGACTTAGTCACGGCGAGCCCGCCGTACTTCCCAGTACACGCCGGCACCTTGCCGCAGGATCCGCAGAAGGCCTACGCAAGATTCGAGCTGCGCGGCCACGTCGGAGACTACGCCCGTGTTGCCCGTAGGCACCTTCGCCGCGACGGCTGGTTCGTCTACTGCTTCCCCTTCCAGCAGAAGCGTCGCGGTGTCGACCTGGTATCGGCCGAGGGGTTCCACCTCGCCTCGTGTCGCGACATCGTGCCGAAGAAAGGCGCCACCCCGCTGTTCTCCGTGTTCGCTGCGCGGCTTCGGAACGACGGTCCCATGGTCCAGGAACCGCCGCTGATCGTGGAAGCCGACGATGGCCGATACACGGAAGAGATGCTGGCGATCCAACGCACGCGGGGATTCGGCCCTCAGGGCACCAACACGACGGATTGACCGCGTTCGGCGCCCCTCAGGGTGGCCAGATACGTACCGCACCCCTTCCGGCAAGGGCGAAGGGGCTCTATTCCCGTGCCAGCATTCGACCTCGTTCAGGGAGCCGACGCGGATCTCTTCCCTTACCCGAACACCCACACAAGCAGGCGCGCGAAGTCCCTCACCACCGCCCACTGCTGGTCTGTCCGTGTCGGCGTGACTCCATCGCCATGGCGGCCGTCAGCGCTCGCGCTGGTGCGATGTTCCGCGCGCCTGCCGCTCTCCCGCCATCTCCTTGAGCTTCATGACGAGCTGCAACGCGTCCAAAGGCGTCAGCCGGTCCGGCTCGATGCTCCGCAACAGGTCCAACGCGGGATTTGTCTCGTCCGCTGCGGGTGCCCCGCCGCCTCCGCCGAACAGGTCGAGCTGAACCGCTCCCGCGCGGCTCCGGCCCCGCAATGTGGCATACCGTCCTCCCGGCAGCATCGACCCCGACTCCAGCGACGCCAGGATCGCTCTGGCCCGCGCCAGCACCGGCTCCGGCAGTCCGGCCAGCCGCGCCACCGCTACACCGTAGCTCCGGCTCGCCGCTCCCTTGACGAGCTTGTACAGGAAGACCACGTCGTCGCCCCGCTCCCGCGCCGATACCGAGTAGTTCGCCGCGTGCGGCGACACGTTCGCAAGCTCCGTAAGCTCGTGGTAATGCGTCGCGAATAGCGCCCTGCACCGCACCGTGTCGTGCAAGTGCTCCGCCACCGCCCACGCTATCGCCAGACCGTCGTACGTGCTCGTGCCCCGCCCGATCTCGTCGAGGATCACCAGTGATCGCTTCGTCGCCTTGCGCAGTATCGACGCAGTCTCCCGCATCTCGACCATGAACGTGCTCTCGCCGCGCGACACGTTGTCGCTCGCCCCGACCCGCGACAGGATCCGGTCCACCACCCCGATGCGCGCCGTCGTCGCCGGTACGAACGACCCCATCTGCGCCAGGATCACGATGTGCGCCACCAGACGCATCAGCGTCGACTTGCCCGCCATGTTGGGACCCGTCACCAACCACAGCCGCTCCCCCGCAGCGTCGAGCAGCACATCGTTGGGCACGAAACGCCCCGCCGCCGCAAGCTGCTCCACCACCGGATGGCGACCTTCCTGGATCGCGATCTGCTCGCTGTCGTCGACCACCGGCCGGCAGTAGTCCAGGCTGTGCGCAACGTCGGCGAGCGACGCGAATACGTCCCAGCGAGCGAGCATCGCGGCGAGCGCTCTCAGCCGCTCCGCGCATTGCGCCGTACGCTGGACCAGATCCCGGAACAGCTCCGCCTCCCGCTCCGCGTGACGCTCCTCCGCATGCAGCAGCTTGTCTGCCAGGTCGTCAAGCTCATCGGTGGTGAAACGCTCGCCGCCGGCAACCGTCTGCTTGCGACGCCACGTGGGTGGCACCTTCTGCACGTTGGCTCGGGTCACCTCGATGTACCAGCCAAACACGCGGGTGTAGCGGATCTTGAGCGTGGGAATGCCTGTGGATGCGCGCAGATCGGATTCGAGCGCGACGATGAGGTCCGTGCCCTGCCGCTGCAGCATCGCGGTCTCGTCCAGCGTGGCGTCGAAGCCGTCGCGGAAGATGCCACCCTCCCGCGCGATAGCGGGCGGACGATCGACCAGCGCCGCCCGCAGAAGCTCGCGCAGATCGTCCACGACGTCGACCGTGTCCGCGCCGATCCCGAGCGCCTCTCGCGAGGCTTCATCGGGCAGGGACGTCACGATCTGCACGGCCTGCGGAGCCTCGATCAGGCTGTCGCGGAGCGCGCCGAGATCCCGCGGTGTCGCTTCGCGCAGCACCGCCCGCACGGCGAGCCGCTCGATGTCCCCCACGCGCGATAGCACGTCGCGCAGCGCCGCCCGCGCCACCGCGTCGCTCACGAACGCTTGCACCGCGTCCTGCCTGCGTCGAATCGAGGTGACGTCGAGCAGCGGGGCCAGCAGCCACCGGCGCAGCAATCGCGCTCCAGGCGACGTCCTTGTCCGGTCGATCACCGAGGCCAGCGATCCCTTCCTCGAGCCGTCTGCCGCGTGCACCAGCTCGAGATGCGTCTGCGCGACCTCGTCGATCTGCAAGCAGCTCGCTGGATCGAAGGCGACGATGCGCCGTACGGGCAACGGAGTGCCTGGATTGCACGCCGCGGCCATCCGCAGCGCCCGGGCTGCCGCGCTCCACGCAGCGGCAGGCAGCGACGACCGCGCCTCGTGCGCCGCCGCTTCGCCAAGCACATCGGACACGATCTGCTGCGCTTCGATGTCGTCGAGCGCCGCATCCTGCCGCACCGCCGCTTGCCCCAGCACCTGGCTCAGCGCCCCCCGCAGCGACTCCGCCTCGGGTGCCAGAATCAGCTCCCGCGGCTCCACTCGCGCCACCTCCGCCACGATCGACGCAGCGGCATCTGTTAGCGCACATGCCAGCAGCTCCCCCGTCGACAGGTCCAGCAGCGCCAGCCCGTGCGCACCGCCTGCGTAGTCCACCGATGCCAGATAGTGATTCGACCGCGGCTCGATCTGCTCTTCGCTCGTGACCAGACCAGGCGTCACCACGCGAACGACCTCCCGCGGAACGATCCCTTTGACCTTGCTCGGATCGGCCATCTGCTCGCAGATCGCAACTTTGTAGCCGGCCGCGAGCAGCCGCGCGATGTACCCCGCCGCCGCGTGATGCGGCACGCCCGCCATCGGTACCTCGTCCGGATCCCCCTTGTTCCGGCTCGTCAACGTCAGATCGAGCACCCGCGACGCCACCACCGCGTCGTCGTGGAACATCTCGTAGAAGTCGCCCAGCCGGAAGAACACGATCGCATCGGGGTACGCTTGCTTGGCGTCGTGGTACTGACGCATCACCGGCGTCAGCTTTGCTCGATCCCCCGTGGCCATGGAACGTGTTCAGAAATAGGTCGCCGAGACGGTCAGCGAGCCGATGTTGACGAGGATCAAACCTTGCGCAGCCCCATCGGAGACGGCCAGATGGCCGATCTGGGGTACGTATCGCATCGACGCCGGCTGGATGTACGAGCTGGTCGACGCGAGGTTCACCAGGAGCGGAGAGAAGCCGTTGAGCGTGGTGAAGGTGAAGCTCATGTCACGCTGACTCGGCTCGGCGCCCTTCCAGATCACAAACTGCATCAGCGGATTGCGGAATGCGTTCGGCGCGTCGAAAGTCGGGATCGGGTCGGTCTTCGGGTCGAGCTCGTAGGCGCGTCCACCGTACAAGGTCCGGCTCGGATCGCATGTGTCGATACACCTGCCCGTCGACGGATCGGGCACCACTCCATGCAGGAAGCCGCTCCCTGACCCGGTCACCACCCACTGGCTCGAGCCGCGCACCGTGTACGTCGGCAAGAACGGGAAGCAGCAGCGGACGAAGTCGGTCACGCCGGAAACCACGAGGCGGTCCTGATAGCCCGCGACGATGGGGAAGTCGCGGGCCGGCTTCGGATTCGTCGGCAGGCCGAACGTCTCTCGACACTGGAACAGCGTGCAGCGGTCGGCAACCGATGACCAGTACGGGTCGTTTTCGTCGAGGAACCCACTGGTGATCTCGAGGACATCGACGTGGCTGCGAGCCCAGTCTTCTGTCGCGTCGACACCACGGCTCTGCGCCACGTTGCGGGCAGCGTCCAGGTCATGCACACCACGATCGCAAAAGAATGCGCCCGGATCCCAGAATGTCGTGTTGCCGTCGGCATCGTTCGCCGGATGCATCCGCCCCACGTGGCCGTCGAATCCCGGCAGCGCGCCTTCGTAGATCGCCCACCACGACTGCTCGTAGTGCACGCGCGGCTCGCGGTAGTCGAACAGCACGATGTTCTGCTCCGAGCTCTTTGGATCCGTCGGCACTTCGACCGACTTGCCGCCGATGAGCACCGTGGCGCCCGACTTGATAGGTGCCAGCATCCTGGGGTGGTTCACCCCTTCCTCGCTCTGGTCCGTCGCCAACACCGAGTTGTCCAGGCTCAGCACCGGGTACGACTGCAGCGCCGGGATCCGTGCGCCCGAGTCTTGCGTCGCGTCGAAGTATGTCGCGCTCCGCAGCTCGTGGCGCTCGACGACATTGCACGACAGCTCGCCGCTGGCGCCGTGGTGCCCTTCGCAATCCCCCGAAACCTTCGGCCCGCGACAGGCTCCGTCGAAGTCGTCGACGTCGACCACGACCACCTGGCCGTTGGTCAAGGCGAGGAAGGCGAACACGCCGCGCAGCAGCCGCGGGCCAGCACCGGCGGAGAAGTCCGAGGCCGTGCGGTACGCCGCGCCCAACGTGTTGTCGTTGTCCGGATCGCAGAGCACCCCCACGGGCGCCACGCCGGTGTTCGGATCCGCAATCGGAGCATCGTGTAGCGCGAACTCCACAGCGCGCACGGGCACCGCAAGAGAGATGCGATCCGGCGGCGAGAACGGGTACAGCACCGGGTTGCGACGAATCAGCGGCGTGCGATCCACCGAGCCCACGCTGACGTCGAACACCATCACCGATCCCTCGCGCAAATCGACGGCGTACACGAACTTCTTGCCGTCGGACGTGGTCGGGCTCACGGCCACGGCGCGCGTGACTACCTCGCGCTCGGGACGCACGACCGACCGGGGGAGCAGTGGCTCGCGCTCTACGATGTTGCATGGGTCGGAGACATCGAGACGATGGATGACGGGCGCGGCCTCGTCGGATACGTAGAGTGTCGACGTCTCGTCGTCCAACGCGAATGCGCCTGGTCGGGGCACATAGCCGGACGCTGTCGCGAGGTCGGGCGGTTGGGTCAGCGAGCACTGGGCTCGCTGAGCGGCGATATCGGGCGGCCAGACCTGCTGCGGCCACGACGCGGGTAGCTGAACCTGCAATGGGATGTACCGTTCCACCTCGCAGGCCCGGAAGCTGCCCGGCTCGTGATCGAGCAGCGTCTGCGCGTCCAGCACCGCGATCATCCCTTCATCGGGCAACGTCACCAGCAGCTTGCGCACGCCAGGAGGTTGATCTTCTCTGGACAGGTCGCCCTGCGGATGGTCGCCGTCCATCGCAACGCCCGAGCAATTCGACTGGGTGACCCCCGAGAACCCCGGCTGCACCACGACCTTCAACGCCCCTGGCGCAGACGGCAACGCGCACGCCGCGAACGACGTGAGCGTCGCCGGTCCTGCCACGATGCGCTTGGACGGCACCATCCAGATCGAGTTCGCACCGGCAAACGCGGAGGCTACAAATGCGGCGGTGCCCCCTGGCGTGGCGACCACGTCGACCGGGTTCGCACCCGTGGGCAGGAAGTTGAAGCCTGGCTTGGATGGGTCCGTGTCGTGCACGCTGCCCGCGGAGATGTCGATGACCGCGAGCTCGCCGCGGATCGGCTGGGTGACGAGCGCAACCAGGTGGTTGTAGGGCTCGCCCGGCGTGTGCGGGTACCAGGTCGCGCAGGTGTCGAGCCAGGCGCCAGGGTTCTGGGCATCGTCCGTGAGACACAGGAAGGCGACCTGTCCGGATTGCTCCAGAGACCGTACCGGCACGCTTACGGGCTGCTGCGAACAGGCGACCGACGACAGCGCAAAGGACAGGGCCGAAGCCAGCAACGCGAAGCGAAAGGAGGACAGGCGCACGTTACTTCGACTCCCTTGGCGGCTTGGGTGCACCAATCGACGCGACGATCGTGCCGTAGGTGTTGGCGTGACGCATGTCGAGGTCGATCACGCCGAGGTACGAGTCGGTGAAGTGCACGACGTACAAGAACGGCGCGAAGGGATCCTGCACCATGCCGTGAGGCCCGCGTCCCGTCTTGACGGTGCCGTCGATGCGATGTCCGGCCGGATCGTAGATGAACACGTAGCGCGAATCGAAGCACGACACGAATACGCGGGTGGACGGCTTTCCATTCCGGTCGATCACCGATCCCACCACGACCTGCGAAGGGCCGTAGCTCAGCGGTACCGTGTCGTAGATCGTCACGAGGTCGTCGCTGCCGGTCGGGCTCGTGTTCGTGCGCGTCTCGCCCACAAGCAAGGACTGGGGCCCGCGGTTGGCGATGTACACGGCGATCGGGATGTCCGCACACGCCCGCAGGCAGGTCAGATCCGCGCCGCAGCCGGCTTCGCACGCCTTGCGTCGCTGCGGATCCACGGCGATGCCTCGCGAGTCGTATCCGCTCGCGTTCACCGAGATCGGCGCCGCACCGGCCCGCGTCAGGAACGGACGCGACGGAGCAGCCGCGACGTCGTCGAAGTAGCGGACGAGGTCGACCTCGGCCGCTGCACGAAAGGTCGTCAAGAAGCCCGGCTGATAGCTCAGCCCGGCCTGGATCGCATACGCCGGTGGCGGCAACGCTGCGATCCCCACCGCGCCATACGGGAAGCCCGATGCCACGAACTCCAACCTCGGCGACCCGTCCCACGGGTTGGTCACCAGGCTCATCGAACCCGTCGTCTGGTGCGTCACCACGATCGCCGATCCGTCTTCCGTCGCTGCCAGGTCATAGGGCTCAGGAGGGAGGACCGCCCCGCGAAGGTTCGTGTCCGGATCCTCCCCGGCTCGATGCGCTCCGTCGCAGCGCGGTGAGTCCGACGACTGCCCGCAGTACATCTGCCTTTGCACTTCCCTGCCACCGCGATCGTCGTCGATCTCGATCCAGGTCAGCGACGGGTCGCCTCGAACCGGGATGAACAACCGCGCGCCCGGCCCCTCGTCTTCGTTGCGCGCCAACACCATCAGGTCCGTCGCGAACGCGCCGACCCGCGTCGATACCGCGACCAGCGTGCCTTGGCCGTCGGGCGGGTTCGGAAGGTCGATCGCGCCGCAACGCCCCGGGTACAGCTCGAGCTCGTAGTTGCTGCCGAGCCTGCCGCAAGGGTCGGTCTGGCTCGCGTCCCACAAGGGGGGAATCATCGCCCGGATGCGATCGAGGTCGAGCGCGACCACCGTTCCCGCGTTGTACTGCAGGTCGAAGTCCGAGTTTGCCACGTACATCGTGTGTCCGCCGGGCGAGATCGCAGCCGCCACGGGGAAGTACAAGTCGCCCGCCGGCGGCGAAGGGCCATCGCCCGGCGAGATGCACCCCTGCGACGCCACCATGGTGGCTGTGCCAAGAAAGGAAAGGAGGCGTGGCCTCGACATCGCGCGGCACCCTAACGGCACACCTGCGCCCTGTAAAGGTGATCGATGGGTGCATTCGGTCGGCCTGGGGTTCGCTTGCCCCACACGAGCAACTCCGGCTCGTTCGGAATCCGGCTGCCGGTTGTGTGCACCCCGGGATCGCGCGGCCGCCGCTCCCCGCAACATCGACAGTGACCGTTCCGCTGGATCTGGCCGGGACCGGCTCAACTTCGTCGGATGCAGTCGCTACCCGCGGGTCGTGTTCGCTCGGCCTGAGGCCGAAAGGTTGGCCCACGCCAACCTGTCATGGCGGTGTGTGCCCGCAAGCATCGGATCGGCGCGCGGGGGGATGCCACGGTGGCGACCTCGTCGATGTTGGCGTGCGTGCGGTGGGCTTGGCCGGCCTTGGGCCGGTGTGTGGTCCCAAAGGAACCCGAGCCGACCGGATGCAGCGGTGCGCCGTCAACGGCAGTCCGCAGCGTCGCGGCCGGCTGCCGGATGGCGCGCCGCAGTGGGGCGTGCGCGGCGGACCGTGCGTCTCGCCAGCGCGGTGCCGAGTTGCGCGTGTCGCTGGCGCTAAGCCGGTCGTCGCGTCTGGCTGGCGCTGGGCCAGGCGTCGCGTGTCGCTGGCGCTAAGCCGGTCGTCGCGTCTGGCTGGCGCTGGGCCGGTCGTCGCGTCTGCTGGTCCGGTCGTCGCGTGTCGCTGGCGCTGGGCCGGTCGTCGCGTCTGCTGGGCCGGTCGTCGCGTGTCGCTGGCGCTGGGCCGGTCGTCGCGTCTGCTGGGCCGGTCGTCGCGTCTCGCTCGCGGCGCCGGACCCGCCGCCCGCTGCCTCGCCTCGTCCAACTCCCCGAGCCCAGGCCCACGAGCGGCGGTCCTGCCGCTTCTGTCTCGCTACAGCATGGTCGTCACCTCCGCGCTGAAGGTCCTTCATCCACG
>Ga0272446_1002169_pt1 | contig 27333 bp, 28 predicted proteins | sample YNPCB0061_FD_194587 | JGI IMG/M metagenome (GOLD analysis project Ga0272446, IMG submission 194587) | Hot spring microbial mat communities from Yellowstone National Park, WY, United States - YNP-CB-006-1 | ecosystem: Environmental > Aquatic > Thermal springs > Hot (42-90C) > Sediment | place...
GGAGAGAGACGTTCATCTGCGGGGAAGGGGGGCAGGGGGGATGGGGATGAAGAAGCGCGCAAGGTGAGAGCAGGCAATAACTCTTTTTCTGGTTTTGCCTCCGCACTTGAGCAGTGAATTTTTGGTTGCGGCTGGAAGCCGCGCTATGCGGTTACGGTACTTATTTGTTAATTTTTCTAAGACGGCTGACATCCGGCTATTCAGTCCGCTTGAGCGGACTTCGTATCGAATAGCCCGGAGATTGATCTCCGGGCGGAACCGGCAGGGCGCGAATTTTAGGATAGGTTCGAAGGTCACTTTACAATCCAGGTACCTGTTTCGCCTTTGAGTGCGCGCCCGATGTTTTCAGGGTTGGTAATGAGCGCCTGCTTGCCGCCATTTTCAAGATACCAGATAATCGCCTGAATTTTCGGCGCCATCGAACCTTTGGCAAAGTGTGTGCCTTCGGCAAGGTAGGCTTTGGCTTCATCGAGAGTGATTCGATCCAGCCATTGCTGATTGGGTTTGCCGAAGTTGATGGCAACCTTTTCGACGGCGGTGGAGATGAGAAACAGGTCGGCTTTGAGCAGGCGCGCCAGCAGGGAGGAAGCGTAGTCTTTGTCAATGACTGCCGCAACTCCTTTGTATTCGTGATCGCCCACGTCTATGACCGGAATGCCGCCGCCGCCTACTGTAATGACAACCGTGCCGGCGTTCAGCAAAGTCTTGACTGCATCCAGCTCCACCACTTCCTTGGGGAGAGGCGACGCAACGACTCGCCTCCAGCCTCTGCCTGCATCTTCAACGACTGACCAGCCCATCTCCGTCTGACGCCGCTTCGCTTCTGCCTCGTCCATGAACGAGCCGATGGGCTTGGTGGGGTTTTTGAAAGCAGGGTCGTTCTTATCTACCAGTACCTGCGTTACCACTGTAGCGACAGGCTTCTTGATGCCGCGCCGATACAGTTCGTTCTGCAAATTCTGCTGGAGGGCATAGCCGATAGCGCCCTGTGAATCTGCGCCGCACACATCCAGCGGGACTTCGTGCATCCCTTCCACCTTCGCGGCGATTTCCGAGCGCCTCAGGATGAACCCAACTTGCGGTCCGTTGCCATGACCGATTGCCACATCCCAGCCCGCTTCGATCATATCGGCAATGTGATAGGTCGTTTCTTTTGCGGCTTGATACTGGTCTTCGACCGTCTTGTGCGCTTCATCTTTGATAAGGGAATTGCCGCCAATGGCGACCACAGCGAGTTTAGTCATATAGTCTCCTGGTCCAATGATTTTCTAGTTTTACAGTCTGATAGTGGTTAGTCAAATGGTCTTGTAATTCGATGAATAAATAACCTGAAATTACAAGACCATCAGTAAATCACGAAAACTACATGTAGCGTACGCTCTTTGTGTAGTACGCAAATGCGGCGGTAGAGACCGCCTGATACGCGCTTTCGTGAAGTACTGAATATCAGTAGATCACGAAAACTTAGCGTAATTTGCGCTCTCTAGCGCAAGTACGGCGGTAGAGACGCCTGATATGCGCTTTCGTGAAGTACTGAATATCAGTAGATCACGAAAACTTAGCGTAATTTGCGCTCTCTAGCGCAAGTACGGCGGTAGAGACCGCCTGATACGCGCTTTCGTGAAGTACTGAATATAAGATTATCAGGTTAGCTAACTCATCGTCAACGCCATCACTGCCTTCTGTGCGTGCAGACGGTTCTCGGCTTCGTCGAACACTACCGAATGCGGACCATCCAGCACGGCGCTTGTGACTTCAATGTCGCGGTCAGCCGGAAGCGGATGCATGTAAATGGCATCGGGTTTGGCAACTTTCAACTTGGCGTCATCCATGATCCAGTTCTTGAAGGAATCCTGGAGTTTCTTGCCTTCGGTTTTGTCGTTGGTGGTCAACAGTGGACCCCACGACTTGGCGTAGATGACATCCGCATCCTTGCAGGCTTCGGTCATGCCGTCGGCATCTTCGATGATTTCAAAAGCCGTGCCGGCGATCTTCGCTTGTTCCCTTGCCTGTTCGACAATATCGGGCATGAGTTGGAAGCCGGGCGGGTAGGCAAGGGTCACGTCCATGCCGAAGCGGGGCATTTGAAGAATCAGGGATTGAGGAACAGATATCGGTTTGAGGTATGAAGCGGCGTACGCCCACGAAACGACGATTTTCTTGCGGCGCAGGTCGCGTCCTTTTTTCTCCATGATAGTCATCAAATCTGCGAGGCATTGAAAGGGATGGTACACATCGCACTGCATGTTGAGCACGGGTGCGCGGCTGTGTTTGGCAACGTCGTTGAGGTATTTGTTGCCGTCGCCAAAGTCGCAGTGACGGATGGCGATGCCGTCGAAGTAGCGCCCGAAGATTTCGCCAATTTCGACCGGCGTATCGCCGTGAGCGATTTGGGTGGTGTTGCTGTCAATGAACGCGGCATGACCGCCCAACTGCGCCATGCCCGCCTCGAACGACCCGCGCGTGCGGGTGGACGAGAAGAAGAACAGCATCGCCAGCACCTTGTCGCGCAGGTAAGCGTGTGGTTCGCCCAAAGCGCGCTTGCGCTTCAAATCCCAGGCTACATCCAGAACGGTTTCGACTTCCTCTTTCGTGAAGTCAAGATCGCCGATGAAGTCTCGGCCTCTAAAATTCGTTTGCATACAGTAGTCTCCTTGTCTTATAGTCTCAGTAGATCACGAAAACCTCGCGTAGTGTGCGCTCTCTAGCGCAAAACTGGCGTTAGAGAACGCCAATTACGCGCTTTCGTGAAGTACTGAGTCTGATAGTCTTATAGTCCGATTGTTGTCGGGCTAACTGTCGGCGCTTTCTTCATTTTCGGTGTCGGCAAACTCGGCTGGAAGGGCGATGCCGTAATCGCCTTGTTCTTCCGAACTCCTATTCCATTGCGCCAAGTACGAGCGCCAGCAGCGCCATGCGCATTACCACTCCGTTGAACGCTTCCTGCCAGTAGCGTGACCAGCGGGTGATGTCCACATCGGTGGGGATTTCATCCATGCGCGGCAGAGAGTGCAGCAAGATGGCGTCGGGCTTGGCTTTAGTCTCCAGCAGTTCGCGCGTAATTTTGTAATTGGGGGGCGTCAACCCCACGTCCTTGCCCGCGCGCTCATCGCGGCTCTTGGTGTAATCGGGCTGTACTACAGGCTCCACCAAAATCACATCTGCCTCGCCAATGACCTTCTCTACGTGATCCGCTTCGGTGAAGTTCACGCTGTATTGCTTCAACTCAGCCTTGAACGTTTCGGTCAGGCTCATTTCTGGCGGTGCGACGAACGTAATCGGGCAGTCGAACTGACTGAGGGCATACCCCAGGGAGTGCATGGTTCGCATGCGCATGTCGCCAACCGCCAGCCACTTCAACCCATCAATGCGCCCTTTCTCGCGCAGAACAGTGTACAGGTCGGTGAGGATTTGCGTGGGGTGCTCCCCCCAGCCGTCGCCGCCGTTGATGACCGGCACGCTCGCCCATTTCGCGGCTTCGTGTGGCGCGCCCTGCTGAAAGTGGCGCATCACGATCACGTCGCCGTAAAATTCCAGCATTTTCACCGTATCTTTGATGGATTCCTGATAAAAGTCGCCAGCCCGTGTCATCTTCGCGTCGGAGAAGCCCGTCACATGACCGCCGAGGCGGTGCATGGCAGCCTCGTGCGCCAGCCGTGTGCGCGTGGATGGCTGATAGAACGCCGTCACCAGCGTCTTCTCCTTGAGCAAATCCACGTTCTTCCGCGCTCTGGCAATCGGTTCCATCTTTTGCGCCACTTCGAAGACGTGGAAAAACTCGTTGCGCTCGAAATCCTTGAGCGACAAAATGTCTCGACCGGCAAAACTACGCATACGAACCTCCTTATTCAATTGTTGAAACGGACGACCGCGTTACCTCCTTTGCTCCGGGGATTCTCTTTGGCGGTTCTCTCTTCACCGACAACTGTTTCTGAAAAAATCAGTTTCCCTTCTCTGCAACCTCCTTCAGCATTTTCGGCAGCAACGCATAGAACTCTGTCGCCGCCACCACTTCATCCAACGAAACATTCTCATCGCGCATGTGGGCGGTCTTTTCATCGCCGGGACCAAAACCAATGGACGGAATGCCAGCCTTCCCTGCCCAATACGTACCGTTGGTCGAGAAATCCCACGTCCCCAGCGGACGTGTTTCGCCCCACAACGATTCGATGGTTCGCTGCCCAGCCTGTGCCAGCGGGTGATTATCTTCCAACACCCAGGCAGGATAATACTTGGACACGGGGAAGACAAACCCCGTGTAGGACGGCTCATCATAGAACAATTCTTCCACGAAAATTTCGTTTTGCAGGTAATCGGGGATCAACCCCTTGATTTGCTGAATCACCTCCTCGCGCGGTTCGTTGGAGGTAATGCGGCGGTCAAGGTAGATGGTGAACTGATCGGGGACAGCGTTGATTGAAGCCGTCCGTGCCGCCACATCCGTCACCGCAATGGAGGGATTCCCCTGAACAGGATGCGCTCCCATTCCCAGCCGGAAGCGGCGGTCCAGTTCACGAATCTGAGTGATGATAGACATCATCTTATATACCGCGTTATCGCCCAAATAATGCGAAGCCGCATGCGCCGATTTGCCGTGCGCAGTGATTTTCAACTCGATGCGCCCCTTGTGACCGCGATAGACGCGCATTTTCGTCGGCTCGCCAATCACCACAAAATCGGGCTTCACTTTCGGGTCAACTTCGACAAACGCATTCGGAGCAATGCCGTCGCACCATTCCTCCATGTTGCCAAAATAATAGGCGGTGTACCCCTCCAGCAGACCCAGGTCGCGTGCAATGGCAAGCCCATAGACCATACCCGGCGTACTGCCCTTCTCATCGCACGCGCCGCGCGCATACAGCCGCCCGTTCTCGATCTTGCCTTTGAACGGATCCCATTCCCACTCGCCGGGATCGCCGACGCCCACCGTGTCAATGTGCGAGTCAAAGACAATTACTTTCGGGCCGGTTCCAATTCGCCCCAGCACATTGCCCATCTTATCGAAGCGTGTCTCCTCGAAGCCCAGTTTGTTCATCTCTGCAATGATGCGGTCGCCCACTTCTTTCAACTGCCCGTTCATGCTTGGAATGGCGACGATTTCGCGCAGGAAGTTGAGGATATTGTCGCGGTTCTCTTCCACCCGCTTTTTGATTTCTTGAACTGACATAATGACCTCTTTCTATAGTTGAATGTGTAGTAGTTTGAAAATCGAAAGGTTGAACTTGAAAACTTGCACACCCGCCGGCTATTTGCCAATCCGCCGCACGACATGAAAGTTGAAATAACCCGGGATGAAATAACTCATCGTAAAATCCACCACCTTGCCGGTGTTGTCGTAAATCTGTGAGACGAATTGCAGCAAGACATCACCGCGCTGAATTTCGAGCGCTTTTGCCACACTGGCAGTGGCATTTGTGGCGCTGATAGCGGCGCGGGAGACGGTGAGGGCGTCGCCGCGTGCCAGCATAAAGTCCAGCACCGAGCCGTTGAACTCTGCCGGCAGGTCTTCTGGTTTGAGCAGGTTCGCAGGCAGGGTATCCACCAGATAAGCAACCGGGCGTCCATCGGCGCACATCACACGGCGAACGCGCGTCAGGCGGCTGTTTTCCTCCACACCGAGTCCCTGTGCCGTCTCCCGATCCGCTTCCACCTGTTCGATGTGCAATTCACCCACCGTCACCGAGAGATGCATGCGGCGCGCCATAGTATCCAGGCTTTCCAGCACCTCCAGGCCCGCGTCAATCACCGGCACCTTGCCCACCACATACGTGCCAGAGCCCTGACGACGGCGGATGATCCCCTGCGTCTCAAAAGTGCGCATCGCTTCGCGCAGCGTGGCGCGCGAAACCCCCAATTGCTTTGCCAGTTCAGGTTCCGAGATCAGGCGTTGACCGGGCGCTGTTTGCGCGATCAGGCTTGCCAGGTCTGCCTGTAATCGTTGAAACGGAAAATTCGCCATTACTCCTCCACCACGGGGATAAATTTGAATTGCGTCACATCCACCAGCCCTTTATCAGAAATTCGTAACTCGGGAATGACCACCAGCGCCAGCAGCGACAACTGCATGTTCGGGTTGTTGAGCCTGCAGCCGCACGCCCTGAATCCCTCCAGAATGCTCTGCGCCTTACGGGCAACCACCTCCGCCCGCTCGGTGGACATCAACCCCGCGATCTTCAACTCGACCTTGCCGATGACCCTGCCATCCTTCACCACCACCTGCCCGCCTCCGCTTCGCGCCAGACTGTTGGCTGCTACCGCCATCGAAGCCTCATCCGTCCCGACAACGATCATGTGATGCGAGTCGTGCGCCACGGTTGAGGCAATGGCGCATTTTTCGGTAAACCCAAACCCGCTGACCAGTCCTACCGTCACACCGCCTGTGCCTTTATGCCGTTCGACCAGTGCGATCTTGGCAATGTCGCGCCCCATATCCACTTTGATTTCGCCGTTTTCGGGTTGAATCTCAAAAGTCAAATGCCGCGTCGGCGCCTGGTTCTCGATGACGCCAATCACATTCGCTTTGACCTTTGACGCTCGATCTTTGACGTTTAACTTAAAGTCCTCTGCCTTCAAATTTCTCTTCAGCTTCACCGAGTTCTTCACCCAGGCGGGGTAAGAAACCTTTGGCAAAGCCACTTTCCATTTGCCGTGTTCTGCAATGACCTGTCCCTTGGCAATGACCATATCAGCATGGAAGTTGTTCAAGTCTTCCACCAGCACCACGTCTGCCCAGCGCCCCGGCGCAATCATCCCCATTTCTTTTGCAACGCCAAAATGCTCGGCGGTGTTGATGGTCATCATCTGGATGGCGGTCATTGGCGGAAGCCCCTGCTCAATGGCGTGCCGCAGGACACGATCCATGTGACCTTCTTGTGAGAGAGTCTGCGCATGCGAGTCGTCGGTGACCAGAATGAAGTGACGCGGGTCGAGCCCGAGTTCTGTAACCGCTTTGACTTGTGAAGCCACGTCCAGCCAGGCAGATCCGTAGCGGAGCATGACTTTCATTCCCTGCCGCACACGGGCGACGGCGTCCTCCAGACGGGTACCTTCGTGGTCATCTTCTGCGCCGCCGGCGGCGTAGCCGTGAAAGGGAAGTCCCAGGTCGGGGGAGGCGTAATGCCCGCCGATGGTCTTACCGTGCGCGTGTGTAACCGCCATCTCTTCCAGCATGTTGCGGTCGCCCATGAAGACGCCGGGAAAATTCATCATCTCACCCAGCCCAATGATGCCCTGCCATTTCATGGCTTTTGCTACTTCTCTCGGTCCAATGGATGCGCCGGGGGTCTCCAGCCCGGGCGCGGAGGGAACGCAGGAGGGCATTTGCACCCACACGTGGATGGGTTGTTTCTGCGCCTCGTCCACCATCAACTTCACGCCTTTCAGCCCAAAGACGTTGGCGATTTCATGCGGGTCAATGAACATGCCGGTCGTGCCGCGCACCGCCACCGCGCGGACGAATTCCGTCACCGTAACCATGCCCGATTCGACGTGCATGTGACCATCAAGCAAACCGGGCACGAGGTAGCGCCCATTCGCTTCGATGACCTTTGTCTTTTTGCCAATGGTGTGGCGGGCATTTTCCCCCACATAAGCAACACGCCCGTCTTTGATGGCGATGTCGGTGGCGGGGATGATTTCGCCCGATTGAACACAGACCCACTGTCCGTTAAGAATGACCGTGTCGGCGGGGGTGCGTCCCATGGCGGTATCTACGAGTGCGCGGGTGAGTTTTGTGAGTGAGGGCATAAAGTCTCCTATGGTCCGGTTTGCCTTACGAGATAACGTTCCAACAGGTAATCATACTGTCCGGTATTGAGTTTCCAGATGGTTATCAATCTTTCCCCATCCCAAAGCGGTCCTCGAATGACCGATTCGAGTTTTGTGTAATAGGCGGAAAGATGCTGATCTACGATTCGATTCTCGCCCGTTTCCAGCGTTTCAAGATACCCTTCGGGCAGTTCGCGGACGATATGACCAATCCGCCACTTCTTTTGATTTGTGGGGAGGCGCGCCAACAACGGGTCTGCCAATGCCTGCTGGTCTATGACATATACGTTGGGTCCCCTGGTGTACCCGAACACTCCGATAGCGGTTTCCACAGCGACTTTTCGCGTACGAGTGAAATACCAGTTTGCCCCTGCATAAACGGAACCGACATCTGCGTTCCTGAAACCGTTTTCGATAAAACCCAGATGAACATCCGCTCCGGGTGGGGCAAAATAGATGGAACGTTCATCGGTGATTTCGTTCCCGTCCCAAACCAGTTCGAAGGATAGAAAAGACGGAAACTTTGGTTCGAGAATCGTGGAGCGCACCGTAAAAATTCCCAACAACAGGAGGATGGCGGTCATCAGCGCAAGGCTTTTTCGGGGCAGGGAGGAGAGGGAGAGAACGATGACCGATAAAAGGAAAGGGACTGTCAGGAACCGGCCGCTCATGAAATCGCCCCCAATTTTGACCACATACAAAAGATATAAAACTACCCCGGCGTACAAAAACGGGAATTTCCGGCTGGATGGAGATTGTGCCGGCCATGCAAAGGCGGAGATCCCAGCCAGGACGACTACGAACAAGGTCAGCGGGTCCCAGTGAAGCGAATTGAGCAGGTAGTCAAGTCCCTGTTGCATGAGGAGTCCGCTATCCACGCCCGTATTCAACTTGGCATAGGCGGTGTTCGGAAACGGGAATCCATAATAGAAAATCGAAAACAATTCCCACAAAAGAACCGGCGCCGCCCCCAGTGTCAACTGGCGGAGGGTCTGCATCCCTCTGCCGGTCGTCCAGATGGCGTGAAGCAGGGCGGGCAAAATCACAAAAATCAAATCCAAGCGGCACAAGAGCAATAGGGAGGCGAGCAGGGTCAAGAGAAAAATCCTGCCGGGCGTTTTGCTATAGACCCAGACAAAAAGAACCAGCAAGAGATGCGAAAGCGGGTTTTCAAGACCCGAAGTCGAGTAATCCACAAATGCCCTGGAGAGGCTCAATGCCGAGAACAGGAACAGGTTTCCGGTCAGGTCGTTCACGCCAACCAGTTTCACCACAAGCACCAACGTCAGAAAAGACAACAAGATGGACACGAACACTGTGATGAAATACAGCGCATTGGGCGAGGCAGGAACGAACAACCTGCCGAGAAAATACAAGCCGGACAACAGAAACATCCATGCCGGATGGGTGTAAACCTGGACGCGAACGTAAGGATTATAGGTAAGTCCGTAACCAGCCAAAAAATTCTCGATGCTCCGAAAAGTAATGTAGGCGTCGTCCGAGATCCATGCGTTACGGATAACGATGATCAGGAACAGAAGGAGGAAGACAGATTTTTCCAGCCGATTTTCGACGCGTGAACTGGAATCGTCCGGAAAGGAGGGATGTATCATCTGTGATGTGTGAGCAATACCCATCATAACGAAACGAGCACCGGTCCATTTTGAAGAGATAAAGGCGTTCGGTTTCCGCTGAAAAGCCTACAATTCGAGACGACTGCAGAGGTCTCTGCGGGGTTTCCGCCGGAAAGCGGCGAGAAAACAACAAGGTTCGTCATGCGCCTCCGCCCGCCTGGACGGCAAACCATAGCAGTAAAATCGCAAGGTAAACCGGGATCGCCGTGAGCCATGCAAGCATCTCCCTGCCGCGCGCCATGAAAAAGCCGGAGGCAAACAACCATAACGGAAGGAAACTGTTGCAAAAAGCCGGAAAACCGCTCAGGGCAAGGGAAAACGGAAACGACAAAAGCGCCGCCGCCACCAGATAGCGAAAATCCCGCCGCATCAACCCCGTCGTGGCAATGACGAGGGTCAGCAGGATGGCGGGCCAACCAAGGAAGAGCGCAAGGACAAAGTTCATCACGGCAAGTCAAGGTGAAGTCTGTGCGCGCCGAAACACCGGCGCCCTGCACTTCCTCGCTCCTATTTGACAATCCGGGACGGGAACATGACCGCATCCACCATGCGCAGGATGGACGCGCCTGTGTTCCGAAATTGATGGATTTCGTTCGGAGCGACGTAAATAATCGAACCGTCGCGAATCGGATACACGGCTCCCTCGGTCACCACCTCGCCCCTGCCGACCAGCACAAAAATCTCGTGTTCCGAATCGTGCTGGTGCATGGGTGTGGATTTGAGCGGTTCCAGTTCCAGCAGGCGCATGGAGAAGTTGGTCGCTCCCTGCGAGGCGGTGATGCCCCAACGCACGGTCAAGCCATCTACACCGCTCGGTTCGACGGGCAGTTCACGATAATCCTTGATATACATTGGGCTCTCCTTTCGTCTGGTTGAATCGGTTCAGAGACGGTTGCCTCGCTTGCCAAAGGGCAGATTTGCTAACCTGCCAACAGCCTTTTGGCAGAGCGGTTGTGCTTCTCGATTAACTTCCCTTCGTCAACAGTGACCACGCTTCCTTCCTTGACGATGAACCTGCCTCCCACCACCGTATAATCTACTCTGACGCTTTGACCGAACACAATCGCAGCAACGGGGTCATGCATGCCCGTGAATTCGAGGCGGTTCAGGTTCACAGCAAAAAAATCGGCACATTTGCCGGGCGCAAGCGAGCCAATGTCGTTGCGTCCCAGCACTGCCGCGCCGCCGCGCGTGCCGAGATACAGAGCTTCGCGTGCCGTCATCAGTTTTCGACTGGGGTCGTTTGATAATGAATACCCTGTGATGCCTTCTTTGATGCGTGACAGCAGCATGGCATTCCGCACTTCTGCCAGCAGGTGCGAACCGTCGTTAGAGGCTGAGCCATCCACACCCAAGCCGACGTTGACGCCCGCTGCACGATATTCCTTGACCGGCGCAATGCCCGAAGCCAACCGCATGTTCGATGTGGGGCAGTGTGCCACGCCGCAGTTGTGTTTGGCGAAGACTTGAATCTCCTCATTGTTGACCCACACGGCATGAGCAAACCATACGTCGCCGCCGACCCATTCCACCTCCTGCATGTATTCCACCGGACGGTAACCAAATTTTTGCAGGCAAAATTGCTCTTCATCTTCGGTTTCGGCAAGGTGGGTGTGGAGATGTACGCCGTACTCGCGCGCCAAACTTGCCGATTGTTTCATCAGGTCGCTGGTAACGCTGAAAGGAGAACACGGCGCAAGGACGATTTGCACCATTGTGCCGGGCTTCGGGTCGTGATATTGCTCGATGAGGCGCTGAGAATCTTTGAGAATGTTTTCTTCGCTGTCTACTACACTGTCGGGGGGGAGCCCGCCTTGGGATTCGCCCAGCGACATCGAGCCGCGCGAGGCGTGGAGGCGCAGCCCCACTTCGGAGGCGGCGGCAATTTCATCGTCGAGGCGCGAACCGTTGGGGAAGAGGTAGAGATGGTCTGATGCGGTGGTGCATCCTGAAAGGGCGAGTTCGGTCAGAGCAGTTTGGGCGGAGATGAAAATATCTTCAGGCTGGAGGCGCGCCCAGATGGGGTAGAGGGTTTTGAGCCAGTTGAAGAGGTTGGCGTCTTGTGCGGCGGGAACGGCGCGGGTGAGGGTTTGGTAAAAATGATGATGCGTATTGACAAGACCGGGGAAAACAACATGATCTTTGAGATCGAGGGTTTCATCGGCGGTTTGAGGCAATTCGTTTAGCGCGCCGATCTTTTCGATGAAGCCGTCGCGTATAAAAAGACCACCTTCGGGGATTTCCCGCTGGTGGTCGTCCATGGTGACGATGTAGGCGTTTTTTACAAGGAGTGTGATCATGTTAGTCTAAGTAGTTGAGCCGGTCTGCCTGGTCAAAATTTGTCTGACAACTTAAGTGTAGCAAAAAAACAGAAGGATGTCAAATTGGATACGCAAAATATTAAGAGTGTTGGCGGCATTCGCCCATTTCGCGTTACCTGCAAACCTCCCCACTTTTGGCGGATAGCCTCTCTTCCAAAAAACAAATACACTTCACGAAATTCCAAATCAATAAGGAGAGAACGGCATGGTAACAGATCAGGATTTCAAGGACTTGAAAAACCGTATCATCAAACTGGAAGGACAGGTGGCCTTCCTATACAGGCACCTGGGAGTGGAGTTTGTGCCTGAGTCTTCGCCGGACGATGATCCGCGCATTATCGAGGCGCTCAAAAAGGACAATATGCTGGAGGCCATCAAAATATATCGTCAGGTATACAGCACCAGTACTCTTACCATCGGCCTCGACGAGGCCAAGCGCGCGGTCGAGGAAATCAAAGGCAGACTCGGAATTTAAGATCATGATGACAAAATGCCCACAATGCGGTTCCAGCGAAATCATTTCGGACCTGATTGTGTTTGCACAGGGCCATACTGCAGGCGGACAACCCATTTACGTTACGATGATAGAGCCGGAGCCTGAGAAACGTCCTTTCGTGTGGCTCCCCAAAACAGAGATGGCGGGTTTCCGCGTCGCGGTCTGCGGCGAATGCGGCCATGCCGAGTTATATACAAATTCCCACAAAGAATTGCTGGCGGCGTATAAAAAGGGATTTGTAAGTCAGCAGAATGTTTGAACGCCGGTTATACTTTTGGAATGTAAACAGGTTGTATCCATAGAAACATAATCACAAACCTGCATGTTTTATCAGGCGTCAAACCCGATAAAGGCTTCAACGCCTCCGGAGGTTCTTATGAGTTACACAATGCGCCTGCTCAAATGCCCGGCCTGCGGAGGTCCGCTGGACTCGCCCGCCGGTGAAAGCTCAATGAAATGTCCCTATTGCGGGAATCAGGTGGTAATTCCTGAAGATATGCGGAAACCCGCTCCCGGCGCGGCAACCGCTTCTCAAAGCATTTTTTCCGGCATTGATATGGGAGCCATGATCGGTTATGGCGCGCAATGGAGTGAAATCGTCCAAATGGCGCAAAGCGGAAAAAAGGATGAGGCGGTAAAAAGATATGTGGCGCTGACAGGCCAGAGCGAGTCCGACGCGCTCCGCATGGTGGACGGACTGGGCGGTTATCAATCCTATGAATTCATTCCCGGCACTTATTCCGTTCAGCAAATCTACGCGCCAGCGGTCACCGAAGCGTATAAAACAGCAGGCACCGTTACAAAATCGGTCACGCGCATGACCATGTGGCTGACCTGCGGCATCTTCGCGTTCGTTTTCTTTATCATCATCATCACAACTCTTCCTGTGTTGATCGGCGTCTTCGCCAGCTTGCATCGTTCCTCCGCTAAAGATAATCCGTCAGAGAGGTCCCCTCAACGGGGACTTCTCTTTTTCATCTTCCTATCATAATGGCGGGTTAAAGTAATACAAAAAAAATTTCGGCAGGGAGCAGATATGCCAGCACAAAAACGACGCAAATCAAAGGCCGGCGCGCACACAAAGTGGATTTACGGAATCATCGCCGGGCTGTTCACGTTTGGAATCGCCATCATGTTCGGAGCAACCCAATTGGAAAATCATGATAGTTTTTGCGCCTCATGCCATACCGAAGGCGAAACGACCTTCTTCAAACGTTCCCTCGCCGCCCCAGCAGTGGACCTGGCAAGTTTCCATGCCGAAAAAGCCACACGCTGCATTGACTGTCACACCGCGCCGGGCATCCCCGGCCGCGTGGAGGGACTAATGGCAGGCGCGTCCGACCTGGTTTCATTTTATTTTGAAAATTATCCACAACCTGCCGTGCAGGATAAACCCATCCGCGATAGTTTCTGCCTGAAGTGTCACGCCAAAGTGGAACAGGACCAAACCTTCGACAACCACTTCCATGTTTTTCTGCCAAAATGGGAAGCCGCCGATCCGGCCCACGCCGCGACCTGCGTCAGTTGTCATTTGGGTCACGATACCAAAGGCGATGCAACGGTTGCGTTTTTGAATCGAGATCACACCATTGCCGTCTGCCAGAAATGTCATCAATTCGCAGGCGGGGGATAGACAAAACCTTTTCCCACCCTGGTGTTTCATCAGGGTGGATTTTTATCCGCTATAATCGCCTTGTGACAAAGGAGATGACATTGAATCATAGAATCGTTTTCATGGCAATTCTATTCATTCTGATATTGACTGCCTGCCAGCCCGCTTCAGCGGGCTTTGGGGGGGATCAGCCCGACGATTGATCGTCGGGCGGTGGGGCGGAAAATGAAACTGTCAGGTGGCCAGGTATTTTTGAGACAAGTTCTTAGACTGCATTTGTCTGACAATTATAGTCTAGCAGAAGAGAAGCAGGATGTCAACGTGAGAAAAATCACGCTGCAATGCGCGCAGTTTGCGCTGCTTGGGCAAATCTTGTGCCGCGTTTTGTTTTGGTTTGGTTTCGTTCGCTTGTGGTCAGGAGGACAGATGTTTGTCCAACCACTCGATCATGACCTTGAATACTTCCGCCTGTTGGGGTTCGTTGTGGATTTCGTGGTAGAGCCCATCCCATATTTTCAAGGTGATGTCTTTGTTGTTCTGGCTGGCGAGTTTGGCGAAGTCTTCGCTGCCACTGGCGTAGGTGATGCGGTCTGCTTTGCCGTGCATGATGAGAAGCGGCGGTTTGAACTCGCTGGCGCGGCGAAAACACAGGTCAATTGCTTCCAGCCCTGCTTTGCCCAAGCCCAGGCTGACTTTGTCGTGTACGAGCGGGTCGTTGACGTATGCCTGAATCACAGCCGGGTCGTGAGAAAGCCCCTCGACTTCGAGTTCGCTTTTCAGGGAGAGGGAGGGGAGGAGGGAGCCAAGTACCTTGACCAGTGCGATTTTTGCTTTTTGTTCCTGCAAAGCGGAGCGTAACCCGGCGCCCGTGACGATGACGCCTTGTACGCCCTCCGGGTGTTGAAGGATGTAGGTCAGGGTGAGTAAGCCGCCGAGGCTGTGTCCGTAGAGAAAGAGGGGCAGCCGGGGGTGATTCTGGCGCTGAAAGTGGATAAAGTTGTGAATGTCGTTGAGGACGGTTTGGAGGGAGGGGAAATGGCCGCGTGCGCCGCCGCTTTGCCCGTGACCGCGCAGGTCGAAGCCGAAGAGGGCATAGCCGGCATCGTTCAGGGCTTTGCCCACGTGGGCGTAGCGCCCGGTGTGTTCGCCCAGCCCATGCACAAGGCAGACGATGGCTTTGGGTGGTTTGTCGGTTTCCCAGCCCTGCATGTAGAAGGAGATGTCGTCATTCATGTCGGAGTTTTGTTGGTTGTCCATTTGTACCTCTGTGAGTGATGTTTGTTGCCTCTACGTTTTGCCGCGGGTGATGGTGAATTCGCAGGTTGGCTCGCCTCGGGCTTTGCAGGAGGTTTCTTCCACATCGAAGGTGCTGCCGGTTGCCCAGCGCAGGCTTTCGCGGATGAGTCCCTGGGTGACGTAGCAGATGGGCGCAGGAGCGGATTGTCCGTCGGTGGTGGGGGAGGCGTGGTCTGCGAGAAGCAGGTCAAGGTCGAGGGTGTGAACCGTAATGTCAGCGGGGGCGGCGCTGAGTAGTTTGGCGAGCAGGTCGAGGGTCGGTTTACGGCGCGCGGTGAGAGGCAATCGTTTGATGAAGGCGGCGTGCATTCTGCTGTTGAAGGGGGCGTCTTCCAGCAAGTGCTGCCACAGGCTTTCGCCCACGCGAATGAGCGCGCCGCGTGCGCCGCGTCCGTAATAGGTGCGCAGGGCGGCTTGCAGGGAGGCGTAGGTGCGGGCGGTTTCTCGCGGGTCGCTTTTGATGAACGTGCGCGGGGTTGCCCATTCGAGAGGCAGTTTGGAAATGGATAACATGGCTTTGAACTGGTCGTTCCCCAGCTCTTTGGCAACGGTTTTGATGAAATGGCGCAGAACCCGTGACGGGAGTTGTGGAACACTCACTCGCGCACCTCTCCTACTTCGAAGCGGCAGAATTCATCGCCCCTGGCAATGCAATGTGTTTCGGTAATTTCGTATTCTTTGCCGGTTGCCCAAAGCACTGCCTCACTGATGGAGCCGATGTATAGGTAACAGATGGGATGGTCGCTTTGGCGCCCGTGACAGATGGCGCAGGTGGCTTCCACGTAGGCGAGATGCCCGCCGCTTTCATCCACCCATGCTTTGACCTGGGGATTGCTTTTTTTCAGCGCGTCTGCCATGCCGTTCAGGATGAATTTGATGCGCTGACGGTCTGGCAGCAGTTTCAGGGCGACCCCTGCCACCCCCAGCAGCGCCGCCTGTTCGCGTACCGCATATTGAAAGGATGCTTTGCCAATGCGGCGCAGCATGCCTCTGCCGCCGCGCCCGTAGAAGTCTTCGATGGCTTGATTCAACCGGGCATATTGCGAAGTTTTGATAGACGGCTCCAGATTGTTGGGCGGAAAGTTGCCCACGAAGCGCTCCAGCCCGCAAGACTTGAGCACCGCGTTCAAGCCATTATCTCCCATGATTTCTTGCATCGAAACCAGCGCCTGACGCACAAGCGAATTGACAATGACCGCATCGTCTCTGGCTGTCATACTGCCTCCTTTGGTTGAGTAGGGCGGCTTTTTGAAAAACAGGGAAACTGTAGCAGCAAACGTTCCTTTACCCTGCCAGGAGCAGAGGTTCAAAATACCTGTGCGAGTTTACCACTGCAATACACCGGCGGGCGATATTCCCTGTACATGAAAAGTATACACAGGATACGCCTCGCCGGTGCGCCAAAAACCCATCCGTTGGTATAGTTTCAATGAGGTCGAATTATCGCTTTGGGTGTTGACCGACAGTCTAGTGTAGCCGTTTTGCACCAGCCGCTCAAAGAGATGATTCAACAGCGCTCTGCCGATGCCGCGTCCCTGCAGGGAAGGGTGTACCGCCAGGCGAGCCAGATGCGCCCGTGTTCCCGCGCCTGTTGTAATTTGATACCCCACCACGCCGTTGACGGTCTCTGCCACTGTGGCAAATAGCGATTGCCGCAGCGCCCGCCGCAGAGTCTCCTGTGAATTGTGCCAGAGCGGCTCGAAGGCTGCGCCGTCCACCGCTGTGACAGCGGGGAGATCTGCCTCGGTCATTCTGCGGATGCGGACATCCGCCGCTTCACTCCCCGCCCAGGGCTGATACGTCCACTCGAGCATGACAATACTCTGACGGTTTTCGAAGCCATGCTGCTCCAACACTTTTTGAAACCATGCATACTGGACGATGGCGGCGATCATGGCTCCGCCGCTGAGGGCAATATCTCTCCGCGCGGCGGACCACAGCACCTCCCAGGCATTCTCCGCCGACCAATATGCCGTATGAACAAACAACCGCACCCAGGCAATCCCTTTGGTTTCTTCGGGGCATGCCAGTGCGGCTGTGAGTTGCGAGCCTTCCTCCACCGTCCAGAAAAAACGGTCGCCCAGCCATTCGAGAGGCGAGCGCCAGTCGAGGTGGCGGTGGGAGCGCGTCTCAAAGAAAATCAGGTTCGATAGGCGCTGATGATCGCTGAATTGCGCTGTTCGGGCGTGGATGTTGATCACTACTTGATAAATCCGATTCGTCTCAAGAATTTCAAAATCCGCTGTGTGAGATTGGGTTTTTCGACGAGGCGCAGGGAGTCGTACACGTCCATTTGAGCGGCGGTGATACGTCCGCGTTTGAGGTTCAGGTTGGCGGCTGCCTTGCGGACGAGCGAGTGCATGTCGCCTTCGCCGGCTTGTTCAAGCAGGGTTGCGGCGCGTTCGTATTCTGCCAGCGCTTCGTCCGCCTTTTTGAGCGCTTCCAGGGCGGCGGCGCGGTTGCTCACGGCAATGCCCTGTCGTTTCAAATCGCCGGCTTGCTGAAAGATGGCTTCCGTTCCTTCGGTTGCCTCAAGGGCTTCCTGCGCCCTGCCCGCCTGCAAGAGCGCCACGCTCTGGTTGTTCTTCATCTCTGCCGCAGTCAGGGCGTCCTGCGCGTCGACATACGCCTGCGCGGCGCGAGCAAACAAGTCTGCGGCGACGGGGTAATTTCCTTTTGAATATTCTTCCTTGCCTTGTTCAGCCAGTTGAGAGGGAGTGTTGAGGTCCACAGGTACACCTGAAAGGGTTAGCAAAACAGCCGCAAAGGGGGGGTGGTGTTTAGAGGGTAATATCCAGCAGGTCTTCTGCCACAGAGCGCAGTTTTTCTTTGGACATGCCGCTCAATTTCTTTGCCAGTTCCAGGTAGGGGCGGTTGACCGGCAGCGCCACAAACTGGCGTAACTCTTCGGGCAGTTCAAGGAAGTTTTGAATGGCTTCTTCGTTCATCATCCATTGACCGATGGGTCCGCTGCGGTCGAAGAAGGATTCGATGCGCCCGCCGAGGGTGGAGACGAGCACTTCCAGTTCTGGCAGGGGGATGGGGCGTTCCCCCAGTTCGTAGGCTTTGATGCGCGCGCCGGAGATGCCGGTTTCGAGTGCCAGGCTGCGAATGGAGATGCTGGCATTCGTCCGTTCCTGGCGGAGGAGTGCGCCGATTTTTCGCTGGCGGACAGCCATCAGTTTGGGGAGGTCGAGGCTTTCGATGGGTAGTGGAGCGTTGGATTTGGTCTCTTTGCCCCAGAAGTGATCAATGGGCAGGTCCAGGTAATAGACAAGCGTCTCCAGTTCGGGGAGGGAGGGGGCTTTTCGTCCTTCCTCGTAAGCGCGGAAGGCGCTGCTTTTGACGCCGATGGCTTTTGCGCATTCGCCAATGCTTCGGCGTGCTGCCAAACGGGCATCACGGATCAAGACACCTAACTTTTTTGCGCGAAGAGTAATTTGGGTCTTTTTGTCCATGGTTCCTCAATGCCCGATTATAGCAGAGGCTTGAGGCTTTACCGCCGTGTGCTTATGCCGCCGGGCGGCATGAAGATTTCGCCGCTGAGTTTGAAGCCAGCCGCCTCCAGGCGCGGGCTGAAGATGGGGCGGATGCCGGTGGCTTTCAATTCGCCCAACACCTTGCCTTCGGCGGTGGTGCCGGTCTGTTCGAATTTGAAGATGTCGGTTAACACTACGATATCGCCTTCCATGCCTGCTACTTCGGTGATGGCGGTGACTTTGCGCGAACCGTCCTTCAGGCGGGTTTGCTGGATGATGAGGTCAATGGCAGAGGAGATTTGCTGTCGCACCACTTTGAGGGGCAGGTCCATGCCAGCCATCAACACCATGGTTTCCATACGGGAGATGGCATCGCGCGGGGAGTTGGCATGCAGGGTAGTAAGTGAGCCATCGTGTCCGGTGTTCATGGCTTGGAGCATGTCGAGCGTTTCGCCGCCGCGGCACTCGCCCACCACGATGCGGTCGGGGCGCATGCGCAGGGCGTTGCGCACCAGGTCGCGGATCGTGACGGCGCCTTTGCCATCTATGTTGGCGGGTTTTGTTTCCAGGCGCAGCACGTGTTCCTGTTGAAGTTGCAGTTCCGCTGCATCTTCGATGGTGATGATGCGTTCGTTTTCGGGAATGAAACTGGAGAGGACGTTTAGAAGCGTTGTCTTGCCGGAACCGGTGCCTCCCGAAACGACGATGTTCAAATGGGCGTGCACACAGGCGCGCAGGAATTCCGCCATGTTTTTGGTAAGGGAGCCGAATTCGATGAGTTTCTCGATGGAGAGTTTGTCTTTTTTGAATTTGCGGATGGTAATACACGGACCGTCAATAGAGACGGGGCGAATCACAGCGTTGACGCGGGAGCCGTCGGGCAGGCGCGCATCCACAGTGGGGCTGTCGGCGTCCACGCGCCGGCCGAGGGGCAGGATGATGCGGTCAATGATGCGCATGACGTGGTCATCGTCATCGAAGGTGACACCGCTTTTAATCAGTTTGCCGCTTTTTTCGATGAAGATTTTTTTGGGTCCGTTGACCATGATTTCGCTGACGTCGGGGTCGTCGAGCAGGGGTTGGAGGGGACCAAAGCCTGTGAACTCATCCACGATTTCGTGGAAGAGATGCCTGCGCATGTCTTCAGGCAGGTTGACGCGCGTTTGGGCGTAGATTTCGGTCAGCCGCTGGCGGATCAGTTCAGCACGGTCGCCGAGTTGCAGGGGTTCGCCCTCCAGCGAACGGCTGACGTTTTCGACCAGGTAGCGTTTGAATTTGAGCAGGTCGGCGGAGGTCAGGCGGTTAGAATTGGCAGAAATGGGCGTGGTCATTTGATCGTTTCCCCTTGCGAATCTGGCATAACCCAAACGATCTGGTCGCGGCGAATTGCAAGAAACGGCGCGTGGAACAGGGTCTGTCCGTCGGGTCCCTGCACCTGGACGTCGGTGAGTGCCAGGAATTTTTCGTCCCGGTCCAGTTCGTCTTTGACGCGCTCGCCGCGGCGCACGTGCATGTGTCCGCGCATGAGGTGGGTGGTGGTTTGAAGGGTCACGAAGACCGGCACCTTCGTGATGATATCGGTAAAAACTTTTCCCTTTTCGTCGTATTCGAATGTCATGGCAACCTCTTGTTATCCTGAGACAATGCGCGTGCCGCTCGTAGAGGAGCGGCGGTATCATTTGCTGCATTGTCTTCCATAGTATCAATAACTCAGCTTATGTGGCAGCGTAAGATTTATCTCGTATTTTCAAGGGACATGAACGTCACACTGCGGATAAACTGTGTAGCATGAGTGGATAACTGAAGTGTAGTCGAATTGAGCGCCAAACGACTTTGCACTTTCTTAAGCCCCGCTGCGAGCGCGCAGTTGGCGGGCAAGTTTGACCATTTCTTCGGCGGTATTTTTGAAGACGATGCTGGCGGTATCTTTGGGGTATTTGACGATAATGGGCTGGTTGAGGTTGTTTGCCAGTGTAAAATTACTCCCCATGTATGGCAGCGTGGTTTTGATGGGAAAGCCAATGATTTGTTCTGCCTCGGCTTTGGTCAAGCCTTCCAGTCCTACAGCGCGGTTCAAAATGCCATACACGTTTTGCGCCTCTATACCTTGTTCGCTTAAATATTCCCACACGGTTTTGGTGAGGCGCACAGTGCTGAGATCGGTAGCGACGATGAGGGGGATAAGGTCGGCTTGTTGGATGATGGGCAGGCTGATGCGTGAGAGGGAACGTCCGAGGTCGAGGATGACGAAGTCGAAGGAGGCGCGCAGCAGGTCCACGATGGGGTTGATGCGTTCAACTTTCAGGCTGCTGGCTTGCTGAGGGTTGTAAGCGCCAGCCAGGAGGTGAAATTTCCAGAGTTCAGGTTCGGGCAGGTTTTTGAGAAGGTACTCGGTGGTCAGTTCACCGGCGGGGAGGTTTGCTACCGTGACAAGGTTTTGCTCTCCTTCGTAGCCAACGATTTGGGCGATGGAGCCGATGGGCAGAACCAGGTCCATCACCGCCACGCGCGCTTCGGGGTGCTGATTTTTGATGGTCATGGCGATATTGGCGCACAGCGAGGATGTGCCTGTGCCGCCCTTGGCGCTCAGGAAGGTGAAGAGCAGCCCTCTTGCGCGGCTTTCTCCGGGTTGGAGGCTGGCAGATGCAGGGGTTTCTCTGCTAAAAATCCGTTCGAGCGTTTGGTGCAGTTGAAGGATTGCCCCGGAGGCTTTGACGATGTATTCATTGGCGCCGGCGGTCAGGCAGGCTTCACGCCGTGCGGGAGAAGGGTCGCTGGCGAAGGCGATGAGAGGGGTTTTCTCGGTGCGGGGATTTTGACGGAGTTTGCGGATGAATTCGGTGTCTTGAATGTCGGTGAAGACGGGGTCGAAGAGGATCAGGTCTGGCTGGTCGCGCCAGGCAGAGATCAATCCTTCTTTGCCGGAGCCCGCCTCGAGGATGTCGAAGAGCCGCTCGCGCAGGGTGCTGCCAAGGTAGGTGCGCGTTGCCTGGTTTTCGTCTACTATCAGAACTGTTTTGGCGGGCATGGGATTTCTATTCCTCACTGGGGGGCATGAGGTATCCCAGCCCGGAGCGGGTGACGATGTGTTTGGGGTTGTGAGCGTCGTCTTCGAGTTTTTGCCTCAGCCGGGCGATGCTTACCCAAAGGATTTCTTTGTCGTTGCGATATTCGGGACCCCATACGCTGGTGAGGAGTTCTTCGGAGGACATTACCTTGCCGACGTGATGGGCGAATTGCAGCAACAGGCGGTATTCGGTTGCAGAGAGGGAGACGGGGGTTTCGCCTTTCCAAACTTCGGCGCGGGCAAAGTCAATTTTGAGGTTGCCGTGGGTGAAGAAGCGGGCTTGCCCGCCTATTTCGGGGGCTGGCTGAGCACGGCGCAAAACGGCGCGCACGCGCGCCAGCAGTTCGGTGGCGGAAAACGGTTTGACGAGGTAATCGTCGGCGCCCAGGTCGAGCCCGCGCACGCGATCCTGTTCGTCGCCTTTGGCGGTGAGGATGATGATGGGCGTGTTGGAAAATTCGCGGATACGCTGGGTGGCGCCAAAGCCGTCTAACTTGGGCATCATCACATCCATCAGCACCAGGTCTATGGGTTGGTTGGAGAAGACATCCACTGCCTGCACGCCGTCTGATGCGGTGACCACCTCGTATCCTTCGGTGCGCAGGTTTGCCTCCAGCAGGCGGAGGTAGCGCGGTTCATCGTCCACAATGAGAATGCGTTTTGCCATACAGCCTCCTTCAGGTGATTGCGGCTTGGTTGACGGGCAGTTCGATGAAGAATGTGGTTCCCTGACCGGGCTTCGACTCTGCCCAAATCTTACCACGATGTGCCTCGATAATTTGCTTGCAGATGTACAGCCCCAGCCCGGTGCCGGTGGCGTTTTCGGTGCGCAGGCGGTAGAACCGTTCGAAGATCAGCGGCAGGGATTCGGGCGGAATGCCAGGACCGTAGTCGGTAAACGTGACGAGCATCAGATGCCCCATTTGTTTCAAGCCGACGATGATGGGTGAGCCGGGCGCGTATTTGACGGCATTGGTGAACAGGTTTTCGAATACCTGGGCAATGCGCACGCCGTCTGCCTGGATGGTGGTGGAGGAGCGCAGGTCCAGGGTGATGTCCAGGTCTTTGTAGCGGGAGCGGATGCGGGTGGCAACGTCTCGCAGAACGGCATCCAGCCTGAGGGGTTGGAAGCGAAGCGGGAGCGTCTTGCTTTGCAGGCGCGCCGATTCGAGCACGTTTTCGATGAGCAGGGAGAGGCGGTCGGCTTCCTCGTCTATGATGGTGAGGAATTCCTTTTGGGTTTCGGGGTCCCAGGAGGTGTCGTCGCGCAGCAGGCTGGTGCTGTAGCCTTTGATGAAGCCGAGCGGGGTGCGCAGTTCGTGCGAAATGGTGCTGACGAAGTCTTCCTGCAATTGGATTTGTTGTTTGAGTTTTTTTGTCTCTTCGTTCAATTTGCGCCATGCCCGCCGTTCAAAGAGGGTGGAGAGCAGGCTGGCGCCCAGCGTTGCCACAGCCATGTGTTCGGGGGTGTACGCTGGTCCGCCAAAGCGGACGAATACCAGCGCGCCGTTGATCGTTTCGTTGGCTTGCAGGGGAAGCCCCAGCAGGAAGGGCTGGTGTACGCGGTCTTCGGAGGTGGACAGGCGGGTGGGTTCCTGAAGCAGGGGGCGTTTTTGGGTCAACACCTGGTTGGCAATTTCTTCGCCCCAGGCGGCGTCGGCTTCGGCGCTTTTGGCGCGTCCAATGGCGCGGGCATAGACGATTTCCAGCCCGCCGCTTTCGCTATCCTGCAGGTATGCCGCCACGTTATCGAAGACAAATTCGCGGCGCAGCGCCGTCAGAAATTTTTCGATGATCAGGCGTGTTTCACCTTGCTCGGCAATGATTTTTAGCAGTTCATTGATGTAGGAGATGGTTTGGGCATCCATGTTATTTTGCGCCTGGCACTGCCAGCAGGGGGAACTTGAAAGTGCTGCCGCGCCCTTCTGCCGACTGTACTTCAATCATCGAGCCGTGCGCTTCGATGATCTGCCGCACCAGCGAAAGCCCCAGCCCTGTCCCGCCGTAGCGCCGCGTGGAGGACCCGTCCAGTTGATGGAAGGGTTCGAAGATTTCTTCCAGGCGGTTGGGAGGAATGCCGATGCCGGTATCGGAAACGGAAACGATGACCAGATTCTCGCCTTCGCGTTGGACGCTGACGGTCACGCTTCCGCCTTTAGACGTGAACTTGATGCCGTTATCAATGAGTTGACTCAACGCCCAGCCGATTTTTTGCGGGTCGCCCTGCACCAATGGCACATCTTCGCCAATCTCGGCGCGCAGGGTGATGCCTCGAGCCTGGGCGCGTTCCATGAAGGTTTTGACAGCCAGGCTGGCGATGCGGTGAATGTCCATGTCTTCGAGTTTGAGGCTCAGTTCGCCGCGCGAGGCAAGCGAGACCATGATGAGGTCTTCGATCAGCCCTTCGAGTTTGGCAGTGGCTTGCTGGCTGACGCGCAGGGCGTGCCGCTGTTCGTCGGTGAGGGGTCCGAGCGATTCGGAGATGAGCAGTTCGGTGTAGCCTTTGATGTGGGTGAGGGGTGAGCGCAACTCGTGGGAGATGTTGGCGATGAAGTTAGCTTTTAACTGGCTGAGTTCGGAGACGCGCTCGAGCGCTTTTTGCAATTCGGCGGTGCGTTCCTGTACGCGGCGTTCGAGGCTGCGGTTGGCGGCTTGCAGGGCGGCGCGCAGTTGAAGGATTTGTTCGGTGACTGCCTGGTCGAGGTCGGTGCGGCTGAGGAAGCCCAGGTCTATCAATGCCTGTCCCAGCAGGATGGGGTTGCCTTTTTCGGTTTCTTTCAGTTGGTGAGCGAGGGCGGTTTGCAGGTTTTCAGGCGTGATGAGGCGCTTTTGGATGAGGTATTCCCCCAGGCGCGGCACCAGCATTTCAGGGGAGAGTCGAGGCAGAGGCTGCGTCATGTTCGATACACCCATTCTCCATTGACCATTGTAGCCGATGATTGCATGCTGAGCAATTCATCTGGATTGCAGTTGAAGGGGTCTTTTTCGAGGACGATCAGGTCGGCGAGGAAGCCGGGGGCAAGCCGTCCAAGGCGGTTGTCCATCCAGGCGGCGTAGGCCGGACCGAGGGTGTATGCCTCCCAGGCTTGGGGGAGGGTCAGTTTTTGTTCGGGGTACCAGCCTTCGGCGGAGGGGGAACCGTCGGCGCGGCGGCGGGTGACGGCGGCGTGCAAGCCCCAGAAGGGGTTGGGGGAATCAACCGGCGCGTCCGATCCGAAGGCGAGCCGCGCGCCGTTGTCCAGTTGGGTGCGCCAGGCGTAGGCGTAACGGGCGCGCTCGGCGCCCCAGTAGTCGTCTGCCATTTTCATGTCGGAGATGGCGTGGATGGGCTGCATGGAGGCGATGATGTCGAGCGCGCCGAGGCGGGCGAGGTCATTGGGGTGAAGCACCTGGACGTGTTCGATGCGGTGACGCAGGTGCGGCAGGCGGTTTTCGCGCTCGTAGCGGCGGAGTTGTTCGCAGGCGTTGAGGACTTCGTGGTTGGCGCGGTCGCCGATGGCGTGGACGGTGATGCCCAAGCCGAGGGCGGCGGCTTTGCGTCCGTGTTCGAAGAGTTCTTCGCCGTCCATGTTGAGGATGCCGCGGTTGTTTTCCTCGCCGAGGTAGGGCTGGAACATAGCGGCAGTGTGCGGACCGAGGGCGCCATCCATGAAGACTTTGATGTTGCCGATGCGGAGCAGGTCATCTCCGAAGCCGCCGCGCAGACCAAGTTCGTGTGCCTGGTCGAGCAGTTCGACGGGCAGGTTTTTGAGGACGCGCAGTTTGAGCCTGGCGTGGGCGTGAAGGATTTGCAGCGCCATGAAGGAGTCGCGGCGGTCGAAGTCGTGGACGCCGGTCAGCCCCATTTTCCAGAGGATGGGCTGTGCCTGTTCGATGGCGCTGGCAATTTGCTCAGGGGTGGGGTCGGGGAGGACGCCGCTGACGAGCGACATGGCGGCTTCGAGCAGGATGCCGGTGGGGGCGCCGTGTGCGTCGCGCTGGATTTGCCCGTTGGGCGGGTCGGCGGTTTGGGAGGTGATGTTTGCCAGCCGCATGGCGGCGGTGTTGACCCAGCCGGCATGGAGCGATTTGGCGGTGAGGTAAACGGGGTTGTTGGGGGCAATGGCGTCGAGGTCGGAGGCGTGGGGGAAGCCTCCCTCCCCTGATTTGCCCTCACCCCCCGCCCCTCTTCCGCCGGGAGAGGGGCGCCAGGTGTTCTGGTTCCAGCCGTGACCGAGGATCCATTCGCCGGGTTTGGCGTGTTTGGCGCGTTCTGCCACGCGGCGCAGGCATTCTTCTTTGGTGTCGGTTTCGCAGTCTATTTTTTGCAGGCTGAGGGCGTAGTGCTGAAGGTGGATGTGGGCGTCGGTGAGGCCGGGGAAGATGAACCGCCCGTCCATGTTTTCGGGTTGGGCGCGGGTGAAGCGGTTGAAGAGTTCGTCGGCGCTGCCGACGGCGGCGATGCGCTCACGGTCAATGGCAATGGCAGAGGCGAAGGGTTGGGCGGGGTTTTGGGTGTAGATGCGGGCGTTGTAGAGGAGTTTCATGTCAGTTTTCCGAGCAGGGAATCGAGTTCCTCATCTGAGTAGTAGTAGATGATGACGCGCCCGCCGTTTTTGCCGTGTTTGACGGCGACCTTTGTCCCCAAACTGATGCGCAGCCGCCGTTCGATGTCGGTCACTTCTGCGCTCGGACCTGCGCGTTTGCCCGAGGGCGTTTTCTTGCCGGAATATTTTCCTGCCAGCGCCTCCGTCTGACGGACGCTCAGGTCGAGGTTGATGACTTGTTTGAGCAGGGCTTCCTGGGCTTTGGCAGAAAGCGAGAGCATGGCGCGAGCGTGTCCTTCGGTGATGAGCCCGTCTACCAGCGCTTGTTTGACGGCGGCGGAGGCATCGAGCAGGCGCAGGGTGTTGGTGACTGCTACGCGGCTCTTGCCAACGCGCTCGGCGATTTTTTCGTGAGAGAGTTTGAACTCTTTGGCGAGCTGCTGGTAGGCTTCGGCTTCTTCGAGGGGGTTGAGGTCGGCGCGCTGAATGTTTTCGATGAGCGCCAGTTCGAGCAGTTGCTGGTCGGTGGCGCTGCGAATGACGACGGGTACGGTTTTGAGCCCTGCGAGGCGGGCTGCTTGCAGGCGGCGTTCGCCGGCGATGAGGATGTAGGCGCCGTTTTTGCCCGGTGCGACGATGAGCGGCTGGATGATGCCGTGTTCGCGGATGGATGCGGCGAGGTTTTCCAGTTCTTCTGTATTGAAGGTTTCGCGCGGCTGGCGCGGGTTGCGCTGGATGATGTCGGTGGCGAGGTGGGTAATGCCGGCTGTTTCGCCGCCGGGGGTGGGTTGTGCGGTTGGGATGAGGGCATCCAAGCCTTTGCCGAGACCGGTTCGTTTGGGCATGATTTCTCCTTCTTCAAATACAAAGGGCGCGAAGGGCACAAGGTTTTTCAGGTTCTAATCCTTTGTGGTCTGGTGTCCTTTGTGGTTAGAGCCTATCCGAAAAATGTTTTTGCGCCATCTCGCCCGGACATGAATGTCCGGGCTATCCATCCAAAGCCGTCTGATGAAAATTAACAAATAAGTACCGTAACCGCATAGCGCGGCTTCCAGCCGCAACCAAAAAATTCACTGCTCAAGTGCGGAGGCAAAACCAGAAAAAGAGTTATTGCCTGCTCTCACCTTGCGCGCTT
>Ga0272446_1002170_pt1 | contig 27322 bp, 26 predicted proteins | sample YNPCB0061_FD_194587 | JGI IMG/M metagenome (GOLD analysis project Ga0272446, IMG submission 194587) | Hot spring microbial mat communities from Yellowstone National Park, WY, United States - YNP-CB-006-1 | ecosystem: Environmental > Aquatic > Thermal springs > Hot (42-90C) > Sediment | place...
CTGCGAGGCGCGCCGCGCGGCGTCGGCGGCGAGATCCAGCATCGGGGGGAGGCGTGGTCCGACGGATGTCATCATGGCGAGACCCTCAATCGTGAATGTTCGCTGAATGCGTGAACAATCCGTTAGCGGCATCGCACTCTCGCGCCGCGCCGCGCCGATGCACTAGGCTTGCCGCCCATGACCCTCGCCGCTCCGCAGCACCCGCTCCGCCCAGTCCTCGCCGGGGAGATCCATGCGCGCCCCTCGGCGCCGCTCACCGCGCCGGTCGCGATCAGCCGGCTTGCCATGTTCGGCGCCACCGACCGGCGCGCGCAGGCCGAGCATCTGGCCATCCTCTGCCGCCTGAACGGCGTGCCGGTGCCCGACCCCGCGGCCAGCTACGCCTTCGCCGATCTCGGCGCCTTCCGCCTGCGCTGGGAGCGCCATACGGAGTTCCTCGGCCTCACCTTCTTCGCGCCCCTGCTGCCGGGGCCCGATCCGTTCGAGCGCCCGGCGATCTCGCTCGTTCCCGCCGGCTGGCTGGCCGATCTGCCGGGCGAGGCGATCGCCGCCTCGCATATCGCGCTGCTGCCGGACGCCGAGGCCGAAACCGCGCTGCCCCGCATCGGCTTCGCCGGGGAAAGCCTTGCCGCCAGCGCCGCCGGCGCCGCCCGGATATGGACCGATTTCCGCGTCCACGCCGACGGGTTCGGGCGCATCCTGGTCGGGGTGGGCGACCTGCAGCCCTCCCAGGCCGGCCGCATCGCCCAGATCCTGTGGGAGATCGAGACCTACCGGATGCTCGCGCTGCTGGCGCTGCCCGCCGCCCGGGCCGCAACACCGGATCTCGCCGAGGCCTCCGCCCGCCTCGACCAGCTGGCCGACTCCGTCTCCACGCTGGAAGGCCTGGACGCCGAGCGCGCCGCGCTCGAGGACCTCTCCGCGCTCGCCGCCCGCATCGAGCGTGCCGCGGCGGCGACGGGCGACCGCTTCTCCGCCGCCCGCGCCTATCACGGCCTGGTGCAGCGGCGGCTCGCCGAGCTCGAGGAGACGCCGCTCCCCGCCCTGCCGACGCTCTCCACCTTCCTCTCCCGCCGCCTCGACCCGGCGATGGCGACGATCGAGGCGACCGGCGCCCGCATCGGCGCGCTGTCCGTGCGCTGCGCCCGCGCGGTGGACCTGCTCCGCACCCGTGTCGCGCTGGCGCAGGAGGCGAAATCGGAGGAGCTGCTGTCGGCGCTGGCCGAGACCGGGCGCTCGCAGCTGAAACTGCAGCAGACGGTCGAGGGCCTGTCGGTGGCGGCGATCTCCTACTATCTCATCTCGCTGTTCGGCTACGCGGCGAAGCCGCTGCCTTGGGACGGCCTCGGCACCACCGCCGAGGCGGCGCTGGCGCTGGCCGTGCCGGTCGTGGCCGCGGCGGTGTGGGTGGTGATCCGGCGAAGCCGGGGCCTGCGCTGACCCTTCGCGCTGCGTCTTGCAACGCCCCGCAACGCGCCCTGGCCCAGAAACGCTCCGTAACAGCAAACCCCGCGCAAACCCGCCGCCGCGCGCTATGTAACAGGGGCCATGGACCCCGCCCCGCACATCCTGATCGTGGACGACGACCGGGAGATCCGCGATCTCCTCGGCCGCTTCCTGGAACGCCAGGGCCTGCGCGTCAGCCTTGCCCGCGACGCGCGGGAAGCCCGCAAGCTCTGGCCGCTCGGCCGCTACCACCTGGTCGTGCTCGACCTCATGCTGCCGGGCGAATCCGGCCTCGACTTCGCGCGCTGGCTGCGCACCCAGTCCGACGTGCCGATCGTGATGCTGACGGCGATGGGCGAGGAGACCGACCGCATCGTCGGCCTCGAAATCGGCGCCGACGACTATGTGGCCAAGCCCTTCAACCCGCGCGAACTGCTCGCCCGCATCCGCGCCGTGCTGCGCCGCGCGAACGGCGAGGGGGACCGCGCCAGGGAGCCGCCGCCCAAGGCCATCCGCTTCGCCGGCTGGACGCTGGAACCCGCCCGCCGCCGCCTGCTCGACCCGCAGGGCGCGGAGGTGACGCTGACGGGCGGCGAGTACGAACTCCTCACCGTCCTCGTCGAGCGCGCCAACCGCGTGCTGACGCGCGACATGCTGATGGACCTGCTGCACGGCCGCCAGGCCGGCCCCTTCGACCGGGCGATCGACGTCGCCGTCTCGCGGCTGCGCCGCAAGCTCGAGGACGACGGCCGCAACCCGAGCCTGATCAAGACCGTGCGCGGCGGCGGCTATGTGCTGGCGGCGACGGTGGAGCGCGCAGGCTGACCGCCCCCGCCCGCCCCGGCCGCTGGCGCCTGCTGCCGTCGAGCCTCGCCGGCCGCACCGCGCTGTTCGTCGTGCTGGCGCTGATGGTGGTGCAGGCGGCGGGCCTCACCATCCACGCGCTCGACCGGGTGGACCTGCAGCGCTTCGCCCAGGCGCGCGAGGTCTCGGCCCGCGCCTTCGGCGTCTGGCGCACCATGCTGCTCGCCCCCCCCGAACGCCGCCGCCCGATCCTCGAGGAGGTGGATCTGCCGCCGGGCCTGTCCGCCTCGCTCGACCGGGAGGCGGCGGCGCGCGACGCCTCCGGCCCGCCCCCGCCGCATCTCGCGCGGCTCATTCGCCTCGAGGCGCTGCTGCAGGGCCCGCACCGCTTCCGCCCGCGCGAACTCGTGGTCGGCGGCCGCAGTGACCGCATGCTGATCAGCCTGCGCCTGCCGGACGGCGAATGGCTGAACCTGACGCTGCGCGTCACGCCGCCACGGCCCTGGCATTCCGAGACCTTCCTCGTCGCCTTCCTGCTGATGACGCTCACCGCCATCGCCCTCGTGGTCTGGGCCACCCGCCGCCTGACCCGCCCGGTGCGCGAACTGGCCGAGGCCGCCGACCGCCTCGGCCGCGACGTCAACAGCCCGCCTTTGCCCGAGGCGGGCCCGCGCGAGGTCGCCACCGCCGCCCACGCCTTCAACACCATGGCCGAGCGCATCCGCCGCTTCGTCTCCGACCGCACGCTGATGCTGGCGGCGATCAGCCACGATCTCCGCACGCCCATCACGCGGATGCGGCTCCGCGCCGAGTTCGTCGAGGACGAGGAGATCCGCGCCAGGATGCTGGCCGACCTCGTCGAGATGGAGGCGATGGTGAACGCCTCGCTCGCCTTCGCCCGCGACGACCAGGCGGCGGAGGCAAGCGTGCCGCTCGATCTCGTCGCCCTCCTCCGCACCGTGCTCGACGAGGCGACGGACGCCGCCGCCGCCCGCGGCGAGGCGTCGCCGCCCGTGGACTATGCCGGCCCCGAGCGTCTGACGCTGCGCGCCCGCCCGCTCGCGCTGAAACGCGCCATCGGCAACCTGGTGCAGAACGCGCTGCTGCATGGCGGCAGCGCGCGGGTGCGCATCGAGCCGCCATCGGGCGGCACGCTGCGCCTCGTGATCTCCGACGACGGCCCCGGCATCCCGGAGGAGAGCCTGGAAGCCGTGTTCCAGCCCTTCCGCCGTCTCGAGGACAGCCGCAACCGCGAGACCGGCGGCACCGGCCTCGGCCTGCCGATCGCGCGGAACATCCTGCGCGGCCACGGCGGCGACGTGGTGCTTGCCAACCGTCCTGGCGGCGGGCTCGACGCCATCGTCACGCTGCCGGCCTGAGCCGTACCGCGGTTTCCCAACCCGGCCCGCCTGCGCTAGGGTCGTTGCGCAACCGGGAGTCCCCACGCGATGGAATGGATCATCCTCATCCTCGTCGTCCTCGTCGTCGGCTGGCTGATGATCATCTACAACCGGCTGGTCGCGCTGCGGCAGACCTGCGGCCAGGCCTGGTCGGACGTCGAGGTGCAGCTGAAGCAGCGCCACGACCTGATCCCGAACCTGGTAGAGACCGTGAAGGGCTACGCCAGCCACGAGAAGGAAACCCTCGAGCGCGTGATCGCCGCGCGCAACGCCGCCGTCAGCGCCCATTCGCCGGAGGAGGCGGGGCGCGCCGAAGGCGCGCTCACCGGCATGCTGCGCCAGGTGTTCGCGCTGTCGGAATCCTACCCCGACCTCAAGGCCAACCAGAATTTCCTGCGCCTGCAGGCGGAGCTGTCGGACATCGAGAACAAGATCGCCGCCGCCCGGCGCTTCTTCAACAGCGCGGTCGCCGAGTTCAACGCCGCCATCCAGCAGATCCCGGCGGTGTTCTTCGCCGCCTCGCTCGGCTTCACGCCGCGCGCCTTCTTCGAACTGCCGGAGGACCAGCGCGCCGCCGTGCAGTCCGCGCCGCAGGTGAAGTTCTGAGGCGATGCTGCCCACCCTCGGGCTCAGGACGCATATCTGGAACAACTTCCTCAAGTCCGGCCTGCTGCTGGCCGGCTTTCCCGTCCTGCTGCTCGCCGTGACCTTCGCCGTGCTGCTGCTGTTCCAGGGCAGCGGCAAGGGTCTCGGTGCCGACATGGCGGCAGCGGCCGAGGCGCTGCCCGTCGCCTTTCCCGTGGCGCTGCTGGTCTCCGCTGCCTGGTTCGGCATCGCCTGGCTCGGCTACCAGCCGATCATCAACGCCGTCACCGGCGCCCGCCCGGTGACGCGGGAGGAGGAGCCAAGGCTCTGGAACCTGCTCGAGAACCTCTGCATCTCGCGCGGCCTCCGGATGCCGCGACTGGCGGTGATCGAGACGCCGGAGCGCAACGCCTTCGCCTCCGGCCTGTCGCGCGAGACCGGGCAGGTGACGGTGACGCGCGGGCTGATGGACGCACTGACCGACCAGGAACTCGAGGCGGTGCTGGCGCATGAGCTGACCCATATCCGCAACGGCGACGCGCGGCTCGGCGTCATCGCCGCGGTGTTCGCCGGCATCATCTCGCTGGTGGCGGAGGTGGTGTTCCGCGGCCTGCGCGGCGCGCGCATCTCGGGCGGCAACAGCAACCGCGGCCGGGGCGGCGGGGCGGCGGTCCTGATCGCGCTGGCCATCCTGGCGGTCGCCTGGCTGCTGGCGGTGGTGCTGCGCTTCGCCCTCTCGCGCAACCGCGAGTTCCTGGCCGATGCCGGGGCGGTCGAACTCACCGCCAACCCGGACGCGATGATCTCGGCGCTGCGCAAGGTGGAAGGGCGGTCGAACATGCCCGCCGTGCCGTCGCAGATCCAGGCGATGCTGCTCGACTGGCCGCAGGGCGCGCAGGGCTTCAACCTCTGGGCCACGCACCCGTCCATCGACTCGCGGGTGCAGGCGCTGGTGTCGGTGGCCGGTGGCCGCGACCCCGGGCCGATCCTCGACACCCGGCCCGAGCCCGAACCGCCCGCCGAAGCCCCGCACGCCCAGGCGCCCCGCCGCGCCACCGGCTCTCCCTGGTGGCGCGGCCCGGCCGCGGGCTGAGCCTCTCAGCCGGCCCCGACCAGCCGCTTCAGCTTGCGCACCGCGCTGCCGGGCGTCGTCAGCACCGGCAGCCCTGTCGCCTCCGCCACGCGCGGAGCGGCGCGGGCGAGGCTGAACTGCGCCAGCGCGATCGCCTCCACGCCCTCCGCGGCCAGCCGTTTCGCCGCCTGTACGGCCAGCCGGTCATGCGCCTCCGCATCGCCCGCCGCCAGCGCCGCCAGCGCGCCCTCGGCCAGCGCCATTCGCAGCGCGATGCCGGCCGGGAACTCCGGCGCCACGCTGTCGAGCGTCGGCGCGAAGCTCGCCACCAGCCCGACGCGCCGGTAGGCCGACGCCTCCTCGATCATCGCCTCGTTCGGCTTCAGCACGGGCAGCGGCGCGACGGACGCGGCCGCCGCCTCGATCGCCGGCCCGAAGGCGGAGCAGGAGAACAGGATGCCGCACGCCCCTGCGCCCGCCGCGTAGCGCGCCAGGCTGACGACGCGCGACACCAGGGCAGGCGAGAGCACGCCCTCCGCCGCGCGGTCGCGCGACAGCGAATCGTCGAGCAGATTGGCGAGCGTCGCCTCGGGCCACACTTCCGCGAAGGCGGCGCGGATCGGCGCGACGGAATCGGCCAGCGCGTGGATCAGCGCGATACGCATCGCTGGAGCGGCGAGGCGAACTCCGTGCAGTCCGGGAACAGGATCTCGTTCTCGCCGCGCCGTTCGACGCGCAGCACATTGGCGCCGCCCGGGCAGCCGAAGCCCGCATCCGGCGGCACCCGCGCGCCGAGCGGCCCGAGCACCGGCGCCGCCGGCAGCAGACGGAACTCGAAGCGGTCGCCGGACACGCTGACGGTCTCGACCAGCCGCTGCCGGTAGGCGACATCGGCGAGCGACGCCCGCATCACCACATCGGCGGTGAAGATGACGGTCGGCTGCGCGAAGCACGCGGCACCCTCGGTGTTCAGCGCCGGGAACAGCCCGCCCGTCCAGGCGCCGAACAGGAAGGCGTGCGGCGGCAAGGGCCGCTGCGCGGTGGCCGAGAGCGGCAGCGACGCCAGGACGAGGAAAAGGATCGGCCACAGGCGGCGCATGGTCGGGCTCTCCGGAAGCATCCACGCCAGGAAACCGCCCTGCCGCGGGCGGCGCAAGCCCGCCCGCGCCACTCGGTCAATCCAGCCTGATGTTCGCGGCGCGGATCACCTCGCCCCAGCGGGCCCGCTCGCGGGCCATGAAGGCGGCGAACTCCTCCGGCGTGTCGCCCACGGCGATGAAGCCGAGGCCGGCGAGGCGTTCGGTCGCCGCCGGCGCGGCCAGCGCCGCCTGGAACGCCGCCCGCAGCCGCGCGATGCGCTCGGGCGGCGTGCCGCGCGGCGCGAGCAGCCCGTACCAGGCCTCCACCGAGATGTCCGGGCCGCCCGATTCGCGCATGGTCGGGATGTCGGGGAAGGGCGGGAAGCGCTCGGGCGTCGTCACCGCCAGCGCCTTGGCACGCCCGCCGCGCACCACGCCGATCGCCGCCGGGCTGTCGAAGAACACCGCCGTCTCGCCCGCCAGCACCGAGTTCCGCGCCGCCGGCGTGTCGCGGTAGGTGACGTGCACCATCTGGATGCCGGCCGCGCGGGTGAACAGCTCCTTCGCCAGATGCGGCACGGTGCCGTTGCCGGCGGTGGCGTAGTTGATCTGGCCCGGGCGGCGGCGGGCGTCGGCCACCAGGTCGCCGATGGTGGTGTAGGGCTGCTGCGCCCCCGTGATCACCAGCAGCGGCCCGGTGGTCAGCCGCGCGATCGGCGCCAGCGCCTCCGGGTCGAAGCCGATGCTGCTGTAGAGCCACTGGTTGATGACGAGCGGCCCGGAGGCGTTCAACACCAGCGTGTTGCCGTCGGCCGCGGCCTCCGCCACCGCGCGGGTGCCGATGTTGCCGCCGGCGCCGGGCCGGTTCTCGACCACCATCGGCTGGCCGAGCGCCTGCGACACGTGATCCACAACGAGCCGGGCCACGATGTCGGTCGGCCCGCCCGGGCCGAAGGGCACGATCACGCGGATCGGCCGGTCGGGCCAGGCGGACTGCGCGCGCAGCAGCCCGGGCGCGGCGAAGAGGGCAGGGGCGGCCGCGAGCAGCGCGCGGCGGGGCGTTGCGTGACGGGTCATCGTCTCCTCACTCCGGCTGGATTCCGGCGGCCTGGACGATCTCCGCGTTGCGCCGGACCTCCTCGGCGCAGACGCGGGCGAACTGCTCCGGCGCCTCCTGGATCGGCAGCAGGCCGAGCGGGGCGATGCGCTCCTGGAAGGCCGGTTCGGCGACCGAAGCGGACAGCGCCGCATGGGCGCGCGCCACCAGCTCGGCCGACATCCCCCGCGGCCCCCACATGCCGCACCAGCCCTCGAACACGATGTCGCGCAGCCCGGCTTCGACCATCGTCGGCACCTCGGGCAGCGGCGGGATCCGGCGCGCCGAGGTGACGGCGTAGGCGCGCAGCCGCCCCTCGCGGATCAGCCCGGCCACCGGGCCAAGCGGGGCGATCATCAGCTTCACCGAGCCGCCGAGCAGGTCATTCAGCGCCGGCCCGGTGCCGCGATAGGCGACGACGGTGGTGCGCACGCCGAGGTTCCGCGCGATCGCCTCGGCGCCGAGCTGCCCGATCGAGCCGAGCGTCGAACCCGCCCAGGTCACGGTATCGGGCGCGCTCCGCATCGTCTGCAGCAGGGCTGCGATGTCCGGCTCCCGCACATGCTGCGCCGCGCCGACGATGACATAGGGGATCGAGACGGTGCGGGCGATCGGCGTGAAGTCGGCCAGCGCGTCGAAGGGCACCTGGCGCAGCACGAAGCGCAGCACCAGCAGCACCTCGTTGGAGTAGAGGTAGGTCGTGCCGTCCGGCGCCGAGCGCGCGACCTCGTGCGAGCCGATGGCGCCGGAGGCGCCGGAGCGGTTCTCGACGATCCAGGTCTCGTTCAGGCGCCGGGCAAGGGCGGGCGCCAGCATCCGCCCGGTGATGTCGCTCGTGCCGCCGGTGGTGTAGGGCACCACCATGCGCACCGTGCGCGCCGCTTGCGCCGCCGCCAGCCCCGGCAGCCCTGCCGCGAGCCCGGCCGCCAGCGCCGCGCGCCGGCCGATCGTGATGGTCATCGTCGTTCCTCCCCGTGTCGGGCCGGCTCAGTCCGGCCAGGCTTCCAGCAGATCCACCGGGTCCCCGTAGCGCTTCGCCATCTCGACCACCGAGGGGTCGCGGAGCGCGCAGAGGAACCCGTCCTCGATCAGCGGCGTGTTGCCCGCCGTGACGGTGGTGTCGAAGGAGACGAGATCCATGTGGATCGGCGGCTCCTCCCATTCCGGCATCACCTGGCGGATGTAGTCGCAGGGCTTGGCGAGATCGATCCCGTAATGCAGCGCGCCCGGGCTGTTGGAGCCTGCCGGGTAGATGGCATGGCGCGGTGCCTTCGGGTTGAAGCCGCAGCCGAGCTCGATCAGCCGTCCGCCCACCAGCATGTCGCGGAGGATGTTCGTCTCCTTGCCCTCGCCATGCACGGCGACGATCCGGTCGTCCTTGAACTCGACGCCGATGCGCTCCTTGAACGGCTCCCCGAACCCGACGGCACATTGCGGATACACCATGCCGTTCACCGGCACGACGATGTGCTCGTCGTCCTTCACGCTTGTCCGGTCATAGAGGTTCGGCCCATGGGTCGGCAGGTAGTGGACATAGGCGCCGGGCTCGTCCGGCGTCATCTTGCCGCGCCAGCGGTTGGAGGAGAGCAGGTTGTCCCGCATCTCGGGCGTGAAGCGGATCGCGAGGTCGGTGCCGCGCTTGTCGGTGAAGTTCAGATCGAACTCCTGCCCCTTCGGATAGCGCGCGGCGGTGGCGCGGATGATCTCCCCCACAAGATCGATCGGAAAGCGCGCCTGCGGCGTCTTCAGCAGCCCGAGGTCGCGGAAATAGGTCACCTTCACCCAGCGCTGCCCCTGCTTGCGCAAGCCGATGCAGAACGGGTCGATGATCGAGCAGAACCAGGAGGAGACGACGAAGCTGGCCTGCGCCAGGATCGGCTTCACCTCCTCCGGGATCTCGGTGTGCTGGGTGGTGTCGGACAGGATCACCCAGGGCCTGACGCCCCGCGCGCGGGCGAGGCCCGAGATCGCGTGGATCACCAGCGGGTCGATCTTGCGGTCGAGCAGCATCACGACCCGGTCGTCGGGACGGAAGGCGAAGGTGCGGGTGAAGTTCTCGAGCGCCTCGAAATACAGGCCGGTCAGCACCGTCGGCAGCGTGCTGTCCTGCGGCAAGCCGATGTAGCCCTTGAGTTCCTCCGCCACGTTTCCCCTCCAGCCGCGTTCCTTAGGCGTCGAAGGAAATGGCGCGAAGCGGCGCAGGGCGTCAAGGCCGCCCGGGCAGCAGCCGAGGCGCCCAGCGCAGCAGCAGCAGCAGCATCGCGACCAGCTCGACGAGGGATTGCAGCACGATCGCCGCCGCCGCCGCCTCCCGCGCGGGCGGCGGCAGGGCGAGCGCGAAGGGCAGCACCACGAAGGAGTTCCGGGTGGAGAGGCTGAACAGCACCACCCGCCCGGCTTCCGCCGGCAGCCGGAACGCCCGCGCCAGCCCGACGCCTGCCGCCGCCGCGCCGAGCGCGAAGGCGGCATACACCGGCACCAGCGCCACGACAGGCAGCGCCGCCGTGAGAGACGCCGCCTCGCCGACCCCGATCAGCAGCAGCACGAGGCAGAGCAGAGGCACAGGCCAGGCGCCGAGCCGGATCACCACCCCCGCCGCCCGCGCCGAGCGCGCCGCCGCCCGTTCCAGCAGGAAGGCGGCGGCCAGCGGCAGCAGGATCAGCGCGGCGAAGACGGCCAGGAACGCGTCGGCGCGCAGCAGCCCCGCCGCCTCCTCGCCGGCGAGCAGACACAGCGCGACCGGCAGCAGCAGCATCTGCGCCGCCAGCAGCAGCGGCGTCGCGGCGATGGCGCGCGCCGCGTCGCCGCCCGCCCGCGCCGCGAAACTCACGAACCAGTCGGTGCAGGGGGCCAGCAGCACCAGCAGCACGGCGATCCGCACCGCCGGATCCTCGCCCACGAAGGGCAGTAGCGCCATCACCAGCAGCGGCAGGGCCGCAAGGTTCCCGACGCCGAGCGCCGCCAGGAACCGCCCATCCGCGAAGGCTTGCGGCAGCAGCGCCAGCGGCACCTGCGAGAAGGTGACGAACAGCAGCGCCGCCAGCGCCGGCCACAACAGCGCCGACGCCGCAGCCGACAAGGACGGCAGGCCCGCGCCAAGCGCGAGCCCGAGGACAAGCGACCCGACGTAGAGCGGAAGCTGGACGCGCTCCAGCGCCTCCCGCGTCACCCGCGCCGGACGGCGCGCAGCAGCACCAGCGCGGCGGCGGTCTTCAGAGCCGTCCCCGGCAGGAACAGGACGAAACCGGCCTGCCAGGCCCGCTCCAGCCCCACGAACTGCGACAGCCACAGCACGCCGGGCACGAACAGGACAAGGTGCGCCGCCAGCAGCACCGCCCCGGCCCGAAGCCAGCCGCGGCCGGCGAAGCCCGCAAGCCAGGCCGCCGCCAGGAAGCCGAGCAGGAACCCGCCCGTCGGCCCCACCAGATGCGCCACGCCGGCGCCGCCGCCCGCGAACACCGGCAGCCCCGCCACGCCTTGCGCCAGATAGACCGCGACGGACGCCGCCCCGAACCACGGCCCGCCGAACGCCCCCAGCAGCAGCACGACCAGCGTCTGCATCGTCGCCGGCACCGGCCACATCGGCACCGCCACATGGGCCGAGGCCGCCAGCGCCCAGGAGCCGAGCAGCGCCAGCGCCCAGAAGCGGAGCAGGCCGCCGCGCGCGGCGGAAAGGGCAGGGGTGGTCATCGGCGGTGTCTCCCGGCGGTCGAATCGCCTGCAATCTTTATCGCCCCCGCTGCGGCCGCAAGGGCAAGCAGCCGGCGCATGGCGCGCGGCAGGATGGACTCGGCGCGGTGCGGCGCGTGCCAGCCCTCGGCCGGAAGCGACGGCACCTCGGCCACCCGCAGCGTCGCCGCCAGTTCGAAATGCGTGAAACCGTGCCGGGCCACGCCCGGCACCGCGTGCCACGCCCCCGGCGCAGGGGCGTGTGCGGCGGCCTCGGCGTCTCCCCACGGCTCCTCCCGCCACGGCGTCCCCGGCACCTCCCACATGCCGCCAAGCAAGCCCCTGGGCGGCCGCCGCCGCAGCCACACCGCCCCGCCCGGCCCGAGCGCCAGGAAATGCACCCCATGCCGCAGCGGGCGCGGCCGCTTCGGCGCCCTCGCCGGCAGCGCCTCCGCCACACCGGCCGCGCAGGCCGCGCAGGCCGCCCGCACGGGGCACAGCGCGCAGGCCGGCGCGCGCGGCGTGCAGACGGTGGCGCCGAGATCGAACAGCGCCTGCGCCACATCCCCCGGCCGCGCCCGCGCCTCGGGCGATGCCATCCACCCCTGCGCCAGCGCCGCCAGCCGGGCCTTGGCGCCCGGCAGCGGCTCTTCCACCGCGAACACCCGCGCCGTCACCCGCTCCACATTCGCATCCACCGGCACCACGGGCCGATGGAACGCGATAGCCGCGACCGCCGCCGCCGTGTAGGGCCCGATGCCGGGGATTTCCCGCAGCTGCTCCACCGTGTCCGGGAAGCCGCCGCGCGCCAGCAGCGCCTTCGCCCCTGCGTGCAGGTTCCGCGCCCGGGCGTAGTAGCCGAGCCCCGCCCACTCCTCCATCACCGCCCGCTCGGGCGCCTCGGCCAGCGACGCCAGGTCCGGGAACCGCGCCACGAAGCGGGCGAAGCGCGGCCCTGCCGCCGCCGCGGTCGTCTGCTGCAACATGACCTCGGAGACCCATATGCGATACGGGTCGTCCGCGCCCCGGAACGGCAGACTCCGGCGGTGGCGGTCGTACCAGTGCAGCAGGGCGCGGGCGGGAAGGGACATGCCGGGACGGAGAAAGGACGGATCGGCGGCGGCGGCAAGCCCGCCCGAACTGCCGCGCGGCGTCGGCTTTCGCCCCGTCGCCGCGCTGGTGCCGCGGCTGACGCGCCCGGTGTTCCGGCGGAAGAGCCCGGCCGGCGCGCAGATCATGGCCGACTGGCCCGAACTCGTCGGCCCCGCGCTGGCCGCGGTGACGGAGCCCGAGCGCCTGTCCGCCGGAACCCTCACCATCGCCTGCGCCGGCCCGGTCGCGATGGAACTGCAGCACCTCGCCCCCGAACTGATCGAACGCCTCAACGCCGGGCTCGGGCGGGTCGTGGTGGAGCGGCTGCGCTTCCGCCAGCGCCCCCTCGCCGTCGCCACCCCCCCGCCCCGCCGCCGCGCGCCCCCCGGCCCGCCCCCCGCCCCGGTGGAGGGCGTGGCCGACCCCGCTCTCCGCGCCGCCCTGGAAAGACTGGCCGCCCGGGTCTATCGAACTCCCGGCAAGACCTGACCCGAACCGGAAAGGAGCGTGCGATGCACCCGACCCGACGCCGCCTGATCGCCGCCGCCGCGCCCGCGCTGCTGCTCCCGGCCGCCGCCTTCGGCCAGGTGAACCTCGCGGACCCGGTGCCCGAGGACGAGCCGATCCGCGACGCCGCCCCGGACCCCGCGCCCCCCCCCGCCGAGGCCCCCGCCGCCCCGCCGCCCGACCTCAGGCTAGCCGAACGCTCGCTCGGCCGCGCCGACGCGCGGCTGACGGTGATCGAGTATTTCTCCCTCACCTGCGGCCACTGCGCCGCCTTCCATCGCGACACCCTCCCGCAGGTGCGCAGCCAGCTCGTGGAGACGGGGCGCATCCGCATCCTGTTCCGCGACTTCCCGCTCGATCAGCTCTCGCTCGCCGCGCACATGATCAGCCGCGTGGTGGCGCCCGAGCGCTATCTCGGCTTCCTGTCCCTGCTGTTCGAGCAGCAGACCCGCTGGGCGCTCGCCCGCGGCGCCGACCACGCCGGGGAACTGGCGCGGCTGGCCGCGCTGGCCGGCATCTCCCGCGCGCAGTTCGACGCGACGCTGGCCGACCAGGCGCTCGCGCGGGCCATCCTCGAGGGGCGGCAGCGCGCCGAGCGGGAGCATGGCGTGAACTCGACGCCGACCTTCGTGTTCGGCAGCCGCGTCGTGCCCGGCAACCTGCCCTTCGCCCGCTTCGCGGAGCTGGCCGCGGCGGCCGGGGCCTGAGGCGGCGGGCATGGACGGGGAGGGCGCGGCCGCGCCCGGGCACACGCGTGCCGCGCCCGCCGCGGAGGATCCCGCCGCCGCGGCCGGCGACGCGCGCCCCGGCCTCAAGGCCAAGCTCACCCGGCTGCGCATCGCCGGCTTCAAGTCCTTCGCCGAGCCCGTCACCGTCGAGATCCTGCCGGGCCTGACCGGCATCGTCGGCCCGAACGGCTGCGGCAAGTCCAACGTCGTCGAGGCGCTGCGCTGGGCGATGGGCGAATCCTCGGCCCGCTCCATGCGCGGCGGCGAGATGGACGACCTGATCTTCGCCGGCACCGCGCTCCGCCCCTCGCGCAACGCCGCCGAGGTGACGCTGACGCTGGAGGATGCGCTCGGCCTCGCCCCGCCGCCGCAGCAGAACGAGGCGGATCTGGAGGTGACGCGCACCATCCTGCGCGGCGAGGGCAGCCACTACCGCGTCAACGGCCGCGAGGTGCGCGGGCGCGACGTCGCCACCCTGTTCGCCGACATCGGCTCCGGCGCGCGGGCCTCGGCGATGGTCAGCCAGGGCCGCATCGCCGCGCTGATCGGCGCCAGGCCCGAGGAACGCCGCCAGGTGCTGGAGGAGGCGGCCGGCATCGCCGGGCTGCGCGCCCGCCGCCACGAGGCGGAACTGCGGCTCCGCGCCGCCGAGACCAACCTGACCCGCGCCGAGGATCTGCGCGCCCAGCTCCTCGCCCAGCAGCAGCGCCTCGCCGCCCAGGCCAGGGAGGCCGCGCGCTACCGCGAGCTCTCCGGGTTGATCCGCGAGGCCGAGGCGGAGTGGCTCGGCATCATGGCCGCCCGCGCCGCCGCCGGGATCGCGGCCGCCGACGCCGCCTTCGCCGAGGCCCGCGCCGCCACGCGCGCCGCCGAGGCCGAGGCCGAACAGGCCGCCATCCGCGCCTTCGCCGCCGAGCAGGGCCTCGCCGCCCCCCGCCGCGCCGAGGCCGAGGCCCGCGCCCTCCTCGAACGCCGCCGCGTCGAGGCCGAGCAGGCCGCCGCCGCGCAGCGCCGCGCCCGCGCCGCGCTCGCCGCCGCCGAAGCCCGGCTGGCCGAGGCGGGCAGGGACCTCGACCACGCCGCCCGCACCGAGGCCGACGCGGCCGAGGCGCTGGCCCGCCTCGCCGCCGAGCGCGCCGCGCTGGACGAGGCGGAGGCCGGCCTGCCGCAGCGCATCGAGGCCGCCCGCGACGCGCTCGCCGCCGCCGCCGCCGCGGTGCGCGACGCCGAAGCCGCCGCCGACGAGGCCACCCGCCGCGCCACCGCCGAGGCCGAGCGCGCCCGCGCCATCGCCGCCGAACGCGACGCCGCCCGCAGCCGCGCCGCCCGCATCGCCGAGCAGCGAAGCCGCCTCGCCGCCGAGCGCGAGCGCACCGCCGAGGGCGCCGTGCCGCCCGAAGCCATCGCCGCCGCCCGCGCCGAGGCCACCGCCGCCGAGGCCGCGCTGGAGGAGGCCCGCGCCGCGCTCGCCGCCGCCGAAGCCGCCCGCGCCGCGGCCGAAACCGCCGAGGCAGACGCCCGCCGCCGCGCCGCCGAGGCGGACGCCGCCCGCGCCCGCGCCCGCGCCGAGGTGCAGGGCCTGGCCGAGCTGCTGCGCGCCCGCGGCGACGCCGCCGCCCAGCCAGTGCTGGACCGGATCACCGTGCCGGCAGGCCTGGAGGCGGCGCTCGGCGCCGCCCTCGGCGACGGGCTGGAACTGCCGCTGAGCGAGTCCGCCCCCCGCCACTGGCGCAGCCTGCCGCCGCTCGACCCGCCGCCCGCCCTGCCGGACGGCGCAACCGCCCTGTCGCGCCTGGTCGAAGCGCCCGAAGCGCTCGCCCGCGCCCTCTCCCAGATCGGCCTGATCGGCCCGGGGATGGACGGCGCGGCGCTGCAGCCCGCCTTGCTGCCCGGCCAGGTCCTGGTCGCCGAGACGGGCGCCGTCTGGCGCTGGGACGGTCAGGCGGCGAAGCCCGGCGCGCCGAGCCCGGGCGCGGTGCGGCTCAGGCAGCGCAACGCGCTGCGCGCCGCCGAGGCGCGGCTCGACCGCGCCGAAGCCGCAGCCTCCGAGGCCCGCGCCGCGCGAGAGGCGGCCGAGGCCGCGCTCGCCGCCGCCCGCCGCGCCGAGGCCGACGCCCGCTCTGCCCGCCGCGGCGCCGAGCAGCGCCTGTCCGACGCCCGCGCCGAGGAGGCGCGGCTGGCCGCCCGCGCCGCCACGGTGGAGGGCCGGCTGTCGGCGCTCGAGCCGCAACTTGCGCGGCTGGCGCAGGACGCCGAGGAGGCGGCCGCCGCCCTCGCCGCCGCCGAGGCCGCCGCCGCCGGCCTGCCCGATGTCGCGGCACTCCGCGCCGCCGAACACTCCGCCCGCGCGGCGCTCGCCGCCGCCCGCCGCGCCGAGGATGCCGCCCGCGCCGAGGTCGCCATCCTGGCCAACGAGGCCGACCGCATCGCGTCCCGCCGCGCCGCGCTAGCCGCCGAGGCGGAAGGCTGGACCCGCCGCCGCGCCGAGGCCGAGGCCCGCCGCGCCGACCTCGCCGCCCGCCAGGCCGCCGCCATCGCCGAGCGCGACGCCGCCGCCGATGCGCCGGAGGCGGCCGAGGCCCACGCCATCACCGCCGCCCGCGCCCTGGCCGAGGCGGAGGCCGCCTGGACCGCCGCCGAAGCCGCCCGCGACGCCGCCGAGCGCGCCGCCCGCGAGGCCGCCGAGGCCCGCCGCGACGCCGATGCCCGCTTCGCCGCCGCCCGCGAAGCCCAGGTGAAGGCCGACGCCGCCCGCGACGCCGCCCGCGCCCGCGCCGAGGAGGCCCGCGCCCGCATCGCCGAACGCCTGGGCGAGCATGCCGAACTGCCCGTGCCGGACGGCGCGCCGTCGGACGCCGCCGAGGACCGCGCCCGCCGCAAGGCCGAGCGCCTGGCGCGCGAGCGCGAGCAGATCGGCGCCGTCAACCTCCGCGCCGAGACGGAATTGGCCGAGGTGGAACAGCGCCTCGCCTCGCTCGACGCCGAGCGCGACGAGGTGGCCGGCGCCATCGCCAAACTGCGCGGCTCGATCGGCCACCTGAACCGCGAGGGGCGGGAGCGGCTCCGCGCCTCCTTCGAACGGGTGGACCGCGAGTTCCGCGCGCTGTTCGGCCGGCTGTTCGGCGGCGGGCGGGCGCATCTTGCCCTCGTCGGTTCCGACGACCCGCTGGAGGCGGGGCTCGAAATCTACGCCGAACCGCCGGGGAAGAAACTCTCCGCCCTGTCCCTGCTGTCCGGCGGCGAGCAGGCGCTGACGGCGCTGTCGCTGATCTTCGCCGTCTTCCGCTGCCATCCCGCGCCGGTCTGCGTGCTGGACGAGGTGGACGCGCCGCTCGACGACGCCAATGTGGAACGCCTCTGCGACCTGCTGGACGCGATGGTGGAAGATGCGGGCACGCGCTTCCTCGTCGTCACCCACCACCCGCTGACGATGGCGCGGATGCACCGGCTCTACGGGGTCACGATGGCGGAGCGCGGCGTGTCGCGGGTGCTGAGCGTGGATCTCTCGGAGGCGGTCGGGATGGCGGAGCGCCCGGCGCCGCGTTAACGCCGCGGCAAGCGCGCCGGGGCGAGGCTGGCCTGGAACCTCGCCGAACCGCCGATGCAGGCCGCGCCGCCACGTCCCGCCCTCCCGCCGCCCGGCGGTGCGCCGTGAGCCTTCCCTGGCCCTGGCCCGACGGCTCGGGCGGCGTGCTGGCGGTGGCCGGGCTGGCGCTGGTGCTGGCGGCGCTGGTCCTCGCCCTGCTGCTGCGGCGGGAGACGAGCCGCGCCCGCGCCTCCCTCCGCCGGGCCGAGGCCGCCGCCACCGAGGCGCGGGAGGCCGACCGGCTGCTGCGCACGCTCGTGGACGCCATGCCCGCGATGGTGACGGCCTGCGACGCCGACGGGCGGGTGCTGCTGATCAACGCCGCGCAGGAGCGGTTCTGGGGCATCGCCGAGGGCTCCGCCGAGGGACGCCTGCTGTCGGACCTGGCGCTGCCGCCGGAGATCGGCCTGCAGATCCGCCGCGCCGCCGAGACGCGCGCGCCCGTGCCGGCGCTGGAGGCCGACGCCACCGATTCCGCCGGCCGCGCGCGCGCCCTGCTGCACCTGGCCGCCCCGGTGCCGGACGACCGGCACGGGAAGCCGCGCATCGTGCATGTCGCCCTCGACATCACCGAGCGGCGGGAGGCCGACGCGCGTCTTCGCCACATGGCCGAGCACGACGCGCTGACCGGGCTGCCGAACCGGATGCTGTTCGCGGCGAGGCTGGACCAGGCGATGGCGGCCGGCCCCTGCGCCGTCCACTGCTTCGACCTCGACCGCTTCAAGGAGGTGAACGACACGCTCGGCCACGCCTTCGGCGACCGGCTGCTGCTGGCGGTGGCGAACCGCGTCGGCCGCGAGCTGGGCCCGCAGGACCTGCTGGCGCGGCTCGGCGGCGACGAGTTCGCGGTGATCCAGCCCGGCGCCGGGGGCGCGGAGGCGCGGCGGCTCGGGCGGCGGATCGTCGCCGCGCTGGCCGAGCCGTTCCGCATCGGCGGCATCTCCGTCCGCACCCACTGCTCGGTCGGCTTCGTGCTGACGCCCGCGCAGGCCTCAACGCCCGAGCGCGCGCTGCAGCACGCCGACATCGCCATGTACGCCGCCAAGGCGGAGGGCGGCTCGCGCGTCGTCGCCTTCGCGCCGGTGATGGCGGAGGCGCTGTCGCTCCGCCGCGCCCTGGAAGGCGACCTGCGCGAGGCGCTGGACGAGGACGCCTTCACGGTGGCCTACCAGCCGAAATACGCGGTGGGCGACCTGCGGCTCATCGGCTTCGAGGCGCTGGCCCGCTGGACGCACCCGGTGCGCGGCGTCGTCCCGCCGAACCTGTTCGTGCCGATCGCCGAGGAGACCGGGCTGGCCTGGCGGCTGTCCCGCTCCGTCGCGCTCGCCGCCTGCCGGCAGGTGGCGGACTGGGCGGCGGCGGGGCGGCCGCTGCCGGTCGCCGTCAACCTCTCGGCCGGGCACCTCGTCACCGACGCGGCGGTGGATCTGGTGCGCGAGGCGCTGTCGGTCACCGGCGCGCCGGCCCATCTGCTGGAGGTGGAGGTGACGGAGGGCGTCTTCATCCGCAACGCCGACGCGGCGGAACGGGCGCTCGGATCGCTCCGCGCGCTTGGCGTCCGCGTGGCGCTCGACGATTTCGGCGCCGGCTTCTCGGCGCTGTCCTATCTGCTGCGGCTGCCCTTCGATTCGCTCAAGATCGACCGCGGCTTCGTCTCCGCCCTGCGCGGCGAGGCCGGGCTGCCCGGCGGCCGCGCCGCCGAGGTGGTCGGCGGCGTGGTGCGCCTCGCCCACGGCCTCGGCGCGCGGGTGGTGGCGGAGGGCGTCGAGACGGAGGAGGAGTTCGCCGCCATCCGCCGCCTCGGCTGCGACGAGGTGCAGGGCCACCTGTTCGGCCGTGCGATGTCCGCCCGCGTCGCGGCCGCGCTGCCGGATCGCTGGGGCCGCCGCTGGCCGCCCGCGCTGCGCGAGGTGGGCGACTGATTGCTGCGCCGCGGCACGCTTGACAGGGTAAGCCGCTCAACGTATCCGCCGCCCTGCCTTCCGGGGGGTTCCCCAAGGAAGTCCAGGTGGACACGCGCGACGGCTTCGAGGAGCGCCTGCGAAAGGCCCGGGAGAGGAAAGGCCTCGACCGGGCGAAGCATTCGCAGCAGGGGCTTCCGGGGTCGGCCGCGATCGGGTTCCGCGCCGGGGTCGAGGTCGTCTCGGCCCTCATCGTCGGCGTCGGCATCGGCTGGCTGCTCGACCGGTGGCTCGGCACCTTCCCCTGGCTCTTCCTTGTGTTCTTCCTGATTGGCGGCGCCGCCGGGGTGCTGAACGTCCATCGCCTGTTCAACCCCCGGACGCGCCCGAAGGATCCCGCCGAGGCGGGGCCGGGGTCGGGATCGAAGGACGGGAGTTCCGCGGGTGGCGGTCGAAGGCAAGACGATTGACGCGCTGAGCCAGTTCGAGCTCGCCCCCGCGCTCGGGCCGATCGGCGCGTCGGTGAACTTCACCCAGTCCAACCTGTTCATGCTGATCGCCGCCGGGCTGATCCTGGCGCTGATGCACTACGGCATGCGCCCCGCCGCGGTGGTGCCCGGCCGCTTCCAGGCCCTGGCCGAGACCTTCCACGAATTCGCGCGGAACCTGGTGGTGGAGCAGGTGGGCCCCGAGGGCCGCCGCTTCTTCCCCTTCGTGTTCACGCTGTTCATGTTCATCCTGTTCGGGAACATGCTGGGGCTGCTGCCCTTCGCCTTCACCTTCACCAGCCACATCGCGGTGACCTTCACGCTGGCGATGATCGTCTTCGTGCTGATCACGGTGGTGGCGATCTCGCTGCACGGGAAGAAGTTCCTCGGCTACTTCTTCCCCGAGGGCGCGCCGATCTGGCTCGCCCCCATCATCATTCCGGTCGAGATCGTGTCGTACCTGTCGCGGCCGGTCAGCCTGTCCATCCGCCTGTTCGCGAACATGGTCGCCGGCCACGTCATGCTGAAGGTGTTCGCCACCTTCATCGTGCTGCTGGGCGGCCTCGGCGCGGTCGGGCCGTTCATCGCCGTGCTGCCGCTCGCGGTGAATGTCGCGCTCGTCGGCTTCGAAGTGCTGGTCGCGTTCCTGCAGGCCTATGTGTTCGCGATCCTCACCTGCATCTACCTGCACGACGCGGTGCACCTGCACTGAGCCGCGCGGGATCACCACGGACCTCCTAGAGACACACGGAAGGATAGAGACATGGAAGTGGCTGCCGCGAAGGCCCTCGGGGCCGGTATCGCCGTGATCGCGCTGTTCGGCGTGGGGCTCGGCATCGGCAACATCTTCTCGACGCTGATCGCGACGGTCGGCCGCAACCCGGCGGCGCGCGACGCGGTGTTCCCGATCGGCATCCTGGGCTTCGCGCTCACGGAAGCGGTGGCGCTGTTCGCGCTGCTGATCGCCTTCCTCATCCTGTTCGCCTGAGCCGTCCGGGGCGGCCTCCGCGCCGCCCCGCAAGCCGGATGGGGGTGAGGATGTCGCGCCTGGTTCTGCCGGTGCTGCTGCTGCTGCCCGCCGCGGCCCACGCCGCGGGGCAAAGCAGCGAGGGCATGCCGCAGCTTGCCTTCGGCAACCCGCTGCTGCTCGCGCAGGTCGTCTGGCTGCTGTTCATCTTCGGCGGGCTCTACTGGGCGCTGTCGCGCACGGTGCTGCCGCGGGTGGACGCGGTGATCGAGGCGCGCGAGGGCCGCATCGCCGCCGACCTCGACGCCGCCCAGAAGGCCAAGGAAGAGGCCGACCGCGCGATCGAGACCTACCGCGAGGCGACGCGCCGCGCGCGGGCCGAAGCGCAGGCCAAGGTCGCCGAGGCGGTCGCGAAGGCCGAGGCCGAGCAGAACGCCCGGACCGACGCCATCCTCGCCAGGTTCAACGAATCGCTGCGCGAGGCCGACCGCCGCATCACCAGCGCGCGGAACGACGCGATGGGCGCGCTGGCCGAGGTGGCGACCGACACGGCGGCGGCTCTTGTCCGCCGCCTGGTCGGCCGTGCCGACCGCGCGCAGGTGGCCGCGGCGGTGAACGCCGAGATCGCCGCGCGGGCGGGGAGGGCGCTGTGATGAGCGATCCGAAGGTCTGGGTCGCAATCTCCTTCCTGATCTTCGTCGCCCTGGTGGCGCGGATCGGCTGGCGGATCGCGACGAAGGCGCTGGATGCCCGCGCCGAACGGGTGCGCACCGAACTGGCCGAGGCCTCGCGCCTCCGCGCCGAGGCGGAGGCGTTGCTGAAGGCCGCCGAGGCGGAGCGTGCCGCCGCCATGGCCGAGGCCGAGGACATGATCGCCCGCGCCCAGGCCGAGGCCGAGCGCGTCGCCGCCCGCACCGCAGCGGAGGTGGAGGCGCAGGCGAGGGCGCGCGAGAAGATGGCGATGGACCGCATCGCCGCCGCGGAGGCCGCGGCGATCGCCGAGGTGCGCGCCGCCGCCGCCGAGGTCGCCGCCGCCGCCGCCGCCGCCACGCTGCGGCAGATGGCCGACCCGGCGGAAGAGGCCGCGCGCCTCGACGCGGCGGTCGCCGACCTGCCGCGCGCCTTCCGCGCCGCGGCCTGACGCGCGGCGCGGCGGCGCAACACCCCGCTTCCGCAGCGGCGTTCCCTTCGCGTAGGCTGCCGGGACGACAACCCCAGGGAGCCTTCGCCATGCGCCGCCTCGCCCTCGCCGCCCTGCTTCTGGCCTCCACCGCCCTCGGCGCCTCGGCCAACACCTTCCGCTGGGCGAATGACGGCGACGTCAACTCGATGGACCCCTATGCCCGGAACGAGACCTTCCTGCTCTCGTTCATGGCGAACATCTACGAGCCGCTGATCCGCCGCGACCGCAACCTGCGCGTCGAACCGGCGCTGGCCGTGCGGTGGGAGAACCCGAACCCCACCACCTGGCGCTTCCACATCCGCCCGAACGTCCGCTTTTCGGACGGCACGCCGCTGACAGGCGACGATGTGGTGTTCTCGATCGAGCGCGCCCGCGCGCAGGGCTCCAACATCCAGGCCTATTTCGCCTCGGTGGCCGAGGTTCGCCTCGTGGACCCGATGACGGTGGATGTCGTCACCCGCCAGCCGAACCCGATCTTCCTCGAGGAGATCACCAATTTCGGCATCATGTCCCGCGCCTGGGCCACCGCGAACAACGCGACCCGCACCGCCGACCTGACGCAGCGGCAGGAGAACCACGCCACCCGCAACGCCATGGGCACCGGCCCCTTCCGCCTCGAACTGCGCGAGGCCGACCGCCGCACCATCCTCGTGCCCAACCCCGGCTGGTGGGACCGCCCGGAGCACAACCTGACGCGCGTCGAGTTCAACGTCATCGCCAATGACGCGACGCGGGTCGCCGCGCTGCTGTCGGGCGAGGTGGACATGATCTACACGGTGCCGCCGCAGGACACCGACCGCCTCTCGCGCGCGCCGGGCATCCGCATCCACCAGATGCCGGAACTCCGCACCATCTATCTCGGCTTCGACCAGCTGCGGGAGGAGCTGCTGAAGTCCGACGTCCGCGGCCGCAACCCGTTTCGGGATCTCCGCGTGCGCCAGGCCTTCGACCTCGCGATAGACCGCGAGGCGATCGTGCGCACCGTCATGCGCGGCCAGGCCCGCCCCACCGGGCTGATGATCGGCCCCGGCATCAACGGCCACACCGAGGCGGCCGACCGCGTGACGCGCCCCGACCTCGCCCGCGCCCGCGCGCTGCTGGCCGAGGCCGGCTATCCGAACGGCTTCGGCGTGACGATGGACTGCCCGAACGACCGCTACGTCAACGACGAGGCGATCTGCACCGCGGTCGCCGCCATGCTCGCCCGCATCGGCATCCGCGTGACCGTGAACGCGCAGACCCGCGCGCGCTACTTCGCCGAGATCCTGGGGCCCGGCTACAACACCTCCTTCTACATGCTGGGCTGGACGCCGGCGACCTATGACGCGCACAACGCCCTGTTCAACCTGATGGCCTCCCGCCAGGGCGCGCGCGGCCTGTTCAACGTCGGCGGCTGGTCGAACCCCGAGTTCGACCAGCTGGTGGACCGCATCGCCGTCGAGACCAGCCCGGCCGAACGCCAGGCGCTGATCGACCGCGCCATGCGCATCCACGCCGAGCAGGTCGGCCATCTGCCGTTGCACCAGCAGACGGTGGTGTGGGCGGCGCGGCAGAACATCACGCTGCAGCAGCAGGCGGACAACGTCTTCCCGCTGCGCTTCGTCCGCGTCGGCCAGTAGCCGGGGGGCGCCGGCCGGGCTTGTTTCGGCCGGCGGCCTTTCCAATACTGAAGCCAGGGGAGGGCCCTGGCCATGCTGATCGCCATCCTGTCCCGCTTCATCCGCTGCGGGACCCTCACCGTCCGCATGCCGGACGGCCGTGTTCACGAGCTGCGCGGGGAGCGCCCCGGCCCGTCGGCCGGCCTCGCCATCGCCACGCCCCGCGCGGTGCGGCGGCTGCTGTTCGACCCGTCGCTCGCCTTCGGCGAATGCTACATGGACGGCGAGATCGCGCCGCTCGGCTGCACGTTGTTCGAGCTGCTCGACGTGCTGGCGCTCAACTCCATGGAAGGCGGCGGCCACCCGGCGGAGAACCTGCTTCACGCCTGGCGCGTGCTGAAGCGCCGGCTGGACCAGCTCAACCCCGCCCCGCGCGCCCGCCGCAACGTCGCCCACCACTACGACCTGAACGGCCGCCTCTACGCGCTGTTCCTCGACCGCGACCGGCAATATTCCTGCGCCTATTTCCCGACAGGCCAGGAGACGCTCGAGGAGGCGCAGGCTGCCAAGAAGCGCCACATCGCGGCGAAGCTTCGGCTCGACCGGCCGGGGCTCGAGGTGCTCGACATCGGCTCCGGCTGGGGCGGCATGGCGCTGACGCTCGCCCGCGACTACGGCGCGCAGGTCACCGGCATCACCCTCTCGGCCGAGCAGCTCGAAGCCTCCCGCGCCCGCGCCGCGGAAGCCGGGCTGTCCGACCGGGTGCGCTTCGAACTGATGGACTACCGCGCCTGGAACCGGCCGGTGGACCGCATCGTCTCGGTCGGCATGTTCGAGCATGTCGGGCTCGCGCATTACCGGCGCTTCTTCCGGGTGGTGCGCGATGCGCTGCGCGAGGACGGGGTGGCGCTGATCCACGCCATCGGCCGCTCCGACGGGCCGGGCGCGACCAACCCCTGGCTCGCCAAATACATCTTCCCCGGGGGCTATTCCCCTGCGCTGTCCGAGGTGCTGCCGGCGGTCGAGAAGTCCGGCCTGTGGGTGACGGACATCGAGATCCTGCGCCTGCACTATGCCGAGACCATCCGCCACTGGCGGAGCCGCTTCGCCGGCAACCGCGACGCGATCGCCAGCCTCTATGACGAACGCTTCTGCCGCATGTTCGAGTTCTATCTCGCCGGCGCCGAACTCGCCTTCCGGCGCATGGGCCACATGAACTGGCAGATGCAGCTGGCCCGGCGCGTGGACGCGCTGCCGCTGACGCGCGACTACATGGTGGAGGCGGAGCGGGCGGCCGTGCCGGCGTGATGCAGCCCTGCATCAGCGTCGGTGGGGGCGCCAAACCGTCCCCGTCATCCACAGCCATCCACACCCGGGGGCGGCGGGGAAGCTGTTAGACTTCCGGCCCATGAACACGCCGTTCCAGCAGGGCGAGTCGGGCGGGCTGCTCGGCCTGTCGCAACGCCTGCCACCCGCCAATCTCCAGGCGGAGCAGGCGCTGCTCGGCGCGCTGCTCGCCAACAACCGCGCCTATGAACGCGTGTCCGAGTTCCTCGCCCCCGAACACTTCGCCGACCCGGTGCATGGCCGCATCTTCGCCGCCATCGCCCGCCGAATCGAGGCCGGCCAGCTCGCCGACGCCGTGACCCTGAAGGCCGAGTTCGAGCATTCCGGCGCCTTGGAGGAGGTCGGCGGCACCGCCTATCTCGCCCAGCTCGTCACCGCCATGGTCGGCATCATCAACGCCGGCGAATACGGCCGCGTCATCCATGACGCCTGGCTCCGCCGCCAGCTCATCGAGGTGGGCGAGACCGTCGTCAACCGCGCCTTCGGCATGGAGGAGGAGGCCCTCGACGCCAAGGACCAGCTGGAAGCCGCCGAGCAGGCGCTGTTCGAGCTGGCGAAGGACAACGGCACCGGCGGCGGCTTCATCGCCTTCTCGGCGGCGCTGACGCAGGCCGTCGAAGCCGCCGAACGCGCCCTCGAACGTGGCTCCGGCGTCGCCGGGCTCTCCACCGGGCTGTCCACGCTCGACAAGCGGCTCGGCGGGTTGCACGGCTCGGACCTCATCATCCTCGCCGGCCGCCCCGGCATGGGGAAGACCGCGCTCGCCACCAAGATCGCCTTCGGCGCCGCGCGCGAGGTGCTGCGCGAGGCGCGCGCGGCCGACCCGAACGCGGTGCCCAAAGGGGGTGTGGCGATCTTCTCGCTCGAGATGAGCGCCGAGCAGCTCGCCACCCGCCTCTTGTCCGAGGAAGCCCGCGTCTCCGCCGACCGCATCCGCCGCGGCGACATCGGCGAGCGCGAGATGGGCGAGTTCATCCGCGCCAGCCGCGAGCTCCAAAGCCTGCCGATCTTCATCGACGACACGCCGGCCATCACCCTCTCGGCGCTGCGCACCCGCTGCCGCCGCCTGCAGCGCACCCGCGGCCTCGACCTCGTCGTCGTGGACTACCTGCAGCTCATGCGGCCCTCGCCCGGCACCAAGCCGGAGAACCGCGTGCTGGAGATCAGCCAGATCACCCAGGGGCTGAAGGCGATCGCCAAGGAGCTCTCGGTGCCGGTGCTGGCGCTCTCGCAGCTCTCCCGCGCCGTCGAAAGCCGCGAGGACAAGCGCCCGCAGCTCGCCGACCTGCGCGAATCCGGCTCGATCGAGCAGGACGCCGACGTGGTGCTGTTCATCTATCGCGACGAGTATTACCTCGCGCAGCGCGAACCCAAGCCCACCGGCATCGAGGGTCGCGACGAGGCCGACCGCATGGCGAAGTTCGAGGCCGCGCACGACGCCTGGAAGCAGCGCATGGCCGAAGCCCACAACCGCGCCGACCTGATCATCGCCAAGCAGCGCCACGGGCCGACCGGCACGCTGCCGCTGTTCTTCGAGGCCGAGTACACCCGCTTCGGCGACCTCGACACCACCCATCATGGCGATTGACGCGCCGGCCGCGGTGCTGACGGTGGACCTCGCGGCCATCGCGGCGAACTGGCGCGACCTTGCGCTGCGCCACGCGCCGGGCGAGGTGGCGGCGGTGGTGAAGGCCGACGCCTATGGCCTCGGCGCCGCCCCCGTCGCCCGCGCGCTGCGCGCGGCCGGCTGCCGAAGCTTCTTCGTCGCCCAGCTGTCGGAAGGCGTCGCGCTGCGCGCCGCACTCGGCCATGGCCCCGCGATCGTGGTGCTGAACGGCTTCCCGCCCGGGGCGGACGAGGACGCGGCGCTCTGGCCCGCGCTGAACTCCCTCTCCGACGTCGAGGCCTGGGCCGATTCCGCCCGCGTCTTCGGCACCCGCCACCCCGTGCTGCTGCACCTGGATACCGGCATGGCGCGCCTCGGCCTCGACGCCGGGGAGGCCGAGCGGCTGATCCAGGACCCCTGGCCGCTCGCCGCGCTCGATGTCCGCTACGTGATGACGCATCTGGCCTGCGCCGACGAGCCCGGCCACCCGCTGAACGCCGCCCAGGCCGCCCGCTTCGCGCGGCTCGCCGACCGGCTGCCGGCCGCGCGCCGCTCCGTCGCCAACTCGTCCGGCATCTTCCTCGGGCCCGGCTTCGCCTCCGACCTCGCGCGCCCGGGCTGTGCCCTCTACGGCATCAACCCGACGCCTGGGCAGCCGAACCCGATGCGCCAGGTGGTCCGCCTCACGGCACCGATCCTGCAACTCCGGGAGATCGCGGCGGGCGACACGGTCGGCTACGCCGCCTCCTTCGCCGCGACCCGCACGAGCCGCATCGCCACCGTCGCCGCCGGCTATGCGGATGGCTACCTCCGCACCCTCTCCGGCCGCTCCCGCGCCGTGCTGGACGGCGCCGAGATCCCTCTCGTCGGCCGCGTCTCGATGGATCTGCTGACCTTCGACGTCACCGATGCGCCGGCCGCCGCGCCAGGCCGCCACGTCACGCTGATCGGCGACGGCATCACGCCGGACGACCTCGCCGCCGCGGCCGGCACCATCGGCTACGAGATCCTCACCTCGCTCGGCGCCCGCTACCGCAGGGTGTACGCCTAGGCTCAGGACTCATTGATTGAGCCAGAAGGTGACGGTTGCGGCGAGGGTGATGGCTGCGAGGAAGGTGTGAGCGCATCGGTCGTAGCGCATGGCGATGCGCCGCCAGTCCTTGAGCCT
>Ga0272446_1002171_pt1 | contig 27321 bp, 20 predicted proteins | sample YNPCB0061_FD_194587 | JGI IMG/M metagenome (GOLD analysis project Ga0272446, IMG submission 194587) | Hot spring microbial mat communities from Yellowstone National Park, WY, United States - YNP-CB-006-1 | ecosystem: Environmental > Aquatic > Thermal springs > Hot (42-90C) > Sediment | place...
GCTGCTGGTGGGCGTGGCTGTATCGGTGGGTGTGGCCGAGGCCGTCGGGCTGCTGGTGGGCGTGGCCGTATCGGTGGGTGTGGCGGCGGCCGTCGGGCTGCTGGTGGGCGTGGCCGTATCGGTGGGTGTGGCGGCGGCCGTCGGGCTGCTGGTGGGCGTGGCCGTATCGGTGGGCGTGGCCGAGGCCGTCGGGCTGCTGGTGGGCGTGGCTGTATCGGTGGGTGTGGCCGAGGCCGTCGGGCTGCTGGTGGGCGTGGCCGTATCGGTGGGGGTCAATGTTGCGGTCGGCGTATTCGACGGCGTCGGGGTTGGTGGTATCCAGGAGCTCTGTAGGGCGATGATGGCGCCGTCATTGCTCTTCCAGTAGATCACACCATTGCTGATAATTGCGCTGCGTACCGGCGTGGTCCAGTACGGCGGATCGTAGACACGCGTGTTCGAGTAGTAGATATAGAAACCAGGATCAACCGGGAATCCCTCGCCGGGCGAGTACATGCCTTGCGGGCAATAATGGTTGCTACGGGTGCTGCACGAGCCACCGCTCAACGTATTCAGGACAGGTGTGCCCTCGCTGGTGAGGATCGGATTGCTATAACTGTCGCCGCGGCCGGGAGAGCGCTCCGTGATGCGTACGGAGCCCAGCAGCATCCAGTGCGCGTGCAGGAGCGTGTCGCCCGCCATTGACAGCGGACTCTGCTCGTCGGTTGGCAGGCGCATGGTGCCGGCATTCTTGTAATCTCTCACAAAACGAATATTGCCGGTGGTAAGGTCCATCTCTCCAAGGGTCGTATCCTCGCGTCCATCGCAGGCGCTGAGACACGCCTGGCGGTTGCGCCACAGCAGGTATGCGACTTCCGAGTTATCGGGCAACCGTTTGACAACGGCCTGCGGAGGAACCGACTCGAAATCGCCGCCATTGCCGATCGCACCAGCCATCACGGGCGCAACATAGGGTGATGTGCCGTTTGCGAGACGCAAGACGAAAAAGGACTGATATGTCGGATTCTGGGTGAGCCACGTTCGAATCGTGCTGACGGTGGATTGCGCCCCTCCGGCCGGCTGCCACATTTTGTCCCAGTCAATGTAGGAACGGATAATCACCACGTCGTTGGCGTCTGATACGACCGGGTAGGTATCGTTGAATGACCGGTTGTTGCGCAGGGGGTCGCGATCGGCGTTGACGACAACGCGCCACCATCGCGCTCCATCCACGGCGCGGACGGCATGGACCGACCGGTCCTCGGCGAGCAGGATGATCAGGCCACCGTAATTGGCAGAGTATGCGGCGGAACCGATCAGCGGGGCGCCAGCGGGATACATCCATCGTTGCGACAGTGACTCCTTGTCGAAGGCGTAGAAGTCGCCGCTTGTCGAGCCAATCAATATAGTATCATCAACCAGCAAAGGCGCCATACGAATTTCGCCGCCTGGCCGGTTACTGCGGATCGTCTGGCCAGTCGCAGCGTCCAGCCGCCAGAAACGACCGTCGCTCGTGCCGACGTAGACGCTGTTGGTGGCTGCATCATAGGCGCCAGTATTCAGGATGGGCGCGCCAAGGTTCTCGGAAACCCAGGCGAGTTGCCCGGTCGCTTCGGAGATTGCGCGCACGAACCCGTCATCATGCCCAACGTAGAGACGACCGTCGCCGGTGACCGGCTGAACTCCCTGCGGCAGACGAAGATGATCGGCGCCTGGTCCGCTATCGCCGCCACCCGGCGGCCCGTTCCAGATCCACTTGACGCTCCATGGCCCTGGCACATCTGCGGGATTGAACCCTGTGCGCTGTGGATCGTGCGCCAGCTGCGGCCAGCCGGTGGTTGAAGCGGCTGTGCTGGCTACGCTACGCCTGCTGATCCCCTCCAGCGATTCAGGGTTCCGGTTGGAAACCGGGGCGGAGAGTGTGTCGCGTCCGGCTGCAAGGAGCGTCGCCAGCGCAAGGAACAGCAAAAGGACCGCAATCGCGCGATTGCGGCGCGAGAGGGTCAGGGATGTGTTTGCTGGTTGTGTCTGCATTCCATATCTTCCTGAACGACTCATACTGTTTCGCTCGCAGTGACACCAGGCCACCTGGTATTCGGATAGGCACGTAATGTTACGCGTGACACGATATTGAAACCGGTGACGCTCCGCCGTGGCCCGGAAGGGCTCGGCTTCGTTCGGCAACGGCCGCCTGCGTGGCCTGCTGGAGCCGGCGCAGGCCGGCTTCGCCCTGGATAGCCGAGGGCTTATGGTCGTTGAGTAGTTATTCCGCTCTAGCCCGCGCAGGCGGGCTTCGCCTTGCATAGCCGAGGGCTTATGGTCGTTGAGTAGTTATTCCGCTCTAGCCCGCGCAGGCGGGCTTCGCCTTGCATAGCCGAGGGCTTATGGTCGTTGAGTAGTTATTCCGCTCTAGCCCGCGCAGGCGGGCTTCGCCTTGCATAGCCGAGGGCTTCAGCCCGACGGCAAGAGGCGCATACCGGATTACATGCTCAATCTCCATCAGCCCGACGACGTAGGCGTTCGGTCTACCGGATGTAATTCTTGAAGATCATCAACCGCCAGCGCGATCTTCCGGCGACGTTGGGAAGACCTGTGACCTTGACCGGGCGTATCACGCTGTCTCAGGCCACAGCGACACAGAGTCTACGCCACAGCGTACTCGTATCATTGACAGGCTGGTACTTCCGCTGGGTGTTGTCGTATCCGCCGGTCAGGGGCGAACAATGGAACGAACCTCAACGATGAGGTCCACATGTGGAGCCATGATTTCGAGGAGATTGTAGCATCAAGATGAAACTACGACCAGTATTCGGATATAACAATAACGTCACAATGGTAAGAACGTTAGCACGTTACTGTTTGGTCACCACGCGCAATGCCGCGATATCCTGGCGCCATGCCGTCACAAGGGGGTCGCTGACCGGGTCGCCACCGTCGCGCGCGACGTGCCATTTGCGGAACGCCAGTTCATTCTGCGCCAGCGCAAGTTTCCACTGTGCTCCCCGGCCACGCATCATGCCGAACATGGAATCTTTGACGATGGCGGCGTATTCGTCGGGAGTGACGCTGATGCCGATTTCGTCCGCCAGGTAGGTGCGGATCACATCGCGTTCCCAGCGTGAACTGAGTACCAGGAGCGCCAGCAGCACAAGGTATGCAATTCCCTGCACCAGAACGTTCATTCCTGCGGCAGCCACCCAGGTGGCGCCGGCTGGCACGGCACTCATACCGTTCTCCAGGTCGTATCCCATGGCGACCAGGAAAATGGCAAGCATGAAGACACCGACCGAGTTATTGAGTGCATGGCCGAATGTTGCTGCCACGTAGCCAGCAACCGGTGCGCCGAGCCGCAGGCAGCCATCGCGCGACTGGCGCGCGAACCCGATCCCGGCGCCGCAGATCGCACTCCATAGCATATGGCCGTTGAGGCCGAGAAAGACAAAGCGCCCGGCAAATTGCTCGGCATAGGGCGCGGCGCCGGTGGCGGCATACCCCTGCATCACATACAGGGCATACTCGGCAATGTTGAACCCGATGCCAACCAGTGCGCCGTAGATGATTCCGTCGCGCACATTGTCGAACTCGGCGCGTAGAAACCAGAAGAGCACCAGCACTGCCAGGCCCTTGAAAGCTTCCTCAACCGGGGGTGCAACCAGCGCAGCGGCGAGAAACTCACCGAGCGTTGCGCTCTCCACGCCGCCGACGATTTCTAACCCGACCGAGAGGAAGCCAAAGCCAAGCGCATTGAACATACCCGACACGCCCGTGCTGATCACGGCGCCCCACACGGTCACACCAACCGCCAGCCAGAGCGACTCACGCTCACGCCGGTCGAGCCAGCGTAGCACGATCATCAGTGGCAGCGAAGCGACGGTTCCGATTGCGGCGGCGGTCAGGAAAACCCCGATGCGCCCGACAGGTTCCAGGATCCACAGGGCCAGGTGGCCGAGGAAGGCGATACCGAGTAGAACCAGCATCCCGCCCACAAACAGGCATCCGCCCAGCGGGCGTTTCAGCGGCGAGCCAACGAGGGCGCGCGCGACGAGTTGCGGAGAGGCAGGCATCGGGTGCTCCTCAGCTTTCCCACGTTGCGTCGCCGGCGAAGTCGCCGTGGTCGCGCGCCAGGAAGCGCTCAATCGCCGCTCGTCGGTCGCCGAGACGGAAGGCCGGGCCATGCCCCGGATGGCAGATGGTTTCGTCGGGCCAGTTGAGAATGATATCGCGCAGCGTCCTCAGCATCGTGCGAAAATCCTCTGCCGACCGGGTGCGCCCGGGGCCACCGTCGAACAGGGTGTCACCGACGATTGCGATCGGTGTGCCAACAATCAGGTAACTGATCATGTCGGCGGTATGGCCGGGCGTATACTGTGCGCGTAGCGCCGAGTTGCCGATGGCGATGAGTTCGCCGTCAGCAAGCGTGCGATCCACATGCGGTGTTGCACCTGCGACATACGGGCCGGGATGGGCCAGCACCGGTACGCCGAGCCGCGCTCGCACCGCTTCGAGTGCCCCGATATGATCCGGGTGGGTGTGAGTCAGCAGGATGGCAACGGCGGTCGTATCGCCCAGCATTGCGAGGAGCGCATCAGGATCGGCGCCCGGGTCAATGAGCGCGCTCTGTTGCGTTACCGGACAGACCAGGGCGTAGCTGTTCATCGGCCATGGGCCGACGGATTGGATACGTAGATTCATAACGGCTCCATGATGCACGGCAATAGCCTGTGGCAACGTGCAACAACCTTGCGCCACGATGGGGTGCGGCGCGCAGGAACGGCGGCGCGTTCGCGGATGACGGTTGCTGCGTGCCGCTGTAGTGTACTCTATACCGGGATCTGGCACAATCGGCTGCACAGGTTGTCGCGTTATGGTCTTTGAGTAATTATTCCGCTCTAGCCCGCGCAGGCGGGCTTCGCCTTGCATAGCCGAGGGCTTCAGCCCGACGGCAAGAGGCTCCGAATCCCGGTCACGAGGGTGGCAGGCATGGTGTGATGATAAGCTGGTCGCCTTTGCGGCGCATGATCAGCACCTGTTCGATGCCCAGGCGATCGAAGCATGCTGCCGCGCCAGTGTACCACGTCCAGCCGCCATGGCCGCGATGCCGGGGTGCTGGCGTTCCGCCGTCAGTGATCAGCACGAGGTCGATCAGCACCCCTTTTAACTGCCAGTACTCGTGCGCTGCTGCGTTGTATGTCTGAATGCCACCGGATATTACTGTTGCTGCGCCAGTGCGCGCGCAATCGGCGCCAGTTCCAACCACCACTGCTCCTTTGGCCGGCGATGGATGGCATCTACCATGTGGGGCAATTCACCAAGATCGAACACGCGCACCTTGCCGCCGGTAAAGCCGATGAATGCGGCGGCGGCCGTGCCACGCTCCAGCTCTTCGGTGAGAAAGCGAATGCAACGGGCCGCCAGGCGCGTTGCCTGAATCCGATCGTAGGGTGACGGATTGCCGCCCTGTTGCAGATGGCCAAGCACGGCGCGGCGCACATCGAACAACGACCGGCCTTCTTCTTCGAAGAGGGCGCAGATCACATCGGTTGTATAGAGCGGATTGGCATACTCATTGCGAATCGCCAGGCTGAGGCGCTTCCCCTGGCGGAAGCTCGTGATCATTGCTGTGATGTCGGCGCGCAACGCATCGAGCGTCACGCCTTCTTCGTGGAGATAGATGTGCTCAGCGCCGGAAGCCAGCCCGCTCATCAACGCCAGATACCCGCAATAGCGCCCCATAACCTCGACGACAAAGGTGCGCTTGACCGCCACCGCCGACTGCTTGATGCGATCGAGGGCGTCCACAATAGCGTTCAATGCGGTATCGGCGCCGATGCTTAATTCAGAACCGGGGAGGTCATTGTTGATCGAGGCAGGCAGGCAGATGATCGGTATGTTGAATGGTTCATAGGTCGCTCGCTCCTGGTACAGGCGATGTGCTGCCTGGTAGCCGTTCCATCCGCCGATGACGAGCAGGCCGTCAATTTCGTGATCCGTCAGCGCGCGCGCCACCGCAGTCAGTTCCTCGCCAGTTGGCACGCGCCGGCTCGTTCCGAGTTCAGCGCCGCCAATCGGTCCCCAGCCATCAACACCCTGCCAGTCACAGACATCAATCTCGCCATCGATCAGGCCGTTGAACCCATTACGCACCGCCAGCATGGTGTGTCCCTGATCAAGCCCGAGGCGCACTGCGGCACGAATGGCCGTGTTCATACCGGGTGCGGGGCCACCTGCATGCAGCAGGGCAAGGCGCCGTTGCCGCGTGCGCGTCACGCTAGGAAGCGCGCTGGCAAGCGCTTTGAACGTCTGGAACATTTCGGTGAAACTGCCGCCGCGCAACCCCATGGCGCGGTTGTAATCGCCGGTGTTGATTGCCACTGCAACCTGCCGTGTCTGCTCGACACAGTGCATCAGCGGCTGGCGCGTAACGCGGTTGTAGCGCATGCCGATCAGTTGCGGCTCGCTTTCGGGAGTGGCTGCCAGAAGTTCCTCGACGGCGGCATGGCCCACCAGGGTGCTCATCCAGCGGTCGAAGGCGCTGGGCACGCCGCCGCGCTGCACATGCCCCAGGATGGTCACGCGTGTATCTTCACCGAGACGCTCTTCCAGAACACGCCGGACGTAGTCGGACGAAATCGGGTTCCCCTCGCGGTCGCGGGCGCCTTCAGCGACCACCACAATACTGTCACGGCGCCCGGCGTTGCGCCCCGCGCGCAGCAGATCGCACATACTCTGTTCCCAGCCAGGTTCGGGTGGATTTTCCGGAATGATGACATAATCCGCGCCGCCCGCGACCGCGCCCATCAACGCCAGGTACCCGCAGTGGCGCCCCATCACTTCGACCACGAAGGTGCGCTGGTGGCTGGCCGCGGTGCTCACCAGCGCATCTATTGCTTCCGTAATGCGGTGCAATGCCGAATCGGCGCCAATGGTCATGTCGGTGCCGAAGAAATCGTTATCAATTGATCCAACCAGGCCGACCAGGCCGATGAATGGGTGCTGTGCCGCTACCTCACGCGAGATCACGCCGGTTTCCGTGAGTTCGGCGATCAGCGCGGGCCACTCGCGGCGAAACGCGTCGGCGCCGGTCAGACTTCCATCACCGCCGATCACGACCAGGCGGTCGATGCCACGTTCGAGCAGGTTGGCGGCGGCGCGCAGGCGCCCTTCGTGGGTGCGAAACTCACTACTGCGCGCCGTTCCGATGACTGTACCGCCACGATGCATGATCCCTCCGACCTGGTCCCAGTCCAGGAGGCGAATCCGCTCGCCACCTTCAACCATGCCACGATACCCTTCATAGATGGCATAGACATGAACGCCCCGCCCGAGGGCGGTACGCACCACAGCGCGGAGCGCTGCGTTCATACCCTGAGCGTCGCCGCCGCTGGTCAATACACCGATGGCTCTGGTCTGTGTCATACAAGTCGCCTCCCCACCACGGCGCGGATTGTTCTAACGGATGTCCGCGCAGCTTCTCCACTCTCTCACGGGCTATGATACCAGCCTTTGCTGATGGTGCGCGCAGTGCACGGCGCGTCTCATGGTGGATCACGCGGGTCGTGATCTGATACAATGTTGCCAGAAGCATGCAGAGAGCCGATCCGCATCACGGATGGTTGATTGTCATGGCATGCGACGCGACGTAATCGAGCGGCGTGGTACGAGATTGCTTCAGCCACGCATCGCTCACGGCACGCTGTCGCTCGCGCCCGGCGCAATGACACGGGGCGTAGCGTTATTCGGACAGGCACATCATCGTTGTGTGTACCGCCCGATGTCTGTGTAACTCGCATCAATGACGAGCGGGAGGCGGGAGCTATGGCGCCAATTCTGGTGATGGGTCTCGGCAATATCATCTTGCGCGATGAAGGGGTGGGAGTGCGGGCGCTGGAGCGACTCGCTGAGCGGTATGTGCTGCCGGAGAATGTCGAGATACTCGATGCCGGCACGCTTGGCCTGGGATTACTGGCGTTTCTTGATGGCGTCAGCGACCTGCTGATCATTGATGCCGTGCGTGGCGGGCGCGAGTCAGGCGCGCTCTTGCGTCTCGAGGGCGAAGAAATCAAGCGTGTGGAGGCATTGCACGTAGCGCCGTGCAATGCCAGATTGCAGGAACTGGTCGCGCTCAGTGGCATACATGGGTCAACACCGCGGCGCGTGGTGCTCTGGGGAATGGAGCCGGCGATCATCGAACCCGGCCTGGAGTTGAGCCCGACCTGTGCCAGGCTCATTGACGCGCTGGTGGATGCCGTGGTGCAGGAATTGCGCGCCTGGGGGGTGCGTGTGACTCCGGTCGGTGCCGTGTGAACGACGCCACGCGCTATGCAAATGGCATCGAAGGTGTCGCCCAGCCGGGGGGTGGTCCGTCCCCACAGTCCGCCAGCAACTGGTTGATTGATTCCTCGACTGACAGCGCGCCGGCAAGCACCGGCTCGCGGTAGCGCGCAACCCAGGTGTAGATGCGCGGCCAGGCAGTACGAAACTCGTCATAGACCAGTCGCGCGACCGGGCCACTTTCGTCAAGATAGCCGCTTGTTACGAAATCTCGATCGGTACGCTCGCGATCGTACGTGATGCGCACAATCTCGGCTCGCCATTCCCCACCATGCCACTCCATGCGCCCGTAACAGGCCCGTGTGTCCCCATCGAACGGCATCCCCACCGAGCCGACATTGACCACCAGTGTGGCGTCGATGCGCCGGATGAGTGGCCGGTGCGTGTGCCCGACGACCAGCAGATCGGCGGGAGGTGCGATCTGCTGGCGCAACTCGTCGTCCGGTGTGGTGGCCAGGATATTATCGCGGTTGTGGCGCATGGAAGCGTGAACGATGCGCGCCTCGCCGCCGTCGGGCGTCACCAGGCTGATCTGGTCCGGCAGCGCTGCAAGGGTTGCGACAGCAGGGCCAAGCTGATCGGCGGCCCAGCGCACATTGCGGCGAATGGCACCCTCAATCCCCTGGCGCTCGCCAGGATCATGTGCCACGGAAATGACATAATCTTCGTGATTGCCGCGGATGACGCGCCAGTCATTGTCGGCGCGGCGCTGTTCAACGAAGCGCAGGCAGGCCAGTGAACATGGCCCGCGATTGACGATATCGCCGCCGACGGCGACGATATCGGGGCGCCAGCGGGCAATATCGGCGCTAACCGCTTCGAGGGCGGGCAGATTGCCGTGAATATCGGCAAGGACGGCAAGTTTCATAACGAGATCATATGGTACCACAACCCGGGCCGTGATGGTGACGGAGAATGGTATGCGCGACGTTCGGCGCGTTTGACATGCGCAGATCCGCGTGCTATACTACCTGCGCTGTGGGGGTGTAGCTCAGCTGGGAGAGCGCGACAATCGCACTGTCGAGGTCAGGAGTTCGAGCCTCCTCACCTCCACCACATGGTATCGGGGCAGTAGCTCAGCTGGGAGAGCGCAACGCTGGCAGTGTTGAGGTCAGGGGTTCGATCCCCCTCTGCTCCACCAGATACAACGACGGGTGCTGAATAAGCGCCCGTCGTTGTTTGTAGGTCCTCCGTCACGCATTGACGGCGAGCATGGCCCGGTAGCGAGCCGTACGATGTGACCAGTCCTGCGTCGCCCGCAGCCACGCTTCAATACCTTCAACAAAACGCCGTACCTGCGCAGCATCATTGCCGAAATGCGCGATTTGCGCCTTGAGGCGCAGGAAATGCTGGAGCGATCGATCATGCTGCGCGATCGCCAGCCTCAGTGCCTGGTTGATCGGTACACGCTGCTCCTGGGCGACAATATGCACAATATTGTGACGCGCGCAGTTGGCGGCTGCCTCTTTCGGGTATGACCAGAAATCGTTATACCATAGCACGGTGCGATTCGCCTCGTGGATCAATTCCTGCACCAGGGCATGCTCAAAAAGATGCGGTGGAAGGACGAAACCGCGCGCCGCGTCAATCAGTGCGATCATCGGCAAAAATGCACCCGACCAGAGGCGCATGACATTGTAGGTGGCACTGTCCGGTTGCCAGTCGGCAGCCTGGTTGGACACTTCCCAGCTATGCGCCTCAAGTGTTTGCGCCAGCGCGCGCTGGAAGCGTACCAGCGTCACCGGGCCGGCATGCCGCCGCAACTCGGCCCCCAGGTCCGCCGCAGCATGGATCAGCGGGTTGTCGTGTTCAGACGCCGGGCAACCGGCAACCACCGCAAGGACCCGCAGGTGGAAGGTTGCCAGCGCATCGGCGGACGGGCTGGTGTCGGCGACATCGTCCGCCAGGAAGAACCAGACGGTCCAGAACCCGATCAGGCGCAGCATTGCAGGCGCAACGTCTGCGTTCGCCCGCGAGACAAACTCAGCCAGCAGCGCGGCGCGAATCTGCTGTTCTTGCGCATGATGACGTATCAGGTGATGCCGGCGGCACCACGCGACAATCTCTTCTTCCAGCCAGGATGTATCGCGATGGATGCGCCGGGCGAATGGATAATCAATGGCTTCAACCGGTTGCCAGTACCATGACTCGATAGCAGTCACGTGAACACCTCCTGCTCAGTAGATGGTATTGCCGGAATGGACCCGGTATTCATTGAGCGCCGGTGCTCCTCTGCCTGCCCTGGTCCACGCTCACTGCAGCACTGCGCGACGGAGCGAGAAGGACCAGTGGCATCACTGGCAGAGAACGATTGACCGCTGACACATACGCTGGAACATGGCAGGGCGCTATCCTGGCGCCACTGTTCGTCGAGGCCTGGTTGATCGTGCCCCGGGTTCCTGCAACATGAGCCCTGCCGCTGGTGTATCGGGTGTACTGGTGAAACGACGCCCTGAGTATAAAGGCAGTTAAAGCGCGTCGTAGTAACGATTTATTAACTATTGTTACTGTTTTGCTTACGTACTGACGCGATCCAACCATGGCGCACGGAGGTATACTCCATCTGTGCGGTACATGTGCCGCAAGGATACGGTAGCGAGGCATCTATGACGACCGCCCTTGATTTTGTCATTCATTCGCGACGCCAGTTGATCCGGGTGATTGCAATGGCACTCTCGGCAGGCGCAGGTGCGGCGTTGTTACTCGTGGGCGCACTCATGGTGGCGACATCCAACGTCGCAGGTCTGGCGCCCTACCTCGGTATTGTCGGGTTGGGCCTGGCCGGCGGCCTGATCACCCTGGCGCTGGTGCGGCGGCACGAACTCTGGCAGGCGGTGCTGCCGCTGGTTATCGCGATTGCCAGTGGTGTGATCGCGAGTGTTCTTCTGGTGCCGGAGCAGACGCTGGTTGCGGTGCCACTTCTGGCCGTTCCCGTCCTGTTGATGAGCCTGGGACAGCGCGGCGCCTACACAACCGGCGTGGCGATCGTAAGCGTGCTTGCCGGCGCCTCACTCGCGGCCACGGCACCGCCTCCGATGCTTGGCGCCGATCAGGTGATCATTGGTGATGCATTACCACTGGTCAATGGGATGGGCGCAGCCATTCTGATCATTGTGATCTGGCTGGTGTCGCACCGGCTGGTCTCCTTGTCCGATGCGGCAGTAATGCTCGCCGATGAGCGCGCTGCCGAGGCGCAGGCGGCGCAGAGTGTGGCTGAAGCGGCGCGATTGACGATCGAGCAGCGATCGGCTGAGCAGCAACGGTTGCTGGAGTTGATTGGCGTGCTCGAGACACCGGTCATCACGATTGCCGATGGTGTGTTGCTGGCGCCAATTGTCGGCCATCTCGACAGCCAGCGCACCGAACGCCTTTCGCGCCGGCTGCTTGAGGCCGTCCACGATCAGCGCGTAACAACGGTCATTCTCGATATTGCCGGGGTGCCGCTGGTTGATACCCAGGTGGCGCAGGCGATGGTCCGCACGGCGCAAGCGGTGCAGTTGCTTGGTAGCAGGGTCATCCTGACGGGTATCACGTCAGCGATTGCACTGACCCTGAGCCACCTGGGCGTGCGCATGGATGAGTTCCAGGTGGTACGTAGCCCGCAAGAGGCACTCGAACTGATTAACTCCGATTGATCGCTGCATGAGGAGTTGTTCAATGCGCGCTACCGCGATCCTGTTTACTGCTCCGGATGAGGTCGCCTGTGGTACGGTTGAGATACCGGAACCACACGAGGACGAACTCCTGATCGAAGCCATGTACACCTGCATTAGCCCGGGCACCGAATTACGCACGCTGGCCGGGAAGCAGGCCGGCACGAGGGGGTGGCCGTTGATCCCGGGCTACTCCATGGTCGGGCGGGTTGTGCGCGGTGGTGCCGGGGCGCGCTACGAGCCGGGCACGATCGTTTTCTGCAAGGGGACCGCGCGCGCCGATACCCACCTGGTCTGGGGGGCGCATGTCAGCCATGCCGTGGTACCGTCGGATCGCGCCATTCCTGTTCCGTCGGGGGTCGATCCGCTTGAAGCGGCCACGGCGAAACTGGCGGCGATTGCCTATCGCGGCATGACCATTGTCCATCCCTTGCCGCACGAGTCCGTCGCGATCGTCGGGCTGGGTATCATCGGGCAGCTTGCTGCACGGCTCCATGCCCTCACCGGGGCGCACGTCCTGGCTGCCGATCCGTCGCCGGCGCGGGTCGCCGCGGCAGAACGTGGCGGTGTTGTGGCCTTCGTTCCCACAGGCGGGCTGGTCACTGCGTTCCGCGAGCGTCTTCCCGCAGGCGCCGATATTGTTGTTGATGCGACCGGTTCACCCGCCGCAACGGCTGATACGGTGGAACTGGCAAAGGATGTGCCATGGGGCGACCCGCCTGGTCGCAGTGCGCGCTTTCTGGTACAGGGGAGTTACGCCGGGGATGTCAGCTTTCCCTACCAGGCGGCCTTTCGCAAGGAACTGGCCATCTACCTCACACGCGACGAAGGCCCGCGCGACATCACGACCGTGCTTGACTTGATGCAGCGTGGCCGGCTGGCCACGCGTGACCTGATCGGCAGGGTCGAAGCGCCTGACCAGGCGCCGGCGATTTACCAGATGTTGCAGCGCCAGGGAGACCTGCTGACGGCAGTGTTCCGCTGGCGTTGACCGCCAACCCACGCTTCTACCGCTGTACATTACGCGAGCCTGCGATCGACCGCAATAATCGCACGCATGAGCGCCTCAACGCCGGTGCACAGATGTTCCGGTGCGGTGTATTCCTCAGGACAATGGCTGCGCCCGCCCATGCTTGGCACGAAGATCATGGCGGCAGGGGCAAGGTGCGCCAGGTGCCCGGTGTCGTGACCGGCGCCGCTGGGCAATACCAGCGCGCGTGGATCGAGCCCGTGGCACACGCTATACACCAGTTCGAGCAGCCAGGCCGGCGGAGCAGCCGGTTCGGCGTCGGTATGCGCGTCGAGTTGCAGGGTGACGCCACGTTCGGCGCAGGCAGCCTCGGCAGCCTCGAGAACATAATTCCACACCAGCGCAATTGCCGCAGGCTCAAGATGGCGTATTTCGGCGGTGAGGGTCACTTCACCGGGAACCACGTTACTCTGGTTGGGCCGGAGCGCCAGGCGCCCGACGGTGCCGACAGCGCCAGGTTCGGCGCGTGCACAGCGCTCAACGGCCAGGATGAGCTCGGCAGCAGCGGTCAACGCGTCATGGCGCAAGGCCATCGGTGCGGTACCGGCATGATCGGGCCTGCCACTCAGAATGAATGTGCCGCGCCGGATGCCGACGATGCCGCTGACCGCGCCAAGCGTTGCTCCGGCGGCTTCCAGTACCGGCCCCTGTTCAATATGCAATTCCAGGCATGCAGCAAATGCGCCAGGCGCCAGCAGTGGCGCGGTGACGCCAGCCGGGTTCCCGCCCATGGCAGCCAGCGCCTGGCCGAGAGTCTGTCCTGCAATCGAGCGGTCAAGCCATTCAGGAGCCAGCCCATATGCCAGGCTCCGGCTACCGACGCACGAAACGCCGAAATCATTCGCCTCTTCAGCAAGAAAGTCGGCGACCAGCAACGGGTGATGCAATCGTATTCCTGATCCGGCCAGGCAACGTGCCACCTCGAGCGCGCCAAGTACGCCAAGCGCGCCGTCATAACGCCCGCCGCCCATCACGCTGTCGGTATGTGAACCGGCGACCAGTGGTGGAAGCTCGTGTTCCCCCGGCAACATCGCGAACAGGTTACCGCCGGCATCGATGCTGGTACGTAACCCGGCGGCTTCCATTCGTTCCCTGAGCCAGGCTCGCCCCGACATATACGCAGCCGAAGGGAAACGGCGTGTCGTTCCAGGCGTCCCTGGTTCGGTAAAGGTCGCCAGTGTCTCGAGATCCGCCATCAGGCGCGCACGATTGATGGCGGGCAACTCATTGCCAGACGAACAGGTCATGTTCAATGTACGACACCTCTGGTTGTTGAGTCGTTGTACGCAACGGCTCTACCCTGCATGCGTCACCGATGGGTGGAGGAGCGAACACAGGCCCGATCGTTCACGATTGAGTATCTGCCACGTCCCGCGCGGCAGCGCCGCCCTCCCAGCGACGGAACAGATCCTGTGGCGGCTGAATGCCGAACTGGTCGAGCACACGACCCACCGTCTGATCAACGATTTCGGCAATGGTCGTCGGGCGCTGATAGAACGCCGGCATGGGCGGCATGATCGTTGCGCCGGTTTCAGCAAGCTGTGCCAGTACGCGCAGATGGCCAAGATGCAACGGCGTCTCACGGACGAGCAGTACCAGGCGCCGGCGCTCTTTCAGCGTCACATCCGCCGCACGCGTCAGCAGATTGTCGGTGAATGACATAGCCAGCGCGCCAGCGGTCTTGATGGTGCAGGGGGCGACAACCATCCCCATCGTTGGGAATGAGCCGCTGGAGATCGCGGCGGCGATATCGTTGACACGATAAACGACATCAGCCAGCGCCTCGACCTCACGCGGCGTCCGATCCGTCTCGATGGCGATTGTCTCGCGTGCGGCACGGGTCATCACCAGGTGTGTCTCGATCGCAGGCAGATCGCGCAACACTTCGAGCAACCGGATGCCATAAATCACGCCGGTGGAGCCGGTGATGCCGATGATGAGGCGTGTTCCACCGTCGCTCATGATGAATCCTTCCGAGACAAGCAGAAGGAAGATAGGGAGGCAGGGAGGCTGTGGAATTCTCTAGAGCCAGGCTCTCCCCCTCTCCCGTTCTCCCCCTCTCCCGTTCTCCCCCTCTCCCGTTCTCCCCCTCTCCCGTTCTCCCGATCTCAACCCGCAGCAAGAAATCTCCCACTCCCTCGTTCCGCCAGAATCTCGCCCTCGCGATAGATCACCCGCCCACCTGCAATTGTCGCGATAACGCGGCCCTGAAACTCCATGTGCTCATACAGTTTATCCACGTCGCGCGCCTGGCTGAACATCATCTCGCGCGTGAAGATCGTCGCCGGTGCAGGATCGTAGAGGCAGAGATCGGCATCGGCACCGGGCGCGATCGTCCCTTTGCGCCCTGCAAGCCCGAAGATGCGCGCCGGGTTGCCCGCAATCAGTTGCACCGCTTTCTGAAGCGTGATCTTCCCACGGAGCGCAGCCGTCATCATCGCCGGCAGCAGGCATTGAACGCCGGGCGCGCCCGAGGGTGCGCGCCAGATATCGTTCCAGCCACGTTCTTTTTCAGCCGGCAGGTAGGTCGAATGGTCGGTGGTCACCAGGTCGAGTGTGCCATCGGCCAGGCCAGACCAGAGCGCAGCCTGGTCGGCGGCGCTGCGGATCGGCGGATTAATCCTGGCGTATGGCCCGAGTGCTGCGGCACGTTCTTCATCATAGAGCAGGTAGTGCGGGCAGGTCTCGGCCGTGACATTGACGCCGTCGCGGCGAAAGCGGCGGATAACGGCGAGCGCCTGGTGGCACGTCACGTGTGCCACATGCACCGACGCATCGAGCGCCTCGGCGAGGGTGAGGAGCCGCGCGACGGCAACGGCTTCGACAGCCGGCGGGCGCGACTCGCCATGCGCGGCGAAATCGGTCCGACCGGTGGCACGCATGCGGGCGATCCCCGCTTCCAGCATGGTGTCGCTTTCACAGTGGACGACCAGGCGCCGCCCGGTTTCTTTCACCAGCGCGAGCGCCTGGAAGAGCTGCTCATCTTCCGTCAGGCAGATGCCGATGAACTCATCGTCACGGCCGAGCGGCGGGCGATGCATAAAGATTTTGAAGGCAATTGCGCCCTCGGCAGCCATACCATGCACATCATCGCGGCTGAGGGTGCCGGGCGCGCCATACAGCGCCACATCAATGATCGCCTGTTCTTCGAGCAGACGCCGCCGGTTGCGGAAGATGGCTGGCGTGGCGCAACCAGGGTTCGAAATCGGCATCTCAAACAGCGTTGTCACACCACCGGCGGCGGCGGCGCGCGTCTCGGTATAGAAATCGCCGCGTTCATCATACCCCGGGGTGCGGCAGTGAAAATGGGTGTCAATCGCGCCTGGAAGCACCAGCATACCGGTTGCATCAAGCGTTTCGCCGGCAGGGGGAAACGCGCCGGGTGTAGCGATGGCGACGACGCGACCGCCAGCAATGCCGATGTCGGCAGGATAGACGCCGTGTTCTGTCACAAGTGTGCCGCCGGTGATTGCGAGATCCATATGGCTCCTCAGGGTGCTGTCATCCTGTGCGATCGACTGCTACCTGGTCATTGTACTCCTCTCTGATGGTGGATTGCTTCGCTTCGCTGGCAATGACCGGGAGGGCACAGGGTGCGCGAACGCCGCGAAGCAGTACAGGTATCAGATATGCAGGATGACATCCTTTCCCGCAGCGCGTAGCGTCTGGGCAATCGCCTCACGCCAGTGCCCCTACCACATCCTCAACTGCTGCCAGCACTGCGCCCGAGCGCACCAGATCCAGCGCTTCCGCCAGGTCGGCATGTAACCAGCGGTCGCCATCGAGTGCTGCCGGGATCCGTTCGCGAATGGCCGCATAGGCTGCGGCGCTTCCCGCGCCCAGGGGAAACGTACCCAGGTGCGGCTCGACCAGACTGAGCGCCTGTGCGGCGATCAGGAGCTCCGTCGCAACAATCTGTTCAACGTTGCCAACAATGGTTCGTGCTTTGCGGGCACACCATGTCGAGTTTGAGACATGATCCTCCTGATTGCTCTTGGTCGGCAGCGAGTCGACGCTTGCCGGCCAGCAAAGGGTCTTGTTCTCACTTACCAGCGCGGCCATCGAGCAATGGGCGATGGAATAACCCGTATTGACACCCGGTAACTGTGCCACAAGGTTACTCGGCAGGCCATAACTCATTGTCGGATCGAGCAGGCGATAGGTGCGTCGTTCGCTGATGCTGCCGACGTCGGCCAGGGCGATGGCCAGGAGATCCATGGTTTGCGCCAGGTACTGGCCGTGGAAATTGCCGCCGCTGAGCACCTCATAGCCGTCTGACGCCCCGGCGAATATCAGCGGATTGTCGGTCGCGGCATTGATCTCCGTTGCCAGGATGCGATCGACATAGTCGAGCGCGTCGCGCGCAGGGCCATGCACCTGCGGCGCACAGCGCAGCGAATAGGCGTCCTGTACACGCGCCGGAATGGTCTGCGCCGGTACGCGTCCTTCGTCCGGCAGGGCGATCACGCGCGCGGCGTGGGTGCAGCGTGCGCTACCGGCGACAATCCGGCGCAGATTGGCGGCGGTCGTCACCTGGCCGGGATGCGGGCGCGCGGCATGTATCCGTTCATCGAAGGCGTTCAACTCGCCACGCATGGCTTCCAGGCTCAACCCCAGCGCGATATCGGCCGTTTTCAGCACCCGGCGCGCATCATGCGCGGCCAGCACCGCGATCGCCAGCGACACCGTGGAGCCATTGATCAGCGCCAGGCCATCTTTCGCTTCGAGCGGAAACTCCAGCGGTACGATGCCGGCGCGTTCCAATGCCTGGCGCGCCGGCATCCGTTCCCCCTGGTAGAAGCATTCAGCCTGCGGCACGCCTACCAGCGCTCCGGTCAGGTATGCCAATGGTGCGAGATCACCGCTGGCGCCGACCGACCCCTGCGCTGGAACAACCGGGTGAAGCCCTGCATTCAGCATGGCAATCAACCGTTCGACCACTTCGACCCGCGGGCCGGAGCAACCACGGGCGTGTGCGTTGGCGCGCAGCAGCATGGTGGCCCGCACGATCTCTTCCGGCAGTGGTTCACCGATCCCCGCACTATGCGCGTTGATCAGCATTGCCTGGAACATCCGGATCTGTTCCAGCGGAATCGCCGAGTCTTTTAGTTTGCCGAGCCCGGTGTTGAAGCCGTAGACTGGTGGTGCGTCGGGCCGCATCCATTCGCGTTCGATCCATTCGCGCAGTTCCACCAGACGCCGGCGCGCCTCAGGCGCCAGGCATGCCCGGGTATGTGTGCCACGCGCCACCATAACAACATCGGCGGCGCTGAGAGTATATCCATCGAGCTCAATCTGCACTTTGCTACCTCAATGTAACACCACAAGGCTCCACCCGACTGTACTGCAAGGCGCGGGTGTGACCGGTGCATGACGGATTGTACATGATGCGCAGTCGTGGGCCGGAGGGTGGGGGGCGCGTGCGGCGCGGTCGTGCGCCGGGTGGGGGGCGCGTGCGGCGCGGTCGTAAGGCCGAAGCATTTGCGCAGCAAATGCTTCGGCCTTACCCCGATATCGTGATGCATGGCTGGTCACCATACCATCCCCCGCCCTCAATACATCCCGATCTCGCGCCGCACGCGCTCGATCACCTCCGCCGGTGGCCGGGCGAACTCAAACCGCCCCTCATCACCCGGTCGGGTCGTGGCCACAATGCCGACCTTGGTCACGGTCAGATCCTCATGCTGCGGCTCACAGCGGTCAGCCTTCATATCCGGCACAATCATAATATCGCGCTCACCGCGCATGCGTGCCGCCAGTGCCCACTCCACCTGCGTCCAATCCTCCGGGTCAATATCATCGTCCACCACAATGACCAGTTTCAGCAGATTGACCTGACCCATCGCCAGCATGATCGCCCGCTTGCCTTCGCCGCGTTTCGGCTGATGCATCGTGATGATGGCATGCAGCCGCCCCATGCCGCCTTCGGTTACCAGCACTTCGCGCACCGCGGGAATCACCCGCCGCAGCGCGCGGCAGGTTGTCGCGCCGATGGCGATGCCGCCAAGCAGCAGATGTTCCGGTTCATACCCCGGCATAATCGCCTGATAGATCGCGTCGCGCCGATGAGTAATCGCGCTGACGCGGACGCCATGGCCCGCGCCGTAATGCACATAGAAGCCGGGGAATTCCGACACCAGGCCTTCTTCGATCCGTTCCTCGGCGTGCAAGACCCCCTCGATCACAATCTCGGCCTCGGCGGGCGCTTCAAGATCGACCGTCGTGCAGCGCGCCAGGCGCAATGGTTCGCCCAGCAGCGCGCCGGCAACGTCGAACTCATCGTGGCCCAGATCGACATACATCTGTGACGCCAGCAGCGTCGCGGGATGATTCCCGATAGCCACTGCGATCTCCAGCGCCCGGCCACGCGACGCGGCGCGCCGCAGCAATTCGCTCAGATGGTGCGTTGGCGCGATACCGGCCATCAACCGATTGCCGCCAAGCAGCAGCAGTCGCGCAATTGACACATTGCGCCGGCCGGTCTCCGGATCTCTGGCGGTGATCACCCCGGCGGTAATATAGGGGCCGCGTTCTTTCTCAAACCAGGTCGGGACCGGCAGAATACCCGGAATATCTGGTTCGCCCGTCACGATCACATCGTGAACCGGAGCATCATCAACGACGACCGGCGGTATGCCCTGGTCGAGCGCGCGAATGATCACCGGTTGAACGTCGTGCCGCGCCAGGCCCAGTGCGCGGGCGATCTTCTCACGGGTATTGAGGAGATTGCCCACGACCGGCATGGCCGAGCCTTTGACATTACGGAAGAGTTGAGTTGCGCCGCGCCCGCGCAGTGAGAGTACCGCACCCAGTTCGAAGCGCGGGTCGACTTCGCGCTCGACGATATGCAGGTCGCCACTGCGCTCGAACAACTCCAGCGTGGCGCGGAGGCTTTGATCCATGGGCATGTTGCTCCTGGAGGAGGTCAGACACAAACCTGTCCCGTCGCTGCCAGCAACTGTTCCACCTCGTCCGGTGGTAACGGGCGCGAGAAGAGCCATCCCTGGCCATACTCGCACTGCAGCGCGCGCAACTGCTCGGCCTGTTCCTCGGTTTCCGTCCCTTCCGCGACGATGGTCATACTCAGGGAATGTGCCAGCGTCACGATCGCCCTGACAATCTCGCTCGTTTCCCGGCTGGCGCCGAGACGGCTGACGAACGAGCGGTCAATCTTGAGCGTGTCAACCGGGAACTGGTTCAGATAGCTGAGTGACGAATAGCCTGTGCCAAAATCGTCAATACAGACGCTGACACCAAGCGACCGGAGTTCGCTCAGCAAGGCCATGACCGTCTCACCCTGTGCCATGAGGGCGCTCTCGGTGATCTCAAGCTTGACGAACCGTGGCGCGAGCCTGATGTCTGCGATCACGCCAGCCACCTGCGCCACAAGATCAGGCTGCGCAAGCTGGCGCGCCGAAAGATTGACATTCACCCACATAGCCGCGCTCTGCGGATAGCGGGCGTGCCATTCACGCAGTTGACAACACGCTTCGCGCAGCACCCAGCGACCGACGGCACCGATGAGGCCAATCTCCTCGGCCAGAGGAATAAACTCGCCAGGTGACACCAGCCCGTGGATCGGATGCTGCCAGCGCACCAGCGCCTCGAGCCCTACAGTACGCCCGGTCGCAAGTTCAACGATCGGCTGGTAGTGGAGGCGAAACTCATTGCGCTCAATTGCACCGCGCAGATCGGTTTCGAGCTGAAACCGGTTGAGCGCCGCGAGATGCATCGTTGTGTTAAAGATCGCAAGGTGCGCGCGACCACGCAACTTCGCCTGGTACATTGCCGTATCGGCATCACGCACCATTTCTTCCGGGCGTTCATATCCACCGCTGCTAAGCGCCAGGCCGATACTGGCCGTTGTGTACACATCTCGCCCGCCAGCGCTCAAGGGCGTTTGCAGCAGCTGCTGGATGCGTTCCGCGACCCATTCCGCATCTGCAGGAGTATTCAGCTGGTCGAGAAGTACGGCGAACTCGTCGCCGCCAAGCCGGGCAACGGTATCGCCAGGCCGCAATGCGCTCTCAAGACGCCGGGCAAAGGCGACCAGCAGTTCATCTCCAACAGAATGGCCGAGGCTATCGTTGAGCGTCTTGAAGCGATCGAGATCGAGGAACAACACGGCGAACAGTCTATCCTCGCGTTGTGTTCGCTTGAACATCAGGTTCAAGCGATCCATGAACAGAGCCCGGTTCGGCAGACCGGTCAATGCATCATGAATCGCGTCATGCGACAGGCGTTCTTCGGCGCGCTTCCGATCGGTAATATCGGTCTGCGAGCCGACCATGCGTGTGGCTCTACCACTGTCGTCCCATACTGCCATACCACGGCACAGCATCCAGCGATAGCTTCCATCGCGGTGGCGAATACGATACTCCAGTTCGAACGATGAAATCAGGCGGTGCGTGTGAGCGGCGAGCCGCAACTCGACATGTTCGCGATCGTCGGGATGCAGCCGGCCAAACCACTCGTCGGGTGTCGTGCCAATCTCGTCATCCTGGTAGCCAAGCATTGCCTTCCAGCGTGGCGCCAGGTACATCCTGCCATGAATGAGATCCCAGTCCCACAGGCCATCATTGGCGCCCTGGGCCGCCAGCGCATAGCGCTCCTCACTGGCACGCAGCGCCGCCTCGGCATGTTTGGCTGCGGTGACATCGCGCACGATGGCGACGCTGCCACTCAGGTTGCCTCCGGCATCCCGCAAGGGCCGGGCAGTGATGCTGAGCCACTGTTTGGGATTCTCATCAGGCGCTGCGAGCAGCAATTCCGCTGCGTCAACCGCCTCGCCGCGCAGCGCGCGCGCGAATGGCAGTTCGGACGGCGATAGCCAGGTGCGCTGATCGGGTAGTTGTGCCACCGGAACACTGGCGGCGCTCGGGAGTAGCGCCGCCAGGCGATCGCCCAGGATCTGGGTAGCGGCAGGATTATAGTGCAGCAACTGGCCATCGGCGTCGGTAACAACCACCGCATCACCCATGCTATCAAGGATCGAGAGCAAGATATTCGTCTGGTTGCGCAGCGCTTCTTCGGAAACCTTCAGCGCCGTGGCCTGTTGCTCGGCGACGATGGTTCGTTCGACAACACGCTGTTCGAGGATGAGATTGAGCGCCCGCAATTCATCTTCGATGCGCTGGCGTTCACGTTGCTCCGCTTCGAGACGGTTGAGCATGGTGTGCAGCGTCCGATCGATGGCCGCTGGATTCGCAGAATCTTCCAGCGCCAGTCGTAGCGCAGGGTCATTCGCGATGGCAGGGTGCCCGGCGGCTGTACTGAGGAGGGAAAGACGCATGTGGAGATACTCCTGCTCGGCATCGCGCAGACGCTTCTGCTCCAGGCATGCATTGACGCGTGCATGCAGAATCGTGGGGACAAACGGCTTTCCCAGGTAATCAACGGCGCCCAGTTCGATACAATGAGCCACCAGGTCGAGATCCTGGTCGCCTGAGATCACTATCACCGGGAGGCGCCGTAATGCCGGGTCGGATTTGATTGTCGCCAGCACCGCATCGCCGCGCATGCCCGGCATCAGAATATCGAGCAGGATCAGGTCGAATGGTTGTTGCCGCATGGCTTCGAGCGCCTGCAGACCATCGGCTCGCGCGACAACCGTATGACCGGCGCGTTCGAGCAGGCGAACCAGGGCAGTGCGCACATAGTCGTGGTCATCAACAACCAGGATCGTACCGGAAAGTGTCATCTGGTTATAGAAATGGTGAACTGGTCGAAACGTATAAGGCCGGTTGATACGGCAGGCACACTATACTGCCGTTCGGCGCACAACGCAATGGCATTATAATGGCGGCGGTTCACCATTGCGGAGCGTATCTGGTCTTATGGCGTGCGCGATGGACCCGATAAACAGAGTTCATTGTCACAGACAGACACGGAGCTCATCATGCTGGAGGGATTTCGCACGTTCATCTTTCGCGGCAATGTGATCGATCTGGCAGTCGGCGTGATTATTGGCGCGGCGTTTGGCACCGTCGTGAAGTCTCTGGTTGAGGATGTATTGATGGGTATTATCGCCAGCCTGGTAGGGCAGCCGGATTTCTCAGGGGTGCTGGTGTTCGGCGCGGTTCGACTGGGTGCGTTTATTACCGCGGTCATCAATTTTCTACTCGTTGCCGTTGCCGTCTATTTTTTCGTTGTGGTACCGATCAATCGCCTGGCCGAACTCACGAAAAAACCAGAGCCGGCGCCAGCGCCGCCCGAACCTTCGAATGAGGAGAAGTTGCTTGCCGAGATTCGCGACCTTCTGAAGCGGAACGCCTGAGTGCCTATCCGCAGAACGGATGGTTGGATGTCATTGCGCGCGAAGCATGCTTCAGCTACGCGTCGCTCGCTGCAGGCTGTCGCTCGCGCTCCGCGCAATGACACGCGGCGTAAGGTATTGATTCTGGAGCCAGTACCTTTGGAGTCGGGGATCAATCCGTCGTCATTGACGTGCAGGGGTGAACCATGCTCGATGTGCTCAGCGTCATCATTCCTACGCGCAACGAAGCAGCGTTGATTGGTGCCTTTCTTGCCGACTTGCCCGAACGCCTGGAACTGGTGGTCGTTGATGCCAGCGACGACGACACGCCAGCGATCATCGAGCGCCTGCGTCCGCGCAATACGCAGGTCATCCGTTCGCCGGCAGGCATTGCGGAAGCGCGCGAGATTGGTGCGGCGGCGGCGCGCGGCGACTGGTTGTTGTTCAGTGATGCGGATGTTCGCTTTGCCCCGGGCTACTTTGACCGCATTCAACGGTACGCTGCTGCCGATGCCGTCTATGGTCCCAAGTATGCAACCACGGCGTATCGCTGGTATAGCCACGCGTTCACGCGTGGCCAGCGCCTGGCGCATATGCTCGGGTTGCCGGCGGCATCAGGATCGAACATGGCGGTGCGGCGTCGCATCCTCGACGCCGTTGGAGGGTTTCGTCGCGATCTGCCGGTGAATGAGGATAGCGAACTCTTTCTGCGTCTGGCGCATCGCGGCTACCGTATTGTGTTTGCGCCTGATCTTGCGGTCCACTCGCTCGACGACCGGCGGTTGCGGCGGGGTGCTGCGCGTAAACTGCTGCATAGCACCGCGCGCTGTGCGCTGATTGCGCTCGGGTTGCGCATGCCGCTGCCGCAACGGTTGCTCCGTCACGACTGGGGCTACTGGGGCGCGCCACGCCGATGAGACCGTCGCGCCAGTGGCTCGTGGCAGCGCTGCTCATCATCGTACTGATTGCGGTGACGATCCTGGCATTCGGTAGGGGTGGGGTTGCGATCGGCGAGCGGATATTTCAGGCGGAAACGCTTGATCGCGTCGCCGAGGAATTGCGTGGTTTCGGCCCATGGACGCCGATCGTGAGCGTGGCGTTGATGGTGCTGCAGTCGGTACTGGCACCGCTGCCTGGATCGCTGGTGGCTGCGGCCAACGGCGCGATCTATGGCGTCTGGACAGGGACACTGCTCTCCTGGGCTGGCGGCATGGCCGGTGGGCTTGTGACCTATGCGCTGGGACGCGGCGCCAGAACAGCGCTGACGTCGCGCTGGGGCGACACGCCGCTCTGGCGGCGCTTCCATGACATCAGTGCAACCCACGGGTTCTGGGTGGTGTTGATCGCCAGGCTCACTCCGATCGTTTCCCTCGACGTCGTCGGATATCTGGCAGGGATGGCGCGTATGCCGCTGCTTTCCTATGCGCTGGCCAATGCGATTGGCATTGTTCCAGGCATGCTGGCCTATACCATGCTCGGCAACGACCTGGTACGCGCCCGCAGCCTCTCCTGGCAACTCGCGGCGGTGCTGCTCGGCCTGGCGGTGCTGTTCGTCGCCGGCCGCTGGTGGTTGGGGCGGTGCCGGCTGATCTGAAGCTGATCTTTCAAGACGTTATCCTGCTCATTTCTTTGCCTGCTCTTAGCCCGTGGTTAACACGCCCATAGTCGAAGCGCAATCCTCGCTCTCTATGCTCCTGGAGAGCACTGAAGCTGTCGCGGCGTCGCCGATGGCGACGCAGATGCGGCGCATGCTTGAGGGAGCGCTGCGATGCGAGTTGCGCTGTTCACCGAGACGTTTCTGCCCGATGTCAATGGAATTGTTACGACACTGTGCCGCCTACTGGAACATTTGCACAAGGAAGGGCATGAAACGCTACTCTTTGCGCCTCAGGGAGCACCGTTGAGTTATGCCGGTGCGCAGATCATCCCACTGCGCGGCATTCCCTTTCCGCTCTATCCGGATATTCGCTTTACGCCGCCACAGCCGGGCATGGTGCCGGCATTGCGCGCGTTTGGTCCCGATCTACTGCATTTTGCCGGGCTCATGGCGCTCGGTCCGGCGGCGCGCTTCGCGGCGCGCCAGTTGCGCCTGCCGGCCGTGGCCGCATACCATACCGATCTGCCGGCCTATAGCGTTCACTATGGTCTTGGCGCACTGCGGCATGCGGCCTATTCCTACCTTCGCTGGATCCATAACGCCTGCGCCGTGACCCTGTGTCCCTCGTCGGCGACCCTCGCCGACCTGCGCGGGCGCGGCTTTCGCCGGCTCCGTCTCTGGGGGCGCGGTGTCGATACGGTGCGCTTTCATCCGTCTCACCGGAGCGCGGCGTGGCGCAGGGCAGTCGGCGCTCGTTCCGATGAACGTGTGTTGCTATACGTGGGCCGGCTGGCGGTTGAGAAACGGCTCGATCTGCTCGCCGATGCCTTGCGCGGGTTGGATGGCGTACGCCTGGTCCTGGTTGGTGACGGACCGGCGCGGCCTATGCTTGAACAGCGGTTTGATGGCCTGCCGGTCACATTTACCGGCTTTCTCGGTGGCACGGATCTTTCGGTGGCATATGCCAGTTCCGACGTGTTTGTCTTTCCGTCGGATACCGAAACATTCGGCCAGGTCGTCCAGGAGGCGATGGCCTCCGGTCTGCCGGTCATCGCGGCGCGAGCCGGCGGTGTCATTGACCTGGTGCGCGAGCACGTCACCGGTGTATTCTTCAACCCGGGATCGGCGCCCGATTTACGCGCGGCCATTGCCCGGCTCACAGCAGATGCTGCGCTGTGTGCGGCGTTTGGCCAGGCAGGGTGTGCGGCGGCCGAGCAACGCTCCTGGCCGCGGGTGCTCGATGAATTGATGCAGCACTACCGGCGCGCGCTGCGCTGGCGGCCGCGCCTCGCATCACTCAATGGAGCATGGCGATGACTGGCTGGAGCAAGGCGGACATCCACGTACATACACGCTACAGCGACGGTCAGAGCTCCGTCGCTCAGGTACTCGATCAGGCTGACCGGGTGGGTTTGCAGGTGATTGCCATTACCGATCACGATACGATAGATGGCGCTCTCGAAGCGCGGCGCATGGCGCGCGGCTTTGATGTGGAGGTCGTGGTTGGTGAAGAGGTCTCAACCGCTGACGGTCACCTGCTGGTGCTGTTCCTCGAACGCGTATTGCCGCCGGGTCGCCCTGCGTCTGAGACGATTGCCGCTGCTCACGAACAGGGGGCGTTGTGCATTGTTGCACACCCGTTCGACTGGCTGGTGCCGTCGTTTGGTGCGGCGTTGCTCCAGCACTGTGCCGGGGCATCGCCCGCCTGGCCGGTTGATGGTGTTGAGGTCTTCAATGCCAGCCTGCCGTTACCGGGGATGAATGCGCGTGCGGCGGCGGCGACCGCCGACCTCCGGCTCAGCGCCTTTGGCGGCAGTGACGCGCATCACTATTCGACGGTCGGCCTCGGTTACACGCTGTTTGCCGGCGCGGGTGCCGACGATCTCCGCCAGGCGATGATCCGTGGCGACGTGCGCGCTGGTGGACGCTCCTGGGCCGCCGGGCACTATGCTGCGGTCGCCGGCCTGCGCGCCCGCAACGGCCTGGCGCGTGCCGCGCGAGTGATGGCGCGGCGTACCGCCGGCGTCTCTTAGAGCCTATCCGAACACCAGATGGTCACTGTCATGGCGAGCGCGAGCGAAGCACTCTCCGCTCGCGCCGCTCGATGGCTTCAGCCACGCTGCGCTCGCTGCAGGCGGTCGCTGGCGCGCCTCGTAATGAGAGCAGGCGTAGAGTTATTCGGATAGGCACTTAGCGCCTATCCGAATAACGGACTGGATGTCATTGCGAGCGAAGCGAAGCAATCTCCTCTCGGGCCGCTCGATTGCGTCAGCCACGCTGCGCGCGCTGCAGGCAGTCGCTGGTGTTCCTCCAATGACAGCATGCCCATGGGTTTTCGGATAGGCTCTTGGTGCGGGGCAGCGCCAGTTACGATTGACATGGGCCCGTATAACGGCACAAAGACGCAAAGGAAGGTGTCTTCGGCGTTTCGCGGCATGCCATCCCTCAACTGCGTGTGATACAATCGCCGCATTAG
>Ga0272446_1002172_pt1 | contig 27314 bp, 17 predicted proteins | sample YNPCB0061_FD_194587 | JGI IMG/M metagenome (GOLD analysis project Ga0272446, IMG submission 194587) | Hot spring microbial mat communities from Yellowstone National Park, WY, United States - YNP-CB-006-1 | ecosystem: Environmental > Aquatic > Thermal springs > Hot (42-90C) > Sediment | place...
TGTTTTACAAGACTTGGAACACAATTTTGAAAAGTGGGGCAAAATTATTTTGGAGGCAGACTCCAATTCCGAACAGCACTTCATCCTCAAAGCTCAAAGCCCGGAAGCTTACACTGCCATAAAACTCTGCCAGCCTGTTCAAAAATACCTTGAACCATCAGGTAATAATTTCCGCCTCTTTTGGACCAACAGGGGTACAGTCAAAGCCCTTCTCATCCGTCATGGTTGGCCAGTCGTTGACCAAGCACCTTTAAACCACGGATTGCCCCTAGAAGTTTTTTCGCGTTTCACTCCCCGTCCCTACCAAATCGAAGCAGTTGAATCGGTTTTCTCATCAAAGAATACCGAGTCGGGGTTTGGTGTGGTTGTTCTGCCCTGTGGTTCGGGTAAAACTATGGTAGGTATTGAGGCGATCTGTCGCCTTAAGACGCAAACCCTGATTCTTACTACTAACATTGCCGCGGTTCACCAGTGGATTGATGAACTTCTCTCCAAAACAAACCTTAGCCCCGACCAAGTTGGGGAGTACACAGGCGCAACCAAAGACATTCGTCCCATCACCATCGCCACCTATCAAGTCCTAATTTGGCGCCCCTCTAAGGACAACGATTTTCCTCATTTTTCGCTTTTCAAGGAGAATTCTTGGGGACTCATCATCTACGATGAGGTTCATTTACTTCCTGCACCCGTATTTCGAGTGGTGGCCGAACTCCAGTCCGTGCGACGTTTGGGACTAACTGCCACCTTGGTGCGCGAAGATGAGCAGGAAGACTATGTTTTTAGTTTGGTTGGACCGAAGCGTTATGATAAACCTTGGAAGGACCTTGAACAACTAGGTTGGATTGCACAAGCTATCTGTCGTGAAATTCGTATTCCCATCACTCCCGAGTATCGTGCCATCCTGATGTCAGGCGATACTCGTCATCAATTTCGCTTGGCAAGTGAAAATCCAAATAAAATCAAGGTGGTGAAAGAACTCATCGCCAATCACCCTAACGACCACATCCTTATCATCGGACAATACCTCTCACAGCTCAATTTGATCGCGCAAGAACTCAACGCCCCTCTTATTACGGGTAAAACCCCCAATCCGCAACGGGAAAAAATTTACAAAGACTTCAAAGAAGGTCGTTTGCGACTGATCGTGGTGAGCAAGGTAGCAAATTTTGCCATCGATTTACCCGACGCCAGCATGGCCATTCAGGTGAGTGGTACCTACGGTAGCCGACAAGAGGAAGCTCAACGCCTCGGCCGTATCTTACGCCCCAAATCCCGAAATGCTTATTTTTACACCTTAGTGACCAGCTACAGTGTTGAGGAAAGCTATGCCCAACAACGCCAACGTTTTTTGACCGAACAAGGATATACCTATTCCATCGAACAGTGGGGAGAAAGTGATGTCCGACTCATGGAATGATTGGTTGAGCTACCTCCGCACCATGGACGAAACTAGATTTTTTCTTTTGTATCGACACTATCTTGGGGAATTTCCCCGCCCTTTCAACAAAACCCAGCTTGCAACTAACCTTCTTAGCTTTATCCGTGAACCAAAAATCAACAGAGCCATGCGACTCGGTCTTCAAAAAACCCAGCGTCAACTTTTGACGTTAATCAAGGTCTACTTGCCCATCTCAAAACAAAAACTCATTTCTCTGTGGCAAAACAGTGTTTCGCAACATGATGCCGATTCAACTTTTGAAAAAGTGTTTGACAACCTTGAAAAAAAACTGCTGGTCTATGAGACACCCATCCAAGGAGTTCCCCATGTGTTTCCCTCCCCAGCCGTCAGTGGGCCTGAGTGGGAAGAGTGGCTCAATCCCTATCAGCTCTGCCGTGGACGTTCTCTTGAACCCGATGAAAATGTAGAGCCGTTTCCTGAGTTACCCTGGGTGGTTGGCCTTTTTCTTATTGATGAATATAACCAACTCAATCCTAAAAATTTACAAAATAAATTCAGTAAATTTTTTAACAATAACATTGAGGCCAACCACCTCCTTGAAGAACTTCTCAACCTCCGCCTGATCCATGACGAGGAAGATAAATTTGAAATTGATTGGGTGGAATGGCAATTTCTAGCCCAAAAAAGTCCCACCGAACGGCTGCTGTATTTATTGGTAGCTCAAAACGATTTTGAATTAGAAGCGGAATCAGTTCAGGCGGTGGCTCAGTTAGTTGAACAGTTACCGCGCCATCTCTGTTTTACCCCACAGGAATTTTTGCACGTTTTTGTTTGGGCAACAGCTGATCTCTCCGCACTTAGTCCTTGGGCTGAAGCCTTACGAGGTTGGCTATTGACACGTTTACCTCCTGAGCGGCTTTGCCTTATGGCACTTCCCCCAGCAAACCCAAAACCGCGCTTAACGGCCAACCCCAATCATGAATTCATTGCGGAACATTGCGATTTGAGTTTGGGGATGTTATTGGCTCAATGCAGCCGTCTTATCCGAGTGGATCGAGTTTTAGTGACCCAGCTCGACCAGCAAGCTGTAAACCGATTTCTACAAAGGGGGGGCAACATCAACGAGTTGATTGTCTCCCTCGAAAAATTCACGAAAGCGCCTCTCCCCCAAAACATCGCCTTCACCCTCAAACAATGGGCGGAGCAGTACCATTTTGTTTCAGTCCGCCACGGTGTTTTAGTCACCATTAAGGATCAGCTCTTGCCCCTTTTTAAGTCTTATCACCCCGAATCTTACCCAGGTGTCATTGAACTTGATCAAGGCTCATACTTTTTCTCTCAAGACAGTTGGTTTGAATTTTGTCAAAAAACCAAAAAACTTCCATGGAACCGCGAACCGAACAACGAAAGCCCGTCAACAAAAGTTTCCGCGTGGCAGCTCACCCTACAACAAACGAAGAATTTCCTTCCTCCTCCCGCTATTGTTCAAGACAGCGAACCGTCTTTATCCATCGAATCTGAATTGAATGCGTTTTTGCAGCATAAGCCCGAAGGGCTCCAACGATTGGCTTTCTCTACCCTAGCCAAGGCCGGGCTCATCGTTTCTGTTGATCAATTTATACACCTCTGGGAACAGTGTGCCCCTCTTGAAATATCGGGAATGAACCACCAAGGAAAGATTCATGCCATTGTTGAAGCCATTCAATTTGGGAACAAACTTTTAGTAATTGAGCACTCCAAGGGGCGGGATCAAAAAGAAGTCTACCAAGTTCGCCCAGTCCATCTCAACGGACGCACGCCCTCCGCAACCTTAGAAACTCTTGAATTCAACACCAACCAACGCCTAACCTTCGTCCTTTCAAAAATTTTACGCTTGATTGTTGTAAAAATCGACATCTAAAAAAACCCGCCCTTTCGGGCGGGTTGCACAATCAGCGTTGATGATCATGGTTGCTCTCTTAAGAGCCTACTGTACTCGAGTTGGTTCGTGGCATAACCAAGAATTGCCTGGTTTTGGGTGTCAAAGTCCAGATTGACTCGAGCGAACTTCGTCAACCCACCTGCCGGTACCCCGTTAACGGGAACGGTCATAAACTCCCAGTGTCCCGTCACGGTCTCGGAGAGGGTGGCGCCATCGTTCACCGTGGGTAAGGTACCATTGTAGCGAGCCACCTTGATGGGGTTTCTGGTCCCATTTTCGGAGGAGTTGTAATAGCTAATCCACGGGGTTCCACTTTGAACCTTGATGTCCGTGTAGGTTCCCACACCAAACTTCGCATCGACACGAGCCACTTTTTGAACCATGTCGGAGTAGCTGGTCAGGTAGATGTACATGAGGTCGGCATTGGCGTTGTCATAAGCAGCAATGTGGATTGGATCAGGAGTGGCTGCATTGTTATCGGTTTCGATCGCCATCGAAGTATACCACCCAACATATTGCGGAGCGATGTTACGCGGTGTAGACCAGTAGACGGCGTCCGTTTCGGGATTATTAAGATCGACTGCTGCGGGTGTTGATCCTCCCGCCGTGGTTGCCGAGTAGACGAGTTTAAGGTATCCATCAACTTGGTCGTAGTACACAATGACCACGTAGTTCTGGTCTGTCACCCCCAAAGCCAGATAGGGACTAGCAGAGTTAGAAACAAGCTTAGCGCTACCATCTCGGGTTGTCACTGATCGGTCTGAAAGATTGGAAGATCCCCAACCTGTCAATAACGGGGTTGCCCCACCGTTCTGACCTACGCGGAAGTTTCGGAAGTAAAGGCTACCTTCCACGTTGTCGTACCACGCCATGTAAAGTCGGGCGTATTGCCCCGCCGTATTGGATCGCCCTCGAACAACAAGGTTGATGTTATCCACGCGATTAGCGGTAAACCCACCAATATTATTACTGTCTAGATCGATGGCGTTATTATTAGCTGCTGAACTTAAGATACCCAAATATCCAGACCAATAGGGTGATGTTGCAGCACCATTGGCGCCATGCAAGGAATCGTAAGAGTCGTAGAAGTACACCATACGCCCATTGGTGAAATTGTTGATGCTAATGATGTGGTAGCGATTATCCAAGTCTCGGGCAATGGCCAGTTGATCAGCAGCTAAAATTCGCACAATACCCAAGTTAGTAGTCGAATTTAATCCCCGGCGGACCATCAAGTCGTTCGCCGCACTGCTTTGGATATAGCCCCAATACGGTAGGTCAGGACTGGAGGTATCCATCATCATCTTCGGGTAGAAGCTACTGGTAAGCCCCGTGTTGGTCACGGTAAAGAAGTTGATATAACGGTCATCGTTGAGGAGGAGGTTCCCTGTTGTTGTATTGGGTTCTTGATTTTGCGGAAGGGCGTTGTTGTTGATGTTATTGACCGTAGGCACGGGTGACCCTACTGTTCCGGCAATCACGTTCAAGAAGCCAGAGCCACTGGTTCCATCGTTACGCACTTGCAAGGTAGTGTAAGGAGAAGCGGGAGCGGTGTAAGTCAGCGGATATCCCTGTAGTGTAGTGCCAGTAAGACCCGAAGGATGGGTGGACTTGCTGATTCGTACCCCAGAGGTGATCGGCCTTAGGTTGAAGCCCTGAAGGACGATGAAATTGTCGGTGGTACCGGTCTTGATGCTGTAGCGCCCTGAGGCTGCACGGATATTGTTAGAGGACAGACCACCTTGGGCCGCCATGGGTGTCGTGATGGTTCGGATGTAAGGCACCACATCATAGGCGCGGTTTGATGTTACTGCCGGCGGTGGACCTGCGCGGAAGTCTTGCACGCTCATCGTAAGCGAGATATTCAAACCCGCTGAATTGGTTACCGTATGGGTTTGCCAGCTGTAGGTCCAGTACACGGTATGACCGCCACTCACACTCATGGCCTGTGAATCAATTGTAAAGTTGGCATTCTGACTCACCAGCGTCTTGGCCGTATTGTCCCACTGCGCCATGAGCACATTGGTTCCAACACCATCTACCGTTAAGCGGATTTCGTTAATTCGAATATTGTCGTTGGCCATACCCTTGATGAGAATGTTTCCTGAAACAGCTGGACGCACGCCCGGATTAAGTGGGTTATTGGCCGTTTCTTCCAAATGGCCAAGGGGAACTCCTCCAGAGGTGGGGACGTGGCTTTGTTCAGAGACGTTAATGGTAATGGTGGGAGCAACGGTGTCAACTTGATTAACTGTATAGTTGAACGTCTGCTCGACAACAATTCCCACGCCATCAGTCACTCGAACAATGTAGGTTCTTGGACCCTCTCCAAACGAGCTAATATCAACGGTACCCGTATCGTTGGTTCCACTCGGTGCCCCGGTAACTGGCGTTGCCCCTTCAAGGACAGCATAGTTCAACGTGCCATTTCCCCCTGTGGCATTAATTTTGAGATACAGACGGTTACGGGCATTGAAATTCGTTGTGTAGGTAAACTGTTCAGAAGACTCGACCACGTTACTATAATTGAGGTCGGAGCCCGTTGTGATGGAGGTGATGGTTGGCTTGTTGTTCTTCACAAAGCCGGCCTGTGTCCCGTGAGTTCGGTTTCCGGCCTTGTCGTGTATCACAAAGTGAATGGTCAAGGCTCCGTCGGTGAAATTGAGGCTGTTGAGTCCGTATTTCCAGATATAATTCGCACCATCAATTTCAATTTCTTTATAGTCGGCAGCGTAAACATGGGTTCTCAAGATCTCGACTTTGTAAGCTGGGTCAGTGGTATATGGTTGTAGACCTTGCCCATTTCCAAAATCAACGTTGGTAAACGGAATCATATTCCCATCAGAGATACGCAGCACATTAGATCCACGGACGAAATACACCTCTACCTTGTCAATGTTTTTTACGGTAACACCTGGGCCATCATCCGAAGCAGAACCGCGGAGCAAGGCCCGTGTTGTTGGGGTGTTATTGAGGTCATCCGGCGTTACACCAGGAACAATGGTAAAGGACCCTGATGGGAAGTAATTATCGACATAAAGATCAAGGTAGTGAATGTTTTGATAGTTCGCATTATCCGTGGCTCTCAACCTCAAATTCAACACACCGTTCTTATTCGTCAGAATGGCGGCTGGAATCCGCACGTCAGTTTCCGTGTTGATGCTAATATGCAGGTTGTACTGGTTAATCGTCACCACGGTATAGTCAGTTCCAGCAACAAGGTTGGAGTAGGTCTGCCCGCCATCAAAACTGATTTGAACCGCATTGATTTGCTCATCGTCGGAAAGGGTTCCCGTAATGTTAAGAATCCCTTTGACGTAGGAGTATTGCGTAATGCTCATGCTTTCGAATTTGGGAATCGAATCGTCAAATCGAATAATTCGACTTACCGCGTTTCCAATTTTGTTGTTTCCGTCAATGGCGCGTACCTCAAGGAGGAAGCGACCTTCGTGAGAACCTGGACCAGTATCTGGAAGGGCAGGATAAGCCATTCCCGCCTTACCCACATTGTAGAATTTTCCGTTGGAGTTGAGTTCAACGCTCCATAAGCTCGTCCCGGTAAGGTCAAACCAGGCGCTTCCCGGGGCTACAGCATTTCCCGAAGCATTAACATAACCATTACCGCCATTCACGATGGTAGTTCCGGACGAGCCTTCCAAAGCCGCTATTCTCATTTGTACCTTGAGTAGACCGGGGCTTTCATCGTAGGCCGTTCCATTCACTAAGGCAGGACCAGCAATGTTGGCTCCATCGGGCGGAGCGATGAATTGTACGGTTGGCTTGTCACGGTCGGTGTCAATTTTAAGCTGATAACCTGTTTGAGTGTAAATGTTACCCGCAACGTCAGTCACCCGTTGCTGGATTGGCAGAATCCAAACACTTTCGACTCCATCCCAATCCGCGTCGGTAGAGTTGGCTTTGGTATCGGCATCAAAGTTGTAGCTCCAGTTATACAAGCTACTGGTGATGTCAATCCAAACGTTTGGCTTCCCGATTCGCACCTCAACCTTGGTCACCTGGTTGTTGTCTGAGGTGGTTCCTCTTAAGTCGATCATTCCATAGACAGTGGCATTTACGGGCGGATTCACAAAGGCACTGGTTGGAGGCGTTGAGTCAATGATGACGAAGGTACTCGCAAATCCTTCAGCCGGTGTTCCCACAGCGTTAACCGTGATGCCTTTCACTGTAAATGTTTTTGTTCCATTAAATGCGGGCAAAGCAGGCAAGGTGTAACTTGCAGTCCAGTTCACGTTCGTCATATCAGGGTTCGGAGTAATGGTCACACCGGTTGCAGTGTAAGCACTTCCATCAAAGCTAATTTGAATTCCATCGCCCGATTTAATGTTCATGTCAGGGTTTCCCGAAGGAGCAGTTGCAGTACCGGAGAGGTTCACCACCTGGGTCCCACGGTAATAGATGTTACTGAGGGTGTTGATGGTGACAGTGGGTGCCAACGGGTCCTTGAAAATACGGAAGCGTCGTACCACGACATCTGAATTGACGGGGGTTCCCTGACTATCACGTGCTCGAACCTTCAAATGATACCACCCCTCGTGGCCAGAGCCCGGATAGGCATGACCCGCTAAACTCACATTGAATAGCTTGACGTTTTCGGTGAAGTTGATCGTCCATTGACCACCACTGAGGTTGGCTGTAAACCACGTGGCTGCTCCTGCCGCGTTTCCGGTGACTGGATCCACATTTCCAATCTCACTTGTGGTTGTTCCGACCAGGGCAAAGAGCTGGAATTGTACATCCTGAAGTCCAGGCCGTTCATCAAGGGCAATACCCGTTGCGGTGAAATTCCCCGGCATAATGCCATTCGCCGGCGGGGTAATGACGCTGACGCTTGGTTTATCGTTATCAGGATTCACAAAGAATGAAGCATTCGTGATCGATTGATTGGTGGCAATATCAGTCACTCGAATTTGGACGGGAACCTCCCAAGCATTCTTCACCGCATTCCAATCAGCCTGAGTTGTATTGGCTAGCGAGTTAGTATTCGCAATGGCGTGCGTCCATCCATACAATCCCGTCACCGCGGTCCACGTTCCCACTTTACCAACCCGAATTTCAACCGTCTGGACGGCGCTGTTATCGCTGGCTGTGCCCGCTAGAGTCACATCACGATAAACAATTTGATTAGATGTCGGGGAAAGGAGTGAAGCTGAGGGCAACAGGGTATCGATGTTCACGAACACGTTGGCGTATCCCGTCGTAATATCATTGGCTTGATTGCGCCCATCGGCTTCTACGGTAACGGTTTTTTGACCATTGAAGGCGCCTTGGTTGGGCACCGGTACGTTTGCTGACCAAGTCACGGTCGCCGCACCACCAGTCGGTGTCAGGGAGGCCACAACCGGAGTGCCACTATCAAAGATAATGCGCACTTCAGAGACAATTTGCCCCACTGCCCCAGAGGGCACTTGAGCCGTTCCACTGATATTGATGGTATCAACACTCTTGTAATGGCTTCGGGTTAGCGCATTTGTAGAGATTTGGGGAGCTAGAGCCGCATTGTACATTCGGAAACGGCGCTCAACGTAATTCCCAACCACGGGTGTTCCCTGGCTGTCTTGGGCGCGCACTCTTAAGTAATACCAACCCGTGTGTGTGGAACCAGGATAGGCATGTCCCGTTTGACCCACGTTGTAGAACTTCACGTTTTCCGTGAAATTAAAGTTCCACGACCCGGCCGAGAAAGTTGCTGGGAACCAGGTACCATAGGGCGCGCTATCACCAGTGATTGGGTTGACAGGTCCAATCACGGTTGTGGTATTTCCTTGAAGAGCAAGCAGTTGGATCTCGACCACCCCCACTCCCGGATTCTCATCAACGGCCGTTCCTCCCACTGAGAAATTTCCACCCAAAGTTGCATTGGCTGGCGGCGAAATAATCGTCGAAATCGGTTTGTCTTTTTCGGGGTCCACATAGATATGATGCGTATCGACTTTGACGTTGGTTGCACTGTCGGTGATTCGCAGTTTGACAGGTACTTGATAGCTACCATCGCCTTGCAAAGCACCATGCGTGGTATTCGCGTAAATATTTGTATCAGGAATGGTATAAGACCAAGAATAAGTTCCACCTAAGAGTGTCCACGTTGTATCAGCTCCAACTTGGATTTCAACTTGTGTCACGGCAATGTTATCCGATGTCGTTCCCCTGAGTTCACGACTTCGATAAATGCGTTCGAGGGAAGAAGGCGAAATAAGAGTAGAAGTCGGCATCGTGGAATCCGCCCTAAGGGTAATGGTGGACGACCCAATTTTGGGATTACCCATATTGTCGTCGGTTGCTCGAATGGCTAGGTTGAAAGGACCATCAGGTATACCACTAAGCGGGATACCAATTGACCAGGTTGCGTTCGCTGTGTTAAGACCGGTGATATTCCCCGCCGGAATAGGAGTCCATGGCCCCCCATTTTTGCTATACTCCATGCTGTTAACTTGGCCGCCCGAGGAACTCGCACTTCCTGTCAGCACGATGGTTTCGCTCGAAGTAAAATAAAGTCGCGTCGGCGTTGTGATATCAACGATGGGGATTCCAGTATCGATGCGGAAGGTTCTTACATTCGAGACACCCACCTTACCATACATGTCCGTTGCTTGAAGACGCATCTTGTATTGGCCGATGGTGGAAGGTAACGTAAAGCTCCAGCGCAACAAAACGCCACTTCCTGTAATCACCCCCGGTGTATAAGTACCCGTGAAGTTATCCCCGATTGGAACAACCTCATATCCAAAATTGACGCTCGAATTAAAGCCATCATCATCCTCCACCAAACCGACTGCCTTGGCTCCCGGTCCCATCACCGCTCCATCCGTATCGGGACTAGAAATGGTGAACACGGGCTTATCAGAGTCTTGGTCAATTTTGAGGATTGTCGAAGTGCGCTTGAGCCCTGAGGATCCCATCAGCTGGCTTTGAGTAATTGTGTGAGGCGGAATAGTCCCATTGGGATTAGAGAGATTGATGATTTGGTAAACTTTGTCGATGGTTATTTGAGAATTGCTATTAGCGGCAAACACCTCGGGATAATGGAAGAAGTACTGAGAGGGGTTACCTGCTCGGTCAAGTACATTAATAACGTAATAAAGGTCCTGTATTGTCGCAACGTACGCGCTGCTGTTGAAAAGATAATTCCACGTCGATGTTCCCTCTGCCGTTCCAGATACTAATTCGTTGGTGAGACCGGAGTCAGAGTAAATTTTGACTTGAACGCTCTGAACACCAAAGGCATCGTAAGCCTCACCACTAATTCGAACAAGACCGTTGTAGAAGGCAGTGGGATCTGCAGGAAGGTTAACGAGGGCAATTGGTGGGGAATTATCAAAATAAAGCAACGCACGGGTCTCGGTTTCTTTACCCGAATCATCTTTCACAATCACGGTCACCAGCTTTTCCCCATCCGGATAGAGACCCGTATTCAAGCTAACAGACCAGGTCTTATCGGAATTAATGGTCGCTGTAAGATTGGCCTGCACCGTGCTTGTTGCTTGATCAGTTATTGTTGCCCGCCCCTCAATAACGCCCTTGTCATCGTTCCACTGACCTGACACCGTGATCACCCCTCGAACATAAGCACCGTTGGCCGGTTGCAAAATTCGCACAACAGGCGCATCCAGGTCAACGCCACTACCTAGACCAGCTGTAAAAGGACTTTCACAACTGATTACTAAAATTACTAAACCGGCAATTAAACCGATTAGTAAACGTTTACCTGTGTTCTTCATCTCCTACCTCCTATTCCCCCCCTGGAATTATTCTAACACCTAACTGAAAATTTTGCAAGATATTTTTAAAAAATCTCTAATTTTTTTGTTTGTGATTGAATATTCATTTTTAAGACAACTTGGATTAAACATATTTGCTCCAATATCACAAATATAATAATATCTCAATAATTTCCATTTTTCAAGACTCTTTTGAAACATTTTGTTCTAAAATCTTTATTGTTTTATTGCTTTACGGTTCCATTAAATGTCTTGGTGGGTGGTCGAAGTCCAATTTTTGCCTAAATCGAATCAAATTTTCAAAACGAACAACACCGATGAATCTTGAAAATCAGAATTTTCATGCTCCGCATGGTTCGAAGCCCTCCTTGTCTGCAAAACCCCACTAATAAGTGGGTTAAACTAACACATTTGCTTTTTCGTTGAGGATTTTTAACTCAAGCTACATCGGAAAGCTTAAAATTGAAACCTCAAGTAACCATTGAACAATAAAATAATTTTCTTTATGGTATTAAAATGATAAAATTTGATTATCTCATCGTTTTGCTCGCGTTTTTTAGCGCCACGAGTCACGCTCAGTATTCAATTGAACTCCATCCAATTGATAATTTAGACAACTTGGGGTTAGTTCATCACCCTCAAATTCTCAAAATGCTTGACTTAAAAGGACGTGTTTACACCATCCGCATCGATGAAACCCGCTTTATCCGACAAGGAAATCGTTGGATTGAGGGTCGGCGAAATGTCCGTTTTACCGCCCTCTTTGATGAAAAAGGAAGGCTCCGGGAAGAATCGCAATACAGCACGACGAGTGATCTTGTCCGCCGGAGTGGTTTTGTCCCCAACCCGAACGGGGGACCAGAAGTCTATCAAGTTGCTCGTAGCCGTATCCAAAATCTATGGTCTAGTACGCCAAGTTTTGGGTCACAGGACCAAATCCTTTCAGAAGATATTGTCTTAGAAAACGGTCAAACCGAGCAACGAGTTCATACATGGCGCGAGAATTACCTGCTAGAAAGTCGTAACAGCACTACGTCGGAGCGATTTTCTTATGATTTTCAAGGAAATCTTCAGAAAATAGAAATAATGCACGAAAATGCGCCCCTCATCCTTCGTCAAGTATTCCGAGACGACCTAGGCCATATCCAACGAATTGAATGGTACCAAGATGGGAAGTTGGTTGCACACAGCAACCTTCTTTGGAATCAAGACACCTTAATTTCCCAAGAAGTCTTTCAAGAAGGAAAAAACTACCTCGTCGAATATGGCTTAGTGGACGCGATGGGAAACTGGCAACGCAAGGTCATTTCTGAAATCACCCCCAACCAAGAAAAAGTGCCCCTTTTTACCCGTTACCGGCGAATCACCTATTATTAAATTGAAATTGTCCTATGAATGTATTAAGCTTTATCAGTGCTCACACCTAAAGGAAAGTTTAGGTATCATTGTTTGTTCACAAGCAAATCGAATAAGGAGAAGCCATGAAAGTATTGACCCGTTTGATCCTGCTCTTTTCGCTGTTTTCGCTTCACGCTCAAAACAACAAGCTGATCGACGAGTTTTTAAGTCGTGAGTTCGCTGACTTTAACACGGCAGCCTACCTTGTTTTAGTTGCAAGCGGCTCGGCTCCTGAATCGCTGACGTTGGATCAAGCCCGCCAAAAGGTTCTGGAGGCAAACTGGGGAATCACCGAAGTGCACGCCTCCCAGCCCCTGAACGCTGCCACCCTGTCTCTTTTGATAATGAAGGGATTGAATTTAAGTGGTGGCTTGTTTTACAGCCTCTTTGGTGGGGGTTGGTACGCTTTTAAGGAAGCCCGCTATCGGCAATTGTTTCCGGCGCATTACTCTCCCTGGCGAGTGCTCAAAGGGTGGGAGGCAATCAATGCCCTCACTAAAGCCCTCGAAATGAAGGAGGAGGTGGACAATGCGCGCTAAGGTCTTCTTCATCCTCCTTATTCTGACCCATTTTGCATGGTCGCAGGACTTTGGGGGGCTTATCAGCGAACAAGCCCTGTTAAAAATTGCCGACAAGGAAACTCCCTCTTTGGCCAATAACGTTAAGGCCAGCATTTTTGCCAGTTATGGTGATGAACTTTGGTCTTTCAGGACCTTGGGGAGTTTGACCCATCAGTTTCAAGATTCCAATCAACTCATTCACTTGGATCTTGATCTGTTTGTTATAAAATTCATTGTTCCCAAATTCTTATCCGAACAAGGTTTGCTCCATGTCACCCTTGGACGCTCCCCCTATTTTGATTCCTCACGTTTGGTCGTTAACGGACTCTTGGACCAACTCGACGTGCAATTTCATAGTCACCCCTTCAAGATTCAACTTGGGGCAGGCTACTCCGGGCTGATCAGCAAATATTCCAGTGGTTTCATCTACAATATCAAGGATCAGAGTGATAATGTTTCAAGCAACCAGTATTTCACCTCTCCGCGACTGTTTGCCTGGTTTAATGCTGATTGGGAGGTTATGCCTTTGATGGTCATCGGATTAGGTTACCTAAGGCAACAGGACCTTCGTCAGCTGGTCAATCCTGGCTATAGCCCCGCCAAAAAGGATGATTTTCTCTTCCAACCCCAAAATTCACCCGCCTTTGACACCAACTATGTTCTTTTTAATGCCCTCTCAGGCTTCTCATCGCTCGGACTAAAACTTGGGTTATCCGCAGCCCTCAGTCAGGGTTCCTCACTCACCTATGTTTCAGGGGATGCGTACAAGGACATTCCCCACCTTGGCTGGGCCTTAGGTGTTAAAGCCGATTGGTCCCCCCTCCGTGAAGTCAGCTTCCTGAGTTTTACTGCGTTGATTTCTTCTGGAGATTCTAAAGATCGGTTCAGTTTTTATGAGGGAACGTCTTTGTTCAAGGACCTTCAGCAGCTTTCCACCTTCCGTTCAGCAACGGCTCTCAACATGGGTAGAGTTTTCCAGCCTAAATTGGGCAACTTAATCTTGTTCAGTTTAAAGTGGACACACTTCCCCCTGCCCGCCCCCGCCTTGGGTTTATTGAGCGGCTTTTCGTATTCTCTTGAGGTTCTTCCGAGTCTTCGCATGGCTAACGGGCCCCTAAGTGAAGCAATCAATCCGAATAGTGACCAAAATTATTTGGGAACCGAGGCAATTTTATCCTTTGATTGGCGCTTAACCTCTGATCTTTCCTTGGGATTCTTCTCGGCTTGGTTCTTCGCTAATCAGGGCTCAGGCGCTCCTTTTCAAAATCTTCGACCCAGCTACGAAAACATGAATTCATTCAATGTACGTGTTATATTCTAAAAGGAGGAGTATGATGAAAATTTCCGTTTTTTGGGGATTGCTCATTTTGAGCATGAGTCTGGCTGCTCAGGCTACTATTACTGACATTCAAGGAAAAGTTGAGGTTCTCTTGCCTGGTCAAACCCAGTGGCGAGCCGCCACTGTGAATATGCGTCTACCCTTGGAAGCAACAATCGCAACAAGTTTCAACAGCCGCGCAACGCTACGTTTGAACGCCAGCACCTTACAGCTTCGCCCCATGACTCGAATCAGCCTTGAAGAACTCTCAAAACAAAATGAAACCGAAAACGCACGAATCAACCTACGTGTGGGCCAGGTCCGAACCGAGGTCAGACGCGCGGACTCTCAAGAGATTAACTTCACGGTACGCTCCCCTCAAGCTACGGCTTCCGTGCGAGGCACTCAATTTGAAATGACCCCTTGGTCCTTAACAACGGAGGAAGGCTTAGTGGTTTTCCAAACCAGCACTGGTTCTTCCTTCGTGCCTGCAGGAACAGCAAGTCAGATCGAACAATTTAATTTGCCCTCCTCAGCTCTTGAAGGTTTGGCCAATTCTGCCGATTTTTCTGACCCAATCCTCCCGGGTGTTCCTAACATCAATTGGCGAGGGGGTATTGGCTCCTCCAAACTGATCATCACCTTAGATTAAACTCAGGAAATTACGTGTTCTTGTTCATCAGCCGATTTGTCCGGTCCATCCTCATCGGGTGGGCCAATGTTATTCCCGGGGTGAGTGGAGGAACCATGGCGGTCGTGGTAGGACTTTACGAGGAGGCCATGGACGCCCTCGGCAATATCACCCAAAAATCACTCATCAAAAAAAACGCTGCGGTGTTGGCCCCAATCATATTGGGCGTTCTCACCGGCATCGTGCTTTTTAGCAAAATCATCCTTTGGCTCTTAGAAAATTATCCTACACCCATGGGACTATTTTTCTGGGGTCTGGTTGCCTCGGGCCTCCCCTTATTGATTGGCTTATTTCAAAAATCCCAACCACGCTTGGGTGGTTGGCTCTCCCTCGTTGCTTCAATAGGCGTCATGCTCGTTTTTATCCTTGTATCCCCGCCCGACAAGTCCAGCGTCGCCGTCATCACCCAACGCGATCCACTAATGCTCTTGGGTTTCTTTTTGGCAGGCTTCATTGCCACCTCTGCCATGGTGATTCCCGGAATTAGTGGTTCATTCATTTTATTGATGATTGGATTGTACACCACGGTATTCGGTGCCATTCCCGCCCTGGACTTTTCAGTCATTATTCCCTTTTTTTTGGGCGCGATTTTAGGCATCCTAGCCACTGCCAAAGGAATCCAAACCCTATTGGACCAAAAACCCAACATTGCCTACGGCAGCATTCTTGGATTGGTAATTGGAAGTCTTCTGCCCCTTGCCCTAAGGGCTTTTAGTTCGCAAAGCTTATCCACGAGCCAAGGTAACCTGGACGTCTGGTTTTGGCCTAGTTGTGTTCTTGGCCTGGGCCTCGGTTTGATGTTGGGACTTCTCTTGGGTAAACGCCCCCGCTCCTAAATATCACCTTCCCCAAAATTTAGACAAAAACTTGGTTACGCCTCCTTATAGGACAGATAAGGAGGTTTTTATGTCGTGGTGGGATGAATGGAAGTCCCTCAAAGAGCCCGAACTCCCCTTGCTTTGGGCTTGCGGAGCCTCAGAGGCTGTTTTGGCCCTCTTGCCGGCCCTATTGCACCAGGCCTTGTTTGACTGGGCTGTTCCCTCAGGGAATACCCAAAATTTGATCTTGGTTTTAGGACTTTTGGTAGGAGCTGAAACCCTGGCAGCGATTGCTATGGCCTTGGGAGATCTGGCCGGCGGTTTGAGGATTGAACGTGTTGATGCAAAACTTAAGACCAATCTCTTAAGTCGAATCTGGAAATGGACCCCCCTTGACTTGGATGGTTTGGGTTATGGTGCAATGCTCAAGGGGCTTGAGGATAGCGAGAAGCTCACCGAACGCTCGCACGCCCTGGGTGCCGTTCTTGCCCGAGCGCTTCCTGCCCTCATCACCGCCCTTCCGCTGATGTTTTTTGTTTCCTGGCCGTTGTCCTTGGTCCGCTTGCTGGTGCTACCCCTGAACTGGAAACTCGGAGGCCTCTTCAGCGAGCGGGACCGCCAGCTCGAAAAAAAGACCTGGGAACGCCAACGAGCCTTTCATACCAAGGTTCAAGAAACCTACGAAGGAATTAGAACGCTCAAAGTGAACTCGGCCGAGGAGGCACAGCATCGCGACATCGAATACACCGCCCTTCTTGTGCGCGAATCTTCGTCTCAGCGCCGTGCCTGGAGTAGCTTATGGAACTTTACGGTTCAACTATTGAGCCACGTGGGATCCGTCCTGGTGTTTTTCACTGCCGCAGCCCTCATCGCGTTTAACCAGCTCAGCTTTGGCCGTTTCATGGCCTTCCAGGTGATTTCGTCTCAGGCAGTGATGAGTCTTGGCATGCTTTTGGGGATTAGTAAAACCCTCTTCATCACGTCGAATCACAAAACTCGTTACCAGAACCTCATGGACCACCCAGTAGAACGCGAGCATTCTGTTCCTTATGTTACGCAAGGTCGAGTTCCGCTCATCCAAACCCTTGGGTTGGGTTTTCAGTACCCGAATGGTAATCTTGCCTTGCAAAAAATCAATATGACGCTTTGGGCTGGAGAACGGGTAGCCTTGGTTGGCCCCTCGGGCTGTGGAAAAACCACCTTGGCTCATCTGTTTTTAGCACTTTATCCGCATACCCATGGCCAAATTTTCTGGAAGGGTGTCCCCTATCAACAATACTCCCCCAGTGATTTGCGAACGAAGATGGCTGCGGTACTCCAAGACAACGCGCTGTGGAGTGCTACCATTCGGCAAAACCTCTGCTTAAACCAACGAATCTACACCACCCAACAACTTGAGGAGGCTCTTGACCGCGCAGGGCTCTTAGACTGGGTGCGTTCCCTCCCTAAGGGACTCGACACGGTTTGGGGTGCCGAAGGCATTCGGGTTTCTGGCGGACAACGTCAACGTCTAGCCCTAGCACGGGCTTTCCTACGCCAACCTCAGCTCTTGGTGTTGGATGAGGCGACTTCAGCCCTCGATCATCTTACCGAAAACTTCATCCAAGACAGCCTCAGAGCCATCCCTCGCAACACTGCAGTGATCACCATTGCCCATCGCCTCAAAACTATCCAAGATGCTGATTGCATCTATGTGATGAACCGAGGCCAGTTGGTTGAAGCGGGTCACCACGAGAGCTTGCTCAACTACCGAGGGTTTTACGCCCAGCTCTACACCCAACCGGCGGAGGTAGGCGCATGCAATTGATCCCCCGTAAACGCCATCCCGTCTTGCCCTTCTCCAAAATTCTTCCCCTTACCCTCGTCTTGCCTGCCATCTTGGGAATGTCCATTTGGGCCATCTTACCTGAGATGATTCCCGTGACCGGAGTGATGGAACCTGAAATTTTTTTGGCCCTTCGCGCCCCCCGAAGCGGCATCCTCATCAGTTCCCAAATGGATAACACCAAATTAATTCTCGCCGGCGAGGTACTCTTCCACCTAGAAAATCGCGAATCAGAAACGGAACGTGCGAACGCCTTTCAAGAAATGCACAACGCAAAAATCAACCTAAATGCCTTGGAAAAAGAGCTTCGTGAAAAAAGGGCTCGCCTTCAACTCTCCCAAGAAACCCAACGCCTAAGGTTATCGCAGATGGAAGCCTTATTGGAATCGGGGCTCAAAAGCCGCCTTGATTTAGACAACCTAAGGCTAAACTATTTGCGCGATGTAGAAGCCGATCAACGCCAAATCAATGAACTTGAAAAAGAACGACTCACGCTCAGTGCCCTATACGAGCACCTGGTTCGCCGTGCCACCGACCTCGACGTTCAACTCAAACAAAATCAAAAGCTTGCGCCATGGGACGGTTATATCATCAATGGTCTCTCACTGCACCCCCACAAGCCTTTTTTAGGCACCCCCATCCGCTGTGGCGATTTCATCGAAGCCGGGCGCATCATGGGCTTTTTTGGAAAAGTGAATACCCTTGCTCTGCGTTTGAGCTTGCCAGATTCACATCGCGACCGAATTAAACTAGGCCAAACGGTCACCTGGTCTCCCGCGGGATATCCCCACAGCCGCTATCGGGAAATTCGGGGACTGTTGATCAAAATCGAGCCGGCTCTCGAGCCGGGCACCTTTTGGGGCTTGGTACAACCCAACACCGAAAGCATTTCCACCTTTTTAAAAGAAACGGGGTTGACAATTGAAGAGCTATGGGGGATGGGGGTCAATGCGCGCTTAGAAGTGCCCAGTCGTCCGCTTTGGGACAGGGTAGGTGACCGATGAGTCGCCATACTTGGTTAGGAATTTTATTTTGGGGCATCAACTTGTGGGCACAATCCACCCTTGATTGGGAAACTTTTGAGACCCTTCTTAATGAGTCCTTTCAATACCAAATGCAGGTGTACGAGGGTCTGAGCAAAAAACCCCTCGCCGAAGAAACCTTTAGCCTAGCCTTGAATGCTCTAGGACTTGCCTCGCCCGTGGAAAGCCTCCCCACAAATCCTCTTCCCAATCAGTTGGGTCTGAGGGGTGGCCTAAATTTTCAAAAACGTTCCCTAACGATTCAGCTCCAGGGTGGGTTATCATCAGAGCCAAGGCAAAACCCCGTGTTTTGGAAAAAATATCAGTACCAAATGGGCTTGTCGGTGAACCTACCTCTTCACTTTCCGAAAGGGTATTCAGACACCCAATTAAAAGAGCGTCTCTGGGTTTGGGAACAGCGTAAAGCGCTGATGTCCTGGCGTTTTGAGGCGTTGAATCTATTTCAGGCTTGGCTTCGTGCACACCAACAAATTATCCAGGCACAGAGAATGCTTTTGTTCCTCCAAGAACGCGCAAGCGTCTTAAAACAATTTTCGGAGGCTCAGTTGATTCCCAAATTCAAGTGGGAAGAAGCCCACCTAGAATGGCAAACCCAATGTCAACTGCTGGGTCAAGCGCAGCGCGATTATCAAAATCTGTTGTCCACCCTCAAAACCCTTTTCAATTTTGACCTGGGAGATTCGAAGCCGGTGCTCGACCTCTCCCAGGTGCCCCCCCCAAAAGTGCTCACCCTACCAGAGGAGCTGGAAGCCAAACTTTTCGAGCAGGAGCTTGATAATGTGCGGGAGGGCTTATCTCCACAGCTACAAATCCAGCTTGGCTTTGAAAACAAAGACGAAACAAACAGCCTAGAAATTCAACTGGGTGTTTTGGTCAAGTTTGGACGCTCAACCGAACGCGAGGAAGCCCAGTTCAATTATCTCCAACTCAAATCACGGTCGAGCCGCCTTCAATGGGAACAACTTTTGGAAGATTTACGCCACCAACGAACTCAATTTCAAATTCAAGAAAAGGAATTGAGCGATGTAGTTGAACTTCGGCAGGCCCAACTCAATGCCGTGCTGACCATCCAACACCCCACCGAGGAAGTCTGGGAACGACGCTGGGAACTGGAAAAAGCCCTGGTGACCGCCGAAGAAAACCTTCAGAACTTAAAAATCCAATTTACAATGCTAACCCTTAAAATGCGCATTCTGTGTGACGCAATCGAGAATTTATGATAAATTGAAGTCATGCCCCGAACGTGGATATCATCTGTTATTCTATTTTTTTGTGTGACCCTTGGCCAGCTCAGTGCTCAGGATGAACCACTTCCCCCGAACAACCTCGAGAGCCTGGGTGCCAACACCCAGGACCTTATCTTTCCGGACCACCCCGTCTACAAGAGGTGGCGGGACCTCTTCATCTTAGCGGGCCAGGCTCTGCCCAGTTCGGCTGCCCCCATCTCACGCCATGAGATGCTGACTTATCTAGCCCAGCTTCCTGAAGCCTCATCGCCCGTGGAATCCCAAAAACGAAAGTTGGTTTTAGACCAACTTACACCAAAACCTCTCTTTAGCCAAAATCAATTTAGCTTTCAACTGGTCAACGCCTTACATCCAGAAATCTATTTTGGAAACGTCACCGATGCCGAAGATTGGGATCGAACCTATTCCAACCGTCCCGCGCTTTGGCGCAGTGATTTTCGGTTTTGGGGCGGAAGTTTTCTTGCCTTTGCCTTCGACCTGCCCCTTTCCCAAGAACCCTTTGCAGTGCTGGATAAGACAGGTCCTTTGAACTCCAACATCCTGACCAGCCTGGGTGAGTGGAACAAGTACTTCCCGTTTCGTTCCTACCTTGCCGTTGGGGGAGAGTTCTGGTCTTTGCAATGGGGTCGAGGAAAATTAAGCTATGGTCCGGGTCGGACAGGAAACTTGCTCTTATCCGACGCTGCCGATTGGGCTGATTTTTGGGGCCTATCCCTGTTTTGGGAGGGCTTCAAATTTCAAACGTTTATCATCAACCAAGACTGGTACGAATACGCCCTGGATACCTTGAATCAGCCCATCCCCCACCCCTCAGGCTGGTATCGAAGCGCCGAGGGAGCCCAAGCTAAAAGTCGGTTCCACACCTTCCATCGTTTAGAGTTTCGGCCCTGGAAAAATTTTACCATTGCCCTTTCCGAAGCTGGAGCCGTAGAGACCAACGGGTTCGATTTTCGGTTCTTGAATCCTTTTTATGTTTATCACAACTGGTTTTTATCCGATAACTCTGATTCTAACGCCGCCCTTGACTGGGAATGGACGATTGTTAGGGGAATCAATTTTTATGGAGCCTTTTTGGCCGATTACCTCACCACCCCCTACAAGGACCAGGTTTTTCATGACAGTCGTCCCCTGGCCTTTGGATTGCAATTGGGGACAGAAATTCTTCAGCCTTTGGAAGTGAATTTGCTTCGTTACCTGGTTGAGGTGGTCTATTTGAGTCCTTATGCCTACACCGATCGGAATTTCAATTGGGTACAATGGCGACGTCACTTGTCAGACTATGGCGAAATCCGGGGAAGAGCCCTTCTGGAGCAACCCCTCGGCTACATTTTAGGACCAGGAAGCTTCCAGTTGATGGGGGCCGTTTCATTTGAGTGGCCTAGCCTTTTCAGCTTGGGACTTGATTCTCGATTCATCACCAAGGGGACCACCCACCTTCTTAGTCGAAATCCCTCCCATCCCGATTACAACCAACCGGGATTGAACCCTCCCCCCTACGAGAAACCGGGAAACCGATTATTGGTACGCACCTGGGTGGAGTGGGAATTAGCGAGTGTGGGGCTTCCGCCATTTTGGACCCTCCGACTTGATGTGCTTTCCACGTCTAAATGGGGTTCGAATCATCAAGAACCTGATTGGATTTTACAATCTGCCCTAGGTCTAGGGCTAGAATGGTAGACAGACAGCGAAGAATTTCGTTATATTTATTCCATGATTGCCGAAAAAGATCGTTATGTTACCCTAGAATATAAGTTCTTCAGCCCCGATGGCACCCTGCTGGGTAGCTCGCAGTATCATGGTCCCCTGGTTTTCCAGGTTGGAGTAGGTGAGGTCATCGATGGTCTAGACCAGCGAGTTTTAGGACATGAGGAGGGTGAAGATTTGGTTTTTGTCATCCCCCCTGCTGAGGCCTATGGCGAACGTGATGAACACTTGGTAGTGACCATGGGGCTTCAGGAATTGGGACTTGCCACAGCGTCCATTGGAGACCGCGTTCAGATCAAAATTGATGACCGCTGGTACAACGCATACGTTTCCCAAGTGGAGGATGAAAAAGTCACCGTCGATGCCAACCATCCCTTAGCTGGGGTGCCACTTCATTTTGAATGTTCCCTCGTTAAGGTTAGTGAAACCCCTCCTGTCACTAGCTGTTCTTCTGGTGGGTGTAGCTCGTGTGGTGGAGGCTGTGGAAGCTGATCTTCCCCAAAGTGAACTAGCCCATATCAGCCGTAAAAAGCCCATCTTGCCGCTCTCAACAAGACTACGGCTCTATCTTTCTAACTACGAGCGTAAAACTAAGTTCTCCCTTCATTACTCTGACCTTAAGCAATGGCAAGACAGCGTTCCCCTGGAAGATTCCCAGGGTCGGCCATCTTACTGGGATACCATCATCTATCCACAAGCCTTCCGCCAAGAAATCGATGAGGAACTGGTTGCCATGTACTGCCTTCTCAAACTGGATGGAGATATGACCTTTAAGGAGGGGCTTCTCATTGATCGCATTGACTTTTGCAACTTTGCCAACTCTTACCCTTTTCGCATCAAGGTGGTGAACCAGTACAACGACAACCACGACTACTTTTACGTCAAAAATGCAGACGCTAGCCGAATTTATGGCTTGGAGTTGGAACATCTTTTAAGCCCCAACAATATCAATTTCCTGGTTCATGAAAACACCTTAATTGAAGAGCACATTGCCGGCATTCCGGGTGATACTTACATGAACGATTATGTTGCTCACTTCAAGGTAAACCCAGTACGATTAGCAAAAGAATTCGTGAAGTTTAATGAGCGTTGTTTTGTTCGGCTGTTGGGAGATATGCGCGCTTATAACTACGTGGTCGATGTAACCATGGACTTTGATCAAGACCAATATCGTGTCCGAGCCATTGATTTTGACCAGCAAAGCTACGAGGGCGATATCAAAATTTACCTTCCCCATTTTCACAAGGAAAACCAGCTCGTGGTAAAGCTAGTGACCCAACACCTCACCCTAGAAAATATCCGTCAGTACCAAAAAGAAGAGCGGGTCCTCATGGCAAAGCGTGCCAAATCGGTGTGGGGAAGACTTCTTGAACTCATCGATACCATGGAACAAGATCCAATCAGTAGCCCAGAAAAAATTGTCCAGCTGGGTGAAGGACTGGCAAACTATCACAAGAATGGTGATTTCAAGTCGTGCCGTTCCATGGCAGAATTATTAAGAAAGAATTTAGAAGTTTGTCTTGACCTTTCCTTTCTTACTCGACTTGAGTACTGAGTTTTTTGTTAGTTTTGCCGATAATTTAAGGGATGCCAGGTCGAATTGTTGTTATTTCTGACATACACATAGGCCCCTCTTCGGTGATGCCCAAGGGCGTTGATATTAGACAACGCTTTGAAAATAGCCTAAAAATTTTAGCCAAGCTCAATGCCCAAGCCTTGGTCTTGAATGGTGACCTTGCCATGGAGGAGCCAAATGAGGACATTTATGCCTACATCAAGGATAAAACCGATTCAATAGGCATTAAAACCTTCGTCATTCCGGGAAACCACGATGATTCAACGATGATGTCTAGGGTGTTTGATCTGGGCGAGTACCTTCACAACGGGGAGCTTTATTATCAAGCCGAGGTACTTCCCGGTCATCCCGCCCTTTTCTTAGACAGTTCGATGGGCATCCTCAGCGAGGCTCAGGTGCAATGGGTTCAGGAGAGCATCCTCTCCCTACGCTCGCCGCGGATGGTATTCATCCACCACTCACCGGTTGAAACCGGGGTTGGATTCATGGACAAAAATTACTCCTTACGGAACAATCAACGCTTTTTGAAAATTCTAGAATACGCAGGGGGCGCTTTGGTGTTCTGCGGTCATTACCATGTTGATCGGGTGATCAGCTATAATTCATTGACAGTTCTTCTGACCCCGAGTCTTTTATACCAAATTGACCCTGATGCGAAGGATTTTGGGATGGATAACAGATCTCCCGGCATCAGGGTGGTTGACATTTTGCAGAATGGACTGCGAACCGATGTACGGCTTTTGCCAGGACAAGTCGACGAAGCAGCTAATTGATGCTTCCCTTCAAGGTCATCCCTTTTACGTCTTCCAAAATTTTGAAGTATCCTTCATCCTTTGACAAAACGAGAAGGTACCAAGCATCAAATCCAGTCATCGGAATGATGACCTCGTTACCCTTTTTCCCATCAAGTTCAGCAAAGGGAAGAGCCTTCAAAGGACTCCCCTTCCAAAGATTGAGGGACTCACCTGTCCAACCTTCACCACGTGGCGGAATTTTTTCGAACCAAACAGGGACAAGGTCAAGACGCGGTGGAAGGTCCGGCGTTGTTTCAGAGAAAAAGCTCGGCAACTTCGGATCCTTGCTATCCAAGTAGTCACTGCGAATCCATTCATTTCCTTTTTGAACAAAGAGTGCAATCACATAGTGATCTATTTTTTCCGAAGAACCCTCAAAATAGACCAGGACTAATTCGTCTAACCCATCACCGTCCATATCGGTGACGATGCCGTATTCGGCATTTTCATCGGGCAAATTGTTGGTAGGTAGCGTTAGTGGAATACGCGAAGCAACCTTTGCCATCGTTAATTCGGCACGACGTGGCGCCTCGGCTGGGCAGGCCGTTAAAAAAAGAATGATAATAGAAACACCCGCTAGATTTTTGATGTAATTTGTCATAACACTCTCCCAAGAGGAATTGTACACTAAAAACCAAAATTGATAAAGCCAAAAAACCTTTTTTTTAGGGAAATCTTCGATATAATACCGTCCATGTTCGCACTATTTGATCTCAAAAAAATCGAACATTCTTTGGAAGAATTTCGAAAAGATTTTGCTCGTATCAATAACCTGATTTTCAATAAGCGGGAAACTTTTACAATTGAAATGAAGGAGAACCTATTGGCCGCTTATGCATTTTTGAACGAGCTCCTGAGTAAAGATATTGACTTATTTTTACCTTCTGGACTTCACCATCTCTTAGAACTTAACCATATCGTGCTTTGCGGAACCTCAACCTCAAAACGAAACGAATATTACCATCACCTCAAAGAAACAAGAAAAAAATTCTTAGATCGAATTGACAAAATTAAAAAATGGGTTATCAAGCATCGATCGGATGAAGATGCATTTAAGTTAGCAGCAGGGTTTTATGCAAAGTCGTTGAGTAAGCCTCAACTTTTTATGGAAGGAAACCATCGTACTGGAAACATTATTTTGAATTACCTGCTTCTTAGTAAAAAAGCCGCACCCTACATCATCAGCCGCCAGACCGCCTTGGATTATCTTAATCTTTCGGGCGATATCAAATTCACCGATTCTGAAAACGGATTTGAATCAACCTTCAAGATGCCTAAGTATCGCAACCGTTTTGCGGAATTTCTCAAGACCTCTGTCAATCAAGCCTACTTAATCGGTAATTCATCATGATTGTCACAATCCTTTCACTCATGGGAACCCTGGCTTTAAGCTTATTTGGACTTAAACTTTTGTCCCAGGTCCTTTTTCGTTGGTTCGAACCCAAACTACGAAAATGGCTTCTAACCGATAGTCCTCATCTATTACAAGGTATGGGAAGGGCAATGCTTGCTTGCTTGTTGTCCCTTGCCCCCTTGTCGAACCAGTACTTTGTGACATCCTTGGCAGATCTCAACGTTATTCCGGTCTCAAAAGTCCTCCCCTACTATTTGGGCATTCAACTGGGAACAGTTCTAATTGCTTGGTTGTTTGCGATGATTTTTTACAGTCCAGGTTTGAGTCTGGTGGCCATGATTCTCCTCATGTTGGGCTTGCCCTTCTTTCAATCCTTTCACCTGGTCAGAAAGTCACGGGGGGATTTGTTGATGGGCCTCGGCTTACTCGTTCTAGGATTAGAACTTTTGAAAAGTGGCTTTCCCGAATTGCAGAGGGATGAAAACTTTTTCATTTTAATTCGTCATCTTAGTTCTTCCTTGCCTAGCCTTTGGTTATTTGTTGCGGGGGGGCTAGGCCTAGGACTAATCTACCGTTCTAACCTGAGCGTGATAGTCCTTGCGATGGTACTAGGTCCTTGGCTGAGTTTTTTAGGCGGTCTCTTAATGATTTTGGGTTCCTACCTTGGAACCATGATCAATCCACTTTTGATCTTTTTTCATTTTAAAGTGCCAGGGAGGCAGGCAAGCCTTATTTGGTTGGAATTACAGCTTAGCTTAAGCCTCCTAGGATTGAGCTTGATCCCTTTTTTTCAATTCCTTGAGGAATCCCTTTTTCCCCTCTCCACCGTTTCAGGAACAAACATGTATCCTCTCAAAATGGTACTCTTTTTAACTGTCTTGCATTTCATGAGCACCCCCCTTCTTTTAGCCCTTTCAAGGTTGCTTCTCAAGCTCTCCCAGCGGATCAATCTGGAAAAATTGAATCCCCAAAATCTTTCTTCCGTCTCCATTTCCTTGGAGAGTCATCTTTTGTCCTGCCGAAATCAAGCTAGTAAGTTAATTGAGGAAACCTACGATACCTTGCTAAGCTTGATGGATTTGACGCAATCCCCAACGCTTCGGAAGGTGAGTCATTCTCGTTTTTCAAATGTCCTTTCCAGTTTTCACGACAACTTGGAACATTTTCAAACTGATTTGGCTTTAGCCATCCTTCATCAAACTAGTCATCAAGAGGCGGTGGAGCTACAATTTCTTCAAACCTTGAGTATCAACCTAGAAAGAACCGAAACCCTAATTCAGCGAATCTACAAGATCGTTCAAAAGAGCTTGAAACAAAACAACATTTATTTTCAAAGGGTTAGTAATCGTGTTTTTCGACTGATCTCCTATATCTTAGACATCATGCGCTACAACCAGGATCAATTGTTGGGTAAAGCCTGGACCACTGAGGTCTCGGTCATTCATCAGTTGGAACAAGCCATCCACCGTCTACGACGAAAAATCAAGGATACCACCCATAAACTCATCAAAAAGAAAAAAACGGCCAACGTACGCTACCTTTCAGCACAACTTGAGGCGCTCGAACTCCTTCACCAGATTGCCCACCTCCAACAAACCATTGGGAATCAAATAGCTTCAATCAAACAAAAGGGCCCCGAGGTCTAGCCCCGGAGCCAAGGAGGGGCTTAAAAAAAATCAATCATCCACGGACGACGAAGGCGTTTTCGTACCCGCCAACACTCTTCAGGCGCTCTAAGAATGTCTGCGCTTCTTTGTTGGTTGTCCATGGACCCAGGCGAACCCGATAAAAGGTCGAGGTACCCGACTGATAAGTGGTGATCACGGCCTTCCATCCGCGCGCGCTGAGACGGTTGGCAGCAGTTTCTGCCTGGGTTTGAGATTGGAAGGCCCCGATTTGTACCCAGAAGCCAGCCCCCGATGTCGAAGGT